>Ga0310696_10001862_pt1 | contig 29356 bp, 27 predicted proteins | sample AusTroGonzalo_MG_4_FD_203885 | JGI IMG/M metagenome (GOLD analysis project Ga0310696, IMG submission 203885) | Bovine rumen microbial communities from tropical cattle in Woodstock, Queensland, Australia - Gonzalo_02 (v2) (version 2) | ecosystem: Host-associated > Mammals > Digestive system >... | reverse complement strand
ATTTGCCGACGCCGCCCTTTCCGCTGACCACGCCGATCACCTTCTTCACACGGCTGTTCTTGTTGGCTGCCGCCTGAAAATCCTGCGGCTTCGACTCTCTGCTGCTGCAGTTTGCGCTGCAGGTGGAGCAATCGTGGGTGCACTCGCTCTCCGGTGCATTGGTGTTGTTTATTTCTTCGCTCATGATACCTCCGTTGCCGCAACAGGCGGCGTTCTGTCTGTTTTTCTTCTTTGTCTTTCCACCGGAACCCTTATTGTTCCGTCTTTGTGTTTCCGAAATCATCCTCCGGATACGTCTCGCGATACCCTTCTTCCTTCTTCTGCTCCTCGCTTCTCCGGAGCAGCTCGTCATACTGCTCGTACATCTTCTGCACGCCGTTTTCCAGAAGGTAATAGTGCATGATGTACGGCACCAAAAGGATCAGAAGCGCTCCGAACAGAAGGAGCATCGGGATTCCCGGGTCCGCCACGCAGTACAGCGCAACAGCGACGGACAGGATCGCGAACAGCACCGTCACGATCAGGTGGACCATCCGTTCGTGCATGAAAAAGCCGATCTGCACGAGGTGCTTTTTCACCTCGTCCTCGTAATTCACCGCGATAGGCGGATGCTTTAACAGCTGATCGATCTTCTCAAGATATGCAAGGATCCGTTTTTTCATTGCCGCCTCCTATACCTTAAACCTCAGCGTTCACCGGAAGCCCGTTCCGAACCTTCATCAGAGCGTCGCCGAAGCGCATGCGGATTGCCGTGTTCGGGTCGCTTCCGAGCTCTCCGATCCTCTCCTTGTACAATAACCCTCCGGCCATGGTCGCGTGCCCGCCGCCGTTTCCGATGCCGCGCAGCGCGTAGTTCACCAGCTGACCGGCGTTGATGGTGGGAACTTCCGAGCGCACGGAAAATTTCATTCCTCCGTTGCGGTCGGCGTACACCACCGCAAGAGTCACGGCGTCGAGGGCCAGGATAAAGTTCGAAACGCTGGCGATCAACCCGTCCGGGCAGTCAAAGGGGATGTGGACAAAACCGATGCCGTCGTACACAACAATGTTCTGGATCGCGGCACCGTACGCCCTCAGGTCGGAGATCTGCAGGCTGTTGTTCTCCAGGCGGCCGATCACATCATGGTTGGCAATCCGGTGGAGCTTGGAAAATGCTTTCAGGTCATCCTCGGTCACGCCCGCGCACAGGTTTCTTGTATCCATCTTGATCCCGTATAGAAGCGCCGTCGCTACCATGGGCGGGATTTCCTCGCCGAGCTTCTCATAGAGCTGCGTCACAATGGTCGCGCAGGCGCCCACAAGCTTGTGGATCACAATGTCGTACTTCTCTTTCGTCACCCAGGGATGATGGTCAATACAGACCCGCTCCTCGCCGCGCATATCGGTGAGGTTGGAATTGTTCTTCTGGACGTCGACGTTGATGACAACCGCGTCCTCGGCGATGGCAGCCATCCGTTCCGGGGACATGGTCCGGATCTCGAACTCGTCCATCATCATGCGGATATTAACCTTGTCGATCGTTCCGAAGTAGCCGATCTCCGCATCGATCCCGCGTCTGCGCAAAAGCTCCTGCAGACCGAAGGCGGACGACAGCGCGTCCGGGTCGGGATAGTCATGGGTCTGGATGCAGACGACATGGTCCTTTGCAATGCGCAACAGCTCTTCAAATTGTTTCTTCATGGGGTCACCGATTCGCAAACCTCAAGGGAGAACAGGTTCGGAACTTATCCTTTCCGGGATTGTGCAAAACCGCCGGCGCTTTCCTATCTCCGCGGATCCGTCATTCCGCGCAGTGTCAAGCGTCCCGCATCGTAGATATTATACCGAATATACCCCGCGCACACAAGAACAAACAGCCCGGAGCGCTTCCGCCCCGGGCCGTAAACTGCAATTGTCTGAAAATCCGTCAACCCTTCTCAAGAGCAAGGGTTCTGGTGGTGAGGTCGCAAACCTCAGCCGGTCCGTAGTACTGGATCGCACCCGGATAGGTGAAGCAGGTTTTCACTGCCCACTCCTCGCGATGAGCTTCGAAGTACTTGAAGGGCTTGCCGTCAAGCTCAACCAGAGCCTTGCGGATAACCGGCTTGTCCTCGCCGTTGCGGCGCTCGATGTTCATCATCTTCGTGATGGGCATACCGCCTGCATTCCACTCCTCTGCCGGCTTCGAAAGGTTCGAAACCTTCGAAAGGTAACCGGTGTAACCGTACTGGATGAGCATGAATGCATTGTATCCGAGGGAGTAGCAGTAGTCAGCGTCAAAGTTCGACGGGAAAGCGCAGCGGCCTTCGTAGCCGAAGAAGTGATGCTGCTGACCGAATTTGCCGTGGTAGGTGCCTGCAGCCTTGCGCTTTGCAAGCTCGTTCTTCACCATCTCGGAGAAGAGCTTCTCGGACTCGATGAGGGAAACCTGAACGTTGCCGTGAGGGTCTCTCTCGAGGAAGAGCTGCTGCTGGATACCCTGAGGAAGGATGTCGAATACCTTGAAGGACTCGGCGGTAAGGCCGGCCTTGATGAATGCGTACTTCGCATTCCAGTCGGGAAGCGCGTTGAACTCTTCCGTCTTTGCGCCTGCAAGGAGCTCGTTGATCTCCTTGATCAGTGCGGAAAATTCGGGAACGAACTCCACGATACCCTCGGGAATGATAGCAACGCCGAAGTTCTCGCCGTGATTTCCACGGGTCTCAACAGCGTCCGCGATGTAGTTCGTGATCTGTGCAAGAGACATCTTCTTCGCAGCAACCTCCTCACCGATGAGGCAGATGTTGGGCTGTGTCTCAAGCGCGCACTCCAGAGCCACATGGGAAGCAGAACGGCCCATCACCTTGATGAAGTGCCAGTACTTCTTGGCGGAGTTCGCATCACGTTCAATGTTGCCGATGAGCTCACTGTATGTCTTGGTTGCGGTATCGAAACCGAAGGAAGCCTCGATGTCCTCGTTCTTGAGGTCGCCGTCGATGGTCTTCGGGCAGCCGATCACCTGAACGCCCGTATTCTTCGCAGCCATATACTCAGCCAGAACAGCCGCGTTGGTGTTGGAGTCGTCGCCGCCGATGATGACGATGGCAGTAAGGCCGTGTCTTGCAGCAACCTTCTCAACGATGGCGAACTGCTCCGTCGTCTCCAGCTTGGTTCTGCCGGAACCGATGATATCGAAACCGCCGGTGTTGCGGAAGGAATCGATGAACGCGTCATCGAAGGTTACGTAATCATCCTCCAAAAGTCCGCTGGGACCGCCCTTAAAACCGAGAAGTACATTGTCCTTGTCGGTAGCCTTCAGCGCGTCGTACAGACCGCAGACAACGTTGTGTCCGCCGGGTGCCTGTCCGCCGGAGAGGATAACGCCGACAACCTGCTTCTTCGGTGCCGATGTGTTGGAACCCTTTACGAAGGTAATCTCTTTCTTGCCGTAGGTGTTCGGGAAGAGAGCCTTGATCTTGTCCTGATCGGCTACGCTCTGGGTAGCCTCGCCTTCCTTCACGCAGATGTCCGCGATACCGTTGCGGAGCATTCCCGGAAGCTTCGGCTGATACTGATATCTTGCTTTTTGAAGAGGGGAAAGATTCATACAGATACTCCTTTTCTAGTCATACTTACAGGGCCCGGCCCGCGCAGTTTCGCGGAATTCCCCGAACCCCATTTGATGTGTATTCTATACCATATGATGAAAAAAGTAAAGGATGCATTTTCCGAAAATGCATCCTCTTACACTTGTCCCAAAATGCCGTTGAAAGCCTGCCTTTTACCGCGGTGTGAGTGTCTTGGGGATCCCCGCAGCCGGGTTTTTCTTTCTTTTTTCCTCCCGCAGTGCCGCCTCCTCCATAGCCGCCTTCAGATGGTTGCGGAAAATTTCTTCCGAGCGCTTTTCGGAGAAGTCGTACACATCGTTCGTATCATCGAACAGGTTGATGTTCGCCCGGAAATCATAAAGGGTTCCGCTGGAATCCCCGACGTCGTTGGATTTTCGCACGAGCCAGACCGTGATCAGGATCGCCAGCGCCGCGCCGATCAGAATCCCGAGGCCGCCGAAGACAACTGCAATTATCGTAGATAAGGTGTTCGTCATACTACCGATCCTGCCTTTCCGTTGCAAAACTCCGGGTGACCGTCGACTCCGTCAGCTTGCAGCTTTTTGAAAGTCTCTTATAGTTTTTCACCGTGCGGTGCCACAGAGCTGTCACCGAAAGACCTCCCACGATACAGAGGTTTCCCAGCGCTTTGAACACATCCGAATCAATCTCGCTCACGCTTTTGAACAGCCAGGGAACCTGGATCCCTCCCACCGCACCGAGGGCGGTGCAGAACACCGCAGCCAGAGCTGCCAGCAGGGTGAAGGCCTTCGCTTTCACATAGGGAACCGCGCCGATCATCTTCCCGGTCTGTCCGTTGATCAGCATGGTGTGCGGTACCCCGTCATAGGTAAAGGTCAAGAACCACGCGGGAAGAAGCACATATCTCGGGTTCATGGCCTTTCCGATGGGATTGCAGCTGATCTTCTCCGGTTTTTTGCGCTTCAGGGTTGACTTCACATTATTCTCAACATATTCATCGAAAAGCTCCGCCGCCCGCCGGATGGCGGTCTGTTCCATCTGATACGACAGGTAATCCCGCTTGTTCGAGTAAAACCCGGACAGATACGCCGCATCGAAGGGAACCATTCCCTCCAGATCATACGGCTCCAGCCTCTTGGAAGACTCGTCCGGCACCGCTTTCGAAGCGTCCAGCGTCATACTGCGGAACGTGCAGTCCCCGCCGCGGACGGCGGTCTTCTTTTCCCTGCCGCCCCCGAAGGTTTTCTTGTCGGTCTCATAGCGCCAGAGCTGGCGGTCTCCGTAGTACACGTCGAAAAGCCAGTACGGGATATAGATTCCCCGCAGGCAGTCGGTCTCGAAATTCTTGACCTTCTTCGGGACGAAAAATCCCTTGGACAATCTCTTGCGGATGGTTTTCTCTGCTTCCTCTCTGGTCACCTTGAACGGAATGATATAGTCCGGCTTCAGCATGCCCTCCAGCCGGTCCGTGACCACGGCCGCCTGACCGCAGAACGCGCAAAATGTAGATGCCTCCGTCCCGTCGATCGCCAGCTCCGCACCACAGGCATTGCAGTGCAGAATGGTCATCTGCATCGTCTCCCGCATATCCCGGTACATATCCTCAGCGGACTTCTCTTCCTTCTGCTCCTCCGCCGGTTTCTCCGGTTCCGCCGTGTTTATTCCGATCTGTTCCAGCTTGGCGGCAAGCTCCTGCAGCGCTTTTTCGATCTCCGCCACGGAATATGATGCTTCGCAGTATGCACAATGCAGTTTCTGTGTCGCCGGATCGAACTCCAAGGTTACCCCGCAGCCGGGACAGCGATAGTTTTTCTGCATAACAGTTCCCATTGACTAACCCCCTTGTTGGTAAAGCATATTTACCATTTGAGTCAGTATACCACCACTGTCTCCGGAACGCAATACATTTTCCGCAAAATTTAATAATGTCCTCTGACGCGGAAGAAATCGTTCCGTTTTCGTGCAATTTGCCATATTGACTGCCCCTATATCTTGTGGTATGCTTTGGACAAATGAAGAACATTTAGCCTCTGACGGTTCATGTGGAAGCAACCACAGTGGGGTTAAATGCGTAGGACAGCGTCCGTGCTGTCATCAAGCCGACCGTCTGGGCAACAGTTCATTATGTACTGTTGCTTTTTTTGTTCTTATACAGCGACACATCACCGCGGCAAAGTGCGGAAAATGTTATCCCGAAGGCGGGATTGCCAAAAAGGAGGAAGGTACCATGGAAGCTTGGGAAGGATTTGTCGGAGAAACCTGGAAAAACGAGATCAACGTCCGGGATTTCATTCAGAACAACTACACACCCTACGACGGGGACGGCAGTTTTCTCGCGGAGGCAACCGACCGCACAAAGGAGCTGATGGGAAAGCTCTCCCACCTCTTCGACCTCGAGCAGCAGTTCGGCGGCGTCCTCGACATCGACACGCAGCATGTCACCTCGCTTCTCAACTATAAGCCCGGCTACCTCGACAAGGACAAGGAGCTGATCGTGGGCCTGCAGACCGACCGGCCCCTGCGCCGCGGCGTCAACCCCTTCGGCGGCCTCAACATGACAAGAAAGGCCTGCCAGGCTTACGGCTACGAGCTTTCCGAGAAGGTTGAGGAGGAGTTTTTATACCGCACCACCCACAATGACGGCGTCTTCCGCGTCTACAGCGACGAGATCCGCAAGGCCCGCCACGTGGGCATCATCACCGGTCTTCCGGACGCCTACGGCAGAGGCCGTATCATCGGCGACTACCGCCGCGTGGCCCTCTACGGCGTCGACCGCCTGATCGAGGAGAAGACGAAGGACAAGGCGGAGCTCGCCGCTTCGCAGCCCATGGACGCCGAGACCATCCGCCGTCTCGAGGAGCTCTATCAGCAGATCAACTTCCTCGGGAAGCTCAAGGACATGGCGCTTCTCTACGGCATTGATATCAGCAAGCCCGCGACGAACTCCCGGGAGGCGATCCAGTGGCTGTACTTCGGCTACCTCGGAGCCATCAAGGAGCAGAACGGCGCTGCCATGAGCTTGGGCCGCACCTCCACGTTCCTCGACATCTACTTCGAGCGCGACCTGAAAAACGGTGTTTACACCGAGTCCGAGTTGCAGGAACTTCTCGATGATTTCGTTATGAAACTCCGCATGGCCCGCCATCTCCGCACGCCCGAGTACAACGAGCTCTTCGCCGGCGACCCGATGTGGATCACCGAGTCCGTAGGCGGCATGGGCGAGGACGGAAGAACCCTCGTCACAAAGAACTCCTTCCGCATCCTGAATACGCTCTACACCTTGGGACCGTCTGCAGAGCCGAACCTCACGGTGCTGTGGTCGAAGTATCTGCCGCAGAACTTCAAGAATTTTGCGACGAAGGTGTCCTGCGATACCGACGCCATCCAATATGAGAACGACGACCTGATGCGCCCGATCTACGGCGACGACTACGGCATCGCCTGCTGTGTCTCCGCGATGCGCCTCGGCAAGGACATGCAGTTCTTCGGAGCCCGCGCAAACCTCGCAAAGCTTCTTCTGATGAGCCTTAACGGCGGCCGCGACGAGCGCTACAACATGCAGGTCGGCCCGGAGATGCCCGTCTACGAGGACGAGTACCTCGACTACGACAAGGTGTGCGAGCGCATGGCCTTCTACCGCGACTGGCTTGCGAAGACCTACGTCACCGCCATGAACATGATCCATTACATGCACGACAAATACGCCTACGAGAAGACCCAGATGGCCCTGCACGACACCAACGTGCACCGCTACATGGCCTTCGGTGTTGCAGGTCTTTCGGTTCTCGCGGACTCGCTCTCCGCGATCAAGTACGCAAAGGTCAAGCCCATCCGCGATCCCGAGACAGGACTCATCAAGGATTTCGAGACCACCGGCGAGTTCCCGTGCTACGGCAACGATGACGACCGCGTCGACCTTCTTGCCAAGGAGCAGACCGAGCTCTTCTTAGCTGCTCTTAAGAAGACGCCGACCTATCGTAACGCCGAGCATACGCTCTCGATTCTCACCATCACATCGAATGTCATGTACGGCAAAAAGACCGGCAACACGCCCGACGGACGCCGTGCCGGCGAGCCCTTTGCACCGGGCGCCAATCCGATGCACGGCCGTGACAAAAGCGGTGCTCTCGCATCCCTCAACTCGGTGGCCAAGCTTTCGTACCAGACCTGCAAGGACGGCATCAGCAACACCTTCTCCATCATCCCGCAGGCACTCGGTCATACGGAAAATGAGCGCTGCAGCAATCTCATCCACATTCTCGACGGGTATTTTGCGCAGAAGGCCCACCACCTGAACGTCAATGTGCTCAACCGCGAGACGCTGATTGACGCAATGAACCATCCGGAGAAATATCCGACGCTCACCATCCGCGTCTCGGGATACGCCGTAACCTTCAACAAGCTGACTCTCGAGCAGAAGAAGGAGGTCATCTCCAGAACGTTCCACGAAGCCGTATAATTTCGGGAAACATTCGCACGCAAACACACGGGCGGGGCCGCAACGCCCCGCTCGTTTTCCTTTCGGAGGTAAGCATGTCCGATTCCGTGATCAAAGGCAGAATCCACTCCTTCCAGTCCCTCGGCGCCGTTGACGGCCCGGGGTTACGGTTCGTCATTTTCCTGCAGGGATGCCCTCTCCGGTGCATGTACTGCCACAATCCGGACACCTGGAACCGATCCGGCGGTACCGAGTACACCGTGGACGAAGTCGTCGTCAAAGTGCTCCGCTACCGCACCTACTTCGGCGAGGACGGCGGCGTTACGGTCTCCGGCGGGGAGGCTCTGCTTCAGGCCCCGTTTGTCACGGAGTTGTTCCGCCGGCTGAAGGCGGAAGGCATCCATACCTGCCTTGACACCAGCGGACTCACACACGCCGGAAGCGGTACCTCCGCCGACGGGGACGAGGCAATACTGACCGCGCTTCTCTGCGTCACGGACCTCGTCATCTGCGATATAAAATTCTCAAACGAAGAAGACTACCTCGCACATACGCTCGGTAGTCTCGCTTCGGTTCTGTACTTTCTATCCCTCACACAGGCTGCTTCGGTGCCCCTTTGGGTACGGCATGTGGTTGTCCCCGGTCACACGGACTCCGAGGAGGAAGTGCGCGCCATGGTTACCCTTGCCATGCAATACCGTAACCTTAGACGGATCGAGCTCCTCCCGTTCCGCAAGCTCTGCATCACAAAATATGAGTCCCTCGGGATTCCCTTTCCGTGCGCCGACATCCCAGAATGTCCGGAGGCGGCGATCCGCGAACTGCAGAACATCATTCCGGAGACGCTTCGCTGATCTGTCACTTCTTCCAGCTGCTCTCCAATCCCCAGGAAACCGTTTCCAGGGAATCCTCAGAATACAGTGTATCCCCTGTCAAGCTTCCCGAAGGGTTATTCAGTGTTGCAGAATAGACAAGACCCTCCCCGGTAAAGATCTGAACCGTGATATATTCGGTATACCCGATGTCATGAAAGACAATCGCAAGTCTCTTTCCGTCAAAAAGAAGATTCAGGTTTCTGGCGTTTCCGCCCAGGGTACAAAATTCTCCGTTTGTATCAAGCAGCTTCCCGTATTGTCCGGCATCGTTTTTCCCAATAACCACAACAGGACTCATCTGTTTACTTCGGGCGAGTCTCTCCGCAGTTGATTCTTCTTCGGTATATTCGAACATATACAGCAGGTTAATTGCAAACCAGTCCTCACCGGAAGAAACGATTGTCCACAATCTCCGTACAGACTCCGGCTCTTTCCCAAACTGTGTTTCAAAGACACACTCCGCCGTTGTTACATCGATCACCTTTGCACAGTACTCACCCTCGAGCTGATAAAGCACGAGAAGCGTCTTCTGATCCTGACTCAAATACAGTTCCTTCACCTCCATCTCAGGATCCAACGGATAAAGCAGACGGAGTTCATCGGTCTTGGCGTCGCACTGCGCCGGGATGTTTTCGTCGATGATATACGGAAGGATATAGATACCGTATCCTCCGGGTACGGTGACCTTCGAGGTGTCAACGATCGCTCCGTTTTTCGTATGAGTATCATACGTAAAATAGATTGCGGAATCCGACACAGCATTGACAAACGACGGCGTATACGAATCCTTTCCTACAGAACTCTGATAGAAGTTATAATACTCACCGTAATCATCGGACTCCTTCTCATACTGAAGTTCCCACACTTCCTCGGGGATCACCGGAATTCGGAACGCATCTCTGATGGCGCCGGCGATCCTCAGATTTTTCGCATTTACTTCCCTATCACTGTATTCGTAATCCACACAAAAATTGAGTGTTGACCAGGTATCCCTCCCATAGCTGAATGCCAGAGTCGGAACACATACATGGAATGTGATCGGATAGTACTCGGTGATCTCCGACAGCGGAATCTGTACGGTCTCACCGCTCTTCTTCAGTTCCTCCGTCATCTCATCCGGAACGATATTCTTTACGTTCATAGCTTCAACAGCGATTCCGGCGTAAAAGCCCTCTGTTTCCACCAGCTCATTCCGGCGGAACCACTCCTCTTCCTCACGCTTTGCGGTTTTGTCATATGCCGCCATCTTCGTATCCGTATGGATGCCATCCGCTTCAAACCGGATCGTATTTTCTCTCATCCGGTCAATAAGGGTCGTCTCAACCCGGTCAAACCCTTCATCATACTTGTGCAAAAGGTAGTCGTAATAAACGATCTCCAGTCCTTCCGCCGCAGCGAGGTTCCCCTCCTCCGACACGATCCCTGCCGGCGTCCGCTCCATTTTCTTCGCCTTTCCCAGCGCAAACAGGCTTCCGAAAGTACCGACCACAAGGCATACCGCCAGGATTATTCCGTATTTTTTCATGCATTCTCCCTCCTCTGCGCACGCTTTGCCAACCCGTCGACAACGCATTCCAGTACTGCCGCAACCATCGCGGACACCATCATCACCTTACAAACGATAAGGAAAAAGCTGTGAGGGAAATCCGCCCCGTATTTGTCACATGCCCAGTCTATCATCCGGTAGAAATTCATGCTTTCTCTCAGGAGTCCCACAAAGCTGGCAACATAGAAGATCCAGATCAGGAGTACGAGGATCCCGATGATAACACAGGGAACCTTCCATTTCTTCACCAGGAGCAGGCGATGCCCTGCAATGGCAATCACACCGAACCACAGAACCGACAGGATTATCGCAGCGATCAGACTCGGCTCATCAACGTTAATGAATTTGTCGAAGACAGTTCCGAAGACTCCTGCCAGAAAGCTTTCCTCGTCACCCATCGCAACCAAAAAGAATAATGAGGACAAAGTCGCAGCGATCGCGCTGTAAATGTCAAACAACCGGCGTCCCGCGATCCCCATGACCAAAAAGCCGACAGGGATCAATACCTTCCAATACGCCGCAAGCGACTGGATATCGCCTGTGCTCAGTTTCTTGTAAATATATGGGTCCTCCCAGTCAAACGGATTCACAAACGCCTCCAGCGCCAAAAAGAGAAACCCCAGCACGCAGAGCAATCTGCCGATCTGATAGTATTCTTTCCGTTTCATCACAAACCTCCCCGCAGCGGCCGCATCGCGTTCCGCCGTCATCGTTTTGATTTTGACGCACTACTCCGTGCTGCCGAACTTTGCCAGCGACTGACTGACGCGGTCGGACTTGTAGCCGTAGAGCTGTTTGACATACTCGACAAGCGTACTGCCCTGCTCCTCAATCTCCTCCACTTTGACATCTCCGATAATGGTTCCCTTGCGGATCATCACCGCACGGTCGATCAGTCCCTCCACCTCCTCGATCAGATGGGTGGACAAAAACACGGTCTCCGTGGGTTCCAATACACCGAGGAGAAGCTTGTAGAAGTCTTCCCGGTTAAAGATGTCATGGCCCACAAAGGGTTCATCCAAAAAGATGTAATCGGCTCCCTGGCAGAGTGCAAGGATCACTTCCACCTGGTTCTGCTGGCCGGTGGACAGGGTTCGCACCGGGCGGTCCAGCGGAAGCTCGAAAAACTCCGCAAGTCCCTGGTACCGGGTCTGCCGAAACTTCGGAAAATGCTTCGCATAAAACTCGGCGTGTTCCGCCAGCGTCATCTTCGGGAAGAAGCTGTGCTCGCAGGTTCCGAAGGACAGACGGGCGATATTTTTCCGCGTGATCGGCTCTCCGTCCAAAAGGATTTCTCCCTTGTAACCCAAAAGGCCGAGGATACACTTCATCAGGGTTGTCTTGCCGGCGCCGTTCTCGCCGAACAGACCGATGATCTCCCCCTGCCCGAAGGACAGGTCAATCCCGGTAAGCGCGTCAACCTGACCGTTATACTTTTTTCTGACATTTTTCAGTTCTACCATGCGAGTGTCCTCCAGATATTCAAAGATACGCCATCCGGGATCCGGCCCGGAACCGTATTGTGAAAATACATATGACAGTATATGCTTCCAAGGATCACGCAGACTGCCACGCAGACAAGGATCCAGAATATGGGAAACGCAAGGCACCTTCGGTGCAGCTCCCATCGGCTTCGCAGCCGCTTCATCACATAAATACTCCTGGTCGGATAATAGAAGCTCAGATAATTCATCCCGGCCAGAACCGCAGCCAGCAGGACCTGCAGGGGCAGCAGCCGGAACACCCCCTCCATCAGGGAGTTGAGGGAGGCAATCTTCACCGGCTCCCGCGTCGTTGTCCACCGTCCGTTCCAAAAGGTATCGACTTCCCGGTAGATGTTTTCATCGGGACTTTGGTTCCGGTACCGGCTGAGGAAAGCCGTGCTTGTCGCCGCCATCCACAGAAGGCCGAAAGCCAGTGCCAGCGCGATCACAATGCGCTGCTCCCTTCCTGCCCTTCCCGAGCATTCCCCCGGAAAATGATCAGCAATCCATCGCTTCATTGTCATCCCTTGCCTTTCCGTTGTTAAGGTGCCGCAGCGTCAACACAACCGCGATCGCGGTGAACAGTGCGATAAAGAAGATGCCCTCGAGAGTCAAGCCGGAGGTGTAGAAAACTGCCAGGACAACCAACGAGACGATCCCGAGCCCCCGGGAGGAACTGTTCCCCGGGTACGTGGAGATGCAGGCACACCCTGCTCCGGTGCACAGCAAGTAACACACATTCCGGATCAGCAGTGCCGGGCTGGAAAGCGGGAATACGCTGTGATAAAACTGCCTCAGGTATATCGCAAACACAAAGTCCAGAGGGACAGTACTGTCCGGCCTTGCCGCGTCATGCATCAGACCCGCTGCCGTCAGCGTGATCACCTCCGTCTGCCAGAGAAGCAGGAAGAAAAGTGTGCATACGACAGCGTCCCAAAAATACACCATCCGCTCGGATATCTGCAGTCTCGACAGGAGATATCGTCTGCGGCTCTTCCCCGGCAGCAGCCCCGCGCAGGCAAAGGCAACGCCGAAGGACGCGACGGCAAATGTGATATAGAACACCAGATACTCCTTTCCCGTCTGGAAGGAACCGGTCTCGGCTCCCCTGTTCAGGAAAAAGAGCTTGTAAACCGAAAGGCTCACCACGGGGATCGCTGCAATGCAGATCAGCGCCCACTTCAGCTTCTGCCGCACCAGCAGAAGGAATACCGAACTGTGTTTATTCATAAAGCAATTACCTCCGTCATTCTCTACCCATTTTCCGAACCGGTGTTACCCAATATCGCCGGTAATCTCGGCAAGTGCCTGCCCGACCCGGTCGGACTGATACCCGTAGGTTTTCTTGACAAAATCGATCAGCGATGTCCCGCTTGCTTCAATGGTTTCTATGGAGATGTCATCCACCAGCTTCCCCTCATGGATCAAAAGCGCCCGGTTGATGAAGCCCTCAACCTCTTCGATCAGATGCGTCGAGAGGAGGATCGTCTCATCCGGCTCCAGAAGGCCCAGGATTATCTTGTAAAAGTCCTCCCGGTTGAGCAGGTCATAGTTTACAAAGGGCTCGTCCATCAGGATGTACTCCGCGCCCTGGCAGAGGGCCAGGATCACTTCCATCTGGCTCTGAATGCCGTAGGACAGATTTCCGATCGGACGATTTAATGGGATTTCAAAGAACTTCGTCAACATCACGTACCGTTCCCTTCGAAACTTCGGAAAATGTTTCGCGTAATACGCCTCGTGATCCGCTGCCGTCAGGAACGGGAAATAGCTGTGCTCCGTGCTTGCGAAGGACAGACGGTTCGCGTTACTCCTCGTGACCGGCTGCCCGTCCAAAAGGATTTTCCCTTTGAAGGACTGCAGTCCGAGAATGCTTTTCATAAGCGTTGTCTTTCCGGATCCGTTCTCGCCGAACAGCCCCACAACCTCGCCGGGTCCGACGGAAAAAGTGACGTCCGAAAGCGCCTGTACGGCTCCGTATCGTTTGCTGACTTTTTGTATTTCCAACATTTTGTTTTCTTCCTTTTCTGTAGCTTTCTACTTCCACTGTACCGTGAGGGAATAGTTGTGGACATAACCATCGGAGGGAAGCCAGGACTTCTGAAGAGATCCGTTCAGATATCCGGCATACTCCTCTCCCTTCCGGGTCATAACGTAAAGGTGTATCCTCTTGCAATCCGTAAAATCCTTTCTCGAGGTATCGAGAGGGGAATAATATGCATAAGTCCCGGGGGCAACAACACATACCAGACGTTCTCCGTCATAGGCAAACCGCCCTTCCAGCATATCCTCAGTCCCCCACGGATAAGCCTCTTTTTCCCGGTTCCACGGGATCTCCATGACCTTATCCCATACACCTTCGTCATTTTTCGCTATGACGATAAAGGAATCCTCCACACTGCTTTGTACCGGGGAAACATAGATGATGCAGCAGTCCTCCCCCTGAACAGGTTTTTCGGTGAACCGGAAGTATATCCGGGATTCCCCGTCGCCGATGGGAATCTCGGAAACCGTCTCCCCGGTCGACGCCGAAACCGCGGAGATCACGGATTCTCCGCTCTTCTTCTGTGTAAGGACAAGCACCGTCTGCTGATCCCGGCTCAGGTAAAGATTCTGCACCGAAGCATCCGGATTGATTTCGAAGAAAAGTTCCAGGCGGGAGGTATCAAAAACAACCGTATCGCTTACGGAGTACGGAACCCGGTACACGCCGTACCCGTTGGGTATGTTGGTCATGTCGATATCCCAACCATACGCATCCCGACGGTACTCAATCGAAAAATAAACCGAATCCCCGGTACAGACGCTTGCCACGGAAAGCGCTCCATCATCGACCTCAACTCTATCCTCATGAAGCCAGACTGCATAATCTTTCGGAATCGGCAGTTGAAGAGCCTCACTGAGTGCTTTCGCGGATGCCGGATCGGCGGTAAGATCACCGAGACCGAACCGAAGCGGCATATAACTGCGATAATCGGAAAGAAGGATCTTTCGGGAATCGGTTTCCTTGCTCTTGTCCAGCAGCTTCTCCTGCAAGTCTTGAAAGCCGGTTTCATCGATCGCAGCAAACATCGGATTACGGTCCGCATCAACCGGATCGGATCCCGCATTTTCGTGGGAATCACGAAGTCCATCGAGATCAAACATCCGGAAAAGCTCGTCATTATCAGTTTTCTTAAGCGTCGTTACGCTCGTGTTCCGATCCGCCGTAAAATCCACCAGATTGTGCCACAGCAGACCATCTACGGCCGTGTCATACATATCGATCTGCAGGCCATCAAGGAGTCTCCGTTCGCCCCGGATCGTGGTTACCTCATAAGAGACATCCTCCGCCTGGGCCTTCCAGGAAGACATGGCGTATACAACTCCGGCGGCGCCAGCCAAGAAGACCGCCAGCGCCAGGATCAACATTTTACGCATTGGTATTTTCCTCCTCAAAATCGGCAATCGCCTTCCCCACACGATCTCCCTGATAGTTGTATGCAGTCTTCACATACTCCGTCAGGGATTGCCCGTCCTCCTCGATCTCCGACACCGACACATTGTCGATGATTTTTCCGTCCTTTATCAACACAGCTCGTCCGATCAGGCTCTCAATCTCCTCGATCAGGTGCGTGGACAGGATCACTGTCTCGTTGGGTTCCAGAATGCCGGTCAGCACCTTGTAGAAATCGCTCCGGTTAAACACATCGCTTGCGGAAAACGGCTCGTCCAAAAGGATGTAGTCCGCTCCCTGGCAGAGCGCCAGAATAACCTCCACCTGATTTTGCTGTCCGGCAGACAGATTCTGCAGGGGGCGGTGCATCGGGATATTGAAAAACTTCATCAGCCCCTGAAATCTCCGCTCGCGGAAGGTTTCGAAATGTGCCCGGTAAAACTCCGCATGAGCTGCAGCGGACAGTTCGGAATAAAAGCTGTGCTCACAGGTTCCGAATGCAATCCTTCCGATGTTGGCCGTACCCACAGGCTCTCCGTCAAGCCGGATCGTTCCCTCGTACGGGATCAGCCCCAAAATGCTTTTCATCAGGGTTGTTTTGCCGGCGCCGTTCTCCCCGAACAGGCCGATGATCTCTCCCCGGGGTATCGCAAGATCCACCCCGCGGAGGGCATTCACGACTCCCTGATACCGCACGCGTACATTTTTAATCGTGATCATATCAGCATCCTCCAAAATTCAAGCGCTTCCTGGTTCAATTCATATGGAACGCTATGGCGGTAAAGTGCGATGTACCCCGTCAACAGCAACGCGCACAGGATGATTGCGATCAGGACGCATAACACCGGCAGAGCCAGACAGCGGACATGCATCTCCGAGCGGCTTTTCAGGCGTCTCATGACGCAGACGGACCGGCTCGCACGGTAGAACTGCATATAGTAGGTAACTATTTTCCACACACAGAAGATGACTAAAAGCGTCAGCCCGAAAAACCGGGAAGCCAGCATCTCGTTGAGGCTCTTAATGTCATCCCGATATGACAGGTCGATGATTGTTTTGGGGTTACTCCAATAGTCAATAAAAAACAGCAGGCTGTAATTCACCATCGCCAAAAGAGCAACCGCATACAGGATAATTTCCCTGCGGATGTCCCGGACCGGCGGAAGAAAACGATACCGGCAGAAGGGATGCACGGAACCGGCCGCGGAGTTCTTTGTCTGTTTCGCGGGATCCGTTTCCCTGACCCCCTCCGTACCCTTTTCGCGCCCTGTCAGCATCCAGCAGATCAGCAGCGTAATACCGAAAACGATCACTGCGCCGATGAGTTTGAGCGGTACTTCGCCTTTCAGAAAATCCCGGATGTGTTCAAAGGAGTTGATCAAAACGATGATCGCAAAGAAAACAATCCATACGATCCGAACAGTTCTGTCCCGGAACAGCATTCCCAGACACAGGGAAGCGCTGATGACGAAGAAGAGTCCCGTCAGGAGCCATTGTCCCAAATCATAGAACGGGACGATGGCGTGAAACAACGAATACCGGTACAGCGATATGACGATGTACGGTGCTCCCTGAAGACCTCCGTTCACGCTCTGATAAACCTGCCCTGCACCGAAGAGAACAAGGATTAAAAACATCCACAGCAGCAGAAACACCGTGAGGTTCGCCGCCAGCTCCCACCGGAACACGCTGCCCTCGGAGATGCGGAGACGTCCTCGCAGATTCTCCGTCCTGCTCCGCTTCGACGGAAGCGACAGGCAGGAAGCCATCGCGATAACATACCCTGCGACAATGATGCAGGTGAGGATCAGCTTGCTGTACCCGCCGGAAAATGAGTCGTATGCGCTCTCTGAAGTTTCAACATCCGTATACTCGCCGATCTCCGAGTCCTCTATCGGTATCCACTCCCCCGTCTGTTCATCATACGCTTTATAGGATACGTACTGTCCGCTCTTCACGCCGAACATCCGGTAGCATCCGAGTCCGATCACGGCCAGCAGCAGGAAGCGGATCAGAAACTTCGGCAGCTTCCGGCGAAGTGCAAATGCATATACGGAAAAATGCTTTTTCATGCCTCTGTATCCTCCCAGTTCCGCTCGATCAATCGCAGCGCTTCCGCCTTGTCAATTCCCATTTGTTTCAGGGAAGCCGTGATGCTTCGGATGTCGTCCGCAAGCAGTTCTTCCCGCAATTCCCTGATCTTGTCTGCCGATAATGTCATGTTACTCCCCGCCCCCATTTGTGATGTAATCAGGTTCTCGTCCTCCAACAGGTGGAACGCCTTCTGCACGGTGTTCGGGTTGATTCCCAAAAGTGCCGAAAGCATTCTTCTCGATGGAAGTTCGTCGCCGTCCCGGATGGTTCCCGCGACCGCACCGCGCTTTATAAACAGTAGAATCTGTTGATAAATCGGCACGCCGTCAACCGGATGAAATGTATCAAATGAAATCATACTGTTACCGTCTCTCCTAAATCTTCTTACGTTCTGTCATCCTATAATCCCCACAAGCTGCATTTCTCTGACCGTATTAGTCGTGTAATACGGTTGACTGTATTATACGACTAGTACACTTGCCTGTCAATACCAATTTCAAAAAAATTAAAAAAGCCCCGAAAGGCCTGTATTTAAGCCTTCCGGGGCTGTATCTGTCCCTGTTTCCTATCGTGTTATCAATATCCTTTGATCCGGTCAACCACGCGCAAAAGCGGTTCCCCGGCTGCATAGTTTTTCAAGTTTTCGCAAAACATTTCCACATTGCGGTCGAGGGTGTACGGAAGCGTCAGACCTCCTGCGACATGGGGTGTAATCAGAAGATTTTTCGTGCCCCAAAGCCTGCTGTCCGCAGGAAGCGGTTCCGTGCGGAACACATCAAGCGCCGCTCCGGCAAGATGCCCTGCATCCAGACTGTCAGCCAACGCGTCCTCATCGATGGCGGAGCCTCTGCCGACATTTACCACATAGGCACCTTCCGGCAGCATCGCAATTCTCTCGCGGGAGAGAATGCCCACGGTCTCCGGGGTATCCGGGAGACTCATCACCAGCAGATCCGTAGTCGGAAGCACCTTCTCCAACGCGGAAATCGCCTCCACCCGGTCAAACGCAGCCTCTTCGCACCACCCGCTTCGGCATACGCCGATGAGTTCGGCCGGCTCAAACGCCCTCGCCCTTCTCGCAAAGCAGCACCCGATATCACCGGTCCCGAGCACCGTGATCCTGCTGTTTTTCAGGGACTTCTGCGGCCTGGGAGCACCCCATTTCCCGTTGAGGGTCTCCTGATAAAAACCCGTTAAGCCTCTCATCATCATGAGCGACACGGCGATGATATGCTCCGTGATCGCGACACCGTAAGCTCCCGAGGAGTTGGTGAGGATGCACTCTTCGTTGGCAAATGCCCCCGGCTTCATCAGAAAATCCACGCCTGCCGACGGCACGGAAAGCCACTTAAGATTTTGGCTTGTTCGCGCCGTGTTTACGCCGAATCCGTACAGCACTTCGGCATCCCGATAAGCCTCCGGAATCTCTGCCTCTGAAGCGGCGAAGCACAGATCCGCACCCGTCTGCTCCGCTGTCTCGCGCAACAGTATGATATGGTTTTCTTTTAACAGGTTATTGATCACAACGACTTTCATTTCGCACCTCCGGACTTCTCTTCCTCGAAAAATGTGCGGATTGCCTCCGCCATCTCCGGCAGATGCCTCGTGAAACAATGGTCGTCCCCATGGATCGGGATTACCCTGGCGTTTTTGTACAGTTCGCCTGCTTTCTCCGCATAGGAGAACGGCACGGTCTCGTCATCGTCCCCGTGGATGATAACGACAGGCCCGTCATATCTCGCAATCTCATCCTCAACATGGATTGCTCTTGCAACACGGATATAGTCACCGGACAGTTCCCAGTTGTCGGAAACAATCTTCTCCGGGATGTGGTTCTCGTCAAATGTAATTCCGAGAAGCGAGCCATCCCTTGCATTTTCCGGGATCATCCACGCCGGCGACAACGGCAGGATCGCCTTGAAGGCCTCCGCGCACATGCCTCCGATGAGCATCGTGAGAAGTCCTCCCTGGGAGTGCCCGCTCAGGTACAGATCCGTCACAAAAGGAAGTTTTTGCGCATAGCGGACAACCGCAAGAGCGTTCGTCACCCACTTGTACAGCGTGTGGTTCCGGAACTCCCCGTCGCTTCCGCCGTGACCGTACATCTCCGCGCGCAGCACCGACACGCCCGCATCGTTCATGGCCTTCTGCGCTGCGATAATGTGATCCTCCTCCATGTGGCCCGTGAAACCGTGGATCAGAATGCACAACGGCCCTCTCTCCGCCTCCGTCGGGCGGTCAAGCTTTGCGTGCAAACGCACGCCGTCACAATCGATATAAAACTCCTTCGTCATCTCCCGCTCCTCCGGGTCTTATCCAAGCGCCACATCCAGTGCCATCATCAGAGTGAATCCGAAGGAAAACATCAACACACCGATGTTGGTGTGCTCCCCTGCCGACATCTCGGGGATCAGCTCCTCCACGACCACATACATCATGGCGCCCGCCGCAAAGCTCAGAAGATACGGCATCGCCGGAACCAGAAGTCCTGCCGCAAGGATCGTCAGAAGTCCGAACACCGGCTCCACAGCGCCGGACAACGCGCCGTCACGGAATGCGCCGAGCCGGCTTCTTCCGTTGGCGTGCAGCGGCATCGAGATGATCGCACCCTCCGGAAAATTCTGGATCGCGATACCCACCGAGAGCGCCAGCGCCGCTCCTGCGGTGATGGATGCATTTTCCGCGAGAAGGCCCGCATAAACCACGCCAACTGCCATTCCCTCGGGGATGTTGTGAAGCGTCACCGCAAGGACCATCATGGTGGTTTTCCGCAGATGGCTCTTCACGCCCTCCGGCTTATCGCTGTCCATGTGAAGGTGCGGGATTACCGAGTCGAGGAACAACAGTAAAAGCACGCCCAGCCAGAAGCCGGCGACCGCCGGAACAAACGCCCATTTGCCCATGGACTCCGACTGGTTCATCGCGGGCATCAGCAGGCTCCAGATGGAAGCCGCAACCATCACACCGGCTGCAAAGCCCGTGAGGGCCCGCTGTACCTTATCGTTGAGCTGCCCGCGCATAAAGAAAACGCACGCAGCGCCGCCCGCCGTCCCGGCGAACGGAATTAATAATCCGAGAATTACATCCTTGGTAAACATAGCAATCCTTTCCATTCCATAAGCATATATTATCTGCGAAAGTCTGCTGCATCAGCGAAAGGGAACCCTTCCAAAAAACAGCATACTCTTCGTATATTCTTTTTTCAATACAAAGCATCCTGTTATGTCTAAGGAAAATGCCTGCCGACAAGCAGAGCGGCAGGCACTTTCCCTGTTGAGGAATAAAATGTTAGTGTAAGATAGTTGTCATTAGAACTCTCAGGAGGTTTCTTCCTTCAGCTTCGAATCCTGCAGCAGGTTGGTCATACAGTCCATTCCGAGAAGAATTGTAGAGGTGTTGTGCAGCAGAGCTGATGTTGCCGGCGGAAGCCATCCGAAGGCGCCGAACAAGATGAGCGCTCCGTTAAATCCCATGACAAACCGGTAGTTGCGGTTAATCCGTTTCATCAGTCTGTCCGCAAGCTTTCGCAGGATCACCAGTTCCCGCAAATCCTCCGCGGCAATAGTTATGTCTGCCACCTCTCTGGCGATGTTGGCACCGCTTCCGATGGCGATCCCGATATCCGCAAGGGAAAGCGCCGGCGCGTCGTTGATGCCGTCTCCGATCATAATGACCGTGTGGCCCGCCTCCTGCTCTTCCCTGATGTATCGTGCTTTATCCTCCGGCAGAACCTCCGCGTGGAAATCGTCGGTTCCGACCTCGGCGGCGATCGCCTTCGCCGTGTTGGTGCTGTCCCCGGTGAGCATCACGGTTTTCGTGATTCCGGCCTCGTGCAGCATGGCGATGGTCTCCGCAGCCTCCGGGCGAAGCGGATCGAAGATTCCGATTGCCGCAGCAAGTTCTCCGGCAATCGCCAGATACAGCCATGTACAGCTCGGATCCAGAGATTTATACTTCTCCTGTTCCGCCTCGGGAACCTGCACCTGCTCATCCTCAAACACGAAATGCCGGCTTCCGATAACCGCCCGCTTATCGCCGATGGTCGTGGCGATTCCGTGGGCTACCACATACTCGACTTCACTGTGCATCTCCGTGTGGTGAAGCCCCCGTTCCTCCGCTGCGCGAACCACGGCGTTGGCCACCGAATGCGGAAAATGTTCCTCGAGACACGCGGCAACCCGCAGCATCTCCGCCTCGTCGTTCCCGCCAAAGGGCACGACCTTCCGCACCGTCGGACAGGCGTGCGTCAGTGTTCCTGTCTTATCGAAGATTACGGTGTCCGCTTCGCTTAAAAGCTCCAGGTATTTGCCGCCCTTGACCGTAATCTTGTATTTTCCGGCCTCCCTCATCGCTGAGAGGACACTCAACGGCATCGACAACTTGAGCGCACAGGAGAAATCCACCATCAGCACCGATACGGCCCGCGTTGTGTTGCCGGTCAGGATCCAGGTGAGAAGGCTGCCTCCGAAGCACCACGGAACCAAACGGTCCGCCAGGTGGTATGCCCTGCTCTCCGCCCCGGATTTCAACCGCTCCGACTCCTCGATCATGCGGACAATCCGGTCGTACCGATTCTCGCCGGCCGTGTTGGTAACACGCAGGATGCAATTCCCTTCCTCCACGACACTTCCCGCATAGACCGCGGCACCGGCGTGCTTGGCGACGGGAACCGATTCCCCGGTAAGGGATGCCTGATTCAGCATGACATCTCCGTTTTCCAGAATGCCGTCAAGCGGAATGACATGGCCGGTGTTGATCACGATGCAGGCGCCTTCGGTCACGGCCGAGAGGGGCATCAGCGTCTTCTCTCCGTTTTCATCCATCACCCAGACACGATCAACCTGCAGGGACATGCTTCTCGCAAGATCCTCCACGGACTTTTTGTGCGTCCACTCCTCCAGAGTCTCACCGATTCCTAAAAGGAACCGCACCGACCCGGCTGTCACATGGTCGCCCGTCAGGAGGGAGGCGCTGATTGCAACACCGTCTAAAACATCAACTGTGAGTTTTCCTTTTGCGAGAGTCTTTCCGGCGCGGACAATCCGAGGCACGGCACATACCGTGTTGATCGCGCACCGGACCGGCATCGGGAGAAACCATCGTTTCGCGTAGTGGCGAATGACCTGAAACACCAGTTTCTCCTTGTATTTACGGTTGGTCGCCCGCCCGGAATGCAAGCCTGCGGGGAGTTCATCCGCCGCCCGTTCATAAGAAAATGAGGCAAGCGCGCGGTACAAGGGTTCCTTTTCTCCGCTGTACCGGATGATCACCCCGCAGGTTCTCTCATGAACCGTAACCTGCTGCACCGAGGAAATCGTCAGAAGCCACGCCTCCAACGCATCCGCCTGTGCCATGCTCATGGACGGCTGGGCGGCGCGAAGGCGCACTCTCCCCTTGCTCTCATGAAGAATTTGAAACTTCATCGTCTTCGCCTCGTTTACGCTTCACCCTCAATCGCGACCTCGGTCGTCAACACTTCTTCTGCGGCCTCCTCTGCTGCCTTAGCTTCATTGATCGCCTTGGCGTCTGCAAGAATATCCGAGCAGTTCTCCTGAACCGTCTCAACATCATGCATCACGACATCCTTGCCGCGCAGCACTGCCGCTGTAATGTGAGTGTATACCTTCTTCGCGGTTTTGCAACTCAGGAGTTTAATTCCTGCCGTGCCAAACAGCGTGCCACCCAAAAAGAGTGCAATCTTGCCTTTTGCTGCCATTTTTCTTACCTCCAAAGAATCATGTATTAGCATTTGCTAACCACTGACATTATAGCACCGTTTTTGACAAATGCAATCGAAAAAGCGTGCATTGACCGCAAATTACACAGTCATGCACGCTCTTTTTCTCATAATGGATTTTTATAATCCGTTCTCGAGTTATCCTATGCTTTCGGTTTTCACTTTTTTACATGGAAAGCATCCATCTTCGGGTAAACCGCAGACGCCCCAAGCTGTTCCTCGATGCGAAGCAGCTGGTTATACTTAGCCACCCGCTCGCTTCGGCTCGGCGCACCGGTCTTAATCTGGCAGGTGTTCAGCGCTACCGCCAGATCGGCAATCGTCGTGTCGGCGGTCTCACCGGAACGATGCGAGGATATTGCGGTGTATCCGGCGTTGTGAGCCATCTTGATAGCCTCAAGCGTCTCGGAAACGGAACCGATCTGATTCAGTTTGATCAGGATGGAGTTGCCGGCACCGAGGGCGATTCCCTTGGAAAGGCGCTCGGTATTGGTAACAAAGAGATCATCTCCGACAAGCTGTACCTTGCTGCCAATCTTAGCGGTCATTCGCTGCCAGCCTTCCCAATCCTCCTCATCAAGGCCGTCCTCGATCGAGATGATCGGGTACTTGTCGATCAGACTCTCCCAATGGGCGATCAGCTCATCGGAGGTAAACTCACGACCGGACTTCGGCTGCTTGTAGAAGCCCTTGCCCTTTTCGCTCTTCCACTCGGAAGACGCGGCATCCATTGCGATCATGAAATCCTCCCCCGGCTTGTAACCCGCATTTTTCACTGCTTCAAGGATTGTCTCTATCGTCTCTTCATCGGAGGGAAGGTTCGGAGCGAATCCGCCCTCATCGCCGACGGATGTAGCAAGGCCTTTACTCTTCAACAACTTAGCAAGAGCATGGAACACCTCCGCGCACCAGCGAAGCGCCTCCTTGAAAGAAGGAGCGCCCACCGGCATGATCATGAACTCCTGAACATCCACGGTATTTGTTGCGTGCGCGCCGCCGTTTAAGATATTCATCATCGGGACCGGCAGCCGGTTTCCGGCAGCGCCGCCTAAGAAACGGTACAGCGGAATACCAAGGGACTGTGCCGCAGCGCGAGCCGCTGCAATGGATACCGCAAGAATGGCATTGGCACCGAGTTTGGACTTATCCTTCGTTCCGTCCGCCGCGATCATCGCTCCGTCTACCGCATAGGTATCAAAAGCATCGATTCCGCAAACTGCATCGCGAATAATGGTATTGATATTCTCAACCGCTTTGGTAACACCCTTACCAAGATATCTGCCCTTATCTCCGTCACGAAGCTCCAGCGCCTCGAACTCGCCGGTAGAAGCACCGCTCGGGGCGGTTCCGCTCGCCACGGTCCCATCCTCAAGGGTAACTTCCGCTTCAACCGTAGGGTTCCCGCGGGAATCCAGAATCTCGCGTCCGTATACATTGACAATCTTCATCTTCTGCATATCACATGCTCCTTTCGACATACGAAACCCTCTTCCGCCGCGGCGGTGTGACCACATAAGGAAGAGGGAGTGCGTATAACCCGTATGATTTATTCTCTCGGTTAGCTTTTGCTAACCGTCGAAATCATAACACATCGATTTTCTGTTGTCAACCGATTTTTACAACACAAAGAGTGAAAAAATTTCAAAACAGTGTTGACAATTCTCTTTTTGAGATGTAACATAACGGCGTTACGTAACGGTGTTATGTGGAATTCGATTTTCGAATTTCATCCACGCTTTTGATTCACGGAGGTTTTTATCCATGAGCAATGAAGAAGCAACACGACAACGGCTTCTGCGCTGTGCCGCAGAGGAATTCATGACATATGGGTTTGAAAAAGCTTCCCTTCGCCGCATATGCGCTACCGCCGATCTCACAACGGGTGCTGTGTATTTCATGTTCGGAGATAAAAACGGGCTCTTCGGAGCCCTGGTTCAGCCAATTCTCGATCGTCTTACGGAGGCTTTGATGGAACATTTTGCGGAGGATCAGACCGAAGATTTTACGCAATATATCCATCATCCCGGCGATCATGACGAATTCGCCGCCACGCTTGTTTCCGCACTATATGCCGATTATGATGCCGTTCTTCTTCTCCTCACAAAATCGGAAGGATCCCGATATTCCGGGATTACCGATGAGATAATCTCACTTGTCGAGCTGCATATGCATTCCTTAGCTCAGAAGTATGTCGACACGATGCCCGGAAAACGTATCAATGAATACATGCACCACTGGCTGTGCCACCTTTCCGTTATGGCATTTATCCATCTCATTACCCACGTCCGGGATGAGGAAGAAGCGTTGCGGCATGTCCCCACGATGTTTGAGCACATCATCTCCGGCTGGATCATGTTCATTGCCGAAGACGATTCCGATCAAGAGCAATAATTTATTCAGAAAATGCCCCTCACCGGGGCTTTTTCTCAGGCTATGAGTTACCCTGTGCTAACCATTATATTTTAAAGCGAACTAATATAAGGAGGTTTTTATGTATCTTCAGGTAAACGATGTAAAGAAAAGCTACGGAAAGGAAAGCAGCTATATTCAGGTGCTCAAGGGGATAACCACGGGAGTGGAATACGGCACCATGTGCGTGATTCAAGGCACCAGCGGCTCCGGTAAATCCACCCTGCTAAACTGTATCGGCGGTCTGGACACCATTGACTCCGGATCCATTCAGGTTGACGGGCTGGAAGTCGCCGGGCTTTCACCGACGGAACTCTCCGAGTACCGCCGCAAGAATCTCGGCTTTATCTTTCAGTTTTACAATCTTGTGCCGAATCTGACGGTCCGTGAAAACATCCTGATCTGCAAATACATTGCGGAAAATCCGCTCGAGATCGATGACCTGCTGGACACTCTCGGTCTTACAGAGCATCAGAACAAATTTCCCGCACAGCTTTCCGGAGGTCAGCAGCAACGCTGCGCCATCGCCCGGGCGCTCATCAAAAATCCGAAGCTGCTGCTCTGTGACGAACCGACCGGCGCGCTGGACTCTTCCACTTCCCGCGACATTCTGGTTCTCCTTGAGAAAATCAACCGCATCTACAACACGACCATGCTGATCGTCACGCACAACAACTCCATCAAGAACATGGTCGACAAGGTGATTCGCCTGAAGGACGGACTGATTCGGGAGGAGTACAACAACGCTGTGAAAACTCCTGCTTCGGAACTGGAGGACCTGTGATGAATACACTTTTATCGAAACGTCTGTCTCGCGACCTGAAAGCAAACGCGGGCCGCTACATGGCGTTGCTGTTTATGATCATCCTCGGCGTTTACGTTGTAGTCAGCATTGTCGGTTCAGCCGAAACCGTAATCCGGGGAACCGAAAACAAAAAGTCGGAAAATCTCGTGGAGGACGGTCAGTTCACGCTGTTCCTTCCATTTTCCGAGGAAGAGCGGGAGTCTTTTTTCTCCGAAGTTAAAACTCTCGAGGAAACTTTCTCCTTTGACCTGAAGAAATCGGAAGACGTCGTCGAACGAATCTTTCAAACCCGTGATCAAATCGACAGGATTATTCTGGATGATGGCACTCTTCCATCAGGTGACGGAGAGGCCGTCATTGAGAAAAACCATGCCAAAGCCCTCGGTCTTGGCATCGGAGACACGATTACCGTCGAGGGCGTTACCTTTCGGATTACCGGACTCGGAACCGTTCCGGACTATGACCAGATGCTTCGTACCTTCGGTTCACCGGCGGTGGATTCCGATACCTTCGGACTTCTTTTCGTGACGCCTGAATACTATCGCAGCCTGCGGGATACCTTTCCGAAGAGAACCGAAAGTTACACCTATGCATATCACCTGGGAAATAAGACAAACAAAGAACTTCGTTCCATGCTGACCGCCATGAAAGGCAACCAGCTCCTCTCCTTCACTACTTACGAAGACAACATCCGAATCGAAGGTGCTGCCGGGGATGTCATCATGGACAAGCAGGTCGGCCTCGTCGCCGGAATCATTGTCCTTCTGCTTTTTGCCTACGTTATCTCGGTATTTGTCATACACCAGATTGAACGGGAACAGAGCGTCATCGGCGCCTTATACGCGCTCGGCGTAAAGAAACACAATCTCCTGCTTCACTACCTGACGCTTCCGACCATTGTATCGCTTCTCGGAGGGATTCTCGGCCTGGCGCTCGCATTTTCCCCGTTGGGAGTTCCGGTGATGATCCAGAGCACCTATGATTATTTTTCAACGCCGGTGTACGATACCGTCTACCCCGTCTATCTGATCCTGTACGGGCTTCTCCTGCCTCCGCTCCTGAGTTTTATTGTTAACGCGATTTTTATCAACAAAAAGCTGTCCCAGACGGCTCTTTCTCTTCTTCGAAACGAGCAGTCGGTCGGAAGTTACCGTCAATTCCGGCTGAAGATCAAGAACTTCCCGCTGTTGTTCGCCGTTCGGCAGTTTCTGCGGGAAATCCGGTCTTCCCTTGCTCTTCTTCTCGGGATGTTTATCACGTTCATGGTCATTACTCTGGGGGTGAACACCTATGTTCTCTGTACAAGCGTCCGGGACCGCAACAAGGCCGATACGGAATACGCGTATCTCTACCTGTACAAATTCCCGGGAGAGGCTCCGCCGGAGGAGGGCGAACCAGCATACATTCATACACTCACGATTGATTGTCTCGGGTACGCCCTCGATGTTTCCGCAATCGGAATCGACGGAAGCAGCCGATATTTTGACGCCGTTCCGAAGAAAAGTGAAACCGAAGCGGTCATCAATTGTTCGCTTGCCGAGCGATACGGATATGAGATCGGTGACACAATTGAGTTGAAGGATCCCTCCGACGAGAAGATATACCGATTCACCATCTCGAGTATTTGTGAAAATGCCGTCGGTTTCTCTGTTTTTCTTGACATCAACAGTATGCGGCACTTGTTCGGAGCCGGCGAGAACTACTGGAACGCTCTTTATACCGACAGAAAGCTCGACATCCCGGAGGAATTGCTCTACTCCGTCACCTCCAAGGATGACATCGTGAAAAGCTCCGGCGTCTTTGTTGACGCAATGAGACCGCTGATGATCACTCTCTTAAGCGCCGGCGCCGTGATTTTCGCCGTAGTGCTCTATCTCATGCTGGCGGTCATCATTGACCGAAGCACAACAGGAATATCGATGATCAAAGTCTTCGGATATCGGCCCGGGGAGATCCGGCGGCTGTATTTGAACGCGAACACCATAACGGTGCTTCTGCTGCAGTTCCCGATCTTCCTTCTCTCAAAGAAGGTCATCGATACCATCTATCCGAATTTTATCGCAAACGTGGCGTGCTCCATGAGACTCTCCTACACGCTGCCCGTATATCTGCTGATCTTCGGAGGAGTCACCGCAGTCTATTTTGCCGTAAATGCACTTCTTCTTCGGAAAATAAACCGTGTCAGCCCGGCAGAGATCCTGAAAAACCGGGAGTAATCCGGAGATTTTCCGTATACATAAAGAGGGAAGACAATCCGACGACTGTCTTCCCTCTTTCCTGCTCTATGTGTATCAAAGGAGAACTTCCCACATCGTGCCCATGTTTTGGAATCCGCCCTCGGGCAGGCATTTTCCGTCCATGGAATTCAGCGCATTTTCAATTCGTCTGGCGCAGTTGGAACAATACATTCCGTCGATTTTCAACCGGTATACGAATGGATAAGAGGATTTATTCCGATCCTTGACCTTAACCTTCTTCTCTGCCGGAGTTCGTTCGCCGCAGCAGGAAGAACCGTGCCGTATTCTGCGAACAGTTCCGTACACCGCAAATGCAACAACCACGAGAAGTACAATAACAACAACCGTATCACCCATGAAACCTCCTACCTTTCTTTAATCAGGTCATACATGTGGAACTTTTCACCGCAATTCCGGATCCGGTCCACCTTCATACCGAGATGTTCATATCGAAGGCACTTGTCCTTGTCATCCGTATCAAGGATCACCGGTACCCCGGCTTTTTCAGCAAGGTCGTAGGAGTATTCCAACATTTTCCGCATAATGCCCTGCTTTTGGTATTCCGGGCGAACCACCAGCATTTCTACCCGCAGGAATTTCCGTTTCGCTTTTCGCATTCTGGACTCGATGGTGCTTCCTTCCGCAAAGCAGGCTTTTATAAATTTCTTCATGTTGCCGAAGCCGCCGAGCGCCTTCTTCTCAGCGGAAATCATTTTAATTCCGTCCCAAAACTTTACTCTTCCGACG
>Ga0310696_10001861_pt1 | contig 29375 bp, 50 predicted proteins | sample AusTroGonzalo_MG_4_FD_203885 | JGI IMG/M metagenome (GOLD analysis project Ga0310696, IMG submission 203885) | Bovine rumen microbial communities from tropical cattle in Woodstock, Queensland, Australia - Gonzalo_02 (v2) (version 2) | ecosystem: Host-associated > Mammals > Digestive system >... | reverse complement strand
CCCTTCTTCATAATAATAAGGTTTAATAATATAAGAAGTATTTTTTTCTACTATTGGATTATCTTTTAATACTAAAATATATTTTTTATTTTCATTAGCATAATTAGCTAAATCTTCATTATCACCTTGAGCAATAAGTAAATCTTGTTGTAAATCTTTCTTATCTTCACCCAATGTTATATAAGTAATTCCTTCCACAGAAGAAGAATCAAATTCAATTACATACCAAGCCTCTCCATCTACTATAAAACGTTGTTCACGTTTAATATTAGTAGTAAAAGGCATAATAATTTCCATAAATTTATTTGGCTCTGAAGCAATAATTTCTTGTACTCTACTTTTGAAAGTTGCACGAATCATATTTTCTTTAGAAGAAAATTCATAAATATATTGCTCGTGCCGTACGCCATCACCATCTATCCATTTTAATTTATGATTACATCTTGATATATAATATAAATTATGATCTTGTATAGAATTTTGTTGTTTTTTCCAAACAATCCAAAAATTTTCAGGACAATCTATTGGTTTAAAATATTCCCAATAAATTAATCCACCAATTGGAAATGAATTATCTAATGAAGTAAGCATTTGTTTAGATAATCTAGATTCATCTTGTTTATTTTCAACTATAGCAACTTTATATTGTTCCCCTTCATATAAAATATCTATAGCTGTTGGAGTTTCTGCTAAATATCTATCAAAATTACGTTGAGCTAATTTTTCTATTTGTTCTTTGTATGTAGTGCCATCTGCTGATAAACGTTGTTTAAATATATCATAATAGTTCTTCATTTTCATCACCAAGCAGAGACATACAATCAAAAATTGTAGTACGAAAATATGGATAATCTAAATATCTTAAAGCTCCCATTTTAGCTTGTAACTCTAGATAATTTATAGTTCTTAAAAAATTTTTATTACCAAAAATTTCTATATATAAATTATTTAAAAAATTTTCCCATTCACCATTTTTTTCTCTTTCACATAATAATGCAAAAAGTTTATTTTTTAATTTATTTTTATAAGCAGAAGTTACAGCATCATCCATTATTGCCTCCTGCTAAATTAGTATAATTAAAAACCTTACGTGAATATTTATTTGCTATTTTTTTACATTCTTCATCATAAACCGCTTCAAGATTTATTAAAGCATTAAGATGAGATGCCTTACCACTAATTTTAAAATCTTTATCATGGTAAAGCATTTCTATATTTTTCCAATTAGTAATACTACGTTTCAACCATTCATGTTTCATATAAGTAGCTAATACTTGCTTTTCTGCATCTCCAAGTTCTTCAATAAATCCTTCATCAGTACATTCTAAAGATATTCTTGGAAAAAGAAAACTTTGAATAGCCATTCTAAGCAGCATTTTCCAATCTTCTTGTAAAAGCTCATAGTCTTCTGTCCAAGCCCATTCTTTAGCATCTGTTTTAGCTAAAAGAAAATCATATACTTCCTGAAATTGAGTACCCATAATCTCTCCTTAATCAAGAGGAGGTTCCTCATTTTTTACTTTTTCTTTTGGTGCTTCCTGTAACTTAAGAGTTTTCATTACATCAATTCCAGTAGCTTCTAAAATAGCTTCATTCATTGCATAATCTTTCATTTTAATTTCAATTGCTGCATTAGCAAAATTTTTCTTTGTGGCTTCAGAACCTTTAGCCAATTTATTTTTAATAACAGCATATTGTGTAACTAATGGAACTGTACTTAATAATTTTTTAATATCTTCATAACTCATAGCATCTTCAACTTTTTCAGCTAAATGTGAAAATTGAAGTTCTTCCATAATCTCATTATAATCTTCATTTGTAGGTAAAATTTTTAAATAAGAATTTTCAATAAGATAACGAAAACCATGAGTGAAACCTGCATCATACAAATGTTCCCATTTTACTGAAATTGTTTGACCTGGTTGTAAATAAAAACGTTGAAGATAATTTTCACATCCAAATCCAACCTCATGACGCATAAGATTTTTAATTAAAACTTTTTTATTATCATCCATAAATATCCTTTACTCCTAAAAAGGGGAGAAGAATATTCTCCCCTTAATCTTTAAATTTAAATTAAGCTAAATTACTATTTTGATAAATACCCCAATAATTCGGGTTAGTAACAATAGCTAAACCAACTTTTTGGTACATTTGAATACCAGTAGACCAATCCATGCCACCACTATCTTTATCATATTCACGAACTTGTGTATCGCCTTCCATGATAATTTTTACAATCTTTTCATCTCCAGCAGGAATTATATAAGCATACTGTGGATTAACGATTTTTTCTTCGTTATTTTCATCTGTAAAGGATTGCGGCAAAATATTAACCTGAACACCTTTATAAAGACGAATATGCCCATAATTACGAATATCATCAAGATCGGCAGCAGGCATATTAGGATTGCTACCAGGGAATGAAGTCATATTAGTCATTGTTGCGGCAAATTCATGTGTGCACCAAATTTCTGGAGTACCATAAGCACGAACAACACCAATAAGAGCATCCATTCTAGACTCATCAAAAGCTGTATGAGTCTTCACATTAGCACTTGGCATAGAAGTAGCTTGGGCCTGAAGCATACCTTGAATTTTTTCATAAATTCTGTCTTCAATACCTTCAGCAATAATCTGCATCAGCTCAATGAAAGATTCATCACCATTAAGGAAACGTTCCCATTCTACAACTGCGGCACCGCCGATAGCTTTAACAGGAACTGTAAATTGAGTAACATCCAAACGGAAAGTTTCATATTGACCACTTGGAGCAACCTGCGTTACAAAAGAACGACCACGTTGATGTCCTTTACGAAGTTTGAATTCAAGTTTTTGACCGTTAGCAACACGACGAATTTCGGCAAAAGGACCAAAAACTTTAACTAAACGTTCTGGTAAATATTCAGTTGCCATTTCGGTAATAAGTTCAAAAACATCAGGCTTTACACGCATGAAATCAGCATAATTTTTGCAACCAAAATTATTACTAATTTCACCATCAAAAGCAACTTTGCAATCCTGGGCAGAAAATTCATTAGAAGGTTTTACTTTAAGAGCTTTCAGACCAATTTCAACAAGTTTGTTAATATCTGTCATTTTCTATTCCTCCTTATTAAGCTTTCCGCACAACAACTTTAACGCCCCAATCACCATTAGGCATTGTTCCAACTTTTACAACTTGCAGAACAGGGCCAACAGTAGGTTTGGCAGTATTTAACATGACAAAACCAGAAGTATCAACACCACCATAAACTGGGGTCTTAGCTTCAAGCAAAGCTTTAACAGATTTGGTATCTTCAGGTTCATTAATAGAAGTAACATTAGAACCGTCTAATTTAACACAGTTAGTATGCCAAGCATCACCAACAGACATTTCAAACATACGTGGAAGTTGAACGGAAACATTCGGTTCTTTTTGAATTGGTTCACGACCAACAGCAAAAGTATTTAATCCTTTGCTTTCATATTCTTCTTCTGGGCTAAAATGCAGAGCATAAACTTCATCTGCTGTAGTAGTAGCCACTGGAAGTTTAACAGATTTAGCGGCATCATCAATCGCTAAAATCATACCATTATAAGCTAAACCAGTAGAAAAGCTGGTTTCATCAAGTTCGTATTGTGACCAAATACGACCAGTATGACGAGCCTTCATCACATTGATTTCCAAAACAGGATAACCATTAATTTCAGGTGTAACAACAGCCATCTATATATTCTCCTTAATTAATTTTCTTTATATTTTCTAATAATACTATCAACATCATTTTCATCTTCATTATTGAAATTAGTGTTGATCAGTTGAAAATTAGCAGAATCATGGTTAGCAATCTTGCGATAAGCCATAGCCGCTAATTTATCATTTAAGTCTTCAGTAGAAAACTTATCAATATTTATACTTTGAATTTCTTCTTCACTAAGAACTTCGGCATAACTATTAATAATATTTTGTTTTTCTTCTTTAACTTTATTATTTTTATATTCAACTAAATTAAAATTTGTTTGTTCAAGTTGAGTAACTTTAATTTCAAGTTCATCAATTTTATTTTTAAATTCTTCATTAAGTTGCTCAAGTTCTTGAATATGTTTTTGGAATTCTTTAATTTCTTCTAAATTATTTTCTTCTTTATTTTCTTCTTCATTTTTAGAAAAATCAGTATTTACTTCTTCATTTTTTTCTTCTACATTATTTTCTGTAGAATCATTATGAATAAATTCTACTACTGGTTCTTCTTGTTCGATAGAAATATTTTCAGAATCCTCAATATCATCATCACGAACAATCGCAAATTCTTCAATTGGAGTTAATTCTTTTTCTTTTTCTTCCATAGAAGTTTCTCCTTTATTTATAATAGTATTATAACTAAGTAATGCTTGCTGTTTATCAATTTTAAATAAACGCTTAAATTCTTTCATTTCATCTATTGAAAGAAAACCTGCGCCTTCAAAACAAGGCTCTACATTATAACCTAATACACATATACCAAGCATTTCCGCAGAAGTAAATTGAAAACAATATTCACCATTAATAATCTTAAAATCTCCATTAATTGTATATGGATTAATTTCCATAGAAAGTGGATGATGAATAATTTCATTTGCTTCTTCAAAAGCCTTAGTCCATAAAACTACATTAAAAGAAGCATATTCTCGTTCTACTCCATCATAGTCAATACTTTTTTCCCACGCAAATTCTGGATTTTCTGGAATAAAACCATAAGCTTTTTTCCTATCACTAGCCGAATGATCTGTAAAATCATTAGCTTCATAATCCCATAATCCAACTACTGGACAACCAATAGCAGTTAACATAAATGAATCTGCAAAATCTTTTGTTATATAACTACCATTACGATTTAATCCTGTATAAAATACTCTTGCGCGGCATAGCGTAAATCCGCTATTTTCCATTGGACTATTTTGCGTAATTTGTGCTTGGAAAATAAGAGGAATTTTATCCATTTTACATACTCTCCTTATTTTCCACTGTTTTTTCTGTAGTATTTTTCAATTCTTCTTCTGGACGCCCACCTTCTTCATTATTACTACCAGATGAATTAGCTCTTTCTGCTGTAACGCTATTTGCAGTAGTATGTGAAGATTGAAGTGGTACCATGCGAGCATCAAGATCAAGGAAATCATTTTCTACTATAGTAAGAGAAATTAGATCTGATTGTTTAATACCTAATGCCGCACCAGCATAAAATTTACTATAACCATATTGAGCACCTTTGAGATATAGGCTACTCATTTCTTCTCTATTATAATGAGAAATTGGCAAAATATTTATTTCATAAAAAAATTCGCTATTTTTGCCAAAATTATAATTTATAATAAAGTTTAACCATCGTTGTATTGGTTTTATTAAAGCAAGGACAAGAGATAAATCATTTTGAACCGAATATTGGATTGATATTGCAGAATCATTATCAAAAAGTTGTTTGGACACGCCAGCTTCATTATAAACTAAATGTGTAATTGCAGAAAGATCATTTCGTACATTATCCACAGTAGAACCTAATGAAGCCACATCTGTATCACAAAAAGTCGTAATAACATCAACATGCGGATTATCACTTAACATATCTACTATTCCTTTATGAATTTGTTCTACTTCTGGTAATTCAAAAGCAAGCTCATTTTCTTTATCTAAAGGAATTTTATTTATTACCAATTTACTTAATTCATTTTCAACCGAATCTAAATCTGCTTTTTGATAATCTTTTAAACGAGAAATAGCTGGAATAGTTTGGATAAAAAATGGAAGTGTATATGAAGAAGCATTACCATCTAAAGAAGCTATAAAAGCAACACCTTCATTTTCTTGACATAGATACCAAGGTGATTCTGGTGCATTTTCTCCACCCTTTTTCCATTTATTATAATATTCCTTTATAGGTTTTGGAAAGTTAGAAAGTATGAGTTCTCGTTCTTTTTCATCAACATAAGTATCAAAACACGATACATTAAATTCTAAAATTTGATTACCATTATTACTACGGAACCTAGTGCGGCAATATGCTCTTGGTAAATCACCAAATATTATACTCCCATTAGGAGTATTATATATTAATCCATAATAAGCTCCATCTACTAGCATAGTAGTAAATATACGAATTATTTCTTGTGGTAAATTAAATTTATCTACGAAATTTAAAACTTTGTAATAGTTCTTTAAAAATTTATTCTTTTGTATATTTTGCTTTATAAATTTTGGTACAACAACAGTATCGTACAAAAGCATTGTAGAGAAATAGATAATGATACGTCGATATAACCCGTTATTATTAAAAAAATAACGAGATAATGCAATAATTTCATTTAAATTTCCACTATTTATTATTTTCTCTATTGCTTCTGTATCAAAATATTCTCGTCTAGCACGACTAAGAAGCCATTTACCAGAACGATACTTACTGCCATTTTGTGTGGAAATGGCTTTCATTTTAGAGAAAGTAGATTTTAATTTATCTAAGGTAAAATTCATTCTCTATTTCTCCTTAATACTTTAATTTTTCATTATAAATGCGGAAAGTTTATTTTTACCGCGTTTATTCTTTTTTGCTTCTTTATCTTCCATACAACGAATTGCATATAATGCATATTCTGTTGCTGAAAAACGGTCTTTTTGAATCTCTTTATTAATACGTTCTACCATGATATTTTTAGAAGCAGCAGTAGTAGCTTTTACTCTAAGATTTCCTACTTCTTCTATAAGACGAGTCGTCATTTCATATGGCATAAGTTTTGCAATTCTCTTATCTAATGTCATTTTTTGTCCAACTTTTGTCGCCATAAGTTTTGCTTTTGCTTCATTTTCTTCTATAAGAAAACGAACATGCCCAGATGTGACTTCTGTATAAAAAATAGAATGTATTTCTGAGTTTAAAGAAGCATTAGCAATAAGTACATTTATTATTTGTTGAGCATCACTTGGTTGAACTTTTTTAAGTTCCTCATAGTTATAAGAACCATATGCTGGGAAAGTTTCTCCTGTTTTACTATCTATAGTTTCTACGACCATAAAATCAAGTAAACCTTTACCAAGTCCGGTACCATCTATAATAACTTCTCTAGGATTAAAAAGTTGTATAAGTTTTTTAAGAGCATTAGCTTGATCTTGAAAATGCCGTTCATCCCCATTAAAAGTATATAAATTTACTATCTTCTTTATCCATTTTTTAGGAGTAGGTTGCGGTATTACTTGTACTATTGCCGCAATTGAACGAGCATCACCAGTTCTAGCAACATCAACTCCAATAACATAAAAATCTTTATCAGACTGACACATATTTTTATAATGTGGATTTATTATTTTTCTTTGTTTTGTTAATCTAGAAGCTGGCATCCATCCTTCTGCGGCGCCACCTGTAAAAATAGAAAGGTATTCTTGTGCAAAATCAATCTCATTAAAAGTAACATCATTTTTAACATCATCAATCATATCTTTTGATATTAAACCGCAAGCTACTGGAACATGATAATCACAACCTTCTACATAGATGTCATTTGGAGATAATATTGAACGTTCAAGATAATCTATTAATTTTTGATAGTTATAATCAGATTTCTGTGATGCAGATGAAATCCAAGTAATTGGTGAAAGTTTTTCATATGGATTAACTCGTCCACTTACCATCCTACGTGATACATTTAAAACCGGAATAACACTTTATTTTTAGGTATAATCGCAACTTATACCCCATAGAGCTTATATTTTCATATAAGAAAAGACTATATCATCTTCTAAATGAAGTCTGCTATTTCCATTATCATTAGCTTATAATGTACAATTAGTCGTTGAGCCGCATTTGTAAATACGGTTACTGATTTCCTATTAGGATTCCAGTAATTAAGCAGATTTTCCTTAGTTAGTAATAACTAAGGCCACAATTATTCATGGGATTCAATTTCTTTGGGTCATGATCACGTGTTTCGTCCACAATAAGCATATTACGGCGAGAGCCTCTTGACTTACTTGTTACTGTAAGCACATCAAAATTAGAACCATTTTTAAATAATAAGTTAATTTCTGTTTGAGATTCATTTTTCTTTTCTATTTCATTTTCTAACATAGGCCAAATGGAAAATATTTGTCCAATCTTTTCCCGAGCAATCTCTCATTTACGTTTACTGTAGGTCGTTAATCTACAGCCATAGGGCTTATAGTTTCCTATAAGATCAGACTATATCTTCACTATTATTAGTGTTTTCTGTTTCCACAGACTTCTGTGTACTCTCTTCCGAGATAGTCGTTGAACCAATAAAAATACTTAAATATTTATGAATATTTTTTATATCATAATAAGGAATTTCAATTAAATTATATCCTTTTTCAAGACAAAAATCTTTTTTTATTTTATCTCGTTCTTGTTGATGTATAAACCCTTCTTCTCCACCAAATTTTTTTCTAGGTTTATAATGTTGTTCTCCTTGAAATTCAATAGTATAAATTTGATTATCATATTCTATTTTAAAATCAAAAGGATAATGAGCCAATTCTTTAAATCTATACTCTCTTTCATAAGGAATACTGTATTGTTCTAACCAATTTATAATAGCTTTTTCACCTTTAGAATTATATCTTTTACATTTTGGACATATAGTTCCTTCTTGTTTGAAATAAGTAGGTTTTATTTTATAAATAAATCCACAAGAATTATGTCGTATTAACACTCTGGTAAAATCATTAATATAATCAGAAATTAAACTATATTCTTCATTAGTCTCTTCTTCTATAAATTTTTTATACATTTCTGTAGTTATAATTCTATGAGTACAATAAGGACATTTCCCGCCACTTTTAACAAAATCATTTGCTTGTCTTTCAAACTCATAACCACATTTATTGCATTTAAATTTTAAATATCCAGAAACTGTTTTTATTGGAGATAATAAATTCAAATCTTTATTCTGAGATAAAATTTTATTAATTTCTTCTATATATTTATTTACACATAATTTTGGTTGACAATCACAGTAAGTCGTTCTACGTAAAAAATTCACTGCTTTTGATACTGTATTAATTTTTCCACATTTTTTACATTTTACAGTTAATGGTTTAGTAGAACAAGTAAAATCAACAATTTCTAATTGATGATTAGGATATAATTTATTTAATTTTTCCTCAAATTCTTTTTGAGATAATTTTTTCATTTTATTCTCCTTATTATTGGCTGCTGATTACCCATTAGTTGTTTTTAGGTTTTCACCATATACAATCCATTATAGTTTTTTCTACTTTCGTAACATTCAATTTATTTAGGAGTAATAAATTTGTAGTCATAATGGCTTTAGGGTTTTCCAGCAATTTAGAAAATTTTAAATTACCATTTAAGGTAATGGAGCATTTAAAATACCCCTTGATTTGCTCCAGGAGCCACAATAGCTCCTTTTTGACCTGGTAGAAAGATACAACGTAAAAGACCAGAAAGTATGGATAGAAAACTTTTTGAATAAGCGCGTGATGCAGTACAATGATGGAACTTAAATCGCATACATGCTCGAAGAAAAATTCGTTGATAGAAAAAAAGTCTAAAATCTGATTCTGCAGGAAGAATCAAATCTAAAAATATCTTATGTTTACTGTAGTTCGTTATTCTACAGCCATATGGCTCATATTTACATATGAGAACAGACTATATCTTTATTTACCCAAATGAAAGTAAATATGTGCTATTTCGTTTCACTTAAAACTACAAATTAGTCGTTGAGCTGCCGCAAAAGCGTACAGTTGCTGATTTCCTTACTAGGATTCCAGCAGTTAAGCACAAAGGACACGTTGTGTATCCGGATACGCAGTAAAAAATTGCGTATATTTTTCTATCAATTCTCTATTTTTTTGTACATTATCTTTAGTAAGTACAACATTTTTTTCTATTCCATACTCATATTTTAATCGTTCTATGGAAGACATGTTTTCTATTTCTCTATTATAAGACGGAATTACAGAATTTTTTTTCATAGAATTTTTCTGAATTTCTTCATCTTTTTGTCTTGGATGCGCGACAAAATTTTGAGCTGAAGAATTAGTAAGGTTTTGCCGCAATTGTTCGCCCTTTTGTAATTGAGATTGTCTTATAGCCATTATTCTTCTCCTACGTCAAATTCTTCTTCTTCATCTGGATCAGTATAATCTTCTTCTATTTCGGCATCTAACCAATCTTCATCTTTTTGTAAATCATAAGACCATTCTTCTTCACTTGTAGTACCATCTTCCATTCTGTCTAAAACATTCATACGTTGTAATCTTTGTTCTATACGTTCAGACAAATTAGATTCTCCTGAAACTATACGTCGGAGAAATATTTGTTGACTTTTTATGGTTTTATCTACAATATCTCTATCTTCTCCATCGTAAAACTTATTTATGAATCCTGTCTTCTCCAAGAAAGCAACAAGTTCTCCTACTGACTCAAAACTAGATGATGATTGTGAAGATTTTGGTGTAAATTCTGCAACTTTAACAAGTGCAGTATAAGCGTTCATGAGTTTTGCATATAGCTCTAATTCATGGTTGCGTTGTGCAATATCCATATCAAGCGAAAGTCGGCACAATTTTTTAGCTTGATCTGTTTGCATACCAGTTGCATTTTGAGTTCTTTCCAAATCTTGGAAAAGTTGTTGTAAATTTTCCAGTTGTTGTAAAGTATATTGCGGTGTTTCGGCATCCACTTCCCAAAATGAACGTAATTCTTCTTCGTATTTTTTTTGTTTTTCTTCGCTTAATGACTCAACAAGTTTACCTTGATCGGCAAGCTGCATAAGTTCTTTTGTTGCGGTTTTCCAATCTACTTTTTCGGCGTACCCTTCTTTGTATAGTTGTGCAACATAAAGTTTATAGTATGTTTGAAGAATTGCTTGCGGCGCAAGATTACCTTTGCACAGAAGAAGCCATTTATTCGGTTGGAAAGGCCAATCGGCATACTGGAAAAGTTTGTCTACATTATCGAGATTGTGCACATCTATTATTTCTGATAAACAGTCTATACAGTATGGTATATAGCCCGATGGAATAAATAAGGATGATGTGCGGAAAGCCATGTTTGCGGGAATAGGGATGCCGCATTTCGTACATATTAAATTATTTTCTTGTTTAGGCATTTACCTCCTTTTTTTTGTTAGGCTACAAACGAAATTGAGAGCGTTTAGGAATTATTGGAGCATTGAAAATGCGGAAATAATTCCAATAAGCGGTTCAATTGGAGTGAGTTGCCGTTATTTTTTTGGATTTGTTATTTTTTGTACAATCTTTGCAGTATAGAGAATAACCACCAGGTTTGTTGGAAAATCTACCAAAATTGTGTGGGGTAAGTAATTTTTTTTGCTTACAGCATAAGCATATACGCCATTTTGTAGGGTTATTCTTGTATAAGCGAGAATAGTATATTTCGGCATATTCTTCAGCAACTTTTGCCGCAATGCTTTTATTAAACATTATAGATATTTGAGACTGGTTATACCTATGGCCGCATTTTGTAGCTACTATGTCTATTATTTGTTTTGCTGGAGTATCTTTCCAGTATAATTTTAGAACGAGAGTGTGTTTTGGAGATAATGCGGCATTGTGTATAGCTTGTACAGTATCAGTAATGTAAGTGTATAAATCACTGTTCAAATATTTATAGGTTGTATCTGATTTACAATATTGTACAAGTTCTGGAAGATAGTATAGGAATTTCGCCATATGGTGATAGTTGGTAAGATCTAAATCGGCATAAGTTCCGTTTTGAAGAGGAATACCGCGATGCCAATTATAGTAGTAATTAGAATTATCTATGTGATATAGAGTTGGAAATTGCGGTTTTGCTGATTCAAGAAGAGAATATTGTTGTTTGTGTAAGTTTATGGAAGTACGTTGAAGTTTGTAACTATTGGGATTTTGTTTTAGTTTATTATCTATTTTGTCTATTATTGTCCAAAGTTCATTTAAGTTTGGAATTGAAGTGTGTTTTTGTCTGTCTACGATTCTTGTAGGAATCCTGTATATATTTTTTTGTATAGTAAAAGTATTTTGTTCATTAAAACAGGTATCTTCCATAAGTTGTTCTAAGGATTCAACTTTATGTTCACGTTTTGGATTTGAAAATTCTTCTGGATATATAAAAGGAGAATTAGGGTTGTTTTTATTGCTTGCAAGTAGAATATAATCTGCCATTTGTGTATATTGTTTTGGAGTATATTCCGTAGATGTACAAATATTGGAGATATATTGAGTACGTTGAAGGTCAGTTGTAAGTGAAAAGTCTAATGTATAATTTATCAAGGCATTCTCCTTTGTTAGTTTAAACTAATTATAATATTATTATAAAATATTTTAGAAAAAATGTCAAATTTTTATTGTATAAATTATTGCGTATGGTTTTTAAATTATTGCGTATGGTTTGAGAATCCAGTGCCCTGTTTTAAAAATTGAATTTTTGTTCTATTCCCGAAACCATGCCCCGTACATATGTTCTATAATATATACTATTATAGATATTTTATTCAGCCTGCTATTAGGTTTTTTATTCTATTATGTAGAATAATAAAAAAGGTATCTTTTCAGATACCTTTTATTTTTACTTCTTACAATAAACCATATTTTTCACGATATTCATATAACTTTTTCTGCATTGAGTTATTGAAATCTTGTAGTTCGTTTATTTGCTTTCTCTGTTTTCTGTTCTGCTTTTTATACGTTTTCAATACATTCTTTTTCACATTGTATTTTTCTTTCAGTTCTGCAAGTTCATTACTTGATTCAATGTACATTTTTTCAATTGTATCATAACAGGAGTTATTATCTGTGATAATATCTTTCAGTTCATTGATTTCATTGGTATATTTTTCAATGATTTCATAAATTTCTTTTTCATAGTTTTCAAAAATTTCATGGTTTTCTTTTTCAAGTTCATCAATAACGTTATTCAGTTCATCAATTTTATTATGCAGTTCACAGGTTTCATTTTCATAATTGTCACGAACGTTTGTAACTACATCAAGGCAAAATTGCAAATAGTCTTTTTCATCTTGCAACTGTTCATTGATTTTTCGCAACTGTTCATTTTCTTCTTTCATCTTTTCTAATTCATTCTCTAATTCATTAGATTCATCAGAAACTTGCAGATATACTTGAAAAAGTTTAGTATATTTTTCCCGTTCTTCTTCAATTTTGCATTTTCTATCATATTGAACGTTATGAATCTGATTATACAGAGAATTGATTAGAGTATCTTTTTCAGTTACTTGCTTTTTCAAGTTATCAATTTCTAAATATAATTCTGCATAATCTAATTTTTCTTTTTCATCTAATCTTTTATACAGTTCTGAAATTGTTTCATTCAATTCGTCGTTTTCTGTGTTTAGTTCAATAATCTTTTTCCGCTTTTCATCAATAATCTGAACTGCATTTTTAGTAAATTCTTCTTTTCCTTTTTCAGATTCTATCATTCTATCACGATAAATCTTTATAGTCTGATTCAGTTCTGCAAGGTAACTGAAATAACGTTCGTTTGTGTTTGAAACAATACGATTTTCGCTTTTCAATGATTCAATTTCATTGTACAATGTTTCAATTGTTTCATTCAAGTTATCAATTTTTTTGTTGTACATTGATTCATTTTCGCGATAAATATCTATCATCATACACTGATTTTCATTTCTTTCAGTAATATCAGAGTTGTATGAATCAAGTTCAGAAATTTCTTCTTTCAAAGAATCAATAGTGTTATTCAATTTGTTGATTCTCTGAATGTCATTCTGCTTTTCTTTCAGATAATTTGCAGTCAGTTCAGAAACACTGTACCATGTGAAAACAATATGCAGATTCTTTTCAGAATTGATATAAACTGCAGAATAATCCAACATAACTAAACTTTCAGTTTCTTCGTAATTGTGATAATAGTTATTATCGCAAACGTCTGATTCAAGAATTGAATCAGGAAAAAACGACTTGATAACATTGAAAATGTCATCTTTTTCAGCAACTACGATATTATTGGTTTTCATGGTATTTTTATCTCCTTTTCTTTTTACCATTTTGTTTATTTAGGTTATTCGATTTATAACCTTTATTCTTTCATTTATCCTTGCAGATAAATGAAAGTAAAAAACTATAAATTGAAATATGCAAACGTTACAAAAATATCATGCAGTAAGACAATAATAATGATAAATTTGCAGATATTTTTATATTCTTGATTATCAGTAAAAACAATGATAATAGTAACGAATATAAGCCAAAACAATGAACTAATAACTAACCAACACATTTTAGATACTCCTTATTTCATTGATTCATATGAATAATTGAATTTATTCATATTTGAATATGCTTTTTCGATTTCTTCTTTTTCTCTGATAACTTTTTTGAAATCATTATAGATACCAATAATCAAAGAAGAAAACATTATTGCCAAAAGAATCATTGTGATTGTAATTGATGTACTCACTTCTTTTCCCTTCTTTCAATACTCAAAATACAGGTATACAGTAATACCTGTTCACAATTATACACCATTTCAAAAAAATGCAAGTGAATTTTGAATATTTCTGAAATCTTTTTCAGATATTTTAGTTATATAAGTAACCTATAATAATTATAAATAAAAACTATATACACAAAAATAAAAAAACATGGTAAAATGCCGCAACTTTTTAGGATTATAGAATTTTACAGAAATTATAATTTTATTATCCTATTTGTACCTTTACAATATATCATAAAAATAGATAATCGGATTATATGGTATATATGATAATCCGATAATATGATTATACCTATTTTCATATTTATCAGATTATCGAATTGTATGATTATCATATATATGATTATTATATAATCTGATTGTATGATTATCTGATTGTATGATTATCGGATTATCATATTATCAGATTGTATGATTATCGGATTATCTGATAATCCGAAGATCCGAAAATTGGATTATCGAGGCTAAAATTTCCTCATCCGGTAAACTATACGCATGGCAGCTCTGAAAGTTAGGCAGCTCTAACTTTGGTTAGGCAGCTCTAACCAGCTCTAACTTTACTTTAGTATGCTAAAGCAATACAGCTTTAAAGTATTAAATTAAATTTGATATAAATTCTATTATAAATTTTCTATATTCTATATAATAAAAAAGGTTATACAGTTTTTATTCTGTATAACCTATAAGAAAAGGAGTATATAAAAATTACTTGAAAATTTCTAATTTTTCTATTGTTTTATCAATTTTTATTTTAATTTCAAACATTTCTTTATAAATTTTATCAATTTCTTCTTTATTTATTTCTTTTTCATTTGTATCTGTTTCATTTATCCAAACGTCAAACATTTTTTTAAAATGTTCTTTAATAAATTCTTCACAATTATTATCTAATTGAATATCATTTTTAAAATGAATACAATTATTTTCTACATTTTCATAACATTCAATAAGTATATCTTTCATAAGTTCAACTATATCATTTTCATTAGTTGAGAAAAAATCATACTCTCCTAAATCATCTTTTCCATTTTGCATAATTTCTTTTATAAGTTTTTCATCAATTTCATATTCTTCAATATATGTGATTTTCATTTTTTAATCTCCTATTTTATATATATTTTAATAATTATATTGAAAATTTGTATAATAATTACATTCATAATCACTATCATAATTTGTTTTATAACTAACTTTTTTATCAAAAAGTTTTTTATCAATATCCCAATAATTTAATTTCATCATTAACCAATTATCATTTATTTGATAACCTTTTTCAATATTATCATTTAACTCATTAATGATAATATCACGAATAATATTATTTTTAGTCATTTTTATATCTCCTTTTGTTTATTTTCTTTATTTTACTATTCTTCTTTTCAAAAGTCAAGATATTTTATTATTTTTATTACATTATTCTTTATTATATAAAATAGTTTTATATTTAATAATTTTTTCTTCTAATACAGAAATTTTTTTTATAATTTCTTCTTTTGATAAATTTACAAATTTCATATATTCAAATAAATCATAATTATTATTGTCTTCTATTTCATCACATAAAATATCAATATTATTATCTTTTATCCATTCAATAGGATTAAAATCTGTAAAATTTTCATAACATTCATCATTCAGTGCATTGGTTTTACAATATTTTAAAAAATCACTATACATATTATTAATTTCAATATCATCTAAATTATAATATGTCGTTTGTGTTTCCCATACTTTAAACATTTTTTATATCTCCTATTTTCTTTTTAACATTTATAAATTTAACTTTAATTTTATCTTTAAAAAAATTGAAATTTTTTTCATTTTTAAAAATTGAAATTTTTTTCAAAAATATTTTTTCTATTTATTTCTATCCCTAATTTTGAAATTTTTTTATATCCCTAATGAAAGAAATAAACGGGAAAAATATTTTTGAAATTAATTATATCCCTTATTACTTATCATTTGAAAATTTTTTAACAATTGCCGCATTAGGCAAATTTTCATTATTTCTGATAATTTTCTTAATTCCGCGGAAACAATCAAAAATTTTATTACCATTAATCAATTGAAAAAATTTTTTATTTTCTTCAATGTACCAAAAATCAAAATAATAATAACTCATTTTAATTATCTCCCTTATTTAATTTTATTTATTTTATCATATTTTTAAAAATTTGTCAATGTATTTTACAAATTTATTACAATGTTTCTAATACTTCAATAATATTTTTTACATCATAACTAATACCTTTTTTTTCTAACCATTGTAAACGATTATTTTCTTCATCATCAAAAAGAATATCATTTTCCTGACAATATTCAGATTTATTTTTTCCATATTGGATAATATGAATATCATCAAATATTCCGTTAAAATGTTTTCGTAAATATCGCATTTTCGCATTTCTAACCATGTTTTGATAACGTTTAGTGGCATTTTTGCTTAACCATGTAATTATTCCTAATTTATATCCTTTTTCTTTTAATTCTAATAAAGTATTATAAAATTTTGAATATTCCAACAATAATTTTCCTTTTGTATAACAATTAGTATTTTCTGATAAAATACATTCTAACCAATTTTCAAAACCATATAAATCATAAAATGTCCCGTCCATATCAAAAAAAATAGTGCATTTATTAGTCATTTTATATCTCCTTTTTAATTTTACTTATTATATATTAATTTTAAAAATTAATCAAGTAATATCTATTATTTTATGATAATAATTTTATTTTAATTTATCATTTGCAATTATCATAATTATAAACACTATAATAATTATGATAATTGTTACGATAATTGAAATGATAGACGGTAATAAAACAAAAAACCAATGCCAATTAATAATTTTACATAATTTTAAAACTATAAAAACTATAGTCAAAATATGAAAGTAATTAATAGAATTATAATTATTATTTTCCTGTTTCATTTTTATATCTCCTTTTTGTTATCTTGACAATATTTTAACAAATAATCAAAATATTGTCAAGATAACTTTTTATTTTTATTACATTATTCTTTATCCTGTATAATTTTCCAAAGATTACCTTTTAAACCAATTGAAATACCTTTTTTCTGTTTCAAACAATTCATAAAAATTTCTTTTTCACAATAACAATCAGATAATGCAGTATGTTCTTCTATAAATTCATTATCTCCTGTAATGTATCTATATACACTTTCTGCATTTGTACTATAATATCCTTTTGGCGTAAGATAATTATTATCTTTACAGAATTTTCTATATTTATCACTATTTATTTTTGTTTCAATTGCAATACGCCATACATCAACTAAATTATATTTCGTATAGTCAAATTTTCTTTCACAAAACTTTTGATAAGTTTTATCTAATGCTTTTAAGTCAAAAGATAAATTATATGCCAATAAATGAGTTACACCATACAATTTAAGAATATTTAAAAAGTCATACATCATTGAACGTGTATCACAACGGAAAATTTCTTTATTGTCATAATATAGTGGCATTTTCCAATTGTAATAAGCATTTTCCATCATTTTTTCATTACCGAAAATATCCATATTAAGATAATTTCTACTAAAAATTTCATTACCTTTTTTATCAAAAATAACTAATCCTAAATCATATACGTCACTAAAACCTGACGTTTCTGTATCAATTAAACAATAAATATTCTTTTTCATTTTTATATCTCCCTTTTTTTTGTTTGTTTTATTTATTTTACCACTATCCTATATATTGTCAAGATAATTCATTATTTTTATTACAATTTATTTTAACTTTCTTTTATTTTCCAATTATAACCATTTTCTTTTCTAATCCAATTAAGATTATCAAAAAAATCTTTTTCATTATTACATTCTTTTCGCAAACAGAATAATATATCATATGGTATATAATATTCTTTCGATAATATTTTCATATACATTAATTCATCATATTTTTTAGGAATATTTGTAAATTTGAACATGATTATTATCTCCTTATTTATTTTTATATATTATACACCATATTATAAATTATTCAAGTTATTTTATTATTTTTATTACATTTTTATTTTGGGATAGAGTATTATATACTCTATCCCATTTATTTATATATTAAAGATTCTTATTTTTCTTATTTTCTTCTTTAATACGTTTAGTTTCAATGTCTTTCAATTCTTTTTCAATTGTATTTTGTTTTCTTACTTCAAAATCTTGTATTGCTTTTTCTAAATCAAAATCATCTTTTTTCACGCTAAAAGAAATTTCACAAAAATTAATTTTGCCATTAAAGTCAATAGGCATAATTACTTTTCCATAATCTGTTTGAAATAATTCTTTTTCATAATCCATTAACAAATTATTCATAGCAATATCTCTAACTTCTGATTGTAACTGACTAATAGAAATCTTATTATCTTTTTCAGAAGTGACTTCAAAATCATTAACATTATAATTATCAATAATAAACATAATTTAATCTCCTTTATTGTTTATTTTTATTAATTTTACTACTAATTTATATATTGTCAAGATATTTTTAAAAATTCATTACAATTGCAGAATTGTGTATTATTCAATTGTTTTATTTAATTTTATACACAATTCTGCAATACATCATTAATTGTTATTCAACATCATTATTTTTCTTTTTAATATTCTTCTTTTTCTTTTCTTCTTTTTCCTTTTCTCTAATATTTGCCTTTTCAAGTTTTTCCTTATACTTTTTTACATCGTAATCGGTAGTATAGTCTTCTTTTTTTGCGATAAAATCAATTTCACAAAAATATTTGTCACCATTTTCCATATAAACAGGAAAAACAAATTTTCCACTATCAATTTTTGTCAATTCTTCAACATTAACAATATTGTTGAAAATAACATTCATACCATTTTCACGAATTGAAGTCGCAAGTTTATTATTCATTTTTTTATCTCCTATTTTTTAATTTTATTTATTTTACCATTTTATTTTTTATTTGTCAATACCAATTTTAAAATTCATGACATTTTATTTTTTATCTTATATTTTATATCTCCTTTAACTCAATTTCAAGTATTTTACATTCAAATTTTTATATTGTCAAGATATTTGATTATTTTTATTACAATTCATTTTCATAATAATTATAAATATCATCATCTTTACAAATACTTATCATTTCATTTTCAATAATTCCATACTTATTTATAAAAGTGATAGAAAAAAAAGAATATATTTAAAATGAAACAAAATATACTATAAAATATTTTAAAATTATTGTAAATCATATTTATGTTTTATTTGTTCTATTTGATTTTCTAATCTCCTATGCTCATTTTCTAATTCTTTTTTCCTATTTTCTAATTTTTGAATTAGAACATAATCTTTATTATATTTTTCCATCATTTCTTTATAGAACCAAAATCTTGTATCTTCACATTCTACATCGTCATATTCTTCATGCTCTATTTCAAAATTATCTTCTATACATTCATCATAATAATATTTTAAAAAATTATTATAATTTTCTTCTATATCATGTGTTTCACAATAATATGAAAAACTATCGTAAATTTGACAAACATCATCATCATCAATTTTATAATAAATTTTTCTTTCGATATACATAATTATTCCTCACAAAATTGAATTAAATTCTCCAATAAATCCATTTCATCATAAGCGAAACCCATTTTATTCCGCCACATAATCCTATTCTGAATTTCATCATCAAATAAAATATCACCTTTAGAACAGAATTTTGATTTATTCGTACCATATTTTACAATATGCACTTCATCAAAAATATTAGAAAAATATTTCTGAATATATCGTGTTTTTGCACTTCTTACTTTATTTTCATATTTTCGTGTGGCATTTTTAGATAACCATGTGATTATTCCTAACTTATAGCCTTTTTCTTTCAATTGCATAAGGATAGAATAGAATTCTATATAATCAACTAACAAATTAGAATGAGTATAACATTCAGTTTTTTCAGATAAAATACAATCCAACCAACCATTATAACCATATAAGTCATAAAATGTACCGTCCATATCAAAATAAATTGTACTCATTTTTATATCTCCTATTCACTTTATTGATTATATTATACTCTTCTTTTATTATTTGTCAAGATATTTTATTATTTTTATTACATTTTATATAATTCATCTGTTACCATTTTATAAATATAATTGAAATTTTGACATTTTTCAGGTTTATATCCTAATTCTCGTAAATATAACTCAAAATTTTCATAATGATGATATTCAAAATTATATTCTAACCAATCTTTATAATTTTTACAAAAATTATAAAAATCAATTGTATTTACTTCTTTTATTTTCCCATTAGTAAGAATAATTCTCATATTATTTTCCTTTATAATAAACTGTATAACATTCAAAATACATGATAAAAATATCATTTTCTTTATGAAAATATAACAAATTACCTGACGGATTCAAAGTCATAAAAATATCCATGCTATATATATTATCAGACTCAAAAAGTTTATTACTATTATCGTAAACTGTATATTTCATATCGTTATCTCCGTTCTTTATCTTTACAATATATATTATAAGCAATTTGCAGAAAAAGTACATACACAATTCAGTTATGAATATACATAAAATGGATATATGGAGTTAGTTATAACTAACTCCTGGCCGGTACATAGTTAGTTATAACTAACTTATAATCGGTTCGCAGTTAGTCTAAACTAACCCAATGAAAAAAATAATCGGCATATTATAAATATGCCGTTTTACCATACTAATAAATTATTATAGAATAAATATTACATATCAGTTCCAAATTGTGTAATAAACAATTTTAAATGAAACATAAGTTCTGTAACAAAAATCCGCGGTTTTTGTACAATATCATCAAACTTTTTTACTGTAATCATTTCTTGTAAATAATCATCTTCACTTTTGATATTCCAAAAAAAGTAATAAATATTTTTCATATTATTTTCTCCGTCCAAAACCATTTTTCTGTAAATTCCATTCTAACAGTTTATAGAATTCCTGTTCAGCATTTTCAGCGTCAAAATCATCTTTTTTCGCCACAAAATCCAGTTCTACATAATGGATTTTTCCATTATAGTCAATAGGTATAACGAATTTATACGTATCAATTTGAATAAGTTTATCAGTATTATCACTGAATACAATTTCTAACGCCATATCTTTGATATTTTGCTGAATTTGAGAAACAGACAATTTAGAATCACAAACGGAATTGACAGTAAGGGAATTGAAATCGAACATTTTATTTATCTCCTATTCTTTATTTGTTTTTTATTATATATTTATTTTACCATTTATTTATTTGTCAAGTATTTTATTTATTTTCAGTACAATATTTTTCTAAATCATTATAATTGTCATCATTTATTTCAAAATAATCTATTTCAAAATTTCTATTATAAATATATTGATAAATAACATTATTGAATAACTCTTTAAAATCATTTCTTGACTCATCATGATATTTTTTACAATATTCTTTATATTCTTTTAACAAATATTTTACATCAATTATAATATTACAATCTATATTTATCAAATATTTATCATTCTCCATTTTTATCTCCTTTATTTATTTATATATTTATTATATCATTCTTTTATATATTATCAAATATATTTCAAAATTCATTATATTTTATTCCATTTTTCACAAAATTCTGAATATCCTTCATTATCATTTACAATAATATCACCTTCATAATCAAAAATTTCATCATATATTCCTTTAATAAATTCACTTTTATCACCATAATTCCAAAATGAATCATTATCATTATCATATAATTTTTTCATTTTTTCAATTTCTTCATTTGAATATTCAAGTTTATATTTTTTCCATACAGTAATTTTCATTTTATTATCTCCTTTAATGAATTTTCCCTTATTATATTCTTTTCTTTTATATTGTCAAGATATTTTATAAAATTTATTACTTTTCAATTTTAATTATCCTAAATAAAGGTTTTATCATGCTTTTATAATAAATTCTTCTTATATCATGCAAACGTTTATCTAAATAAGATAAATCTTGATTTATTTCTATGATTTCAAAATTTTCCATTGTATTATCTGTGTATTTTACTATCGCAAACATTTTTATCTCCTTTTTGTTTCGTTTCTCATATTATAGTCAAATTAAACAATAAGTCAATAGTGAGTTTTATAATATGTTACACATGACATTTATAAATAAAACTTCATATTTACTTCATTATTTATATATATAATTAATATTAGAAAATATATTTTAAATAATATAGAAAATTTGATCCATATTATTTTAAAAAATTTGTTCTATATTATTTTAGAAAATTTGATCTATATTACCTATACGCAATGATTAGTCATAACTAACTTTAGTTAGTTATAACTAACCTTATAATAGAACATTTGTTCTATTCGTATAGATTTTTAGAATATTCTTCCAAACTACACGCAATTATGGCAGCTCTGAAAGTGCACAGCAGCTCAGTAACTCTAAAACAGCTCCGGCCAGGCAGCTCTGCCCAGGATTGTCTAGACAAAGCAGCTCTAAAACAGCTCTGCTATACGCAGCTCTGGAATGGCAGCTCTGAACCAACACTTATACGCAGCTCTGGAATATATTTTCTAAAATTGCGTATAGATAGCAGCTCTAGAATAAACTATACGCAATAAACAATAAATAATTTTTTTGACATAATCCAGGTCAAATATTTATAACTACACGCAATAATAAAACAGCTCTAACTTATGCGTATAGATTACTTCTCCACTTTATTTGGATGAAGTATTAAAATAAATAAAAAAAGGTGTACTAAAAAGTACACCTTTATAGAATAAAAATTGTAGATCAAGCTTTCGCCTTCACTATCTTTTTAGAATGCCGTTCCTGTTCACGCTCCAAGCTCTTCTGAAGCTTGACCTGGTAATCATGTTCTGCTTTCCGCGGATCGAAGTCATCCTTTTTTGCTACGAACGCAATTTCTACCCAATGAATTTTACCATCAAAATCGAACGGAATTGCAAATTTCGCAGTATCAGTCTGAACGAATCCATCAACACCCTGCGGGAACACCTGTTCGATAGCCATATCCTTCAGGGAAGCCTGAATTTGAGTAGCGGAAAGAGCAGGTTCGGAAGCGACAGAAGAAACAGAAAGAGAAGAAAAATCAAACATAGTACCTCCAAAAAAAATTATTTTTTATTTTTAATTATACAATAATTATACCACACTTTTGAGTCTTGTCAAGAGGAATTTCAAAATTCATTACAAATTTTTTATTTTTGACTTATTCTATAAAAGTCATAGTTTATGAATAGTTCCGCGGCATAATTGTAAAGGTACAAATCAGGAAGGAAAAATATCTTTCCCTCACTGACAATAATAATTATAGCAGATTTTTCTTTTCTGTGAGGAATTTTGTTACACTAATTTTGAAAGTTGCGCATAATCATTTTTAACTTATTCTAATTGACTACACGCAATAATCATATAAACTATATGCAATAATCTTATTTGTATTATTTATTGCGTGTAGTTGACGTCCATCCTATCTACGACCTTCCGGCCAGTCTAGTATTTTCCTGGCAGCTCTGGAATTAACAGCTCTAAAGCAGCTCTGACCAGCTATACGCAATTATAACAGCTCTGAAACAGCTCTAACAGCTCTGAAAATAGCTCAACTATACGCAATATTTATTGTATTAATAATAAAATGCACATATTTTTGACTAAAATTGAGTAAAATTGTTTATTTTATACACAAAATTTACTGTTTTAAGTAAAATTTGACATAATTTTGCACAAAATTGTACAATTTTCAATTTTTTATGTATAATTAATCGAAATTTTTTCAACTCTACACGAAATTTTTCTACATATCCCTATACGAAATTTTTTTCCAAAACCCTGCTCAAAACTGCTCTTAACCCCAAATTTTACACCTTAATCATACCCTATTTTTAGGTGCTTATTAGCCCTATTTTGCCTTCTCGCTCCGGTCCGGAGCACGTCCTCGCCGATCGCCAATTTTGCGCTGTTTGCGACGCTGTAGCGCGTCCTCCGATTATACGATAATACGATAATCCGATTATCGGACTATTAGCTAATCCTAATGACACTACAACATACTACATTAACAATAATAATAATTAATTAGATATATATACAATAACCAAATGACAGACTAAAATATTCTTTTAGTATGCCGCAAAAGCTTATACGAAATTTTTGTATATGCCGCACAAAAAATTTGTTTAACCTCCAGAAAAATTGCAATTTTTTTATGAAAATTGCCTTGTTTTTAGTGTCATATAAATGAGGTCAAAAATAAGCCAACCGCTATATAAGTTATATAATATATATTAAATAATAATAAACAAAAAAATAAAGATAAAACAAAATTTTTTATATAGAGAAAAACAAAAATAAAAACAAAAATAAAAATTTTTTTAATATTGTTTATTAGAGAACAAAAAAAATAAAAAAAAATAAAAAAAAATAAAAAAAAATAAAAAAAAATAAAAAAAAAATGAATTTTTTTCCAAATTACAATAAAAAAATTTATTTTCTTCGCTCCGCGCGATGTTAAATAACGCGCGAATTGTATCTACTTACCGAAAATAACAATCCCTCTTAGAGAGTGATTGATAATACATATTTTTTCTTCTTGATATACACATAAAGATGTGTATAAACACAAATAGGGTATGCCGAAAAAGCATACCCTATTTTTTATTGTGTTTATGTATGTATTTATTTTTAATAAAAGCTTCTGCCCAACTATACAGCAAAACTACAATTGCCGCCATAGGAAATAAAACACAACATATAAACAATATACCCTGTATATTATCTTTCATCACTCTAACTCTATCAACTGTTCTACAATATTCTTACATTCTTGTACACAAAAATCTAAATTCTTTACAGTGCCAAATTCTCCATAATCTCCTAGCATAAAGTTTAACATATTGAAAAATGGATTTTGTTTAACTTCTCCAAAATAACGTGTTTGTGATTCCCTATCCGGCATATCACCCCTATGCCCACAATCAAAACCAATCCACCATCCGTAATATTCTGTATCCATAAGTCTGTGAGAAGAATATATAAGATCCCCATGGCACTTTATAGGAATATCTTTGTAATTTTGTCCACAACAAATATGGTAGTGCGGCACCAGCACATATCCACATCTATGTCCTAACGGCATAAACAAGACACAACATTTATAACCTTTGTAGGTGAATATAGATTCTATAATAGGTTTATCCATATAAGCTCCTTTTATATCGCTCAAGATAGTATTTAACATCTTTTAACAAGACATCTACACAAATCGTTCCATCATAAGGACAATGTTCACAAACTTTTGGTCTATTACTAGTACAAAGTTCAACTGCAGTAACAACCATATCTAAACTTTTGTGCTTATCTTGCGACTCAAGGTTAGGAATATCAACATAAATATATCTTTCAGGAGGTGCAATAATATCAATTTCATTTTCTGAAATCCACTCTTCTTGAAATACATCATACACTTTCATAATTATTTATTTCTCCACATGCTCCATTACTTTTACATTTATCATTTTCAATATCATAATCTTCACAATTTAAACATGGATTTCCTAAATCGCAATATTTACAATTATTCAAATTGTTATTTATACAAATATCACATCTATCCATATTATTTTATTTCTTTATTGTACACTTCCCATTCTTTACCCATATCCCTCTTATATAAGTAACCATTATAACCATCTACACCATCACTTGCTGTAAAACATATTTTATCTTCTTCAATACGAGTAATAATTGCCCATCTACTTAAACCGCTATACACACCCATAAACTTTATCCATACGGGTTTACCCTTTTTTAAGGGTAAAAATTCCAAAGGTAATGGATCAGGATATTTTACCACTTCTAAGGTTTGCCGCAAAACTTCTATTTTATTTAAATATTCATCTCTATATTCTTTATATTGTTTCAACCAATAGAAGGAATCAAAATCTCTATCATTACTTCTACAATCTTCTTCATCCTTATCATAATAAGGACAAATTTCACAATCTTCTGCTTTACATCTTTCACATAATGTATATGCTTGTATAACTTCATTTAGAGTTTTCATGTTTTCTCACTAATAAATATATAATAAATATAATAATATTTAAAATTGGAACAAAGAAAAATAAACAACTTAATACATGAAGAGGACCTACTTCTTGTTGCATATCACAATTCCATGTCCCAAATAATTTCTTTTTCTAATTGTTTATTTTCTGTCCAACCACGTGCCGCAAAACCTACTAAATTTCCAATTTCATCATAAACGACAAATACATCAACAGAAAGAATCTCTTCTCCATGAATACCATTTGTTTTATTAATCTTTAATTCTTCAAATTGAACAAATTGATTAAACTTTTCCTTTACATTATCTTCTTTTTCATAAGAAAGATATGATGGTCCAGTAGGAATAGTCAAATATATTTCTTGTAATTCTTTAACTGTATATGAGCTTTTTGGAAAATAAATTTTAAGTTTATCACTACAAATACAATAATCAAATATAGCATATTCTGAAATCATATTACTCCTATTCACCTACTAATTGTTTCATTTTTTCTTTTGTCCAAGCGACATCTGCGGCCCAACGTATACATTCAAGAATAACCATAGGATAGGAGTGAAAAATATCTCCTAATGGATGATAAGCTCCTATAAATTGTAATCCCTTACTATCCATATACTGAAATAAATTTTTTTCTTTTTCAGTATAATATTCATAATCAATTCCTAATGACTTAATAGAATAGAACTTTTTATCTTGATTATATTCAATAACATAAAAGTTATTTTTTATGCTATCCCAATTAGGTGCATATTCGCCAATAAAAATTTCTTCTTTACCCCGAAAAGATTGAATAGTACAATATATTTTTTCTAAATGTATTTCTTCTGCAATATCCTGTAGAGGTGCCGCAATAGCAATAAGATAAAGGTTATTTTCCATATTATTCATCTTTCAACCAATCGTTCATAGCTTTTTCGGCATTTGTTTTAGTTTTTGCATACACGATAAAACCACTCTCTAAAGCCTTATGATTATCATCATAATCAATGTATAAACTTTGAACAGGTTTACTATACCTTAAACTAAAATCTACAGGCCAATAATCAAACAAATCTGCAACTGTATCGTAATCTTTATCACCAAAAGTTTCAATAATATATCTTACCAAATTTAACATGATTTGCGGCGTTAGTTTTTGTGTACTAACAAGTTTTTTATTTACTACAATACAATAAAAATGATACCCAATTGGTTTACTCATGCGGCACCTCAATATTTTTTTCTACTTGTTTAATAGCTTCATTATAACTTTTTGCCCAAACAAAATATCTATAATAGACTTGTTTTGGATTATAATCACCCTTTTCTTTTACATAAAGATATGGAGAACGCTCAGTATATTCAAAAGGGAAAAAACTATCTTCATCAATTTCAGTTAAGTTTATAAATGACATATTATTTAATTTAGCAATAATACATTGCTGTACATCAGCAGGAGAAAGAACAGAACAAATAAATTCATTAACAATAAATTTTTCTTCCTCTTCTTCACCTAAAACTTCAACAGAATACCATTTTGCCATTATATTTTTCCTCTTTTGCCATTATATTCTACCCAAAATCTTGGATTTGCAAAAATCAATTGCTTTCTTCCATCTTTACCATAAATAATTCTATAATCTATAAAATTATCCTCAAGATAAGAAATAAAATTTGATAGATTAGAATCACAATTAATTATAGAATCATTATACCAAAGTACATATTCATTATTCTTCATTTTTCTTTTTAGAAGATGCGGCTAAGGCTTCACGACATCTCCTACCTTCCTGCTTAGCTTCATAAGCATCCAAAAGATCACACATAATATCTTCAGGCTCTCTATTTGCAGAAAGTTTTGTATTAGCTTTCTTAAAACTACCAGATAATTCAAAAACTTGCTTTTTACCACTACCATCTACAACATAAAAAGCAATATTACAATCTCCAACAACTTCAAAATAATCAACATCAGCAAATTCTTCACTTGCACGTAAAGCCGCAATAATTTTACTACAAAGTTCTTGTTTTTTTGCAATAACATTTTTCTGAGTATTATTAATAGCCATAATATTTATCTCCTATTTTTAATTATATAATAATTATACTACAACTTTTGTATATTGTCAAGAAGAATCCTAATTTTATTACAAAAATTTCTCAACATCTCTATAGAAATCATAGATATTATCATCTGATCTGTCTTCTACAAATGTATTCCAATCATATAAATAATTCTCATAAATAAAATCTTCAAACATATCTTTATCTTTGATATATTCTTCAAAAGGTATTTCTTGTTCTTGTCTTTCATACCAATACCAACAATCATCTTTATATCTCTTAATTAAATCTTTAACTTCATCTTCAGTAAAATTGATAATTTTATAAAGTGTAATATCTTTTTCAATACTATACATAATTACTCCTTAATATTACGATAAAAATTGACCACAAAGATAATTAATCTTTTTATTATAATATTCTAATAAACAATTTATAACTTCCTTAAAAGAATTAAAATATGCCGGAACTCTTAAATATCTCCATGCTTCAGTATAATTATCATAGTTAGTAAAATTCCACATGCCACCAAAGGTAAAGTCTTTACTAAAATAATGATAAGCAACTCGTGGTTTTCCTTCTCTACTAAACTCAATGAAATCTATGGATATGCCTTTATCTGTAATTGACTCTTTCCGCACACAAAAATTATTCCAAAACCCATAACCTTTATAATTATTTTGTTCATCATTAAGCCAATGTAAAAAGTTATATTCCGGTTTAACATAAAGT
>Ga0310696_10001860_pt1 | contig 29376 bp, 25 predicted proteins | sample AusTroGonzalo_MG_4_FD_203885 | JGI IMG/M metagenome (GOLD analysis project Ga0310696, IMG submission 203885) | Bovine rumen microbial communities from tropical cattle in Woodstock, Queensland, Australia - Gonzalo_02 (v2) (version 2) | ecosystem: Host-associated > Mammals > Digestive system >... | reverse complement strand
CAGTTCAAAGGCGGTGATGCTGCCCTGATGGCTTATCTGAACAGCCACATCAAGTACCCCGTTATTGCTGAGGAGAACGGCATTCAGGGCCGCGTCGTTACCACTTTCGTAGTTGAGCGCGACGGTTCTATCACCGATGTCAAGATTATCAAATCTGTTGACCCCTCACTCGACAAGGAAGCCGTTCGCGTTGTAAAGTCAATGCCGAAGTGGAATCCTGGTAAGCAGAACGGTTCTGCCGTACGTGTGAAGTTCACACTCCCTGTAACCTTCCGTTTGCAGTAAGCACACTTATTAAAACATGAAAAGAACTCAATTCAACAATTTTATTATTGGATTGGCACTCTCAATAGGCTTGTTCCCCGCTTGTGGGGACAAGCCTTCTGATAATGCATACAAGCAGCAGGCCCGTTACTTTGCTGCCGACGAAAGTCTAAGTCCCGTCATCGACGAGGAGTTAGACATCTTCAATATGAAGAATAAGCGCGACTCCATCTTTGCTATCTACACCAACGAACAAGAAGCCATAGAGAAGTTGCTCAACCGTGAAGTGTTGCTTGTGTTTACCACACGCACACTGACCCCCAAGGAAGAAGAAGTCTTAAAATCAAATCAATATAAACCACTGACATATGCATTGGCTTATGATGCATTGGCACTCATTGTCAACAAAGCCAATCCGGACTCAATGATTACAGTCGATAATTTCCGTAAGATTATGTCAGGGGAAATCACATCGTGGAAAGATCTAAATCCCGATACCAAGCTAAAGAACATCAAGGTTGTATTCGACAATCCGAAATCGGCTACCCTCAAATTTGTGGTAGACTCTGTGATGCAGGGCAAAAAGGTGAAAACCGACGGAAACGTACAAGCTGCCATGACAAGTGCAGAAGTTGTTGAATACGTCGAGAATCATGAGAATGCTATAGGCGTCGTCGGTAGTATTTGGCTTAACGACCAGCGCGACACCACCAACCTGATTTACAACCGTACAATCAAGGTAATGCGTGTAAGCCGTGCCAGCGAAGCTACACGAGCCAACAGTTATACGCCCGATCAGTATAACATTGCCTATGCTTACTATCCCATGATTCGCACCATATACGCCATCAGTATTGACCCACGTACCAAAGGCGTGCCCCGCGGCTTTGCAAACTTCTGCTGGCTGCCCAATCCCGGTCAACTCATCTTCTGGAATGCCGGTCTTTTCCCTGCCCGTGCAGACTATTCTGTGCGTGATGTCGTGATTAACTGATTAAACCAACAAGGAAAAAGAAACATCTAATAAACAACAGAAGTTAAATGCTTTAATAAGAAAGATTATGAAGACAATGAAATATTTTATGATGGGTGCCCTGCTGTTTGGATGCAGCCTTGGCACAATGGCCCAGGACGGCACACCTGCCGATGTAGAGGCCGCAAGAAACTTAGTGAAGAATAAGCCTGCAGACTACGACAAGCAGATGAAGAACTTCATCAAGGCTAACAAGAAGAATGCCGACAATCTCGTTGCTATCGGTCGTGCTCTCTTTGAAGAAGGTGATACCGCTCAGGCTGCAGTATTTGCTAATCAGGCATTGAGCATCAAGAAATTCAGTTTCGCTCCTGCTTATATCCTTTTGGGGGATATCGCGTCTAAGATGGATAATGGTGGTGCTGCTGCATCAAACTACGAGCAAGCTATTTTTGCCAACCCCAAGGATCCAGAGCCCTACCGTAAGTATGCTATCGTATATAGCCGCATCAGTCCAGAAGGCGCTACTCAGAAGCTGGAAGAGCTCCGCAACGAGCGTCCTGACTACCCCGTAGATGCTTTGATTGGTAATATCAACTACAACGTACAGCGTTACAGCACCGCTATTGAGGCATATAGCAAGGTGCCCCTCGACAAGATGGAGCGTATCGACTATATCAACTATGCCCGTGCACTTCAGCTCGGCAGAAAGTTCGAGGAGTCACAGCGCGTCGTAGAGGCTGGTCTGGCTAAGGAACCCCTGAACGGTACACTTAACCGCTTTGCTTTGATGAACAATAACGATATGAAGAAGTTCGCAGAGGCTATCAAGTATGCTGAGGTACTGTTTACCAAAGTTGACAAGGATAGCGTCAAACTGAAGGATATCGACTATCAGAACTATGGTAATGCTCTCGCAGGCAACAACCAGTTCGAGGAGGCTATTGCCAAGTTCAACGAGGCACTGGCATTGCCCGCAGAGGACAATACACTTCACGCTGAACTTTATAAGAGCATCTCTGATGCCTATAAGGGAATGAAAGACTATCCCAAGGCTATTGACAGCTACAAGCAGTTCTTGGAGGCAAGCACCAGCGCTGACGCTACTGACTGGGCAGGACTTGGTATTCTCCAGAACAGCTATGCACGCACCCTTGAGGGCGAGGCAAAGGTTGAGGCACTGAAGACTGCCGATCAGACCTACGCATCACTTATTGAGAAATTTGCTGATGCAGAGGAGTATGCACTGTGGCAGCGTGGACGTATCAACGCCCAGATTGACGGTGACCTCTCAAAGGGTCTTGCAAAGCCATATTTCGAGCGTCTGGCAGAGCTCATCAATGCACATGAGACCATCGACGACACCGATAAGGCCCGTCTCTTCGATGCCTACTCATTCCTGATGCGCTTCTATGTGAAGCAGAAGACTCACAAGACAGCTTACGAGTATGCCAAGAAATTGCAGGAGTTGCAGCCCGAGGATGCTGAAATCCGTAAGGTCGTAGAAGCTTTGGCTAAGGCAGCAAACTAAAAAAAATCATATAAGGAATATCCCCATGCTCAGCTGAGTATGGGGATATTTTTTATTCAAAGTATAATGTGAAGAGGAACATCTTTGTGCGACAATCATTGATACTCGTGGCAAACGGTCGTCTGGCAGTATCTTCAATGTCATACACATGATTCTTATCCAGCACATTCGTCAAGCCGTAGCAGAACTTGATCTCAGGTATCAACTTAAAGAATCGCAGGTAGAAATCACATCCCATACCGACGTTTATCATCGTGTCAAACCGGTTCAGTCTTACATTATCCTGATCCTTACCTGCCAGATTAATCATCGGACTCACACCAGCCACCACATAAGGGCGATAGTTATTGAATCGAGGGGCAGAGAACTTCAAGTCAACAGGAACAGCCAGATAAGAGCTCTTCAAGTCCTGCGTAGAATGAATAGGAAAGCCTGCATCATTCAGATTATCATAGTCAAGGAACGTCAGACGACGTGAACCAAAATGCATCGTAGGCGAAATACGCAGATTAAAATTATCACTGAGACGCATATCCCCCACTACACCGACACTGAAACCAGGATTCCAGTTATCCACATCGCAGGCTATCGTACGCGTTGTCCCGTCTTCCAGAACCTGCTGGCCTACGTTAGGAAATTCAGCGTCCATCAAGTTCATGCCTAAACTGATGCCAAAATGAAGGGGTCGCAAGTCTATATAAGGCTTGTTCTGCACCTTGCGCATCTGTGCCGACGACACCAGTGCCATAAGGGCCATGACGACAGTAATTGTAAATCTCTTCATCTACTATGAATAATAACGGCGATTTTTGCTGGATATTATATCGGAATCTATTTCGATGATGTATAAATTAGAAAAATAAATACCAAAAACTTGGTAGGACAGAAAAAAGTTGTTACCTTTGCATCACAATAAATTATTAACAAACTTAATTTATATCATTATGGCATATGTAATTGGTGACGACTGTATCTCTTGCGGTACATGTCAGGGTGAGTGCCCCGTAGAGGCTATCTCAGAGGGTGCAGATAAGTATGTAATCGATGCTGATGCTTGCACAGAGTGTGGCACTTGCGCTAGCGTTTGTCCTTCTGAGGCAATCAGCCTGGGCTAATATCTATTAGCTTCATAAACCCACAAGCGGGTGAGTCAAGTTTTGACTCACCCGCTTCTTTGTTTCACACCTTCTTGTTCTCGTTGCCTCGCTTGCGAATGGCGAAGGAGAATTATCTGGAAATCCTTGAGGCTATTACAATATTGATTATCTTTGCATGCAGTACACCTCACGATAATAGTAAGAGCAATAGTAGCTTTTGATAGTTTGTTAAACTCTGCAAAATACGTACAACGAATGGCTTTTATTTCTATCTTTGCAAAGAATTAATTATCCAAACCTAAAACATTAATTTCTTGCGACAATGAAACCTTCTATTTTTTCAGTCCTAATGGCCATGTTTGCTACAGTTTGTTATGGTCAGTTACCATATAGAGCCATGCTTGAGCAACAAAAGCAATGGGTGTATGAAAGGCATCATTACGTACCACTTTCTGGTGATGAACTCCGGTCGGATTATGACGAACAGATTATATCAGAAAGCTATGTCTTAAATGGGGATACCCTAATAAATGGTGTGAATTATTTTAAGTTGATGATGTGCGAACAGGGGCAAACACCTAAATATTATTGTGCTTTGCGAGAAGAGGGAACTGCTGTATATGTAGTAAAAAACAATACTACAGACGAAAAACTCCTGCAAGACTTTGATGTTAATCAGTTTCCAGAATACTTTAATGGTGAAGAACTGAATTTTGGATACACGGACGAAACAGATATCGTAATAGTAAACAACAAACCATTCCTGCGGCATAATTATACGCCCAAGAATGAAGAACTCAATATTGAACTAACAGCTGTAGAGGGCATTGGCTTTTCTGATACAGCATTAGTATTCGGTATGCATCCAAGAGCTTATACGCCCTCTCGACATGATGATTGGTGGGCTTTTAAGCAGTGCGAAGAAAATGGTGAGATTTTATTTACTGCTGCAGACTTCTATAAAACAAATGACACGAATTCCATTAAGTCAGCGTATGCAGAATGGAGCAAGTCTCATAATCAACTCTTCGACCTCCAAGGCCTCCCCGTTACGGGCACACCTAAGCACGGCATCTACGTAAAAGAAGGACGAAAGATTGTTAAGTAGAAAGCAAGCAGTCCCCAGTCTCGATTAGATGGAAGAGAGATGAAGGCTGAAGAAACTTTCCGTTCATATTAGAGCGGAAAGTTTCTTTCTTATTCTTTGATACAATTAAGGATATTCTTTTTAATAGTTTGTTAAACTCTGCAAAATACGTACAACGAATGGCTTTTATTCCTATCTTTGCAAAGAATTAATTATCCAAACCTAAAACATCAAAATTGTTCTGTTTATGAAACGTCTATTTTTATTGCTATTTGTTTTATGGATACCAATCTTTTGCAGCAACTTTAATAAGATTTCTGGTAAGGAAACAAACAATAACAGGAACTCATTCTGTATCGAAGGTAAGACGTGGAATTACATCTTGTGGTATTTTGATAACGATGGAAGGCATGAAGAGTTTTGCTCGTACATAGTCAGAGGGGATACCGTCATAAGTGATACTATCTACAAAAGAGTCATTTGTCAGAAAGACGGTATTGAAAAAACGGCATTTATGATGAGGGAAGAGGGTGGTAAAACATTCAAACGCTTCCCTGATAGAGAGGAAAAAATGTTCTTTGACTTTGAACGCAATGATATCGGAGTTGTCTACACGCTTGGCGAGATGGATTATTACTGGATGATTCATACGATAGATACTATTTTAGTTAATAATCGTCTCTTCCGTCGTTATAGTTGTTATCAGGTAGAAACAGGAGAATTCCCCGACTCTACATTGACATACATTGAGTATAATGATGATTGTGTGCTAGAGGATTTCTGGGTTGAAGGTATTGGAAGTTCAAGTGCCGCCATTCTGGCTGATGGAATGGAAATTCCCTCCATCCTTCCAGGATACAAGACCAAATTTGTTTCTTGCTACGAAGGCAGCGAGTGCGTTTTCACGGCAAAAGACTTTATAAGACCTGATTATACAACGGAGATTCAGGTTCCGAGACATCATAGTCTACAAAACTATCAGCTCTTCAACCTCCAAGGCCGCCCTTTCAAAGGAATGTCTAAGCACGGCATCTACGTGAAAGAAGGACGAAAAGTGATAAGGTAGGAAAACAAAGAATCAGGAGTCTTCGAAAAATTTCAAAAAAAACAGAAAAGCATCATTTTGGGATGTAATTAAGTGATAATAAGTGCATTGCAGAAATGATGATAAAATCAAAAGCATCATATTTTGAGGTGATTTGATAAGATTTCATGTAAAAGTCTGGTAAATAACCTGAAGTTAATTACTGGATAAGAGAAAAAAAGAGATAGGTTATCAATAGCAAAACAAATTGTTTTGGTGTCAAAAATAGCTGACTTTTCATCGCTAAACGGCTTACTTTTGAGTGCAAAACAATTTGTTTTGGTTGTATTAAGTAACTAACTTTTGATTGTCCTTTAACGGCGATTGTCTAAAGTCATCTCTATTTTACCCACATAGACACCACTCTTGCCTTCATGATCTACAGGCACCATGCGCCCGGACTTATCCTTCACATAAGAGAGCTGTTCCATGTAGGTATGCGTATGGCCACCCAGGACGAGATCTATGCCAGAGGTATTCTGAATAACTTGGTTGTCCGTATAGTCAGATATCTCCCACCCTAAGTGAGACAGACAGATGACAACATCACATTTCTGCTCATTTCTCAGGAAAGGAACCATCTTTTCCGTCACTTCTATAGGATCTCGGAAACGGAGTGGTTCGTAGTTCTTAGGAGAGACAAGACCTTTCATCTCCGGACAGAGTGCAAAGATACCAATCTTTACGCCTTTACGCTTCAACACCAAGTAAGGCTTGACGATATCCTTCAGTTCTGTGTCTGCGAAATCATAGTTCGAACAGACAACAGGGAAATTAGCCATCTTGAACAGACGCGTCATATTCTCCAAACCGAAGTCAAACTCATGGTTACCAATGGTCACGGCATCATAGTGCATCTGGTTCATCAGTCCCACTTCCACATCGCCCTTGAACATTGTGTAATAGCTGGAGCCCTGAGAGAAATCACCACAGTCGAAAAGCAGCAAATCCGGATCCTGTTGACGCTCCTGCTGAAGCATGGCGATGCGACGCACAAAACCACCGCGACCAGCCACCTGTTTATCTGCAAGACTACTCTTTAGAGGCAGGATACAAGAATGCGTGTCACTGGTATGGAGCACCGTGATTTTCTTGGGTTCTTTCGCACCAGCAACAGTGGCCAACATCAACGAAATAATAAAGATAATATGTTTCATATTGTTCATTGCAGTAGGAAAATTTCATCTGTTTATTTGACCACGATACGTCCCTCTATTTTGGCATCTACCACTTCGCCCTTCATCAGCATCTCGTGGAAGTAGTCGCGAATAATAAAACGCGCATTATTCTTCTTGTCCTTAGGCATATTCAGATTAATGCCACTGGCAAGAGCCGGCATGCCGTCATTACCCTGTATCAAATAGTCGATGGTAGCTACGCGATAGTCTGCCTGAGGATCTATCTCCTTACCATGCAAGCGAGCTGACACGAGTTCTCCATCACGGGTAATCACCAATTGCACGCCTCTGCTCACACCTTCGCCACCACGTTTTGCTATCTGAGAAAACAGCTGCAGCACTTTATCGCCCGACAAAGTTAGGAAGCAGATTTTATTCTCGAAAGGAGCTACATCCAGCACATCACCATAGGTAACCTCTCCCTTGGTTAAAGCAGCACGTATTCCTCCCATGTTATATACCGCAAAATCAGGTGTCTCCTGATAGTATTTTGACATATAGACAAAGATATCAGGGAGCAAGTTTGACAACTTATCCTCCGGACGGTTAGCAACCATATCGCAAGCAGCCACACCAACAATAGGCCCCATCACGGAATCCACTTGATGTTTATAAGGTGCCAGGAAAGCCACAGCAGCCTCATCAGGATGAGCATCATAAACGGAATCTACCAGGATTCTTGTAAGGCTCACGCCAGCCACCCGATAATGGGATGCGCAGGAAGAAAACAACAGAGCCGTTGCAACAACAAAAAAGAATATATATTTTCTCATATTTAGATTTATTTTGGTGCAAAATTAGGAAAAATCCTTCACACTCTGCGACTTACGTCTTGACTTTTATTCCTAAAAAACGTTAACAGAAACCACATTTCTCATTTCTCATTCCTCATTTCTCATTTTTTAGCCGTACCTTTGCACCCGCTTTCCGCGTAATCGCTGGCAGGAAGATAGGAGAGTTGCCTGTTATGTTGCGTAGGAACGATACAACAAATTTAATTATCAAAAGAAAAATGGATTTAATTAAAGTTGCTGAAGAAGCATTTGCAACCGGCAAGCAGCATCCCACCTTCAAGGCTGGTGATACTATTACTGTCGCTTACAAAATTATCGAGGGTACCAAGGAGCGTATTCAGCTCTATCGTGGCGTAGTGATCAAGATCGTAGGTCATGGTGAGAAGAAGCGTTTCACTGTTCGCAAAATGTCTGGCACCGTTGGTGTAGAGCGTATCTTCCCCATCGAGTCGCCCAATATCGACAGCATCGAAGTGAACAAGGTTGGTAAGGTTCGCCGCGCTAAGCTGTACTACCTGCGCAAGCTCACTGGTAAGGCAGCCCGCATTAAGGAGAAGCGTTCGGCTATCATCGCTAACAACGAGGATTAAGAATCACCTTCAACAAAAGAATAAAGCACCGCAGTTTCTTGAGAACTGCGGTGCTTTTTCTATTTAGGATTATTTATTTCCTATCGTTCTGAATCAATGCCAACAGGTGGTCAACGGCTTCCTCTTCGGGAATATTCTTCTCCACACACTGTTTGCCTTTATACAGGCTGATCTTTCCTCGACCGGCACCAACATAGCCATAGTCGGCATCAGCCATCTCACCAGGACCATTAACGATACATCCCATGATACCAATCTTCAGCCCCACCAAATGACTGGTAGCAGCCTTAATCTTGGCAATTGTCTCCTGCAGGTTATATAGCGTACGTCCACAACCAGGACATGAGATATACTCCGTCTTAGTAAACTTTATGCGAGCAGCTTGAAGAATGGCGTCAGCAAGACTGGAGAGTTGAGAATTGAGAACTGAGAGTTTGCTACCGCCACTCAGAGTGACAATGAGCTTCGTTGCCTTGCGGTCAATGAGCAGGGCACCCACAGCCATCGCAGCCTTCAGTTGCAGGGTTTCCCAATCAGGCGCATCAACGGTAAGAGTAATAGTATCATCCTTGATACTGGCCTCAGCCTCAGCGCGTAACTTTGTGCACTCAGGAATCAGATCTACCAACTTGCGAGCTACAGGAATCTCACACTCAGGTTCCTCACTGAGCGACACACGGATAGTATCACCAATACCCTCTGTCAGCAGGGCGCCGATACCTAAAGCCGATTTAATACGTCCGTCCTCACCTTCACCAGCCTCGGTCACACCAAGGTGCAGGGGATAATGCATATCCTCCTTGTCCATGGTCTTCACCAACAAGCGCACGGTAGTAACCATCACCACCGTATTCGAAGCCTTGATACTGATAACAACATCGTTAAAGTTCTCGCGACGGAAGATACGCAGGAACTCCATACAACTCTCGACGATGCCTTCTGGCGTGTCGCCATAGCGACTCATGATACGGTCACTGAGCGACCCGTGGTTCACACCAATACGCACAGCCGTATGATGCTCCTTACATATATTAATAAAAGGTACGAGCTTCGCATCAATCTTCTTCAGTTCCTCGGCATACTCCTCATCAGTATATTCCAGATGCTTGAATGTACGTCCTGGATCCACATAGTTACCCGGATTGATACGTACCTTCTCGCAATACTGTGCTGCCACATCAGCCGTATGAGCCGTGAAATGAACATCAGCCACAAGGGGTGTATCATAACCATCAGCCTTCAAACGGGCAGAGATATTCTTCATATTCTCAGCCTCACGAATACCCTGCGTGGTGAATCGAACCAGTTCGCCACCAGCATCAATGATACGTTTCGCCTGAGCCACACTACCATCGGTATCATTCGTATCGGTGGTAGCCATTGACTGGATGCGAATGGGGTTGTCGCCACCAATGGCGATATGCCCCACGTGAGCCACACTGCTAATTCGTCTTGTACTCATATTTCACCTCGGCTAATTCCTTGTTTGCCTTCTCAATCTTTGTTTTCAGACCACTCTTGTAGTCACTCAGACGCTGAGCCAGAGCCTCATCGCTCAAAGCCAACATCTCAACAGCAAGGATAGCAGCATTCTGTGCACCATTCACGCCCACAGTAGCTACGGGGATACCCGGTGGCATCTGGATGATAGAAAGCATGGCATCAAGCCCATCGAGCATACCCTTGATAGGCACACCAATCACAGGCAGGGTGGTACTGGCAGCAATCACACCAGGCAGGGCAGCAGCCATACCAGCACCGGCAATAATCACCTTCAGTCCACGGTCCTTAGCTGTACGGGCAAACTCCTCCACAGCATCTGGGGTGCGATGCGCCGAGAGGGCATTGACTTCAAACGGTACCTGCATCTCATCAAGCAGCTTGCAGGCTTTTTCCATAATGGGCAGATCACTTGTACTACCCATGATAATGCTAACAATAGGTTTCATATTATGATAATTTTCATTACTTACAAAAAGATAATACCGAGCGTGGCACAGACGAAACCGACACCAAAGCCGCCAACCACTTGCGACAAACTATGCTGACGCAGAATCATACGCGCAGATCCCAACATACCAGCCACGGTAAAGACCAGACAGAACCACCATACGGGATTAAAGCCAAAGATGTCGGCAAAGACAAATAAGGCGCCAGCCACGCCACCGATAGCAGCAGTATGGGTAGAGATCTTCCACCATATATTAATAAGGGCACACATCACCTGGACGACCAGTGCACCAATGACAATACTCGACACGAAATGATAGATATGCAGCGACTCCAGTACATACAGACACGTCAGATAGCACGCGATACTCAAGACATAAGGTATGATACGACGGCGTTTATGTCCCAGTTCCATACGTGTCCACCCCTGCACCCGTCGATAGAGATGTATCAGGAACGTAGGCAACAAGATGGTAAAGAAATAGACCAGCGTCAACACCATCAGACGATACTCCCAAGGCAGCAGGTTCATATAACTAAACAGGAACATGATGACAAGACCCACAAGAGGCAAATAAAACGGGGTGAATATCAAACTGACAACCCTGGCAGTATAGATAATACTTTTCTCACTACTTATCATGATTTTCTCACTTTCTCATCCTTGCAATAGGTATTCCCAATTGCTCACGATATTTAGCCACCGTACGACGGGCTATCGGGTAGCCTTTCTCCTTCAATGCTTCACTTAGCGCATCATCGCTCAAGGGTTTCCGCTTGTCTTCCGCATCAACGATTTCACGCAGCGCAGCCTTAATCTCACGCGTTGACAACTCCTCCCCACTCTCTGTGACATAACCGTCGCTGAAGAAATATTTCAAAGGGAAGATGCCCCATCGTGTCTGTACATATTTTGAATTAGACACACGTGACACCGTACTCAGGTCCAGTCCCGTGCGCTCTGCCACATCTTTCAGAATCATTGGACGCAGCAAGGCCTCGTCACCTTCTTCAAAGAAACGGTGTTGCAACTGAATGATTGCTTTCATGGTCAGGGTCAGCGTGCGACGTCGCACCTGCACTGCATCGATGAAACTCTGAGCAGCATCAACCTTCTGCTTGGTATAAAGGAGCGCTTCCTTCATCTGACGACTCAGGCCATCCTTGTTAGACTGATACTCCTTGAGCAGGTCAGCAAATGATTGTGACACCTGCAACTGTGGCACATCCCCATTATTCAATGAGAAGGTCACAGTGCCATCATCCTGAGTATCCACCACAAAATCGGGCGTAATCTGCTGCATGGAGCGTCCTATCGTCTCACCCATGGCTGCACCAGGTTTCGGATTCAGGCGACGCAATTCATGAAAAACCGTCTCAGCCTGCAAATCGTCCATATCCATCAACTGACTGATCTTGTCCCAATGCTTTTTTGTGAACTCATCAAAATAGTTAGTCAGCACCTTCTCCATCAGTTGGGTTGTCACGGATTTCTCTCTGCGATTTACCTGTAGCAACAAGCATTCCTGCAATGTACGTGCACCGATACCTGGTGGATCCAGACGCTGCAGTTTCTTCAGCACCGTCTCCAACTGACCTGTAGACAAGTCTATATTATGATAGATAGCCAATTCATCGGCAATATTCTCGAGGGGGGTACGCAGGAAACCGTCATCATCAAGCGAACGGATAAGATATTCCATCACATAACGATCCTGATCCGACAATTCCATCTCGCCCACCTGCTCCAACAGTTCATCATAGAAAGAGACCGACTGTCCATATACAATCTCCTCGCGCTCATCTGTCGAAGAGTGTCCTGCATGATAGACAGGCAGGTCTTCATCGTCACGTCCTATATTCTCTAAAGCGGCATCCAGCGCATCACTTCGCTCTTCACGTTCGCGCTGTATGTCAAAATCATCAGAAGCCTCAGGACTATCCGGATAGTCTGAATAATCCTGCAAGTCAGGATTCTCAGAATCACTCTCCAGCGCAGGATTATCGTGCATCTCTGTCTCTATGCGCTCAGCAAACTGCTGAATAGGCAATTCGATAAGATACGACTTCAACAACTGCTGCTGCGATACGGACTGCTGCAACCGCTGTTCCTGCTTCTGTTCTTGAATCTGACTCTGTGCCACCTTAAATCTTAAATCTCAAACCTAAAATCTCAAACCTTAAACCTTAAAATACTCCTTCAACTCCTCCGCATAGGCCGCCAACACATGCGGCTCCATGTTACCATAGCGCTGCCATATCTGCTGACACGGAGCCAACAAGGGCGCGTCACCTGATGACGTACGATTCAGATAAGGATCACATGTCTGGAAGATATCGAGTACCTTTACGATATCCGATGGTTTTAGTTTCAACAACTTGGCCAGTTCCTGCACTTCAGGCGTCTCCTCAACCATCGTGATTGTAGATAGGCAGAAATAGAGATTCAGTATCAGGATAAGCATGACTGGAGTGAAACGTTCATCCTCTGCCAACGCACGGAAATCCTTCTCGAAGGTCTCCTGTACCTCTACACCCTGAAAAAAATCACCGGCAGAACCAAAACCCTTCATCTCGCGCAACAACTTCACCACGCGTGCCAGTTTTCGAGGATTATCCGCATAAGTACGCCAGATACGCTCTATACGAGGCGTGTCAAGCGTGGCAATCTGCTGCATACGCGAGCGTAATATCTGAGGAGCAATATGCAACTCCATACTCAAATCTATCATCCCACGACTATACAGTGGCTTCACACCAATAGGCTTGTGCAGATAAATCTGCATCAGCAACAGCCAATAGTCATCTTGCCAAACAGTACTCTTTGCCATATCCTTACATATTTTGTCGCAAAATTACAAAATTTTCCGAAATAACGTTCTTCTATCAGAATCTTTTTGTAACTTTGGCGCACGATTTTGACATGAATTCTATGAAACGTATTATTTCTATACTATGGATAGCCTGTCTGAGCACAATAATGACAGCACAGACCCCTAAGCAGGATATCAAAAACGACTTCAGGTTTTCAGGTGGTTCCTTTCTGAACTATCCTGGACCAAAACAGCATAAACTGACACCAGCACCAAAGGGCAAGAAGCCTTTCTATATCAGCCACTATGGTCGCCACGGCTCGCGCAACATCACCAAGCCAGAGGTATTCCAGAACCTGCTGCAGATCATGGCGCAGGCAGAGGAGCAGAAAGCTCTGACGCCATTAGGTATCGACGTCATGAAGCGCATCATGATGATAGAAGCCGATGCCCATGAACGTATGGGCGAACTGACAGCAATTGGCGCCCAGCAACATACGGATATCATGCATCGCATGGTAGAGCGCTTTCCAGAGGTCTTTAATGGCAAGGTAACCATCACAGCCAGAAGTACCACATCCATACGCAGCATCCTGTCTATGTGTAACGCGATGTCACAACTGAAGGCGATGCGTCCTAACCTCGTCATCAACCAGGATGCAAGTCTGCGTGATATGCACCACCTGTTTCATATTGACACGGTACTTACGGCCAGGTCCCTGTCTGACGAGAACAAGGCCTATTATGATGCCTTCTGCCAGAAATACCCTACGGCAGACAGACTTATCACATCCCTTTTCTCAGACACAGCTTTCATTAGCAAGCACGTCAACAAAGAACGCATTGTAGGCAACCTGTTTCAACTGGCTTCTGACTTACAAGATACAGATATCAGCAACAAGCTGACACTCTACGACATATTCACAGAAGAGGAACTCTACATGAACTGGAAGAAAAAGAACACAGAATGGTATCTTGGCTGGAGTTTCTGCCCTACCAACGGTGGGAAGATGCCTTACTCCCAGCGTTTTCTGCTCAGCAATATCATAGAGCGCGCAGACAGCTGCATCCAATTAGCTCATCCTGGTGCCAACCTGCGTTATGGTCACGACACCGCCCTCCTGCCATTAATCTGTCTGCTGGGCGTCAATGGCTATGACCTTAGCACAACCGATTTGGAACAATTAGAGCAACGAGGATGGATTGACTACCACGTCATACCAATGGCCGGCAACCTGCAGATTGTGTTCTATCGCAAGAACCCTGCCGATAAGGATGTGCTTATCAAGGTGCTGCTCAATGAAAACGAGGCCACATTGCCTATTAAGACAGATGTAGCCCCGTATTACCATTGGAATGATTTCCGTGATTTCTATCTACAACGCATCAACAGTTACAAGGAGAAAGATTAACGCTGCGAGAAAGCCAGCGCATACATGCGTATCTGTTTCACCATGGCCAGCAAGCCATTGCTGCGTGTTGGTGACAGATGCTCCTTCAAACCTATCTGCTCAATAAAATAGAGGTCAGCATCCAGTATCTCCTGAGGTGTTGAGTCATTGAGCACACGTATCAGCAAAGCCACGATACCCTTGACAATCAGGGCGTCGCTCTCAGCCTGGAAGTGAATGACATTTTTCATTTCTCCTTCCTCATTTTTCATTTCGACATAGTCGGCCTGCAACCACACCCGACTCTGACAACCATCAATCAGGTTGCTCTCCACCTTATATTTTTCATCGAGGGGTTGCTGCTCGTTACCCAGGTCAATGAGCAACTGGTATTTGTCCATCCAGTCGTCGAAGCCAGAGAACTCGTCAATTATCTCGTCTTGTCTCTCGTTTATTGTCATCTTTTCTTATTATCGTTATAACGTAATTGCAATATTACGCCTTGATTATCTTGAATAATTTATCTGAAGGACGCACCTTCTCGGGCACCCTGATGCTGACACGCGTACCCTGCTGGGCAGTCTCCACGCTGCTGGTATCATCATGAATCTCATCAACTGTCACATAGAGCGCTCCCGTTGTGGGACCAGTAATCAGCATCTTATCACCTACGCTGAAGGTGCCAGCCTCAACAGCAAACTCGGCAACACCCAGTTTTGAGAAATATTTCACGCCCTTACCGATATACTGCTTGCGCTCCGTAGCGTTAGAGCCATAGTTTGAGTTCCATTCGCCCAACGTCTGTCCCTGATAGTAGCCATCCCAGAAACCACGATTGAAGACAGTTGCCAAGCGCTCGTCCCACTGATCCTTTTTCTCTTCAGTAAAGGTTCCGTTGAGCACACTCTGGATAGCCTCCTTATAGCACTGCACCACAGTAAGCACATATTCTGGACCACGAGCACGGCCCTCAATCTTGAAGACACGCACACCACTCTCCATCATCTTATCGATGAAGCGAACGGTTTTCAGGTCCTTAGGACTCATGATATACTTATTATCAATCTCGAGTTCGGTACCCGTCTCGCGATCGGTGACGACATACGAGCGGCGGCATATCTGCATGCAGGCGCCACGATTGGCAGAGCGTCCTGTGTTGTCAAGGCTCATATAGCACTTACCACTAACAGCCATGCACAAAGCGCCATGACAGAACATCTCTATACGCACCAGTTCACCACTGGGTCCGCAGATATGCTGTTCCTCTATCTGACGATAGATTTCAGCCACCTGATCCATACGAAGTTCACGAGCAAGCACCACCACATCGGCAAACTGCGCATAGAACTTCAGCGCCTCCACATTTGAGATGTTCAACTGCGTGCTGAGATGTACCTCCATTCCCTTCTGACGACAATAAGTCATCACAGCAATATCACAGGCAATGACAGCAGATATCTTTGCCTCTACGGCAGCATCCACTATCTGGTGCATCGTCTCGATATCCTCACCATAGATGATGGTATTCACGGTGAGATAAGTCTTCACGCCAGCCTCATTACATGTAGCAGCGATTTCACGCAAGTCGTCAATTGTAAAGTGATTGGCAGAGTGTGAACGCATATTCAACTGTTCCACACCAAAATATACCGAATTGGCTCCCGCCTTCAGGGCAGCAGCCAATGAATCGCGACTCCCTACAGGAGCCATGATTTCAAAATCTTTTAAATTCTCATTCATTCTGTGTGCAAAGGTACGAATAAGTCAGCGAATAGCAAAAAGAAATAATATATTTCTTTGTATCACAGGCTATTTCTTAACCTGAAAGAATCCTCACCTATACACATCCTCTTTCTTCAGTTCTATCACCTTTCCATAACGGGCAAGAGCTTTCATATCAGTCAGTTTCCTATCACCAATAACAATCCATACACGATTCTTATTTGAGGCGACATGTTGCTGATGGAACTCCAGGATATCCTGAGCCGTGACAGATGGAATTCCTTTGGCGATATCTGCATTAGGATCTGAACTGTAGCCGTCTCTTAACTGGTTGGCCACATATTTCCCCAAGGAACGGAAAGTAGGATAAGCATTCTGGATATCATTGACAACACTCTGACGGGAAGCTTCCATATTATTCTCTTTCATCGGAATCTGGTGTAACAGAGAGTCAATGGTTGAGAGGGCTTCCAATGTCTTATCGGCCTGCGTGCCCGTTATCGTGACATAACCCTGTACGGCATCCGGATACAAGGCAAGACTTGTGGTAAAAGCTGTGCCACCCGTAGAGTAAGCCAACGAACGGAACTCGCGCACATTCTGGAAGAGCACAGACGACATACTGCCACCGAAATACTCATCCCAGAGTTTGAACTTCACACGTTCTTCTATCGTAGGCAGTGCGCCGATGGCATCATAGCTGACCACATAGTTCTGGCGTGACTTAGGCACATTAAAGAAATAGACCAAAGGTTCGTCATACTGTTGGAAAGGACGGAAGATTTCTGTCTGAGGCTTTGTGCATTGAGCAAGGGGCAGTATTTGTTGTGATGCCTTTGCAACATACTCAACAGACTGGCGACCACAGTAGAAGAGCTCGCAGTCATACTGTTGCAACTCATGGAAGAGCGACAACAGATCCTCATCTTTCAGAGACTTCACCTCCTTCTTACTCAACTGCGTGAGGTAAGACGACTTATCTCCATAAGCAACACAATGTATCACTGGTCGCAACACGTCGTCTTTCTGTTTACCAAAACTCTTACGGTCTATCCTATCCTCATCCTTCGCATCTTTGAGGGCCTTTTGATCGCCCTTTGCCGAACGCAGGAAATGAGCCAATAACCGCAGGGCTGGCACCAGTTGCTTATCAGGACCAGTAAGGTTGATACTGAAGGCCACGTCGCCAGGCACTATCTCCATCGTGGTGCCGATACGCTGCCAGGCCTGTTCCAACTGCTGTTTCTTCAGTGAGTCGGTGCCCAACTGCGACAGATAATCGGCCATGATTTTCAGTGCTGGTGTATGAAGTTCACCATCCTTATAGCGGATGGTAAAACTAAAGACATCATTGATGGGGTTCTCCTTGTGATACAGTAAGGTTTGAGATTTGAGGTTGGAGGTTGGAGATTTGAGAGGAAGAATAGTCACATCCTTTTTGAAATCTACCGTACGTATAGCCGTCTGTTTAACAGGCATCTGTTCCAGCTGTTGGGCAAAAGCCGACTTCGCATCCATATTCTTCGGACTGATAGGCTTATAGCCTGGCTGTTTCAGCGTCTCTTTCTTTGACGTGCCGTATTTCTTGGCCAGCGTGATATAGTTGGCACCATAGTATTTCTTTGCCGCTGCCACCACGTCGGCCTTCGTCAGCCTGCGAATACCCTCCATCTTATGGAGCACATCCTGCCAGGTACGGCCTTTCGAGAATGCATAAATCAGTACCTTCGAGCGATTACCAATCGTTTCGATATCTTGTTCTGCCTCCATCAGCATCTCTTGCTTCAGGGCTTCCAACTGCTCGTCAGTGAAATCACCCTCCATCACCTTTTTGATCTGTTCCATCACACGGGCCTCAGCCTTTTTCATCTTACCAAAGAGGTTGGGAATGACCACAATACCAGAACCTGCTGCATCATCCAACGAGGCACTCACAGCCGCAGCCATCATCAACTTATGTTCGTTGACCAACGAATCCAGAAGACCACCCTTACCGTTATACAGCAGTTTGTTAGCTAAGTCGAGCGCATTAGCATCTGCCTCATACTCTGTGGGAGCCTTGAATATCAGAGCCTCAGCACCAACAAGAGGGATAGGTAGTTTGATTTCCTCACGCTCACCAGCCGCAATCGTAGGCATAGGACTCTTTATTCGCTCTGGCGCAGGACCTGTCTGTACACGACCGAAGGTCTTTTCCAAAAGTGCCGTCAGTGCTGAGTCTGCCTTGATATCACCACAAAGAATCAGGCCCATATTCGATGCGACGTAGTATTTCTTATAGAATGTAGCCATATCCGACAGGCGCGGGTTCTTTAGGTTCTCCGTAGAACCGATGAGAGGATAGGCATAGGGCTGGGTCTTAAACACAGCACTGAAGATTTTATCCTGCGCATCGCCCAGGGCATCTGCAGCACGGTTTTTCTCTTCATAGACATTCTCCAACTCACCCTGAAAACCACGGAACACAGGTTTAATGAGTCGCTCGGAGTTGAGCCAGCACCATTGTTCTATGAACTGCGGCAGGAACGAGTTATGATAATAGGTCAAATCATGACCCGTTCCGGCATTCAGTCCGCTACCACCGTATTTAGATATAAGACGATTGAACTCATTAGGAATCGCATAGTCGGCTGCCTTAAGGCTTAGCTCATTGATATGCATCTGTATGCGGGTACGCTCTGCATCGTCTTTTGTCTTACTGAGCAGGTCGTATTGCGCTGAGATACTGTCGAGCCAAGGCTTTTCAGCAGCATAATCAATCGTCCCCATGCGGTCGGTGCCCTTGAACATGATATGTTCGAAATAATGGGCTATACCCGTATTCGGACAGTCCTTTGCGCCAGCCTTTACCACAACAGCACCAAAGACCTTTGGCTGCGAATGATCTTCATTCAGCCATACGGTCATGCCGTTACTAAGTTTCAACTCCTTGACCTCCAACTGTGCATAAGTAAGCACACTCGTCAAGACCACAATCAGGAAAAAAGCAATACGTTTCATTTTCAAAAGGAGATAATACCTTCACTGCCTGCAAAGGTAGAAAAAATAGCTACATACGCAAAACCTGTTATAGAAATTTATCATTTATTTTCCTTTCTATAAAATTCCAAGTAATTGAAAATCTGAAGCATACACCAAATGGGACTTTTTCTTCAATTACAGATACAGATGATACACCGAGTAAGAATTAATGGCCTGCAAACCACGAGCAAGACAATGCATCAAAAAAAAATCATAGAAATGATATAGCATTTCAATTCTTTTTCGTACCTTTACAAGCGAATTCTAAAACTATTTTGCCTATGACATAAACAAAGAATAAAAAAAAACTGACATATACAACGGAGCGTTAACTTTTTGCCCCACTATCAAATCTAATAAACAACAAATCTATTAATTTACAGTTATGAAAAAGAATTTTATTTGGAGTGTATTGGCCATAATGATGGTCACAATGATGACTGTTAGCTTTGCCTCATGCAGTAATGACGACAATAACGACAATGGTAGCAATAGCGCGACAAGCCACATAGTCGGAAATTGGTTTAACGGGGAAATGGTGGTTACCTTTTTAAACAACGGAACAGGTTCTGTATCACATAGTACTAATGAAAATAAATTCCCTAATGGGTCCTTTAAGTACGGCAAGCCCTACGAAGTTGAGACCGAAAGAGGCCAAACGTATTTTTTAATAAAGGTAACATACACATCAGGTAATTCAACAGGTAAAGCTATCGAATGGGAGATAGGTTATACTCTTGAAAGTAACGGTGATACCAGTTGGATAAACATTGAAGGAACCAGATTCTACAAGAAATAACTCTGGATAAACGCATCCTACAAATTAGAAGGGTTAGGTGTTGCCATTTTGCACACACCTAACCCTTCTCAAATCCATTATATACACGGGCTTTTCAAGCCCATAAGGTTTTTCGCTTACTTATTCAGTTTCCAAGTAACGCCATCCTTCGTATCCTTCACCTCGAAACCGGCAGCGGCGAGGGCATCACGAATCTGATCGCTGGTAGCCCAGTCCTTATTGGCCTTTGCCTTAGCACGAAGGTCGAGAACCATATCAACCACTTTGCCGAAAGCAGCTTCTCTATCCTCTTGTCCCTTTCCACTTGCTCCTTGCTCCTTAAGACCCAGAATGTCGAAAGCAAAGAGGTGCATCACCTCCTTTAGTTCTTTCAGGCAGTCGGCACAGATGGTGGCCTTGTGGTCAACGAGCTTATTGATGACGGTGCAAGCCTCGAAGAGATAACTCAAAACAAGAGGCGTAGCAAGGTCGTCGTTCATGGCATCGTAGCACTTCTGACGGAGAGCCTTTACCACTTTCTCTGTCTCAGCATCACACTTGTCGCTAACCTGAACGCGCTCCAAATCGCTGATGGCATTCATCAGTTTCTCGTAACCCTTCTCTGCAGCCTGCAGGGCTTCGTTAGAGAAGTCCACAGTGCCACGATAATGGGCAGAGAGAACGAAGAAGCGGATGGTCATGGGAGAGTAGGCTTTCTCAAGCAAGGGATGATTACCCGTGAAGAACTGCTCAAGAGTGATGAAGTTATTATATGACTTACCCATCTTCTGTCCGTTGATGGTCAACATATTATTGTGCATCCAGTATTTCACAGCGGGATGACCCATAGAAGCCTGAGCCTGTGCTATCTCACACTCGTGATGGGGGAAGATAAGGTCCATACCACCTCCGTGGATATCAAACTCCTCGCCCAGATACTTTCGTCCCATTGCTGTGCACTCACAGTGCCAACCAGGGAATCCGTCGCTCCAAGGTGAGGGCCAGCGCATGATATGCTCGGGCTGTGCCTTCTTCCACAGGGCAAAGTCGGCCTGGTTCTTTTTCTCACCGATACCAGCCAACTCACGACTCTCGTCCTTGATATTCTCCAGCGAACGACCAGAGAGGATACCATACTTGAACTTCTTGTTGTAGGCCTCGATATCGAAATAGATAGAACCATTGCTCTCGTAGGCAAAGCCATTATCCAGGATTTGCTGTACCAACTGCTGCTGCTCAATGATATGCCCCGTAGCATGAGGCTCGATAGAGGGACGCAGCACATTCAGCGCATCCATATACTGATGATAGCGGTTGGTGTAGTACTGAGCAATCTCCATAGGCTCCAACTGTTCCAAGCGTGCCTTCTTGGCAATCTTATCCTCGCCCTCGTCGGCATCATGCTCAAGGTGACCTACATCGGTGATATTGCGGACATAGCGTACCTTATATCCCAAGTGCTTCAAATAGCGAAACACCAAGTCGAACGTGATAGCAGGACGGGCATGTCCCAGATGGGGATCACCATAAACAGTAGGACCACAGACATACATTCCCACATTGGGTGCATGAAGAGGTTCGAAACGTTCCTTCTGACGTGTTAACGTATTATAGATTACCAATTTTGATTCCATATCGCTTTCTCCTTTTTTATATAATGGGCACAAAGGTACAAAAAAAATCTCTCACCCCTGCCTATAGAGTACTTATTTTTAATAAATGTACTTCATTTTTATCCTTTATTATTGAAAAATGAGACAAATTACCTCCAATATCAAACATTTTTTACGCTAAAAAGAAAAATAAGTTGTATAAAATTTGGTACTTTCTTTAAAATTATTTAAATTTGCAAGATAAAACCGAAGAGTTAACTATCCTGATTTCACAAATAATTAAAAACTTAATGATATGGAACTAAAAAAGATGCAGATTAAGATGCTATCATGCTGCTTCGTAGCAGGCGGTTTGACGTTGGCAGGATGCTCTACCGACGACAGCATTGACGTAGGCGACGTAGACACCACTATCGGTGTGAAACTCGACAATTTCACTGTGCCCATCGGAAAAACAGAAGACATCTCTATCGAGGATTTGCTCGAACTGAATGACGATGACTGTATCCAGTTCATCAAAGAAGATGCTTCTGGAAAGTACATCACTATTAATGGAAAGAAAATCATCCTTAATTCTGGTAACACTGGTGATTACATCTTCTACAAGCAAGGCGATGATGTAGAAGCTGCCGAGCCAGAAGTAGATAAAGTAAAGTTTGAAATGGATGGAGCAAGAGGTGGCGACTTCGGATTCTCCTTCTACTTGCCTGAGATTCCCACTATTGCAGCATCATTAGGCTACGACATCCCTGCTCAGGAGCATACCATTAAGACCTTTGCATATAGTGGTACCAAAGATAAGGTGGTGCTTTCTCTAACACATGCATCCGCTAATACAACAGTTGACTTTAGACTAAATTTCAGCAGTCTGAAAAACGCTGGTGTAAACAAGATTAAGCTTATCGAGTTTGAATTGCCTGATTACATGGAAATGGAACTGACAAGCGGTTTAGACGGGTTAGGAGAAGGTTCTGGATGGAATCAGAGCACCCACAAGCTGACCCTAAAAAATATTCCAACGGCAACACCCCGCAATATCGGCATGAAGTTGACAGGACTTACCAATTTCAAGAAAAGCATAAGCGATGTGAGCAATCCAACAACGGATGACTATCTGCTTCTCAACGAGACCAGCCTTGACATGCAGGGTAATGTAAACATGAAGATGGAGCTCAGCTTAGCAGATATCACCTTGCCAACTACCGAAGGTACATACAGTGTAGCTGCTAATGTTTCTATTGGCAGCACCATTGAAATCACAGAGGCTACAGGTTACTTTAACCCTGATATCGACATTGACGATATTGGTGACATTGAGATTGGTGACGACGTTCCTGATTTCTTGAAGGACAAAGACGAAAAGGGCGATGTGGACCTGACACTGAGCAATCCTAACATTACACTTTCTGTAGAAAGCAATATTGACGCAAAGGGACTGATCGATGCTACCATGACTGCCTACTACAAAGACAAGTCTCCCAAGACAATGACGCTTAAGAATATCGAGATAAAGCCACACAAGGGCACTACTGGTACCACAACAAGTGTTATCTACATCTGCCGCAAGAATGAAGGCGCTCCTGCAGGTGCAACGGTTATTGTTAAGGACGGTAGCGATAAAGACCTCGATATTGCACAACTTCTGAATGAGATTCCTGACAAGATCAAGTTTACATGTAGTGCAAAAGCTGACGGAACAGTAAAGAGCACCATCAAATTAGGCACTAAGTATAAGATTAAGCCTGCCTACAGTTTCAGCGCTCCTTTGGCCCTGGAAGCTGGCTCAAAGATTGTGTATGAAGACAAAGCAGATGGCTTCTATGAGGACATCAAAGACAACGATATCGATTTCCGCGGAAAGGCAGAGTTAGTTATCACCGGTAAGGTGACTAACAAGACTCCATTAGCGTTAGAACTTGAATCAACTGCTGTAGATGTGAATGGAAAAGAAATCACGGGTATATCATTGTCAAAGTCAAACAAGATCGCTTCTAATTTGGACGGCTCAGCCCCCAGCACATTGTCTATTACACTGACAAAGGATCCTGACGTGAACCTGAAGGATGTGAAGTTCGACGGTATCAAGTTTAAGGCAAAGGCAACCTCTGCCAATGCTACTACACTTAACAAGGACAAGCATACCATTAGGATTGAGGACTTGAAGGTTAGCATCAACAGTGAGGTATCTATCGATGCCGACAGCAAGAAAGACAAATAAAAGTCTTGACAAGTGAGTAAAAGCGAAAAGTTTAATACACCATATTAGAATAAGGAATATGAAAACATCATTAAAAAGATATATCATGGCCGTAGCACTCACGGCAACGGCTGGCACTATGATGGCGCAAGACTTGAACTCAGCCTACTTCACACAGGACTTCAAGTATCGTCACGATATGAACCCTGCCTATGGTAACGACCAAGGCTATGTTGCCATCCCCGTTCTGGGTAACCTCAACGTCAAGTTGCAAGGTTCTTTCGGCGTGGGCGACGTGCTCTTCTCGAACCCCGACTATGGTAAGAAAGTTGGAGCCAAGAAGACCACCACGTTTCTGCATCCCGACATCTCATATGATGAAGCCATGAAGGGATTCGACAAGGATGGCAACAACCTGATGTTCGACATGGACATTCCCATTGTATCAGTAGGTTTCAAAGGAATGGGCGGTTACAACACCATTGAGATCAAGGAGCGCAACCACTTAGCCGTCTCAATGCCCTACTCTTTCTTCGACTTTGCCAAGAGCATGAGCAATAAGGATTACTACTTTGACGACATGGGTGCACGTGCCTGGGGCTATGGTGAGATTGCACTCGGTCATTCTCGTCAGATCTTCGACAACCTGCGCGTTGGTGCCAAGGTAAAGATTCTGCTTGGTGCTGCTTATGCCGACATGTCTATGGAAGGCATGCACGCCAAGCTTGACGACAGCAACCAGTGGATTGTTGAAGGCAAGGCCAGGGGCGAGGTCAACATGAAGGGCGGTAAGTTCAAGACCGAGAGAAAGGAATACAAGAGCGTTCCAGGCAAGTACTACGACGAAGTGACAGGTATCGATACCGACGGTGCCGGTCTCGGCGGATGGGGTCTCGGTTTGGACCTCGGTGGTATCTACGAGTTCAAGGACTGTTCTGTTGACTGGCTCGACGGTCTGAAGGTGAGCCTTGCGCTGACCGACCTGGGCTTCATCAGCTGGAGCAACACCATGGTGGCTGAATCATCTGGCGACCCATTCGTATTCAACGGCTTCCAAATGAGATATAAGGACGGTAAGTTTGAAAATGGCGGCGATGAGATCAGCGACGACATGGCCGACTTTGCCAACATGGAAGACAAGGGTGACAAGGGTGGCAAGACCACCGCTCTGGCATCAACCCTCCGCGTTGGCTTGGAATACCCCATGCCTTTCTACAACAAGCTGAGTGCCGGTGCTCTTTTCACCCACCGCTTCGATGGCATCTACCATTGGAACGACTGGCGCATGAGTGCTAACGTGGCTCCGCTGGATTGGCTCAATGGCGGTATCAACCTCGGCCTGACCTCTTACTGCACCACTATGGGTTGGGTGCTTAATGTTCACCCCGCAGGCTTCAACTTCTTCATTGGCATGGACCACATGATTGGAAAGACCGGTGCCAACATGGTTCCCCTTGACAGCAATGTCAGCTTCAACATGGGTATGAACATTGCCTTCGGCAGCAAGAAAAAGAAGGAGAATAAGGGCGACCTCAACACACTGACCTTCTAAGACAAGCGTCTCATAGACATAAAAAAGGGAGAAAACTTTTGCGTTTCTCCCTTTTTTGTTGTACCTTTGCCGCGAAAAACCTATGGGCCCTGATAGTTAAATGGATATAACAAGGCTCTCCTAAAGCTTAGTTCCGAGTTCGATTCTCGGTCGGGGTACAAGGAAAAGAAAAGATGCACAGGATTCTCTCTTGTGCATCTTTTCTTTATATTATACAACCTCTTTCCTAAAGCGCCACCTTGCGCCAAAAGCGATAGGTGATATCTTCAAACTCATCGTTCTCCAGCTTACGATAGAGACGCTGATTGGTTGTAGGACTCTTCAGTGGTCCCAGATGACGGATATAAGGTCCTATCTTGATGTAGTCAAAATCCGTTTTCTTCACCTCTGGTGCCACCCGCAGACGACCACTATACCACGCCACCTTATACTGTGGATATGTCTCGTGGATATACTGAGCCAGGCGGTTGACCCTCTTCGGATCTGCATCACCTCCCATAAAAGCAAAGCAGGTGATATCCGTGCCGAAACGTTCCACGAAATCATCAATTGCCCCGGTAGTAAGGGGAATACCTATATCATCCCAGAGATAATGGCTATGGCAGCCAGGACACCGACAGGGGCAGTTGCTGATATTAATAGCCAGCGTCACCTCATCGGGTATCTCCTGAAAAACAACTCCTGTGTTTACGTATTTGAGCATAATTCTCTATTCTAAATGAGAAATGAGGAATGAGAAATAGGAAATGAAAATGAAAAATATCATGTGCGGCCATTTCTAATTTCTCACTTAGGGCACAGCCCGTTATTTCTCATTACTCATTTCAATTAAGCGTGAGCGTAAAATCTTCTTGATGCCTCTTCCTGACGAGCCTGTGAGAAGTTGCTCACACGCTTCAGATAGCCGATGATACGCGTCATGTAGTCCACATTCTTAGAGTGACACTTAGGACACTCGTGCAAGTAGCGCTTGTCAATATAGCCACACTCGTTACATACGGTATTGGGGATATTGAATGTGAAGTAGTTACATCCCTCCTTGGCAGCCACCTTCAGCAGTTTCAGATACTGCTCCTTAGACAGGTGCTCGTCCAAGTTCATGTGCAAGGCAGAACCACCAGTGAGATGCTCGATATAAGGAGCGCCGTGGAGCTTGAACTTATCGATTACGCTCAGAGAGTCGTCCTCTACCACATAGAAGTAAGAGTTGTAGCAGTCGCGTGGCACGAAGTAACCATCCTCACGGTCCCACTTGGCATGCTTCACACCCACGTTCTCAGCAGGAATCATCTCGCAGTTGAACATCAGTTCCTTAGTGCGATACTGCTTGTTGTACTTCTCAATCAAGCCCAGGATACCCTGAACGAACTTCTGATACTCATCGTTAGGAGTAATCTTCAGGCCCATAAACTCAGCAGCCTCTACCAATCCGTTGATACCGATGGTGAGATACTGACGATGGATATTGATATAACCTGCATCAAACAGAGGCAGCATACCATGGCTCTGCAACTCCTTCAAGTTCTCGTTGTAGGCCGTCTGAACCTTATGACAGAGATCGATAACACCACCCAGGAACTCCAGATAGTCAATCTTATTGTTTACGGCATACTGAACACAACGGTTCAGGTTGATGGTCAGCACAGACTTTGAACCAGTAGATACGCCACCAGCACCCAGTGTGTAGCTGAAGCCATTGTCCGTAATCTCGTTACGCAGACGGCAGCAAGAGCTCAAAGAGTCAGCATTATCACTCATATAGGTGAAGAATGAATGACCTTCACTATACATCTCAGCAGTGAAATCACCCCACTCCTTATCGCGGCACTCACCATTCTCATCAACCAACAATGCCATTGTCTCAACAGGGAAGGTCAGCAAAGTCTTTGTACGCTCTTTGTTGAACCACTTCATGAAGCGCTTCTGCAACCAAGACAAACCATCCCAGTCGGGCTGAGATCCATCGGGGAAGTAGAACTCACCAAAGATGCTCTGGAAATAATACTTATCATAGTAAGCCACGTTCCAGAATACAGCCTGATAGTTGCGTGCACCTGTAGGCTGGTTCAGCGAGTACACAATCTGTTCAAAGTAATCTGTAATCACCTTGTCGAGTGTACGATGCTTCAATGAGAGGTCAACCACCTCGTCGGCACGCTTCCAGTAATCAAGACCAAACTCCTTACCGATGAAGTAGTTCATATACATCAAGAACTCAGGCGTGGCACAGGCACCACTCAGCATTGAGCTGACCATAAAGACCATGTTCACAAAGCCACCGCAGTAAGACTTCAGGTTTGTAGGAGCCGTAGAGTTACCACCGATAGCCAGTGTGCCACCGATAAGCCAAGGGTACATCGTGATAGAAGCACAGTAGTTAGCCAGCGAAGTCTCGTCGTTCTTATATATAAAGTGGTGTGTCAGCTTATCGATATACTCATCTGCCAACTGCTTACCATACATCTTCTTGATGCGGTCAACCAACAGACGACGGTTCAAGCGGATGAAGTTTGACTTAGGCAGCTCACCAATCAAAGTTGCAATGTTTTTGTGCTCCACGTTGGCATTGGCGTCATACTTTGAACCAGTTGCTGCATTCTTTGATTCCTCCATATATTCAGAGAGGAACATCATCTTCTCCAAGGTCTCACGATCCTCTGTATGCTCCTGACGATACAGGATAAAAGACTTTGCCACCTTGAAGTAGCCCTCACGCATCAGCGCCTCTTCAACCTGATTCTGAATATCCTCAACCTTGATATCGTCATGCATATCCAAGTGACTGATAATCTTAGAGATAGTACCCAGGTCGGTAGGTTCTTCAACACTCTCGAACGCCTTGGTGATAGCGTTCATAATCTTGTCAAGAGAGAAGCGATCTTTAGAACCATCTCGCTTCGTGATGGTAAAGTTCTTGATTTCCATTGATATATTATTTAATCATTATTTTTTAGGTTCTTGGTCTTCAATGAGTTATCCATTTTGGACAACTTTTTTGTTTTCCGTTTTCAAAAAGTTTCCCGAAATCGTCAACCGGAATCGTTTGCAAAGATACAAAAAAAGTCTAATATAGCAATGGATTTGGACGTAAAAAAATCCGAATTTTTTCAATCCGGATTTTCTTTTCGTTGCAATTTCCTTTTATTTAGGCTGTTTTCCGATGTAGGCCAGAATACCACCATCCACATAGAGCACATGACCATTCACTGCATCCGATGCATGAGAGGCCAGGAAGACTGCGGGGCCACCCAATTCCTCTGGATCAAGCCAACGTCCTGCGGGTGTCTTGGCGCAGATAAATGAGTCAAACGGATGACGACTGCCGTCGGGCTGCTTCTCACGCAAAGGAGCTGTCTGAGGTGTTGCGATATAGCCAGGACCAATGCCGTTACACTGAATGTTGTACTCACCGTACTCTGAGCAGATATTACGGGTCAGCATCTTCAGACCGCCCTTAGCAGCAGCGTATGCGCTCACGGTCTCGCGTCCCAACTCACTCATCATAGAGCAGATATTGATGATCTTGCCCTCACGACGCTCCATCATTTCAGGAATCACGGCGCTTGAGCAGATATAAGGAGCAACCAGATCAACATCGATCACCTGCTGGAACTCCTCGCGCTTCATCTCATGCATGGGGATGCGCTTGATGATACCGGCATTGTTTACCAAAATATCAATCTGACCTACCTCAGCATGGATTTTTTCAACGAGAGCCTTCACAGCTTTCTCGTCGGTCAC
>Ga0310696_10001859_pt1 | contig 29377 bp, 26 predicted proteins | sample AusTroGonzalo_MG_4_FD_203885 | JGI IMG/M metagenome (GOLD analysis project Ga0310696, IMG submission 203885) | Bovine rumen microbial communities from tropical cattle in Woodstock, Queensland, Australia - Gonzalo_02 (v2) (version 2) | ecosystem: Host-associated > Mammals > Digestive system >... | reverse complement strand
TCTCACTCAAATACTCAAATGGTAGATACGATTCATATCAAAGGCCCATTGGGAAGCCTTTCTGCCGAAATGCTGTTCCCCGAAGGATTTGACCGGGAAAATGGCCACTGCGAGTTGGTCATACTCATGCATGGTTTTCTGGGCTCAAAGAAGGCTGCGCCGCTTGGATTTTTGGCACGGATGCTTGTCAAACAGGGGTATGCCGTTCTGAGGTTCGATTTTGACGGTTACGGCAAAAGCGAGGGTGCGCAAGTTACGAATACGGTCCCGGGAATGATTCATGACGCCATGGCGGTATGGGAATATGCAGCGGCCCTCCCTTATGTCCATCGGATTGTCCTCCTCGGTCATTCGCAAGGCGGAGTCGTAGCAGGGATGCTTGCCGGTAGGCTGGAAAAGGCCGGAACACCCCCGGCGGCGCTGATCCAGCTCGCTCCGGCTTCCATCCTGAAAGAGTATGCGAGACAAGGACGTTTTCTCTCGGCCCATTGTGACCCGGTCAATCCGCCGGACAGCATCAATGTGTATGGATTCAAGTTAGGGCGCGAGTATATCCTATCGGCGCAGACCTTACCGATCGAGGAGGAGTCCGCCTGGTACACGGGTCCCGTCTGCCTTCTCCATGGGACATCGGACCGAATCGTCCCCCTTTCTTGCAGTGAACGGTATCACCAATTGTATCGGCACAGCGAATTCCACCGCCTTCGCGGGACAGAGCATCTGTTCCTGTTCCATCGGCGGAAGGTGCGCCACCTGATTCTGGAATTCCTCTCCCGAGAAAAACAATAACCATTTACAATGAAAAGAGTACTTATTATTCCTTTATTCGTTCTCTGCCATGTGTCTTTCGCACAGCAGATTAAGCAATGTGAGGCGACTGTTTTTGTGGAGTTCGACTATAAGGACTATATCTCTGTCTATGATTCCGATGATTCGGATGCCGCAATTAAGATTCGTAATCTTTGCGAGATAGACAAGTACGTGGAGATACAGATAACTGGGAACAAGGGTGACCTGTTTCGGGTAAATCTCGGGTTTGAGTGTTTGGGATCGGAATTGACAGTGAAGAATGCGTTTATCCATAAAGAACATCTTGTCGTTATGTCCAAATGCTTGCTTCTCCGATGCCTTTGTATGAATCGCCTTCGGCAGATAGCAGGATTATCCATCGGGTGGCTAATTCATACGGATACACCTACCATGTACTTGATTGTGATGGCTCCTGGCTGAAGGTTTCCTATTTGACCCATGAAGGGGTAAAACATGTTGGGTGGATGGCAAAACAGTATCAGTGCACGAATCCCTATACTGCTTGTATGGGAGGGTAATATTGGGGACATCTCCCTCCAGGTAACTCAATCTTCAGCAGTACTCCCCATGAAAAGCGAGCGCGGAACCATCACTATTCTAAGGTCTCCAAGGCCATCTCGTCCGCTTTAGGCCCCTTTTCAAAAGGCCCTAAAGCAGTCTGCCCCCCCATTCTAGGCCTCTCTATGGCCCCTTGCTCCGCTCTCGCTTTTCATCTTCCTGTTCTACACATGGTCGTTGGATGAAACCCCCACATGCCCCTCCACCCAATCCATTCATAGGAGGAGACCATAACGTTTTTCTCACGATGCAAGATTCGGCAGTTATCGAGATTGTATTAAAAACGTGTGTAACTTTGTATCATAACTAGTTAGCCCTTAAACAGGTATGAAAAAGACTGTTCTCCTGCTCATTTTGGGATTGGCATCCTTCTCGTTATCGGCACAAAGCCGTATGACCTATTCTTGGGAATTCGTTGCAGGCGTCGGTGTCGGTAGAGGTCCTCAAGTTTCCATTACTCCGGAGTTTGTTGCCCAATATGATTTCGGGGGCGGTTTCAGGATAGGTGCAGGTGCCGGAACACGGTTTGCCAGACCCTGTCTTCAATACTTTACCGAGTTTGGTTCCCATCGTCGGTCTTTCTGCAACGAACTGGATATTCCCGTATTTTTGCGTCTTGGCTATGGAAAGGAGAAACTCTACGCCAATATGGACGTAGGATATGCGATATGTGCTCTCACTTTATATGACTGGGGTTGGGCTGGCGACGGATGGAGTGAAGGAAGGAAAGAGCCCAGTTACGATGGCTTTTTCATTGAGCCGCAGGTCGGTTGGAAAGTGGGTAGACGGAGTGCTCTCGCTCTGGGTCTTCTTTTACAGCAGAGCGCCGTATCCGACTATGTCAAGTTACATGTGGATACCCCAACGATTTCATATGGGCATAAAATCACAGCATTGAACGTTTTCACTCCGGCAATCACACTCCGGTATGTAGTAGGCTTCTGATTCTTTCAATTATGGAAGAGATTTGGCCATTCCACCCCAATCCATTCACGGGCTGAAGTTTAATCGGGAAGGTAAAGTGATTGAGCAGTACTTGGTTATTGGAAGAAAAGTAGTATTTTTAGGCAGCCGCAGATTTAATACATATGAAGAACGGAGTGAAACAAATATGGAAGTATCTGGCTGCCGGCGTCATGGGATTGCTGGGATTCGCTTCCTGTGGTAAGAGTCTGGCCGATGACAGTAACGACTCCGCCATGTACGGCCCTCCGCCAAATGCGGACTACAAGGTTTTGGGAACCGTCAGCGACGAGGACGGGAGGCCCATTAAGGGTATCCGTGTTTCCGTTCGTCTGAAATATTCACCCTGGAGCAAGGATGTGGAAGAGACGCTGTATTCCGATGATAATGGGGCCTATCAATTATTAACCCGGTCATTGGACGGTCTGCCCCCAGTCACCATCTCTTTTGAGGATGTGGACGGAGAGGAGAACGGAGGCGAATTCGAGTCCACGGAAGTGACCCCGGAAGTCAAACGCAAAAAGGATGGTGACGGCACGGGATCGTATCAGGGCGCTTTCGAGTTTCTGGCCGATGTTCAGTTGAAGAAGAAATAACCCAATCCATTCACGGACGGAATAGATATAATTGCACTTCCTTGAAGACGTATTTAGGGATGTTAGTTGTATAGTATATAAGATGAAGCAATTCGCATATTATATCATATACTTGCTGACCTGTATCAGTGCGGTTTCGTGCGTCGAGACCATCGTCATGGACCCGCATGAGGAGATGCCGGCGGTGGTGTATTGCGTGCTCACGAACAAGAGCGATGTGCAGACGCTGGATTTGAGCGCGGCGGAATTGCCGTCTGGGGGCAAACCGGAGATTAAGGCGAGGGAGGTTGTCGTGACGGCCACTCCAGGAGGAAGAATTGCTTTTGAACATGCAGAAGGTGCGCGTTGGGAAGCACATTTCACTCCGCATTGGGGGACGGCGTATTCACTGCGTATCGTGTTGGAGAACGGTGAAGAACTGACCGCGGAAACGTCTTTTCCGGACAGTATCCGGGTCAATGATTACTACGTCGACCGGGAGCATCCGGACCACAAGATGTATAATCCCTATCTGTGGGACACGTCTCCCTTTTATGCCGATGAGTTGTTCTACGCGGACAGGTTGTTCAGTGAAAGAGCGTACGATTGGAAGTCTGATAATCCGGCCTATTGGTACCAGACTCGCAATTGGGGTTTCAAACTGTTGGACCCAGCTGTTTACGGATCGGAATTCCATAATGATGAACGGTGGTTTTTCATTGACGGGGAAACTGGGTTTGGGACCAAGTACTATGAAAACCACCCCTATCAGGAGGCTTGTACATTATGGGTGACGGCACGGAGCCCCCAGAAGCCGGAGGAGTTCCCGCTGGATGCCCTTTATGTGCCGGGGCATGCGTATAGAAGCGTCTATCTGGCCACGGATATTGCCGGTGTGGACAACTTCAATGCGACACAGCTTACTTTGGGAGACCTTGCCTGTTATTCACCGGATCGCGCAAAACAGATTGAGAGCGCCATCGAGGAGCGGGACAAAGAATTGATTCCGGCCTTTTATGATACCTGGAAGGAAAGCACTTGGTACGGGGACGGCTTGAACGTCCTGCCTTATTTCCAGAGTCTTTCAGCTTTTGCCGATTTGCCTCTGCATACGGGTTTCTTGCGCCTTGTATATCCGGAAGGAGGCTATTTGAACCGGTATTCCCTGACAGATTACCGTCAGGGTTACGATGATGATGGAAATGCCTTTTGGAATATAGATAATGAGTCTTCTTTTGGGTCGGATACCCAATCCCCGTTCACCTTTCAGGTTTTCGCCGACTTCAACCTGGACGACCCGTACACCTGGCAATGGACGACTCACAACCTGGCCACGGGATGGGTGGTATATGAGTTCCATCATGTGTCCGAGGAATATGACGCTTTCCTGAGAACCCTGTATAAGGCGGGCTACAGCGACGTGTTTGGTGATCTGGCTGAAACACTGTACAGCCGTGAGGGTGTCTATTCAAACATCAAAGGCGGAGTCGGAATCTTCGGCGCCGAGTGTGTAACCGTTTCACTGCGATAAGGAGGGAATATGCGTAAGTGCTTGTTAATCTTCCTCTTCGCAAGTATTCTCATTGGGAATGGAATGCCTTTGTGGGCGCAGGAAGTCGTGATTCGTGACACTTTGAGGGCGTCAAAGATCGAGGACTCCCGCATCCGCCGGATCGTGGGCGTGCAAGTGGTGGGCTCGGACCAGATCCGCAACCATGTGTCTCCGATGGGCGAATCGGACTATATTAAGTTCATCCAGACCCTGCCTGGGGTTTCCACTGGGGCCGATGGAACTTCGTCCATCTATGTCCGCGGCGGCAACCTCGGCGGGAATGTCGTTACGCTGGATGGGGTGCCAGTCTATGGGGCCAGCCACCTGCTGGGGTTCACGACGGTCCTGTCCAACGATGTGGTCGACAAGACCGAGTTCCAGGTGGGCGGTTTCAGTTCGGACGTGGGCAACCTGACGGCATCCCATATCCGCCTGCATTCGGCCGATGGCGACATGCGTCAGTGGCACGGCTCCGGCAGCGTGAGCAACTTCATGCTCAGCGCCCAGGCCAACGGGCCCATCGTCAAGGACCGTGTGTCTGCCGTCGTTGCCGCCCGCTACTCCCCGTTGGGTTTGGAATTCGGACTCGTCGATAAGATGATTCCGGAAATCAGCGGCTTGTCGACGCTCGTCTACGATGTGTACGGTAAGGTCCATGTACGGTTGGACGACCGTCAGACGTTGGATTTAACCGTTTTCCGGAGCAAGGACGACTATCGGTTCACCCAGGGAGGGAATACGCAGGACCGGATGGGTTGGTCCAACCTGATCGGCCGCGTGGAGTGGATTCGCCATTTCGGCGAGCAAGTGGAACTCAACGCCAGCGGATACTGGAGCAGCCGGGCCTCCCTGCAGGCGCAGGAGAAGTCCGTGATTGTGGACCAGTCTTCCATGGGCGGTATCTTGATTCCCGAGCAGACGGTGAAGAATTACTTCGCTGTCTGCGACAGTCTCCGGGAGATGTCGGTCCAGACACAGATGAACTGGCGCGCCAGTGAGCGTTGGACCGTCATCGGCGGCTTGCAGTGGCGGCTGGGCCTGTTCAATCCCGGTGCCTCATCCAGCTATTCCGGAAGCCTGCTGCGTCCGGAACATTCGGCCAGAATCTCCGACAACCGGATGGCGAGCCACACCTGGATGGCCCATGCTCAGGCGAACTACCAGGTGGGTGAACGTATCCAGGTTCGCGGAGCCCTTCGCTACAGCCTGCACCGGACATCCGGGAACTACGGGAAGAATATCGGCAAGGGTGAATTCAGCCTGTTGGGCCGATGGCGTCTGGCGGATTGGATCGGCCTGGAAGGGACCGTGGACCATCTGGCGCAGTTCTATCATACCTTGGAAGGGCTGCCTCTGGGTTGGTCGCTGGATATGGTAGTCCCTTCGGACCAGGACTTTGCGCCGGAGACGGCCGATCAAGTCTATGGCGGCCTGTTTGGTGATGCCGGCGGCCATTCCTGGAGCTTCGGCGGCTACTGGAAGTGGATGGACAACCTGCTGTATTTCGCCGATGGTGGCGATTTGTTCAAAGCTTCCTTAGGCAGCTGGCGGAACGGGGTTTATACCGGAAAGGGACGGTCGTTCGGAGTGGAAGTCACCTATGGATACCACGGCAAACGACTGGATACGCGTATAGCTTACACCCTCTCCAAGACAGACCGCATCTTCGACCGGCTGAATGGTGGCGAGTGGTTCCCGGCGAAGTTCGACCGTCGGCACATGCTCAATGTTACTGGGGATTATACGCTCGTCCAGCGCGAACGGTTCAAGATGGGCGTGACCACCCTGGTCACCCTCCAGTCCGGCTGTTGGGAGACGGTTCCCATCGGCCACTATTCGGTCCCGTCACTGACAGGGGAAGAATTCACAGTCGACCTTTATTCCGGCATGAACAACTACCGGATGCCCACCTTCTTCCGCTGGGATGTGGGCGTGTATCTGGAAAAGGAGTCGGCCCGCGCGAAGCATCGGCTCAACCTGGGCGTCTACAACCTCACGAACCGCCACAATCCGTTCCTGATTACCTACGATGCGGAAACAAAAGAATGGAAGCAGATTTCCCTGCTGCCCATCATGCCGAGTATCAGTTATCGGATTTCTTTCTGAAACAAAAAAGACATGCCCCTCCACCCCAATCCTTTCACGGGGCATAAATGATGTAATCCCCATGAGTTTTCCTGTTACAGGACGTCGTAGGAATAGTGGAAATGATTGTATATCTTTGACTTTTGAAGTGTCGCATTTCTAAATAGAATTCACGTTTTTCAGGATAAATGGTAATACCATATATTGGAGGACGATAGGTATGAGTACAATTAGAAGAATGATCGTGACAATCCTCGGTATTTGCATTGTGCTTCAAATAGGCAGGAGTTGTTCTTCCCCTCTGAAGACAGTGAGACCTCCGAACTATACTCTATTAAAAGAGAGTAGCAAGTATTACGGAGGCATGTTAGGAGATCCTAATGGTAAGGATGGGATGTATATCATACTGAATAATAATCTCCAAACCTTCATGAGACATGCTCGATATGAAGATGTGATCGGTACCTGGAGAATGCAAGGTGACACGTTGATTTTGGATCTTCAACTATATGCAAGGCTTTCGCGAGAAGATCCAGGGGTGTTTCTTCAAATTCCTGAGAGTTGGAATAATCCAAAGCGATATCTTATGACCAAGAAGTATGCATACGATATTACAGACCTTTGGCAAAATGTAGAGGATCAAATCTTTTATTTCCATTCTCCGGATTCACCCCTTAAAGAGAAATACCTGAATAGGGATCCCTCCAAGATCAAGATCAATCAAAAGCTGATTGAAGAACTAATGGGTGATGGTTTAGTGATAGAGAGGTTTGAGATATTAAAACGATCAGAACCTTAGAATAGGCTGCATACTATAGCGAAGTGTAACACTTTGATGACTCGGTTACTCTTTTTCTTCAGCGACATCACCATCCCTGACAACAGTAGCCCCTCCACCCCAATCCATTCACGGGCGGAGGCTCTATCGAGAAGGGGAAGTGATTGAGCAGTATAGTGTGATTGGAAGAAAAAGTAGTAATGTTGAAACAACCGCGGATTTAATACATATGAAGAACGGAACGAAACAAATGGAATAAAGAAACAGCATAATAACCTCTAACTGAGAGCACTCTATGAAACCAAATATACTCATTTTGATGGTGTTTTACCTGTTGATTCAATCCTGTTCTTCTCAAATGCCTATCGACCCCGATTCTATTGACCGGATTGATTTTTACGCAATATGTAGAGGAGTGGATTTCGCACAGGGTGTCTATTCTATTTCGGAATTAAAGGATAAAGGAAGAGATACGATTATTACGGACAGAGTCTTTATTCATCGTTTTGTCGAAGAGCTTAACCAACTGATTCCAGATAAACATCAACGGCTCGTTGATTATCGGTCTGGCGCCATCCTTTTCAACCGAGAAGGTGATTCAACCCTTGTTTTCTTCGGTGAAAGGACGGGAATCATCTATCGGAATAAAAGAATGATGGATCGGGATTCATTATTCCGATTGATTGATGACTCAGTATTTGCGACACAACCCTATGATTATTGGTTCCCGAGTGATTCTAGTCGTGACTTATACAGAAATGTTGTGAAAACAATGATGGAGTTGCGCAAGCAACAAGCAATGGATTCCCTTGAAATCAAATAATCCATCACCTCAATGTAGCTCTCTGGTATCCGGGAGCCATTTTTGTGCAATTCCATCGCTCTGTTGCCGTACGTCACGGCGGTATAACCCAAAGGAGCGGACGACGGGGATTTGCTGTGTATCGTGACGGGAAGGTGGTGGCGCAATATACAGCAATAGGGAGGCAGGAGTAAAATAGGAGAATAAAACCCTCCACCCAATCCATTCACGGGCGGGAATGATGTAATCCCCATGAGTTTTCCGGTTACAGGATGCCGTAGGAATATTGGAATTGATTGTATATCTTTGATTTTCGAAGAGGGTGTCACAATCAAGATAGAATTCACAATATGAAGAAGTTCCTTCTTGCCGTTTTTTGTCTCGCGGGTTTATTAGGTTGTATGAATGATGACTCTACCATCGATGAGAGTTCCATCGTCATTACCCGCGGGAATATCAGAGATGTCTATGTTGAGGCATATGTCGATGCAAATGCGAAAGGACTTAAAGGGATTGACATAGTACTTCCTAACAAGGATACGGGATACAATCAAATCCACGAAATGGGCTATACAATGATATATGAGGTCTACGACCCGCAAGGGAAAATGGTTGAAAAAAGGACCCAAGACCTTGGCAAATATGGCGACCCTTCTACTTTTTCAAGACAAGAATTGACAATCGCACAACCACAATGGTGGAGCGAAGACAATCCCGTCTATTACAAGCTTATCCTTCGCCTGAGAATAGTCAATCATACCTTATCGACCGCCTCGAGAAAGTTTAGATTAGTAAAGGACAGTACAGATACGACACCATAGATGTTTTAACACAAACTGATTATGTGATACAATCGGCAACGGTGTATCACTTTTTGTATGACGGCGGTATAACCCAAAGGAGCGGACGACGGGGATTTGCAATCTATCGGGAAGGGAAAGTGATTGAGCAGTATTCAGTTATTGTGAGATAATCGCTATATTTAGGCCGTAAAATCGTTGATTCAATATCAGATGAGTGCCAAACGAAACCGAAAATGGATTCTTTTTGCTATTTGCCTTTCCATAGGCTTGCTGTGTGCACTCGGAATGAAAGGGATGCTTTCCAAGAGGGCTATCCCCCATGGGCTGGAGGATAAAGCAAAGAATGCTCTTGAATACGCTCACCGCCATGGGATGAGCGAGCAGTATTGCCTGCTTCTTGACTATAGTATTCCTAGTGGATATCCAAGACTATTTGTTTGGTCATTCGAGAAGGGGGATGTTATCTATCGGGCCTATGTTATGCATGGTTCTGGAAAGGGAAGCACGAAAGAATCTCCCGTCTTCAGCAACGAATTTGGAAGTGAAAGCTCTTCCATTGGACGGTTTTCAATCACAAAACAACACGGGAAAGTTAACAAGAATGGATTCTACCTCAAAGGGCTTGACGTAACCAACAGTAATGCGTATCGCAGAGGCCTGATGATTCATGGTTCCTATTGGGTGAGCTTTAACACATGGAGAAGATACATCCCACTGAATAGGCGTAGTTGTCAAGGATGTGTGGCAACATCCAATCGGAATATGACTTATTTGTCAAAACTAATTGAAGAAGAGAACAGATCTCTCCTTCTTTGGAGTTTCTGTTCTGAACAATGACCAACATCGACAGAATCTGCTTTTCGGACACCCCATGAAAAGCGAGCGCGGAACCATCACTATTCTAAGGTCTCTAAGGCCATCTCGTCCGCTTTAGGCCCCTTTTCAAAAGGCCCTAAAGCAGCCTGCCCCCCATTCTAGGCCTCTCTATGGCCCCTTGCTCCGCTCTCGCTTTTCATCTTCCTGTTCTACACATGGTCGTTGGATGAAACCCCCACATGCCCCTCCACCCCAATCCTTTCACGGGGGAATCTTTACGGATATTGCTTTCTGACGATGCAAGAACCAGTCTGTCTGGATATTTCCGTTTTGATTTCGGAAAAAAGTTCTATATTTGCATTACGAAAAAAGTCGTAACGAAAAAATGCGTAATATGGAGAACCCTTTCAAGTTCGGCACGATCGTCGAGGAAGAATATTTCACGGACAGGGTGAAAGAGGTCGCCTATATCAAGGAGTTTGTGAACAGCGCAAATCATCTTGTGATCATCAGTCCGCGCCGTTTCGGCAAGAGCAGCGTGGTGGCAAAGGCCGTGAAGCAGACGGGTAGAAAGCACATAACCGTGAATCTTCAGCAAGTGACATCGGTCTCCGATATGTCGGCAAAGCTGTTGCGGGAATTCTTTAAGGTACACCCCCTGGAGCGGGTACGTCACTTGATTACGCACTTCCGCATTATACCTACCGTGTCTTCCAATCCTGTTACCGGATCGATGGACGTGTCTTTCCAGCCGGGTGTTGATGACAGTGTTGTCCTGGAGGATGTGATGACGCTGATCGAACAGGCGCATTCGGAACGTGACCGTATCATCATCGTGCTGGACGAGTTCCAGGAGATACGTGATTTGGCCCCCAAGCTAGATAAGAAGCTTCGTTCTATCATGCAGGAGCAGAAGCATATCAATTATATCCTGCTGGGGAGCCAGGAGAGCAGGATGATGGATATCTTCGAGAACAAACAATCTCCTTTCTACCATTTCGGGGAGATGATGCGACTGGGAAAACTACCGCGTGAGGACTTTCATCGCTACCTGTCAGAACGTCTTGCCGGATGCTATCCGGATACATGCAATGCATTGGCCGACAGTATCCTGGACTATACGGGATGCCATCCTTACTATTCACAACAGTTGGCTGCGAATGTGTGGCAGATCGGCGTATTGCAACCCGACATTTCGGATCCTCTGAGGGCGGCTGTCGATTATATCGTCACTACCCACGGACTGGATTATGAAAGGCTTTGGATGAACTTCAAAAGGACGAACAAGTGGATCATGCAGCGACTGTCGTCCGGGAAGCCCCTGCAAACGGGAGAGTACCGAACCAGCACGGTATACAGCGCCCTGAAGAGGATGCAGAAGGATGGCTACGTAATCTACGCTGACCGTTATGAGATGGAGGATCCTTTCTTCCGCGAGTGGATAGTCAGGGAAAACAAGTAGAGTTATTTTTGTCTGTTGTCACAAACAGCTATGGCGAAAACAGAATACACTGTTCTCAAAAGAATCATCTTCACCTTCCTGCTGGCGCTTGTCACAGCCCTGGCCGTAAACGCCCAAAGCCTGACGGGCAAACAGTGGTGCACCGTCCTCAACGACGAAGACTTGAACAACCAGTTCAACAACGGGAAGGCCAAGGTCGATGTCGACTATGAGATCAAGGGCATGGACGCGAAGACCAAAGCCATGCTGAACAAGCAGCTCGTCGTCAAGAACAGCGACAATCAGGAGATCCCGTTCTACGCCGAATAGCAACGGCCGATCAGACCGCCGATGAAACGCTTCTGCAAACTCGTCTCGGACTACATGGGCATGCTGGTGCTGCTGTCAGCGCTGGCCGCTCTGCTTTTCCCCGACACACTCAGCCACTTGAAACCCAGGCTCATCAATCCGCTGCTCGGGGTGATCATGTTCGGCATGGGCCTGACGCTCAAAGCGGAAGATTTCAAGGTGGTTTTCAGCCGGCCCCGGGATGTGCTCGTGGGCTGCCTGGCGCAGTTCACGGTGATGCCGCTGCTGGCGTTTGCATTGACAAAGGTTTTCCGGCTGGAGCCGGCCCTGGCCATCGGCGTCATCCTCGTCGGGTGCTGCCCGGGCGGGACCGCCTCGAACGTCATCACCTATCTGGCTAAGGGCGACCTGGCGCTGTCCGTCGGCATGACGGCCGTGTCGACCTTGCTGGCGCCGGTCCTGACTCCCTTGCTCGTGTGGCTGCTGGCGGGGGAGACGGTGGATGTCGATGTCGTCGGCATGCTCCTGAGCATCCTCTGGGTGGTGATCCTGCCCATCGCGCTGGGCCTTCTCGTCAAGCGATTCTGGCCCCGGACGACGGAGCAGGCGTCGGCCTATCTGCCGGCGTTGTCGACCCTCGCCATCTGCGTCATCGTCCTCATTGTCATCGCCGCCAATGCGCACAAGCTGCTGGACGGCGGCCTGGTCATCCTGCTGGTCGTGGTGCTCCATAACGTGTGCGGCCTCGCCGCCGGCTACCTGATCGGCTCGATCCTGCGCCTGACGCCGGCCAAGCGCCGTGCCATCAGCGTCGAAGTCGGCATGCAGAACAGCGGACTGGCCTCTTCATTGGCCACCTTGCATTTCGCCACTTATCCGCTCGCGACTATCCCCGGCGCCCTGTTCAGCGTCTGGCACAACATCAGCGGCGCCATCGTCGCGAAGCTGTATTCCAGAAACGCATGAAAGAACTGTCCATCGCCGGGCGCCCCTGCCGCCTCTTCGGGTCGGAGACCCCGGACTGCATCCTGGTGCAGCCCTCGGCCCGGCACGAAAACGCTTCGCTGGAGGCCGAGGTGACGCAACTCACCGGCCTCATCGACCGTCCCTTCCTCCTTGTGACCATCGAACTGGAGGACTGGACGATCGATCTCCTGCCTTGGCCGGACGGGAACATTTCCCGCGACCCGGAGGCAGGGAAGCATGGACAGGAGACGCTGGACTATATCCTGCAGGACCTTCTTCCCGAGATGGAGCGCCGATACGGCCCGCGGCTGGTTGTCCTGGGCGGGTACTCCCTGGGCGGCCTTTTCGCCCTCTGGGCCTCCACCCGGACGGACCGCTTCCGGGCCATCGCCGCCGCATCCCCGTCCGTCTGGATCCACGGCTGGATTCCCTTCGCCAAGAAGAATATGCCCATGGCTGAGGCCGTCTACCTGAGCCTCGGCGACCGGGAGGAGCACGTGAAGAACCAGGCCATCGCGCGCGTCGGCGACAATCTGCGCGCCTATTACGAATTGCTCCGGACCCATCTGGATCCGGAGCATTGTACCCTTGTCTGGGAGGAGGGCGGCCATTTCAACGATAACGCGGGCCGTCTGGCCCGCGCCTTCGCTTACAGCGTATCCTGCTTGAGTTTCTCGATGTAGCGGTTGATCCGCTGGAGTTCCCGCGGGATCGGGATGGACTGCGGACAGTGCGACAGGCATTCGCCGCAGTGGATGCAGTGCTCGGCCTGCCGGAGCGTCGGGATCGCCCGGTTGTAGCTTACTAGGTAGGCCTTCTTGAGCTTCTGGTAGTCCTTCTGCTCCTGGGACTGCGGGTATCGGCCTTCCGTGACGGACGTGTTGTAGTGCTTGAAGATGCCGGGGATGTCGATGCCCCAGGGGCAAGGCATGCAATACTTGCAGTCCGTGCAGTTCACGGTGGGGTATTCCATCATCTGGGTGGCCATCCGCTCCAGGAAATCCAGCTCCTCTTCCGTGAGGGGCTTGAAGTGCGTGAAGGTCTTGACATTGTCCAGGAGCGGATCCATGTTCGTCATACCGCTCAAGGTGCACAGGACACGGGGGTGAGTGCCACAGAAGCGGAAGGCCCAGGAGGCGATGGACTTGTCCGGCTCGCGTTCCTTCATCTGGGTGGCGATGGCCTCCGGTACGTTGGCCAGGCGGCCGCCCAGGAGGGGCTCCATGATGACGATGGGGATGCCGCGCTTGTCCAGTTCCTCATACAGATACGAGGCGTTGGCGTTCCTACGGCCGTCAGCGTGGTTCCAGTCCACGAAATTCATCTCGATCTGGACGAAGTCCCAGTGGTATTTCCCGCTGTCGTGCAGGCCGATGAGTTCGTCGAACTCGCCGGGCGCGCCGTGGAAGGAGAAGCCCAGGTTGCGGATGCGGCCCGCCTCCTTTTCCTTGATGAGGAAATCCATCATTCCGTTCTGCACGTAGCGCTGTTCGAAAGCGGCGACACCGCCGCTGCCGATGGCATGCAGGAGGTAGTAGTCGAAATAGTCCGTCTTCAACTGCTCGAAGGAGTCCTTGTACATCTGGATGGAGGCCTCCGGCGTCGCGTTGTTGAAGTTGGACAGTTTCGTGGCGATGAAGTACTTGTCGCGCGGATGGCGGCTCAGGGCAATGCCCGCGGCTTTCTCCGACTGACCCATCAGGTAGGCGGGGGAGGTGTCGAAGTAATTGATCCCGTGTTCGATGGCATAGTCCACCATCTCATTGACGGCTTCCTGGTCGATGACCCGCTTTCCGTCCACGTCGATCATGGGCCAGCGCATGCAGCCGAAGCCCAGGAGGGACACCTTGTCCCCATTGACAGGGTTCTCGCGGAGAACCATCTCCTCCGGACCTTCCTCGGCCGGAGACGTCGCGGCCTTCTTAGGCGCGCAACCCACGGCGGCGGCGCCAAGGGCCAGCGCCCCCGCGCCCGATATCTTGATAAAGTCTCTGCGTTCCATGGCTAGTCTTCGTTAAGGTGGTTATGGCGTCCGTTCACGGTGATGGCGCTGATCGGGCGCGCCGGGCACAGGTTCTCGCAGGCGCCGCAGCCGATGCAGCGCTCCTCGTTCACCACGGGCCGGCGGTAGCCGGTCGCATCGTCCTTGACGAGCATGATGGCGCCGGCAGGGCAGTGGCGGGCGCAGTTGCCGCATTCCACGCCTTTCTCCACCACGCAGAGTTCCGGGTTCACGCGGGCCGTGCCCACATGGTACTGCGTCTTCTCCTCCTTGGTGATCTTCAGGATGGCGCCCGTCGGGCAGAGTTCAGAGCAGCGGGTGCACTCCGGGCGGCAGTAGCCGCGCTCGTAGGACATCTCGGGCTGCATGAAGTGCTTGAAGTCCGTGGACGGACGGAGCACGTTGTTCGGGCACTCGGCCACGCAAAGCTGGCAGGCCGTGCAGCGGCGGTAGAAATCCTTGACGCTCTTGGATCCGGGGGGCGTGACCGGGATGTCCCGCTCGGGCACTTCCTTGTCCAGGATGGTGGCGAAACCGCCGTCCACCTTCTTCTCCTGCGCCTTCAGCGCGGCCGTTCCCACGGCCAGCGCGGCGCCGGTGATGAACGCCCGGCGGCCCGCGTCGCCCTGCTCAGATGCCCAATCGGGTCGGGCATGACGGTCCGCGTCATTGCCGGCTTGACCTTTCCCGTCATTGCCGGCTTGACCTTTCCCGTCATTGCCGGCTTGACCGGCAATCTCCTTCTTCCCCCAAGCGAACTTGTACTTCAGTCCGCCGAACTTGCAGGTGTCGATGCAGTTGAAGCAGTCCACGCAGCGGGAGTAGTCGATCTTGCGGTTCTCCACGTCGATGCAGGAGGCCTTGCAGTTGTGCTCGCACTGCTTGCAGCCCTTGCACACGTTCGCGTCGATCATCGGACGGAACATCGCGAAACGGGAGAAGAAACTCAGCGTCGTACCCACAGGGCAGATGGTGTTGCAGTACGTGCGTCCGTTCCGCCAGGCCAGGATGACCACCACCACGAGGGTGACCGCGGCCACCAGGAAGGTAGGCAGGCTGCGTAGCCAGACCTCCTTGTCATAGAAGGTATAGCTGTTCGCCCGCTCCGCCAGGGCGGCGAAGAGGTTGTTCGCCCACAGGTAGACCGGCTGGAACAGGTTCTGGACGATGCGTCCCCAGGCGCTGTACGGAGCCAGCAGGGCGACGAGCGCCTGCACGCCCACGATGAGGGCGATCACGAAAATGGCCCACACGCCGTAGCGCAGCCACTTCATTTCCGGGCTGTAGCTGTACGGCTTGCGGTTCTTGTTTTTCCTTTTGCGCGCGACGTTCAGGTGCGCCACTCCGTCCTGGAACACGCCCAGCGGGCAGATGACGGAGCAATAGACCCGTCCGAAGACGAGGGTCAGGAGGATGAGGCCGACGATGACGGCCACATTGAGGGCCATCACGGCGGGCAGGAACTGGATCTTCGCCATCCAGCCGAGCCATCCGTGAAGCGCTCCGGTGAAGTCCAGGAGCAGCAGCGTGATGCCCAGCCAGAAGACGACGGCCAGCGCGATGCGTATTTTCCTAAGCATTTGACCTTTTATTGTTTATCAAGCAAATATAGGAAAAAATACTCAATCCAGAATGACGAGCGCGCGGGAGGGATGTGAAAAGGTGAGTTTGATGATGTCGGCGTCGGCCCTATTCAGCGTGGCCGGCCACCAGTTGTCGAAGACGACCCCGTCCGTGGGCCAATGGAGCCCTTCGGACTTGATGGTCAATGAGTTATCGGGGGAGAACAGCGACACGCGCCGTCCTTTCCCCACGTGCAGTTCGCAGCTGTCGGTAATCGCGAAAGCCGTGGCATGGTCCGACACCATCTCGACGCGGATGCCCTCCAGGTCGAACATGCGGGTGTACTCCATCAGCAGCCCCAGGTTGCCCACGGTATGGTCCTCCCGGATTCCCGTGGCGCCCAGGATATGGATGTCGGTCACGTCCGGATGATGCTCCAGCACGTACCGCATCGCCTTCGTCATATCATTGTAGTCCTGTTCCTCCACCGGCACGACGATCGGCGCCAGCTTTTCCTGCAGCCGCCTCGGCAGCGAGTCCATGTCCCCGATCACGACCTCCGGCAACCGCTTCTCCCCGAACTTCCGCAGATACTTCACCGCCGCCCCGTCGCAACACACCACCGCCTCCGCACTCTCCAGCAGATACAGCGGATACGCCTTCCGGGGAAACTCCCCATTACACAGAATAACGATGCTATGCATCTTCTTCTTCGGGTTTTGTCTTCAGGATTTCGGCCTTCGATGTCCCCTTGGAGGTGGTGTAGGTTTCCGGCTCGCGGAAGCCCAGGAGGAAGGCCTTGACGTCCATCCGTTTCTTGCCGGCAAGTTGGATGTCGGTGAGGGCGAGCGCGCCGTCCTGCGTGGCGACGGCGAGGTAGGTCTTGCCGTCGGAGAGGACGGTGCCCGGCGCGGCGTGGAGGTCGGAGCGCATCTCGCCGAAGAAGACCTTCAGCTGCGTCGCCTGGCCGTCCTTGACTAGTTCGGTGAAGGCGCCCGGGAACGGGGACAGGCCGCGGACCAGGTTGTAGATGTTCCGCGTAGTGTCGTCCCAGTCGATGTGCTGGAGTTCGCGGGAGAGTTTCGGGGCCGGTTTCAGGACCTCGGAACCCTGGACGAAACTGCGCTGGACGCGGGTTTCGACATTCTTCTGGATGAGGCCTTCGACCGTCTGGACCACCAGGTCCGCGCCGATGGCCATGAGTTTGTCGTGGACGTCGCCGGCGGTGTCCGTGGGCTCCACCCGGCATTCCTGGCGCAGGAGGATGCCGCCCGTGTCAATCTTTTGGTCGATCATGAAGGTCGTGACACCGGTGAGGTTCTCCCCGTTGATGACGGCCCAGTTGATCGGGGCCGCGCCGCGGTATTGCGGCAGGAGGGCGGCGTGGAGGTTGAACGTGCCCATCTTGGGCATCTTCCACACCACTTCCGGAAGCATCCGGAAGCCGACGACCACGAAGAGGTCCGCCTTCCAGGCCGCGAGGGCCTCGAGGAAGGCCGGATCCTTGAGCTTGTCGGGCTGCAGGACGGGGATTCCATGGGCCACGGCGTATTTCTTCACGGCGCTCTCGTTCACCTTGAGCCCGCGTCCGCTGGGCTTGTCGGCCACGGTCACGACGCCGACCACCTTGTATCCGCGCCCCTGGGTGAGGGCGTCAAGCGGGGCCACGGCGAATTCCGGCGTGCCCATATAGACGATGCGGGTCTTCTTGAACAGGGACATGATCTTGCTGAAGAATTTGCGGCGCCAGGTCTTGAAGGCGTCCAGGTTGATGGACTTTTCCCGGATGGCCATCCAGGTGAGGAATACGCCGATCGGAATCAGGACGAAGGCCGATATGAAATCGCCGATGAACGGCGAGGTGGCGCCGTCCCGGGCCAGCTTCGTGCCCGAGATGTCCACGACCCAGTACAGGACGAAGAACAGGATGGACACGACGGCCGGCGTGCCCAGTCCGCCCTTGCGGATGAGGGAGCCGATCGGGGCGCCGATGAAGAAGAGGATGAAGCAGGCGAGGGCCTGGGCGTATTTTTTCCAGATCTCCACCTCGCTCAGGCGGAGGAGGCGGCTGTATTCGAAGGCTTCCATCCCCTGGGTCTGGATGGTGGCCTGGACCTGGTGCGCGTTCGACAGGGCCGATTCATAGGCCTGCTTTTTCTTTTCGGGATCGCTCCAGACGGCCGGTTCCTGCGTCAGGTCAAAGGGCTTCTTGGCCGGGTCTTTCCAGCCGGAATCCAGCTGGGACTGCCACTGGAGGGCGTAGGAGGTCCGGAGTTCCTGCATGAATTTCTCCGCGCCTTCCTCGGCTTTCCCGGCCAGGGAATCCCGGCCGTGGCGGAGCTGTTCGTTGGACATGGACCGGACCTGCTCGCCGTAGCGGGCGGAGTCGGAATGATGGAAGGCATAATTCTCCAGCGGGATCACCATCTCCTGGCGGGCGAAGTGGATCCGCTGCAGGGCGAGGGACGTGTCCCGGTACTTGCGCGAATTGGTCTCCTGGTAGTTGGTGCCGTTGTACAGCTGGAAGGTCAGGTAGTCCTTGGCCTTGGACATCTTCATCAGGCCGCTGTCCGCGACGGTGAGGCGGAGGTTGCCCTTGTCGGTCGTGTGGTCATAGACCATCACCCCGTACATCATCCCGGATTCCTTGTCGCGGTCGTCGATGCGGAGGATGTATCCCTCGATGCCGTCGTAGAAGGTCCCGACGGGAATCTTGATCTCGGACTTGGTGCGCCCGATGTCTTCCCGCATCGTGTAGATGTGGTTGATCGAGTAGGGGACCAGCCGGTCGCCGATGAAGAAGGCGCCGATGGCGATGATGGCGCTGGCGGCCGTCGCGGGCAGCAGGATCCGGGCGAGGGAGACGCCGGCAGAGTTCATCGCGGTGAGCTCATAGTGCTCGCCCATGTCGCCGAAGGTCATCATCGACGCCAGGAGGGTCGCCAGCGGCAGGGCCAGCGGCAGCACCTGGCAGCTTCCCCACATGAGGAATTCCAGGATGACCTTGAGTTCCAGGCCTTTGCCGACCAGTTCATCGATGTACAGCCATAGGAACTGCATCACCAGGATGAAGATGGTGATCGCGAGGATCGCGAAGAACGGTCCTATGAACGACTTCAGTATGAACAGGTCCAGCTTTTTCATTTAGGCCGTTGCCAGTTCGATCAGTTTTTCGAGGGCGGGCTGGAGGTTCGCGGTGTCGCGGCCGCCGGCCGTGGCGAGGCCGGGCTGTCCGCCGCCGCCACCCTGGATGAGCTTCGCGGCTTCGCGGATGTCCTTGCCGGCGTTCTTGCCCTTAGCGACGAGGTCGTTGGAATACATCGCGAGAAGGTTGGGCTTGCCGCCGAACTCATAGGCGCCCACGAGCACGAGGTTCTCGGCCTTCTTCTGCAAAAGCAGAGCCATGTTGCGCGCGAATCCCGGGTCCACGGACATTTCGAACTTGGCGACGCGGATGCCGTTCACGACCTGGGCGCCGGCGTACAGGCGCTCGGCCAGCTGCGCGGCCTTCTCGGCCGCCGCGGCCTCGAGCTGCTTGCGCGCGTCGGCGTTCTCCTCGACCAGCTTGCGGATGGCGCCGGCGAGGTCGGGGGTGTTGTTGAAGAAGGACTTCGCGCTGCGGAGGGCTTCCTCCATCGCATGGACATAGTTCTCGGCCGCTTCGCCCGTCAGGGCCTCGATCCGGCGGACGCCGGCGGCGATGGCGCTTTCGGACACGATCTTGAACAGGCCGATGTTGCCGGTGGCGGAGGTATGCGTACCGCCGCAGAGTTCCACGGAGTCGCCGAAACGGACCACGCGGACCACGTCCCCGTACTTTTCTCCGAACAGGGCCATCGCGCCCATCGCGCGGGCCTCGTCCATCGTCGCGTCACGCTTCTCCCAGAGGGGATTGTTGGCGCGGATGAGGGCGTTGACTCTCTTCTCCACGGCAAGCATCTCCTCGTCCGTCATCTTGGCGAAGTGGGAAAAGTCGAAGCGGAAATAGTCCGGGCCCACGAAAGAACCCTTCTGCTCCACGTGGGTGCCCAGGATTTCGCGCAGGGCCTCGTGGAGGAGGTGCGTCGCGGAGTGGTTGGCCTGGATCTTCGCCCGGCGGGCCGCATCGACATGGAGGTCGAAGGACTCGGTGCCGTCGGCGGGGAGCCGCTCGGCGAGGTGGATGGTGAGGTTGTTCTCCTTGACGGTGTTCAGGATGGCGATCTTCTCGCCGGAGGCGGAGACGATATAGCCGGTGTCGCCCACCTGGCCGCCCATCTCGGCATAGAACGGGGTTTTGTCGAACACGAGCTGGTACAACTCCTTGTTCTTCTGCTTGACGGTGCGCTGCTTCAGGAGCGTCGCGCCCTCGTAGTCGGTGAGGTCATAGCCGAGGAATTCCACCTCGTCGCCGGCGGCGAACTCCACCCAGTCGCCGAACTCGTTGGCAGTGGCGTTGCGGGCGCGCTCCTTCTGCTTGCCGAGTTCCACCTGGAAGCCTTCTAGGTCCACGGTGTACCCCTTCTCGGTGGCGATGAGCTCCGTCAGGTCGATCGGGAATCCGTAGGTGTCGTACAGGACGAACGCGTCCACGCCGGAGATGACCTTCGTCGCGGCGCTCTTTTCCATCGTATCCTCCAGGAGGCGGATACCGCGGTCCAGCGTGCGCAGGAAGGCGTTCTCCTCCTCGCGGATGACGCTCTCGACGAGTTTCTGCTGGGCCTTGAGTTCCGGATAGGCCTCGCCCATGTCCTCCACCAGCTGGGGAACCAGGCGGGTGAGGAACGGCTCGTTGAAGCCCAGGAAGGTGTAGCCGTAGCGGACGGCGCGGCGCAGGATGCGGCGGATCACGTAGCCGGCCTTCACGTTGGACGGCAGCTGGCCGTCGGCGATGGAGAAGGCGATGGCGCGGATGTGGTCGGCGCAGACGCGCATGGCCACTTCCACTTTCTCGCTCTCGTGATACTGGTGGCCGGAGAATTCCTCCAGCTTGCCGATCAGGCCGCTGAACACGTCGGTGTCGTAGTTGGTGGCCTTGCCCTGGAGCACCATGCACAGGCGCTCGAAGCCCATGCCGGTGTCGATGTTCTTGGCGGGCAGCGGCTCGAGGTGGCCGTCGGCCTTGCGGTTGTACTGCATGAACACGAGGTTCCAGATCTCGATGACGTCGTCGTTGTCGGTGTTCACGAGCTCACGGCCGGGAATCTTCGCGATTTCCTCGTCGGAACGGAGGTCGATGTGGATCTCCGAGCAGGGACCGCAGGGGCCGGTGTCGCCCATCTCCCAGAAATTGTCGTGCTTGTTGCCCAGCAGGACATGGTCCGCCGGCATATGCTTGAGCCAGGCTTCCTGCGCCTCGGTGTCGAGGGTGGTGCCGTCGTCGGCCGCGCCTTCGAACACGGTCGCATAGAGCTTGGTCTTGTCGATCTTGTACACCTCGGTGAGGAGCTCCCAGGCCCAGTCGATGGCCTCGGCCTTGAAATAGTCGCCGAAGCTCCAGTTGCCCAGCATCTCGAACATGGTGTGGTGGCGTCCGTCGTGGCCCACCGCCTCGAGGTCGTTGTGCTTGCCGCTCACGCGGAGGCACTTCTGGCTGTCCGTAGCCCGCGGAAACTTGGGCGCGGTATTGCCCAGGAAGATATCCTTGAACTGGTTCATTCCCGCGTTCGTGAACATCAGCGTGGGGTCGTTCTTGATCACCATGGGGGCGCTCGGAACGATGGTGTGTCCCTTGGAAGCGAAGAACTCCAGGTACTTCTGTCGAATCTCTTTTGCAGTCATCATAAGATAAATCTATAATAGCCTGCAAATTTACGGCTTTTTTCGCGGAAATTCAAGCGTAGGGGACGGCCTTGCGCCAACGGAGGGTGAGATAGAGGGCGCGGACGAGCAGATGGGTGAAATAGGCGGCCATCAGGAGGTGGATGGCAAGGGTTTCCGGGACGGTCCCCAGGAGGGCCTTCAGGAGGCCGATGCCTGCGAACCACACGCCGAAAAAGCCCACGACGCACCAGACGGTGGAATTCCGGAGATCCTTCGAGGCGGTCGCTCCCGTGAAGATGCCGTCCCAGGTGAAGGCCGGGCAGCCGATGACCGGCATCAGGAGCAGCCAGGGGATGAATTCGCGCCCCGCTTCCACCACGCCCGGATCAGAAGTCATCAGGCGCAGCAGGGGGACGCCGCCCACCCCGTACACCAGGAAGAACAGGACGGTGACGCCGAGGCTCCAGACAAAAGTCTGGCGGATGGTGGACCGGACGCCGTCCGGGGACGCTTCCCCGATGAACCGCCCTGTCAGCGCCTCGCCGGCATAGGCGAACCCGTCGGTGAAATAGCTGAAAATCATCAGCAGTTTCATCAGGATGGCCCCGACGGCCAGCATCATGTCCCCGTACCGGGCGGAAATCATCGTGAAACCGATGTACACGGCGATCATGCAGACGCTCCGCAGGAACAGGTCGCGGTTGAGCACGAAGAACTCCCGGAATCCGGCCGCGTGCCCCCCTTGTTTCGCATGCTTCAAGACCCATCCGTACCGGAACCACACGGCCAGGGACGCATACAGGAAGCCGGTCCACTGGGCGATCAGAGTGCCCCAGGCGACGCCCGCGAAACCGAGTTCCGGGAGACCGGCGTACCCGAAGGCGAGGCCGATGGAAAAGAGGATGTTCGTGGCGTTCACCAGCAGGTCGCAGATCATCGGCCGGACGGTGTCCTGCATGCCGATGAACCAGCCCTTGAAAGCGAACAGCGAGAGGGTGGCCGGCGCCGCCCAGATGCGGATGTAAAAGTATTGGGTGGCAAGGGTTTGCACCTCTGGTGAGCATTCCACCAAAAGGAATGCCACCTGCACGACGATCCATTGCAGGGCGACCAGCACAAGGCCCGAGCCGAAAGCGATGCCGAGCGCCCGTTTCAGGGTAACCGCAATGTCGGCCTCGGCTTCCGCCACGCCGGCGCGGTGCCTTCCGTACGCCTGGGCGGTGAGGCCGCCCGTGCCGCCGCGCAGGAACCCGAAATTCCAGTACAGCATGTCGAAGAGCATCGTGCCGATGGAGATGCCGCCGATGAGGGCGGCGGCGCCGAGGTTTCCGGAGGCGCCCAGGTGCCCGGCCACGGCGATGTCGACCATGCCCACCAGGGGCACGGTAATGTTCGCGAGGATGCTCGGAACGGCGAGGCGGAGGATGTCCCGGTGGAGATTCATCGGAACTTCTTGTCTTCCTCCAGCATGCCCAGGTAGGAGGCGTACCGTTCGGGGGAGATGGAGCCCGCGTCCACGGCCGCCTTCACGGCGCAGCCGGGTTCGTGGGTATGGGTGCAGGGGGTGAACCGGCACCCTTCGGAGGCGCGGAGCATTTCGGGGAAGTACTTGCCGATTTCCTCCTTTTCCAGGTCCACCAGGCCGAAACCGCGGAGCCCCGGAGAATCAATGACATAGCCGCCCGTGGCGAGGGGGTACATCTCGTACAGGGAGGTGGTATGCTTCCCCTGCAGGTGGGCCGTGGAAATCTGGCCAATCTTGGGGTCCAGGGCCGGGTCCAGCGCCTTGATGAGGGAGGACTTGCCGACGCCCGATTCCCCGGAGAACAGGTTGATCTTCCCCCGGCAGGAATCCCGGAGTTCCCCGATGCCTTCGCCGGTCATGACGGACGTGTCGATGACGCGGTAGCCCGCCCCTTCGTAAATGGCGTGGAACGCCTCGACCTGCTCCGGCGCAAGTTCCCGGTACAGGTCCACCTTCGACAGGACGACGGTGGCCGGGATGCCGTACACGCCGCAGGTGACGAGGATGCGGTCCAGGAAGGGGAGCTTGACTTCGGGAAAGAACAGGGAGACGACGAGATAGGCCATGTCCACGTTGGCGGCGATGATGTGCGCCTGGCGGGACAGGTTCGTGGACCGCCGGATGACATAATTCTCGCGCGGCAGCACCTCCGTGATGACGGCCGTCTCTTCGCCGTCCGCCCATTCATACCGGACGCGGTCGCCGACGGCCACCGGATTGGTGATCTGGCTGGCCTTCAAACGGATGCGTCCGCGGAGCACGGCGGGGAAGATCCGCCACTCCGGGAGGGCGGAAAGTTCGTAGTGGCTGCCGGCATTTTTGACGACGGTCGCTTCCCCTTGTGTCATTCGTCGCTCTTTTTGAACAGTTCGTACCGCAAAGATAAGGGTTTGTTTTGGAAATCCGTCCCCATTCCCTATTTTTGCTTTTGCCGGACAAAGTCCGGGATGGACATTAAAACTAGTAAACCACTATGAATATTCGAATTACTATCCAGTATCATACCCAGTGGGGCGAGACATTGGTGCTCCGCATCGGGAAGAAGCGGTATCCGATGGATCCGGCCTATGCCAACATGTGGCAGAAGGAACTCACGGGGCGCAATCTCCGCGACGGTGACACCTACACCTTCGAGGTGCAGCGGGACGGCAAGACCATCAGCCGCGAGTGGCGGGCGCACCGCTATGCGGCCCCTGCTGGCGGCACGTCCGTGGTGATTCGGGAGCGATGGAACTCCCGTCCCGCGAACTCCACGTTCTACGCCGCCGCCTTCAGCGACGTCATTTTCCGGCGCCCGGACGGCGCTTCCTTCCGGAATCCGCGCCCGGCGGCCCCGTGGAAGGGGAACGTCGCCTTCCGCGTCGCGGCCCCCGAGGTCCGCTCGGGCGAATCCCTCGCCCTCGCGGGCAGCGGCCCGCTCGGCGGATGGAAGGAGTTCCACCTGCTGGACGACGGGGCCTTCCCGTACTGGCGCATCGACCTGGACGTGAAGGAGCCCTTCGAATACAAATTCGTCATCGTGGACACGGCCACCCGGGAGCCCGTCCTGTGGGAAGAAGGCCCGAACCATTTCTTCGCGGAGCTGCCTGCCGCCGGCTGCCACCTGGGAATCGCCGACAACGTCCCCAAGTTCCGGTCCCGCCCGTGGCATGGCGCCGGTGTCGCCGTCCCCGTCTTCTCCCTCCGCACGGAGGACAGTTTCGGCGTGGGCGAGTTCAATGACATCAAGAAACTGGTGGACTGGGCCGTGGAGGCCGGCCAGAGCGTGATCCAGCTCCTGCCCATCAATGACACCACGATGACCCATACCTGGCAGGATTCCTATCCTTACAACGCCGTCAGTTCCTTCGCCCTGCATCCGCAGTTCCTGCACCTGCCCGCGGCCGGTGTCCGGAGAGATGCGAAGTACAAGGCCCTGAAGGCAGAACTGGAGGCCCTCCCGCAGGTGGATTACGAGAAGGTGAACGAGGCCAAGACCGCCCTGTTGCGGAAGGTCTATGCCACCAAGGGCAAGGAGGCCATGCAGTCCCAGGCGTACCACGATTTCGTCGCGGCCAATGCCGAATGGCTGATGCCGTACGCCGCTTTCTCCGTCCTGCGCGACCTGAACGGAACCTGCGATTTCGCCCAGTGGGGCGAGTTCGCGGAGTACCGGGTCCGCAAGGTGGACGCCTTTGCCGCGGACCATGTGGACGAGGTGAACTTCTACTGCTGGGAGCAGTTCCTGCTGGACGCGCAGCTCCACGAGGCCGTGGCCTACGCGCACAAGCGGGGTGTTGCCCTGAAGGGAGACCTGCCCATCGGCGTGAGCCGCCAGAGCGTGGACGCCTGGCAGCACCCTGACCTGTTCCACCTGGACAGCCAGGCCGGCGCCCCGCCGGATGCCTTTGCGGAGGACGGCCAGAACTGGGGCTTCCCGACCTACAACTGGGAGAAGATGGCGGAGGACGGATTCGGCTGGTGGAAGGCCCGCATGCGCAAGATGGCGGAGTATTTCGACGCCTTCCGCATCGACCATATCCTCGGCTTCTTCCGCATCTGGGAGATCCCGGTCCCTTACAAGAGCGGCCTCATGGGCCATTTCAATCCGGCCCTCCCGTACAGCGGCGAAGAATTGCGGAACCGCGGCTTCAACCCCGTGAACACGGGCGATACGGACGTCCTGTTCGTGGAGGATCCGCGCCGCAAGGATTACTGGCACCCGCGCATCTCTTCTCAGAATACCCGCGCCTACGCGCAGCTTCCCGATTGGCTCAAAGGCCAGTACAACGAGCTGTACAACGATTTCTTCTACCGTCGGCACAACCAGTTCTGGAAGGAGTCGGCCTACCGGAAACTCCCGGCCCTGCTCCGCACCACGGGCATGCTGTGCTGCGGCGAGGACCTGGGCATGATCCCGGCCAGCGTCCCCGAGACCATGGCGGACCTGGATATCCTCAGCCTCGAGATCCAGCGGATGCCGAAGGATCCCAAGGACACCTTCGCGGATCCCGCCCGTTATCCGTATTCCTGCGTCTGCGCGACCGGCACCCATGACACCAGCCCGCTCAGGGCCTGGTGGGAGGAGGACCGCGCCCTTACGCAGAAGTACTTCAACGAGGTGCTCCACTGCGCCGGCGACGCTCCGTTCTACTGCGAACCGTGGGTCGCGGACCTCATCATCGGCGCGCATCTCAAGTCGCCGGCTATGCTCGCCATCCTGCCCCTGCAGGACTGGCTGGCCACCGACGGGACGGTCCGCTATGCCGGAAACCCGGCTGACGAGCGCATCAACGTCCCGGCCATCCCGCGCTACTACTGGCGCTACCGGATGCACTGCACCCTCGAATCCCTGATCGGCGCCACCGCCTTCAACCAGCATGTGAAGGGGATGGTGGACGCCTCTGGACGGAATGTTTAACCATGAAGGACAACGATTGGAAATCGCGCCTGGGTGTGGTCTATTCCACGAATCCGGGCTTTCAGTATGAGACGGCTGCGGAGGCGGAAGCGGAGACGCTCCCGCCCGCGAAGCAGCGGCTCATCGTCGGGATCGACCGGCGGAACCGGGGCGGCAAGCAGGTCACGCTCGTGACCGGTTTCGTGGGCAAGGCCGACGACCTGAAAGAGCTGGGCAAGACCCTGAAGACCCGGTGCGGCGTAGGAGGCACGGCCAAGGAGGGCGAAATCACCATCCAGGGCGACCTGCGCGACAAGGTCGTCGCCCTGCTGAAAGAACTGGGCTATAACGCCAAACGAGGTAACTGATGCTGGACGATCCCTTCAAATCGGGGCAGCTCCTGCTGCCGGACACCCCGCCCGAGGCCGTGGCGGCCGCGGGCGAGGGCCTTTCCCTTGCCGCCTCCCTGCTCGTGGCGGTTTCCGTATTGCTTTTCCTGCTGGCGCTCCGCAGCTTCCTCAACGTGCTGCCGTACCTCTCGGACAACATCCTCCGGGCCCGTGGCAGCGCCGCGTTGGAGAACAGCGTCCGGGTGAGCCGGGACCGCAACCTGGTGGCCGCCGTCTTCGTCGTTCCCGCCATCCTGCTCATCTACCGTTACCGCCTCTTCGACATCGCCTGGTTCGACACGCTGTCCCCGGATATGCGGCTCGCCGCCGTCGCGGGCGTCTTTGTCGTGTATCTGTTCATCCGGTTCCTGCTGTATCGGTGGCTCCGTCCCCGCCGTCGTTATGACGACTACCAGATGGCTTACCGGGCAGGCTTCACCTTCTTCATCCTCCTGATGATGCTGGCCCTCCTGACGGTGGGCGTCTGCTATGTCCTGCACCTTTCTGACTTGACAGTCAAGACCATCCTGCTCATGGAAACCGGCGTGATGTATCTGCTGTATCTGTTCCGTCGCGGACAAATTTTGTCGATGTCTTGCAATTCATTGACAACTTTTTCGTACCTTTGCGGGCTCGAATTGCTGCCGACCGCCCTGCTGGTCGTGCCGGCCGTGATTCTTTAAGGTTAGTGCAGAATAGTAGTATGACAGTCAAGAACATCCTGATTTCCCAGAACACGCCGCGTGTTCTTACGCCTTACCAGGCCGTGACGGAAAAGTACGGGGTGGAATTCGAGTTCCGTCCGTTCTTCCTGATCGAGCCGCTCACCTCCCGGGAATTCCGGGCCCAGCGGATCAACATCCTCGATTATACCGCCATCGTCTTCTCCTCCCGTCACGCCATCGACGCGTTCTTCGCCCTGGCGGAGGAGCTCCGGTGCAAGATTCCCGAGACGATGAAGTATTTCTGCACGACCGAGGTCGTCGCGATGTACCTCCAGAAGCACATCGTGTACCGCAAGCGCAAGATTTTCTACGGAACCGGCACACCGGACAGCGTCGTCGCGCTCATCGGTCCCAAGCACAAGGGGGAGAAGTTCCTGATCGCCACGTCGGACAATTCCAACAACGACACCCTCTACCGCCTGTTCGAGGCGGCCAAGCTGGATTATACGCCCGCCGTCTTCGTCAAGTCCGTGCCCCAGGACCTCAAGGAAGTGGACCTGCACGCCTACGACATGATCGTCCTGTACAATCCGGCCGACGTCAAGTCCCTGTACGAGAATTTCCCCGCTTTCGAGCAGGGGGACATCAAGTTCGTCTCCTACGGCCGTTCCATCGTCAAGGCGATGGAGGAAGCCGGTCTTTCCATCGAAGTGAAGGCCCCCTCTCCCGAGGTTCCGTCCGTGGCCCGCGCCATCGAACGCTATCTCGAGGAGCAGCAGTAGCCGCGGCATGGCGGCCACCCTCTCCAAATCCGAGCGGCTCTGCGGCAAGAAAGCCATCGCAGGGCTCATGGAGCATGGGAAGGGCGGCGTGTCCGGCTGCCTGCGCTACAAGTTCCTGAAGGCCGGGGAGGCCGGTGTCTCCCGCATCCTCGTCTCCGTTCCCAAGCGGTTTTTCAAGCGGGCGGTGAAGCGGAATCTCCTGAAACGCCGCATCCGCGAGTCCTACCGGCTCCAGAAGGATCTCCTTCCGGCGCCCGTGGACATCGCCTTCCTGTATCTGGACCGCGAGGTCCTTCCTTTTTCCGACATCTATGCTGCCATGACTGCCGTCCTGACGGCCGTGGCCGCCAGAACCGAATAGCATGCCCGGCTGGTTGAAAAACGTGCTCATCTTCCCGTTCGTGTTCCTGATCAAGTTCTATCAGGTATGCGTGAGCCCGTTTACCCCGCCGGCGTGCCGGTTCACCCCCACCTGTTCCCAGTACGCCCTCGAGGCGTTCCGCAAGTACGGCCCTTTCAAGGGCCTCTATCTCGCCGTCCGTCGTATTCTCCGGTGCCACCCCTGGGGCGGTTCCGGCTATGATCCCGTTCCGTAGGCGACGGACTAACTTTCGACGGTATGGTATCAAAAACCCTCCGGGGCTTCGCCCCTCCGTCCCTCCCATCTTCGATGGGCCCCTCCCTCTAATGTGGCCGAGGGTGGCCACAGGTTTTTGATACCACACCGTCTCCATAAAGTCCGTCGCCATATGCCGAAGAAAGAGAAAATCCGGGAGATGTTCGACAACATCGCACCTAGTTATGACCGGTTGAACCATGTTCTATCGATGAATGTCGACAAGCTGTGGCGCCGCCATGCGCTGCAGGAGATC
>Ga0310696_10001858_pt1 | contig 29404 bp, 25 predicted proteins | sample AusTroGonzalo_MG_4_FD_203885 | JGI IMG/M metagenome (GOLD analysis project Ga0310696, IMG submission 203885) | Bovine rumen microbial communities from tropical cattle in Woodstock, Queensland, Australia - Gonzalo_02 (v2) (version 2) | ecosystem: Host-associated > Mammals > Digestive system >... | reverse complement strand
ATAATCGTGGATTTGCCGCTTTTGTGCAAATATACAACTTCTTTCCGTGTTTTATTCGCAACTATTGTTTACATTTGCAATACGATAACCACAATTAACACTAAAACCTTATGTTCTTCCAAGTCTATGGCGAACATGCGTTCGCCCAATGGGGGATGCTCATCGTAGTCTTGCTCGGGCTCATCCTCCTCAACGAATTCGCCCGCCGGACCAAGTTGGGCGGCATCATTACCTTCTTTGCCATTCCTGTGGCGCTTACCGCCTATTTCATCGCCATCTGGGTGGGAGCCCGGACCGGCGCGCAGTGGGCACTTGAGAACCAGACCCACCTCTACATGCAGGGATGGTTCCACTACGCCAAACTCTATGCGGCGACGGCGGGGTGCATCGGCTTCATGATGATCAAGTACAAATGGGGCATCGGTGCCAAACACTGGTTCAAACCCTTCCCCTTCGTGATCGTGGCCATCAACATCTTGATTGCCTGTGCCTCTGACTTCGAAAGCGCGGCCATGGGCTGGAACAAATGGTGGCTCACCTCCGAAGGCGTCTGGCAGTACGGCGGGTGGCACAATGTGATGAACGGCACGGCCGGTCTCATCAACATCATGTGTATGACCGCCTGGTGGAACGTCTATCCTTCCAAGGACAAGAAGGATATGATCTGGGCCGATATGACCTGGGTGTACATCGTGATCTATGACATCTGGAACTTCGCCTACACCTACAACTGCCTGCCTACGCATTCCTGGTACTGCGGCGTCGCCCTGCTGCTCGCCCCGACCGTGGCGGCTCTCTGCTGGAACCGCGGCGGCTGGATCCAGAACCGTGCCAACACCCTGGCCATCTGGTGCATGTTCGCCCAGGTGTTCCCGCTCTTCCAGGAGACCTTCAAGGACGGTCGCCAGTGGACCAGCTGGGCAGTTCTGCCCGTACAGTATCCCCAGGGTGTGGAAACCGTCAAGCAGCTCTACGAAGCTGCAGGCGGCGAAGCAGCCGTTGTGGGGACAACCGTGGATCCTTCTGTCGTGGCTGCCAACCCGACGATGATGACCGTCATCAGCGCCCTTGCCCTGGTTACCAATATCGTAGCTATCTGCTGGATCATCAGTATCTCCAAGAAGCGTCACATCAATCCTTACAAGGAAGACGTCTTCGTCAACCAGAAATACTACAAGGATGCGATGGCCCGTGCCGTGGTCGACTAGTATTGGTCTCTCCGCATAAAGGAAAAAGCCGCAACTGCTCAGCGCAGCTGCGGCTTTTTCAATTCTTCAGCGATCGCCGGGAGCAGGCCTTCGTCGGCGGGCAACCAGCGGACTTCGGACAGTTCGTCCGCGCCCAGCCAGCGGGCGGCTTCGTGCTCCAGCAGCTGCAGGGATTCCGTCGCAAGCGAGCACCAGAAGCAATGCATCGTCAGGTGAAACTCCGGATAATCCCACTCCACTGTCTGCAGGAAATGATCGATACGGATCTCCGCATCCAGTTCCTCCCGGATCTCCCGGGCCAGCGCCTCCGGGGCCGTCTCCCCGGGCTCCATCTTCCCGCCCGGGAACTCCCACCAGTCCTTGTACGCCCCGTAGCCCCGCTGCGTCGCGAAAATCCTGTCCTCCCGGCGGATCACCGCCGCCACCACCTCAATGCGTTTCATAGCTATACCAGACGGATGGCGCTGATGGTCCTGCCGCAGGTGATGCCTTCGCGCCGGGCGGAAAAGAAAGTGGGATCGGTATAGCTGTCGATGCCGCAGACCTGGATGCTGGAAGCGGGGACGCCGGCTTCTTCCAGGAGCCAGCGGTTGGCCTTGAAAAGGTCCAAATGGTGGCCGTCGGCCATCGGAACGCCGCTCCGTCCCGGACGGAACGACCAGATCTCCTCCAGCGGGAAGTTCTGCTCTTTGAAGAACTGGACCACCTCCTCCCCTACCTGGAAGCTTTCCGGGCCGATGGCAGGGCCGATGACCGCACGCACTTCCCCCGGCTGGCTGCCGAACGCCTGCTTCATCACGAAGAGCACTTTCTGAGAGATACGTTGTACGGTCCCCTTCCAACCGGAGTGGATGGCAGCCACCGCCCGGCGCTGAGGGTTGTAGAGCAGGATGGGGACACAGTCCGCCGTATGGACACCGATGGCGATACCGGGCACGCCCGTCACCAGCGCATCGATCCCTTGCAGCTCTTCAGGACGCATATCCGGGCGGTCCACCACCCCCACGCGGAATCCGTGGACCTGGTGGCCCTGAACAACGGGATAAGGAAGCTCGGCATCGCGGCGCGTCGAGAAAGCCTCGACGCCGGGACCGAGATCATAGGTCAGATAGGGATTGGCTTGCGTTTGGCTCATCGTTTCATCAGTCTTTCAGGCGAAGCACCGAAATGCCGCTGCTCTTGCTGTGTTTGGCGAGATAATCCACCAGCGTGCCGGGTTCAACGATCACCTTCATCGCCGCCGAAGAGGCGTGGATGAAGCTCAGCGGAGCACCCGGACGGGGACGATACGCCACCGCCACGTGGGAGTAATCCAGTCCGTCGATCGAGGTGGCGAAGCAAAGGATGTCCCCGCTGCGGATCTGATCCTGGACAGCGGCGACACGGTCCTTGGGGAGATAGCGGTGCGGAATCCGGTTCACCGCCTCTTCCATCCGGACGATATCCTCCAGATTGCGGCGGGCGGACGGAGATTCCCCGGCAAGCTCGGCATAACTGTCAGGATGGGTGGACATAAAATCGATTTTACGCGTGTCCGGGATGCCGCCAAGTTCCTCGGTAATGTCCCGGAAATAGCCCAGCGCCCCGTCCCGGGCAATCCACTCGGTCACGTAATGCACCCGCGTGGCGTAGGGAAGATAGCCTTCCCGGACGCGGTCGGCATTGTGGCGCGACGGTTCCAGGGTTTCAGCCAGGTCCTCGAAGGTCGCCTGCGTCCCGAGCCGACGAGCGGTAAACACCAGGCCCAGCGCGTTGTCGACAAACAGGATGCAGTCGGTCTTGGTCAGATAGATGCGGAGCTTCTCCTCACGGCCCTCCTGGGTCCAGGCCACGTAGGGCTGGCCCAGCATGGCAAGGGCTGCCTGAACCAACTGCTCAGAGGCACTTTTTCGCGGGGCGTCAGCGGCCAGCTCCTGCAGCAGGATCCCGCCCAGGGCGATGTCCTCGGCCGTGGAAACGTAGGGCTGCTGAGCGAAAGCGACGCTCCAGGAGACAAGCAGCAACAGAATCAGAGACAGGAACTTCCTTCTCATATCTTTATAACGGCTTTACCCTCCCGTCCGTCGATGCAGATCTTCAGTTCGTCATCGAAATGAACCAGGCGGAGGTATTTCGTCTCGAATTCAGCGGGGATCTCATCCAGACGCTTTGCGTCGAAGGTCTCGCCCGGACGGGCGTAGGGATTCACATTCACATAGCCGGCATTGAATGAGGTCATGTTCTGGAAGAAATGCGTACCCTGGCTGGGATCCACGCGGAAGTTCTCCAGGCAGCACTCCACGATGGCGCGGGCTTCGGAGATGTCGCTCCATTGCACCGGCACGCCGAGCGAAGGGATGCTGGAGCCCCAGCGCCCGTAACCCACGAGCACATAGTTGCGTCCGTCGCTGCGCATCCGCGTGTTGAGTTCCTTGAGTTCCGCCGCCATTTCGCGGGTCTTCATCACTTCGAAGGCAGATTCCCGCAGGTACACGATGTCGCGCACGCCGGAAATCCAGCCCGGACCGATGGCGCTGCCCGACGAGACCAGCGCCCCTTCGGTATCGATGCCGCTCCAGTCCACTTCCGCGCCAAGCCCGTCGGCCGAAATGGGCCTTACCTGCAGGACGTTGAAAATGGCGGGCGAATCGGGACCGGTGTCCAGGTTGGCCGCAAATTCGATTTCCACCCCGCACTTGACCTCCTTCTCCATGATGTCCAGCAGTTCGTTGAGGATGTCCGCCAGCGGGAAGGTGTTGTATTTGAGGATGTGTGCGAAAGTCACGAACTTCGGGCCTTTCGGGGCCGGTGAATCGACCATCCGCATATTCTCATAATCGTAGGTGGAGACAACCTTGGAGAAGGTCCGGAAGCGTTCGCACTCCGTGATCGGAATGCGGTCCAGGTTGACCGCGTCGTCGACGGAGGTCTTGAACTTGTCCGGCTGCAGGTCTAGCGCGAACATCGCCTGCTGCGTCTCGCTCATCACGAGCTCGGGCGTGGAGGTCTGCAGGACATTGCGCGGGTATTTCGGCGAGAAACGGAGCACCTGGTCACCGTCCACGACGGCCTTGCCGAGGCCGAAGGCGATCTTCGCGACGCCGTCTTCCGGCTTCTCGTAGCCGATCGGGTAGAAATTGACCGAACGGGCCACGCCGGAGAAGGTCGGGAAGAAATACCCCTGGTCCTCGCTGCCGCAGATCTCCTGCAGGACAATGGCCATTTTCTCCTCGGAGAGCACGTTGGCCGTGGCCGTGATGTAGCCCCTGGAAGAAGCGAAATACACGGAGGCATAGACGCTCTTGATCGCCTTGGAGAGCAGGCGGAGCTCCTGGTCCTCGTTCTCCGTATGCGGAATCATATAGGTCGAATAGACACCCGCAAACGGCTGATAATAAGAATCTTCCAATTTAGAGGAAGAACGCACCGCGAGCGGTTTGCGCACGTTGCGGATAAAGACGCGCAAGGCGTCCGTAAGCTCCTGCGGGAGGGTCGAGGCCACGAACTCCGAGAGGATTTCCGCGTCGGAAAGATCGGAGTTGATGACATATTTCAGACCGTTTTCCCGGATGAACGTGTCGAAGTATTCGGTGGTGATGACCAGCGTGCGGGGCACCAGCACGCGTACGTCCTCCCACTTGTCGTAAAGGTCGTATTTCTGGAGTATGTGGTTCAAAAAAGCGAGGCCACGGGCCTTGCCGCCCAGGGAACCCCTGCCGATGCGGGCAAACCAGATGGCGTCGTTGTAGGAGGCGGCGTCGAAGCTCGCGACCACGCCGAGCCCCTGGCTGATGCGGTAGTCGCGGATCATCCGGAGATTCATCTCGCGCACGTGGGCCACGTCTGCGTCGGAATGGATGCGGATGGGCCGGAACAGGTCGCCGATGGCGAAAATACCGCGGCCGTAGAGCCAGCGGGAAATGTAATTCTTGTCGGCCAGCTCGCGCAGGGCGCTGTCGGACATCCCGGCGATCACCTGCTCGAACTCGTAGAGGTTGCGGGCGCGCGCGGTGACGCGGCCGGTCTCGGGATCGGTCACGACGAAATCGCCGAAACCGAACTCCCGGCCGATATAATCCGACACCTCCTGCGTGAGGGTCTTGGCCTGCTTGTTGACGAATCCCACCCCCAGCTGCTCGGCCACCGCCCGCATGCTCTCCTGCGACGACTGCATCAGGAAGGGCAGCGTCGCGTTCTCGTGCCGCACCAGGCGACAGAGATCGATTCCCGCGTCGATCTTCTCCTGCTCGGGCTTGTCGCCGCGGTGGACGACGAAACCGATATCGGAGATGATGCCGATGATGTTGGATTTGTATTTCTGGTAGTAGTCGTAGGCCTCGTCGTAGCAGGTCGCCATCAGGATTTTGGGGCGGGCGCGCTTGCGGAGGTACTGCTGTTCCTCGTTGAGCGCATCCCGCACCGCTTCGCTGTTCTGCTGGAGCACCAGCTTGTAGAGCAGCGGCAGATAGGTCGAATAATAGCGCACGGAATCCTCCACCAACAGGATGACGCGGGCCCCCATCTGCAAGCAGTCGTGTTCGGCGTTGAGCCGGTCTTCGAGGAGCTTGATGATGGCGATGAGCACATCGGTGCTGTTGTTCCAGCAGAACACGTAGTCGATCCCGGCATGGTCGCTTTCGGCGATGTGGCGGTAGATCTCCCGGGAGAACGACGAGAGCAGGACGACCGGGGTGTCCGGCACCAGCTCCTTGGCCTGGCGGGAGAAGCCGAACACATCCAGCTTCCCGACGTTGTACATCGTGATGATGAGATCGAAGTTCGTGTCCGAGCGCAGGACCTCCAGGGCATCCAGCGTAGATTCCGCACGCACGATGGCGGGCGGGTTGCTCAGATTGAGCTCGGCATAGTCCTGGGTGATCTGCGCCTCGATGTGTCCGTCCTCTTCGAGGGCGAAGCTGTCATAATTGTTACAAACCAGGAGGATTCGGCGAATCCTCCTGGCCATCAATTGGGTGTAATCCGTGTTGTTGCTCATATTCGGTTTATACCAGTCCCTGGTCCACCATCGCGTTGGCCACCTTGATGAAGCCGGCGATGTTGGCACCCTTGACGTAGTTGATGTAGCCGTCTTCCTCGGTGCCGTACTTGATGCAGGCTTCGTGGATGTCGGACATGATACGGTGCAGGTGCTCGTCCACTTCCTCAGGGGTCCACTTCTGGCGGATGGAGTTCTGGGTCATCTCCAGACCGGATGTCGCCACGCCGCCGGCGTTGGACGCCTTGCCCGGCGAGTAGAGCATCTTCTTGGCCTGGAAGATGGCGATGGCCTCGGGCGTGGAGGGCATGTTGGCACCCTCGACGACGCACCAGCAGCCGCCTTTCACCAGATTCTCGGCGTCAGCCTTCTCGATCTCGTTCTGCGTGGCGCACGGCAGCGCGATGTCGCACGGGATCCGCCAGGGACGCTCGCCCTGGAAGTACTGGGCCTGCGGATACTTGTTGACATATTCCTTGATACGGCCGCGGCGGATGTTCTTGAGCTCGAGCACGAATTTGTGCTTCTCTTCCGTCAGGCCTTCGGGATCGTAGATGAAGCCGTCGGAGTCGGACAGGGTCACGACCTTGGCACCCAGGCGCATCGCCTTCTGGGCGGCGTACTGGGCCACGTTGCCGGAACCGGACACGACCACGGTCTTGCCTTCAAAGGTCTCATTGCGGGTGGCGAGCATCTTCTGGGCGAAGTAGCAGACACCGTAGCCGGTGGCCTCCGTGCGGAGGAGACTGCCGCCCCAGGCGACACCCTTGCCGGTCAGCGTGCCCGTGAACTCGTCGCGCAGACGCTTGTACTGGCCGAACATGAAGCCGATCTCGCGGCCGCCCACGCCGATGTCACCGGCAGGCACGTCCGTATCGGCGCCGATGTGGCGCTGCAGCTCGGTCATGAAGCTCTGGCAGAAACGCATCACCTCGGCGTCGGACTTGCCGCGCGGGTTGAAGTCGGAGCCGCCCTTGCCGCCACCCATCGGAAGGGTGGTCAGGGAGTTCTTGAAGGTCTGCTCGAAGGCAAGGAACTTCAGGATGCTGAGGTTGACGCTGGCGTGGAAGCGGATACCGCCCTTATAGGGGCCGAGGGCGCTGTTCATCTGCACGCGGTAGCCGCGGTTGATGTGAATCTCGCCCTTGTCGTCGGTCCAGGGGACGCGGAACATGATGACCCGCTCCGGCTCGACCATACGCTCGAGGATCTTGAGATCCATCAGATAAGGGTAAGAGGTGACATAAGGTGCTACACTTTCCACCACCTCCCGGACTGCCTGGTGAAACTCTTTCTCACCAGGGTTGCGCGCGATCAGCTCATCCATGAAGCGATCGACGTAGTTCTGTGTGAATTTGTCCATTTGAAGGGAATTTAACTAACCGGATTCAAATTTAGGAAAAAAACATAAAAAAACAAGAGATCCGGCTGCAAAAATGTCAGCATTTTTGACAAAATGTCTTGATTATCAGCGTGTTATGGTCAGATTTCGGACAATTTGTCTCAAAAAGGCAAGTGGTCCGGGGATTGTAATCCAATAAGGCGTCCCTCGGTTGGGACAAAAGAAAAGTTAAACAACATTAAAGTATAGGAGATTTGATTATGTACCCTGTTCGTAGAAACCAGGCTTGGATTCCGAGCATTTTTGGAGACCTGTTCGATGATTTCGCCGTCATGCCGGCAAAGCAGTTTGCCTCCCCTGCCGTCAACATCAAGGAGACCGACGCCGACTTCCAGATTGAGATAGCCGCCCCTGGGATGACCAAGGAGGATTTCAGCATCCGCGTCGACAATAATGAAGAGCTCGTCATTGCCCTCGAGAAGAAGCACGAGCACAAGGATGAGAAGAAGAACGAGAACTACCTCCGCCGCGAGTTCAGCTACACGTCCTACCACCAGGCATTCACCCTGCCGGACAACATCGACGTCGAAGCCATCAAGGCCAACATGACCAACGGCGTGCTGGGCATCGTCCTGCCGAAGAAGACCCCGGAGAAGCAGATTCCCGCTTCGCGCCACATCGAGATCCAGTAATCCGGATCCTTCCCGGACACAAGCCCCCTGCAGCATTCCGCCGCAGGGGGCTTGTCCGTTTCAGAATTAATCCGTACCTTCGCCCTGATTAAACCCGCTATCATGACCAAATTCATACCCACCCTGTGCGCTGTCGTCCTGGCTGCCTGTTCTCCGAATTATCCCTACCCCACCGAGACCTTCACCACCCCCACGGGCAATGCCGTGACGGTGGCCATGATCCACCACGGCTCCATCGCCCTGGATTACAAGGGCTTCCACATCCAGGTGGACCCGGTCGGCAGGATGGGAGACCAGACCCTCGACTACAGTTGCTTCCCGAAGGCGGACTGCATCCTCGTCACCCACGAACACGGCGATCACCTTGACCCCGCCACCATCGAAGCCCTGTCCAAGAACAGCACCCGCCTCCTGCTGAACGCTTCCAGCCGCGACAAGATCGAGCGCGGCGATGCTATCGCCAACGGAGAGACGGTCCAGGTGGGACCGGTCATCATCACCGCCGTCCCGGCCTACAACATCACCGAAGACCACCTGAAGTTCCACCCCAAGGGCAACGGCAACGGTTATATCCTGGATTTCGACGGCCTGCGCATCTACGTGTCCGGTGACACGGAAGACATCGACGAGATAGCCGGCTTCGCCCCCATCGACGTCGCCTTCCTCTCCACCAACCAGCCCTACACGATGACTCCCACGCAGTGCGTCGACGCCGCCATGGCGCTCCGGCCCAAGGTGCTCATCCCCTACCATTATTCCAACACCGACGCCCAGGAGATCAAAAAAGTCCTGGACGCCAACGACTCCGGCATCCAGGTCCTCCTGTTCGAAGAGCTGCGATAATCTTTTCTCAGATCTTGTCGAGCAGTTCCCGCAAGAAGTCGAACGACTCGTCGGAGATGCTTTTCCAGAAATCCCGGTAAACCGTCTCCCGGGCGCTCTCCACGCGGCTGTCGCTGACGATGCGGAAACTCAGGAAGGGAACGCCGTAGTACAGGCAGACCTGCGCAATCGCCGCCGACTCCATGTCGCAAGCCAGGGCGTCCGGATAAACGGCCAGGATACGCTCTTCCTCCTCCCGCTGCGTGACAAAAAGGTCCCCCGAGCAGAGCAGCCCGCTGTGCAGCGGATACCCGGGATGCAGGTCCCGGGCTATCTGGAGCAAGGTCGGGTCGGCGTCGAAGCGCGGCGGCAGGCCCTGGACCTGGCCGCGCAGGTTCCCCTCGCCGCACCAGACATCGTGGTACGCGGTCTGAACCCCCAGCACGATATCCCCGACCTTGACCCCCGGGGCGAGCCCGCCGGCGCAGCCGGAATTGATGATGCAGTCGGGGCGGTCGCGCAGGATCATTTCCGTAGCGGTGCGGGCCGCTTCAACCTTGCCGATACCGGATTGTTTCGCGCCCCGGATTCCGGCGCGGTGCAGGGCTTCCAGTTCCGAAGCCATGGCGACAATCAAACCTGCTTTCATCTGCCTGGTCCCTTTCTATAAGAATCAATGGACATGCCGTCCTAATTGCGGTCTGCGGCCGGAGAAGAGGCGCTGCGGGAGCTCCATCGCCAGGATGATGCCCAGGACGATGGCCACCGCCGCTTTCACGGCCCCGAAACCGGTACTCAATGCCAGCGGAAGCGAGGCGGACACCAGGTAGTAGGTACACCAGAATATGCCGGCCCCCGGCACCAGCGGGAAGATGCCGCAGAGCAGGAACACCTGTGCAGGACACTTCTGCTGCACTGCAGCGATGCGCGAAAGTACGCAAATGAGCACGGAAGACAGGATGATGGCGATCGTGGGCGAAGTGCCGGCGTAGCGAACCAGAATGAGGTACAGGCACCAACCCAGCGCACCGATGATGCCGGCGCTCCAGTACTGGGCACGCGGCACGCCGAACAGATCGGCAAAGGCGAAGGTTCCGACGAACGCGGCACCCGTCTGGATCAGCAAGCCGGCCGTCTCCGGATTGACCGACATCCCGGAGAGCGTCACCATCCCGCCGGAAACCCATCCTTCAAACAAGAAGCTCAACGCCACGCCCAACGCGATACAGAAGAAACCCAGCATCGCGTCGGTCAGGCGCGTCAGCCCGGCAATGTAGTCCGAATTCGCCAGGTCGCGCACACCGTTGACGAAGGGCACGCCGGGGATGAGCGGCATCACGGCGCCGATGATCATGTTGCTGAGGCTATCGCCGAAACCGATCTCATAGAACAGCATGCACAGGAGCGTGGCCAGCAACGCATTGCTGACACCGCCGACAATCTTGGACAGGAAACGGCTGCTGAAAAACAGGATGTAGATATAGAGCAACGCCCCGACGACGAAAGCCGCCGCACAATCCATCCAGCCGCCGCCGAACACGGCGGTAAACCCGGCAGCGCCGAAAGCCGAACCCAGAATCTGCTCCCACGCCGGTTTCGGCGGCGCTTTCCGGATGAGATCCAGGCGTTCGCGCGCCTGCTCGAGGGAACAGAGTCCATAGGAAATATCATAGCTGAGGCGGTTGACCGCCACGACCTTCGAGAGCTGGATGCTTCGGATCGGGATGAATTCCACGTTGGCGTAGGTCTCCGCCTGTCCGCCCGTCTTGCGTATCCGCCCCATCGTCCCAGTCGTGAAAATGCCGTTGCTGAGGACGAAGAAATGGCTCGAATCCACCCCGTAATGCGAAGCGATACGGGACATGATGTCCTCGACCCGGGAGATCTCCGCCCCGTTCTCCAACAGGATGTGCCCCGCTTCGGAGGCCACTTCCAGCACTTCGGAGATATTGTACTTTCCTTCCATAATTGCAAATTTACGCAAAAAAGCTTAACTTCGACAATCACGAACCAAGAATACCGCCCCATATGAAAATGTTCCTTTCCCGGACCCTGTCCAGCATCGCCCTGGCGCTGCTGTTTCCCGTCCTTTCCTTCGCCGCCCCGGCCATCCAGAACGCCGACGCCCGCGCCGGGCAGTCCCTCGACGGAAGCTGGCGCGCCATCGTCGACCCCTACGAGAACGGCTACTACAGCTATCGGATGCAGCCCCTGTCGCCCGGGGACAGTTTCTTCGCGGACAAGCATTTCTTCGCCGACCCCACCCGGCTGATCGAATACGACTTCGACGTCGCCGGCACCCTCGAAGTCCCCGGCGACTGGAACACCCAGCGCGAGAAGCTATATTACTACGAGGGGACCGTCTGGTACCGCCGCCTCCTCGAGCTTGACCCCAAGCCCGGCCACCGTTATTTCATCCACTTCGACGGCGCCAACTACGAGACCATCGCCGCCCTCAACGGCGTACGGATCGGACAGCATACCGGCGGATTCACCGCCTTCGACTTCGAAATCACACAGCAGTTGCGCGCCGGCCGGAATTCCCTGGTGGTCAAAGTGGACAACAAACGGCACGCAGACGGCGTCCCCACCCTCAACACCGACTGGTGGAATTACGGCGGCATCACCCGCAGCGTGCGCCTGATCGAGGTGCCGGACTGCTTCATCCGCGACTATTGCGTGCGCCTGAGCGCCGATCGCAAGGCCATCGAAGGCTGGGTCCAGCTGGACGGTGCACCGGGGCCGGAAACGGTCAGTATCGAGATTCCGGAGCTCAAGCTGCGCGCGTCGGCGAGCACCGACCAGGACGGCCGCGCCGCTTTCTCCCTCCCCCTGCCCCGCCGCTCGGGCATCCGCTTCTGGACCCCGGACGAACCCAAACGCTACGAAGTGCTCGTCTCTTCCGCTTCGGACAGCGTCCGCGACCGCATCGGCTTCAAGACCGTCAGCACGCAGGGCAGCCGGATCCTGCTCAACGGACAGCCCATCTTCCTCAAGGGCATCTCCATCCACGACGAACGGCCGGGCGCCGCGGCGGGCCGCGCCTTCAGCGACGACCACGCCCGCACTACCCTCGGCTGGGCCAAGGAGATGGGATGCAATTTCGTGCGCCTCGCGCACTATCCCCACAACGAGCGGATGCTCCGGATGGCCGACGAGATGGGCCTGCTGGTCTGGTCCGAGATCCCGGTCTACTGGACCATCGACTGGGACAACGCCGGGACTTACGCCAACGCCGAGAACCAGCTTTGCGAGATGATTGCCCGCGACCACAACCGCGCCTGCATCATCATCTGGTCCGTGGCCAACGAGACACCGCGCTCCCCCCAGCGGCTGCAGTTCCTGAGCCGCCTGATCGACAAGACGCGTGAACTCGACCCCACGCGCTTGGTCTCGGCCGCGATGGAGAAAGACGAGACCGCCCCCGGGCAGATGACACTCGCCGACGAACTGATGTACCTGACCGACCTGCTCAGTTTCAACCAGTACGTCGGCTGGTATGACGGCGATGCCGACAAATGCGACCGCGTGGTCTGGACCTTCCCCGTAGAGAAACCCGTCATCATCTCCGAACTGGGCGGCGGCGCCAAGTACGGCCGCCACGGCAAGCCCGACGAGCGCTTCACCGAAGAATACCTCGTACGCCTCTATGAGAAGAACATCGCGATGATGCAGCGCATCCCCGGTCTCGCCGGCTGTACCCCCTGGATCCTCAAGGACTTCCGCTCCCCGCGCCGTGCGCTGGACGGCATCCAGGACGACTTCAACCGCAAGGGCCTCCTTTCCGAGAAAGGCGAGAAGAAAGACGCCTTCTACGTGATGCAGCGCTGGTACCAATCCTTCTGACGATGATCCGGCCGCTGTTCCTGCTCTTGCTCTCGCTGGCGCTCGTCCAGGAGTCCGAGCGACCGGCCCGGGTCCAGCAGCTTGCACCCGGCCTGTGGCAGGCCGATTTCGGCCGGGACGCCTTCGGGCAGATCGAGCTGACCCTGTCCTCCCGCACCGGCGGCGATACCGTCTTCGTCCACCTGGGCGAGCGGCTGGTGGACGGGCGCATCTGGCGCACCCCCACCTCCAGCGTGCGTTACCGCTGCATTCCCCTGGTCCTGCAGGCTGGCCGCCATACCTACCATCCTGCCATCGAACCCGACCGTCGCAATACCGGCCCGGACGCCATCCTGATGCCGCCGGACATCGGCGAAGTCCTCCCCTTCCGCTACTGTGAGCTCGAAGGCTACGGCCGCCCCCTGCCCCGCCGCGCCATCAAGCGTGTGAGCGTCCACGTCCCCTTCAACGAGCGCGCCGCCCGCTTCCGCTGCGACAACGACACCCTCAACCGGATCTGGGAGCTCTGCCGCTACTCTGTCAAGGCCACCAGCTTCACGGGCTATTACGTCGACGGCGACCGGGAGCGCATCCCCTACGAGGCCGACGCGCTCATCAGCCAGCTCTGCCATTACGCCGCCGACAGCGAGTTCGACACGGCCCGCCGCACGCTGGAGCACCTGCTGGAGCATCCCACCTGGCCTACGGAATGGATCCTGCAGAGCGTGGTCATCGCCTGGAACGACTATCTCTTCTCCGGCGACGACGCCCTGCTGCGCCGCCACTACGAGTTGCTCAAAGCCCACTGCCTGCTGGACCTGCGCGAGGACTGCGGGCTCATCAGCACCACCACCGGGCGCCAGACGCCCGGATTCCTCGCCTCCATCCGGCGGACGGAGCCCATCCGCGACATCGTGGACTGGCCGCACACCGGCGGGACCGGCCTGCAGCCCGGGCAGGGCGGCGAAGACGACGGCTTCGTCTATACCGACTTCAACGCCGTGGTCAATGCCTGGTTCTACAAGGCCCTTTGCTGCATGCAGGCCGTGGCGGAGCATTTGGAGCGCAGCGACGATGCCTCCGCCTTCGCCGAAGCGGCCGCCCGGGTCCGGGAGGTCTTCGACACCCGGCTCTACGATCCGCAGCGCGGTGTCTACCGCGACGGGCTGGACACGGACCACAGCGCCCTCCACACCAATGTCTTCGCCCTGCTCTTCGGGCTCGTTCCCCCGGAGCGCCAGGCGGGCGTGGTGGCCTTCATCAAATCCCGCGGGATGGCCTGCAGTGTCTACGGCGCGCAGTTCCTGCTCGATGCGCTCTACGAGGCCGGGGAGGCCGACTACGCCCTCTCCCTGCTGACGGACACCAGCCTGCGCAGCTGGTACAACATGCTCCGCGTCGGCAGCACCATCACTTTGGAGGCCTGGGACGACAGTTTCAAGCCGAACCAGGACTGGAACCACCTCTGGGGTGCCGCCCCGGGCAACCTCATTCCCTTCCGCCTGATGGGCGTACAGCCGCTGGAGCCCGGTTTCGCGCGCGTCCGCATCCATCCCCAGCCCGGCTCCCTGCGCCGGGCGGACCTGACCCTGCCGACCTGCCGCGGTCCCATCCGGGTCCGCATCCGGAACGGGCGCGTCCGCGTCCGTGCGCCGAAAGGGGTCATTTGCGAGCTGAACCTGTAAGGAAGCGGATTCTTTTTCGTATATTTGCGTGTATAAGACTGAGATATGATCCGGCTTCCAGACAACACCCCCTTCGGCGATTACGCCGTCCACCGTTTCATCAAGACGGGCCTCTACAACGACAGCTACATCGTGAAGGACGCCCAGGGCACGCCGTTCTTCATGAAATTCTATGACGTGGCGCGCGTGCCGGACAAGATGCTGCTTGACGGGACCGTGGCGGAGATCGTCCACTGCAGGCGCATCTCCCACCCCAGCATCATCCGCTACGTTGCGGACGGTTCCGGCAAGATCAACGGCCACGAATTCCAATACCTGATCACCAAATTCTTCAACGGGAAGCTGCTCTCCGAGGTCCTGCGCGAAGGCCGCAAGTTCTCCGCCGCCGAAGCCAAGACCATTCTCATCCCCATCCTCGAAGGGCTGGTGTATCTGCACGACGAGCTGGACCTGAACCACAACGACCTCACCCCGCGCAACATCCTCCTGGAATCCACGCCGGAAGGCGTCACCCCAAAAATCATCGACTTGGGCCACATGCACGGCGACATCAACGGGGCCGTTCCCTTCCCGATGGAGGACCTCAACCTCTTCTTCGTGGCGCCGGAGGCCATGAAAGGCACTTTCAACGAGAAGAGCGACATGTTCTCCGTCGCGGCCATCCTCTTCAACCTCCTCACCGGACAGGAGCCCTGGCACTGCCACATCGGCGCGCACGACTCCTTCTATTCCCGCAAGATCAGCGTCGGCCGTGCCCGCGAAGGCGCGCTGGAGTATCCGAAAGGGGCAACGTACGACCCGGAGCTGGCCGCCGTCATCGATGTGTGCCTGAGTTTCGACCCGGAGCAGCGCCCGGATGCTTCGGTGCTGCTCAAAACCCTGACGGAAGACTACACGCCCGGGGAGATCTCCCTGCGGGAAGACAGTACGCCCCAGCCGGAACCGTCGCCGGATCCCGCCAACCAGGTGCGCGAAGACCAGATCTCGCTCCAGGCCCGCAGGAACCGGTCCGGACACGGGGGCTTCGCCGACGTGGCGGGCATGGAAGATCTCAAGCAGGAGCTGCTGCGGCGCGTCATCTGGGTCCTGCAGGACAAGGAGAAAGCAGCCAAATACCGCCTGCTGCCGCCCAACGGCATGCTGCTCTACGGCCCGCCCGGCTGCGGCAAGACCTTCTTCGCCAAGAAATTCGCCGAGGAATCGGGCTTCAACTATTACCTCGTGAATGGTTCCGACCTGGGCAGCACCTATATCCACGGCACCCAGGGCAAGATCGCCGACCTCTTCAAGAAAGCCGAGCAGAACGCCCCGTCCGTAATCTGCTTCGACGAGTTCGACTCCTTCGTCCCGGCCCGCGGCTCGGATTCGGCCCGGAACCGCGCGGAGGAGATCAATGAGTTCCTCTCCCAGCTGAACAACTGCGCGGAGCGGGGCGTCTTCGTGATCGGCACGACCAACCGCATCGACATGATTGATCCGGCCGTGCTCCGCAAAGGCCGCATGGACCTGAAATACGAGATTCCCGCCCCCGACGTGGAGACCCGCCGCGCCATGTTCGCGCTGCACCTCAAGGGACGTCCCCTCGCGGAGGACATCAACCTGGACCGCCTGGCGCTCCTGACCGACGGCTACGCTTCGTCCGACATCGCCTTCATCGTCAACGAGTCGGCGATGGTGGCGGCCCTGGGCGACGAACCCATCTCGCAGCGCACCGTGGAGGAATCCATCCGCTGCAATCCCTCCTCCCTCTCGGCCCCGAAAAGACCGAAAATCGGCTTTGACAGTTAACCTTACATAAAACAAACTGCCCCGCAAGCGACCATTTTCCCGGGTAGGGTCGCGAAGCGACAGGGAGCGGCGGGGCAGTTGTTTTTAAAATTTGAATAGAAATGCAAAAGAGTGAATTTGAAAAGTACGCCACCATGGGGCGCGGCGTCAATTCCCAGACCCTGCGGGACTACCGTTCCGCTGTGGATGCCTACATCAATCCAACCATCATCGAAGAGCGTCCGCTGAACGTGGCGTCGATGGACGTATTCAGCCGCCTGATGATGGACCGCATCATCTTCCTGGGCGTCGGCATCAACGACGACGTGGCCAACATCATCATCGCCCAGCTGCTGTTCCTTTCGTCCTCGGATCCGACCAAGGATATTTCCCTGTACATCAACACCCCAGGCGGGCAGGTCTCCAGCGGCCTCGCCATCTATGACACGATGCAGCTGGTCCAGCCCGACGTGGCCACCATCTGCACGGGCATGGCTGCCTCGATGGGCGCGGTGCTGCTCTGCGCCGGTGCGAAGGGCAAGCGCTCCGCCCTGCCCCACTCCCGCGTGCTGATCCACCAGCCGCTCGGCGGCGCCGAAGGCCAGGCCTCCGACATTCTCATCGCGGCCAAGGAGATCGAAAAGACCCGCCAGGAACTCATCTCCCTCATTGCCCAGCACAGCGGCCAGCCCTACGACAAGGTCTTCTCCGACGCCGACCGCGACTTCTGGATGAGCGCCCCCGAAGCCCTGCAATACGGGATGATCGACAAGATTTTGGATTTTCGGAAATAATTGATACCTTTGCGAAGTATGACTTATAGCCGCGCATACCATCACCACCACCGAATCTGAAGATCCGGTAGGTCGGCGCGTATGCGTGCATAGCGATAGCGGGGCTTGCCGGATATCCGGGAAGCCCTTTTTTAATTGTTAGTAGTATGTTAAGATTAGCCATCCAATCCAAGGGCCGCCTCAACGAGGAGAGCACCGCCCTGCTGCGCGAAATCGGGATCGATATCGACGATTCGCGCCGGAAATTCCTCTCCCAGGCACCGAATTTCCCCCTGGAACTCCTTTATATGCGCGATGACGACATCCCGCAGGTCGTCTCCAGCGGCACCGCCGCCCTGGGCATCGTGGGCCTCAACGAAGTCGTCGAGCGCGGCTTCGACGTGCAGGTCGTCAAGAAGCTCGGCTTCGGCGCCTGCCGCATCTCCCTGGCCGTTCCCAAGGCGGTCGACTACCCCGGCCCGCAGTGGTTCGAGGGCAAGCGCATCGCCACCTCCTACCCCGGCATCCTGCGCAGTTGGCTCAAGGAGAACGGCCTGAACGCCCAGATCGAAGTCATCACCGGCTCCGTGGAGATCGCCCCGGCGGCCGACATCGCCGACGCCATTTTCGACATCGTCTCCTCCGGCGGCACGCTGATCAGCAACGGCCTGCGCGAGGTGGAGAAGATCTTCTTCTCCGAAGCGGTCCTCATTTCCTCCGGCCAGCTCTCTCCCGAGGACCGGCAGGTGCTGGACGAGATGCTCTTCCGCATCGACTCCGCGATGGTGAGCCGCCGCAAGAAGTACATCCTGATGAACATCCCCCAGTCCGCCGTGGAGCAGGCCACCCGCATCCTCCCCGCCATGCGCAGCCCGACCGTGATGCCCCTTGCGGCGGAAGGCTGGTGCTCCATGCACTCCGTCGTGGAAGAAGCGGACCTCTGGGAGAAGATCCAGCAGCTCAAGGCGCTCGGCGCCGAGGGCATCCTGGTGCTGAACATTGACAAAATCATCCCCTGATATGGAATGTTTTAACAATCCTCCCCGGGAGCAGTGGGCCGCGCTCTGCCGCCGGCCTTCGTCGGAGAACCCGGTCGTCCGGGAACGCGTAGAGAAGATCCTCCGGCGCGTTCGCGAGCAGGGCGACACGGCGCTGCGCGAGCTCTCGCTGGAGATTGACGGCCGCCCGCTCGAAGCCATCGAGGTGAGCGGGGACGAGATCCGGGAAGCGCAGGCGCGCGTCAGCGGCGAGGTCCGGCAGGCCGTCGCCGACGCCGAGCGCAACATCCGCGCCTTCCACGAAGCCCAGCGCCCGCGGGAGATCTGCGTGGAGACCGCCCCCGGCGTGTGCTGCTGGCAGCGTCCCGTCCCGATCGGGAAAGTCGGCCTCTACATTCCCGGCGGCACCGCGCCCCTGTTCTCCACCGTGCTGATGCTCGCCGTCCCCGCCCGGATCGCCGGCTGCGGCGAAGTGGTGCTCTGCACTCCCACCGGCCGGGATGGCAAGGTCAACCCGGAAGTGCTCTACACAGCCGCCTATTGCGGGGTGCAGCGCATTTTCAAGCTGGGCGGCGCCCAGGCCATCGCCGCGATGGCATACGGCACGCAGAGCGTCCCCAAGGTGGACAAGATCTTCGGCCCGGGCAACCAGTACGTCACCACCGCCAAGCAGCTGCTTTCCGCCGGGACCGTCGCCATCGACATGCCCGCCGGCCCCTCCGAGGTGATGGTCGTCGCCGATGCCCAGACCCCGCCCGCCTTCGCTGCGGCCGACTTGCTCTCGCAGGCCGAACACGGGGCGGACAGCCAGGTCATCCTGGTCTGCGACAGCGAGGAGAGCGCCCGGGCCATCGAGGCCGAAGTGAAGCGCCAGACCGCTTTCCTGCCCCGTTCCGAATTCGCCCTCAAGGCCCTCGGCAACAGCCGCTGCGTCATCTTCGACAACGAGCAGCAGCTCATCGCCTTCGCCAACACCTACGCCCCCGAGCACCTCATCCTCGCCACCCGCGACCCCTGGCGCATCGCCGACCGCATCACGGCGGCAGGCAGCGTCTTCGTCGGCGCCTGGACCCCGGAGAGCGCGGGCGACTACGCTTCCGGCACCAACCACACCCTGCCTACCTGCGGCTGGGCCCGCTCCTTCAGCGGGGTCAACCTCGACAGTTTCTACCGCAAGATGACCCTCCAGGAACTCACCCCAGACGGTCTGCGCGGACTCTCCGAAACCATCATCACGATGGCCGAAGCCGAAGGCCTGCAGGCCCACGCCAACGCCGTCAGAATCCGCCTCATCCATGAATAAGATCGAAGCGCTCGTACGTCCCAACATCCGCGCCCTCTGCCCCTACAGCACGGCGCGCGACGAATACCAAGGTTCCGTCGGCATCTTCCTCGATGCCAACGAAAGCCCCTATCCCACGGGCTGGAACCGCTACCCGGATCCCCGCCAGAAGGCCCTCAAGGCCAAGCTATCCGCGTTGAAGGGCATTCCGGCGGAGTGCATCTTCCTCGGCAACGGAAGCGACGAGGCCATCGACCTGATGTTCCGCATCTTTTGCGTCCCGGGGGTGGACAACGCCGTGGCCATCGAGCCCAGCTACGGAATGTACACCGTGGCTGCCGCCACCAACGATGTCGCGATGCGGGGCATCCGCCTCGGACCGGACTTCTCCCTGCCCGCTCAGGCCCTGCTGGACGCCGCCGACGAGCACACCAAGCTGCTCTTCCTCTGCAGTCCCAACAACCCGTCGGGCAATGCTTTCCCGACGGCCGAGCTGGAGGCGCTCATCCGCCGGTGGCCCGGGATTGTGGTGCTGGACGAGGCCTACGCCGACTTCAGCGCGAAGGGCAGCCTGCGGGGACGCCTGGCGGAGTTCCCCAACCTCGTGATCTTCCAGACGCTCTCCAAGGCCTACGGCCTCGCCGGACTGCGCCTCGGAATGGCCTTCGCCAGCCCCTACATCATCCGGCTGATGTCGATGGTCAAATACCCGTACAACATCAACCAGAGCACCCAGGAGCTTGCTTCCCGCGCCCTCGACACGTCCAACGACGAGCGCATCGCCGAGATCGTCTCGCAGCGGGAACGCCTCGCCGCGGCGCTGCCCGCCTTCCGCTGCGTGCAGCGGGTCTATCCGAGCGACGCCAATTTCCTGCTGGTGCAGGTGGACGACGCCGACCGGCTCTACGCGCACCTGCTCGCCGACGGCATCATCGTGCGCAACCGTTCGCGGGTGCCGCTTTGCGCGGGTTGCCTGCGCATCACCGTCGGTCTTCCGACCGAGAACGACAAACTGCTGAAATCACTGCAAGCATATGAAAAAGGCGATATTCATCGATAGGGACGGCACCCTGCTGCGCGAGCCCGCCGACGAGCAGATCGACGCCCTCGAAAAGCTCGAATTCGTGCCTGGCGCCATCAGTGGCCTGCGCGCCCTGACGGGCCTGGGCTACGAGCTCGTTATGGCCTCCAACCAGGACGGCCTCGGCACGCCCGTCTTCCCGGAAGAGAGTTTCTGGCCCGCCCAGAACCTGCTGCTGCGCACCCTGGAGGGCGAAGGCGTCGTCTTCGACGACATCCTCATCGACCCGTCGATGCCGGAGGAGCACTCCCCCAACCGCAAACCCGGCACGGGGATGTTCGGCAAATATCTCGACGGCACCTACGATCTCGCCGTCAGCTGGGTCATCGGCGACCGGGAGACGGACCGCCAGCTCGCGGAGAACCTCGGCGCCCAGGCGCTGCTGGTCGGCGAAAAGAGCTGGGCGGAGATCGCCGAGACCATCCGCAGCAGCGAGCGCAGCGCCACCATCGCCCGCAAGACGGCCGAGACCGACATCTACGTCCGGGTGGACCTGGACGGGCGCGGACCCTCGGGCGTGGACACCGGGCTCAAGTTTTTCGACCACATGCTCACGCAACTCATCCACCACGGCGGCATCGCCCTGGAGATCCGCTGTAAAGGCGATCTGGAGGTCGACGAGCACCACACGATGGAGGATGTGGGTATCGCCCTCGGGGAGGCCCTGCGCCAGGCCCTGGGCGACAAACGCGGCACGGAGCGCTACGGCTTCGCCCTCCCGATGGACGAGAGCCGCGCCCTGCTGCTGCTCGACTTCGGCGGACGCAGCGAACTCGTCTGGGATGTCGAATTCACCCGTGAATACGTGGGCGACACCCCCACTGAGATGTTCAAACACTTCTTCAAGTCGCTCTCCGACGCGATGCGCGCCAACCTCTACGTGCAGGCGCGCGGCGAGAACAACCACCACCTCGCCGAAGGGATCTTCAAGGCGTTCGCCCGCTCGCTCAGGCAGGCGGTGCGACGCAATGTGTTCAGTTACGACCTCCCCTCCAGCAAAGGCCTGCTATGATCGCCCTGATTGACTACGACGCCGGCAACATCCGCTCGGTCGGCAACGCCCTGCAGCGCCTCGGTGCGGAGTACGAACTCACTGCGGACCCTACACGTATCCTTGCGGCGGAGCGCGTCATCCTGCCCGGCGTGGGCCACGCGGCCCGGGCGATGGAGAGCCTGCGTGAACGCGGCCTCTGCGAGCTCATCAAAGGACTTCGCCGCCCCGTGCTGGGCATCTGCGTGGGGATGCAGCTGATGTGCCGCGACTCCGAAGAAGGGCCGGTGCAGGGGCTGGGGCTCTTCGACGCCCACGTCCGCCGCTTTGTCGAGGCCCCCGACGCCAAGGTCCCCCACATGGGCTGGAACGCCATCGGCAACCTCGACGGCAAGCTCTTCAAGGGCCTGGAAGGCGGGAGTTTCGTCTATTTCGTCCATTCCTACTTTGCCGGCACCGGACCGGACACCATCGCCACCTGCCGCCACGGGGAGCAGCTTTTCAGCGCCGCCCTCAAATATGAGAATTTCTACGGCACCCAGTTCCACCCCGAGAAGAGCGGTTCCGTGGGAGAAACCATTCTGCGTAATTTCCTTGCCTTATGATACGTATCGTACCCGCTATTGACCTGATTGACGGCAACTGCGTCCGCCTCACCCAGGGGAACTACGGACTGATGAAGGTCTACGACGGCTCCCCCGTCGACCTGGCCCGCAGCTATGCCGATTGCGGCGTCAGCCGCATCCATCTCGTGGACCTCGACGGCGCCAAACTCGGCGAGCCCCGCAACCTGCGCACCCTCGAAGCCATCGCCAAGGCGGTGGACTGCGAGCTGGAATGGGGTGGCGGCATCGCCTCCACCCAAGCACTGCAGCGTGTCTTCCGTGCCGGGGCCACCCACGCCATCGTGGGCAGCGTCGCGGCGCTTCAGCCCGACTTGCTGGAAGGCTGGCTGGCTCAGTACGGTCCCCGGATGGTTCTGGGTGCCGACGTGCGGGACGGCATCATTGCCGTGCGCGGCTGGCTCGACTCGGCCCCGCTGGGCGTAGACGACCTGGTCCGGCGTTTCCAGCCGCACGGGCTGCGCGAGTGCATCGTCACCGAGATCTCCCGCGACGGGATGCTCCAGGGACCTGCCGCCGGCCTGTATATCCGCCTGCAGCGCGACTATCCCGACGTGGACTTCACCGTGAGCGGCGGCATCTCCGGAATGGACGACATCCGCGCGCTGGATGCGCTGCACCTGCGCAGCGTCATTGTGGGCAAGGCCCTGTATGAGAATCGAATCAGCCTGGAAGATATCAAGTTATGGTCGCAAAGCGCATCATCCCCTGCCTCGATGTAAAGGACGGCCAGGTGGTCAAGGGCATCAACTTCGAGGGACTCCGCGAAGTCGGGGACGCCGTTGAGATGGGTGTGCAGTACGCCCGGGACGGCGCTGACGAACTGGTCTACCTCGACATCAGCGCCACCCGCGAGGGACGCCACACCTTCGCCGGCCTGGTGGAACGCATCGCGCTCGGCCTGGACATCCCCTTCACCGTGGGCGGCGGCATCAGCACCCTCGACGACGCCGCGCGCCTGCTGGACGCCGGAGCGGACAAGATCTCTGTCAACAGCGCCGCTATCGCCGATCCTACGCTGATCAGCCGCATCGCCGGCAAGTACGGCCGCCAGTTCGTCGTGGTGGCGATCGACGCCAAATGCATCGACGGCCGCTGGACCTGCACCACCCACGGCGGCTCCCGCCTGACGGACCGTGAACTGTTCGCCTGGGCGCGGGAAGCCCAGGAACGGGGCGCCGGCGAGATCCTCTTCACATCGATGGACCACGACGGCACCTGCGCCGGCTATGCTGATGCCGCCTATGCCCGCCTCGCCGACGAACTCACCATCCCGGTGATCGCCTCGGGCGGCGCCGGCAGCATCGAAGACATCCGCCGCGTCCTCACCGAAGGCCGTGCCGACGCCGCCCTCGCCGCCAGCATCTTCCACTACGGGCAGATTCCCATCCCCCAGTTGAAGGAGGCGCTTTGGGCCGCAGGCGTCCCGGTGCGGATTGAGAAGCGGACGATGGCGTGACCAGCAAACACCTTGTAATCAATTAGTTATTGATTTTACCGGTATCCAAAAACACCACCCGTTATTTCTTTATCAGATTAATAATCAGATAGTTATATGTCACGGTTTACCGACTTTAAATTAGATAAGACCGGAGATGGTTTGCTTCCGGTGATCATCCAGGATGCGTGTACCCTGAAGGTGCTGATGCTGGGCTATATGAATGAAGCGGCGTTCGACAAGACCGTCGAGACGGGACTGGTGACCTTCTGGTCCCGTAGCCGGCAGGAACTCTGGATCAAGGGCGAGACGAGCGGCAACTACCTCCACGTGGTGGAAATGTTCGCCGACTGCGACGCCGACACGCTCCTCATCAAGGCCCGGCCCGACGGTCCCACCTGCCACCGCGGCACCACCGCCTGCTTCGATACCCCGGAAGACGAAGGCTTCATCCGCACCTTGCAGGCCGTCATCGCCGACCGCCACGCCAAGATGCCCGAAGGATCCTATACCACCAAACTCTTCATCAAAGGCCCCAAAGCCATCGGTAAGAAGGTGATCGAAGAGGCGGGCGAAACCGTCATCGAAGCCGTCGACGGCAACCGCGACCGCTTCGTCTACGAAGCTTCCGACCTCATCTACCACCTGCTCGTCCTCCTCGAGCAGCAGGGCGTCACCCCGGCCGACCTGGAGCACGAACTCGCCCTGCGCCACCGCTGATCTATTTCATCACCCGGAACGTGTAGATCTGGGCGCCGAGCAGCCCTGTGCCGTCGACTGCCTCGACGAGACCGACGAATTCGGTGTTGACGTCGGAGGCGGCGAAGGGGATCTCGGCGACGCCGTTTTCGTCGGTCAGCACGGCGGGACGCCACTGCAGCAGGTTGCGATAATCCGGCGTGGGGGTGGCCAGGTCAATGGTATCGGGCTCGTAAAACTCGCGTTTGGGATAATAGCCCTGCGCCTTCCACATTCCATTCATTTCCAGTAGGTCTTCCTCGCTTAAGTCAGGACCCGTGTATGTAAAATCAGGGATAAACTCCGACACGACATATACGTCACCTTTCGGGCTTTCAGGGAAATGCTCAAGTTTTATCAATGCATATTTATGACCGCGTACAGGCTGCATGCGTTTTCCCCCTTGTCCAAAATAATCCGTAGCCAGGAATGAGCCCTCAGGATGGTGAGTATAGCCATTATAGTCATTTAAAAAGCCCTTGACTCCTTCTTCTGCCCATACGCAATCGCAGACCCATGCTCCTGTAGACATAATGGCAAGACTGTCCAGATACCCCGTCACCTTGTCCCGGGCGACGCCAAAGCGTCTCGCCTTGACCCGGGCCTCGCTCAGCACCGTTATGTCGGGATCATAGTAGAACGGTTCTTCCTCCTCCTGTTCAACTATATTATTCAGCGACAGATAGCGCGTTCTCCCCCGACGATATGTCTCGATGGTGTCGAATGGGCTCTCAATAGAAAGCTTTGCCTTGGGCTTTGCCGTCATCGGCTTCAGATAGACATTGCCCGGCAACAAGCCCATCATCTCTGCTTCAATCTCAAACCGACCCAGAGAATCCGTCATCACCATGCAGGTGTCCCCCTGCGGGGAGACGGCCTGGATGAACAGATACCGCTCCAGACGGTCCCGCCCGGCGATCCCGTCCGTCAGCACCTGCCGCCCCTGCCCCGTCGCCGGAATGGCGGCAAGGGCAGCCAGAAATGCTAATATGAGCCCGCGGAACTTCATTTATTCCCAGACATAGCGCCGCCAGCCTTGCGTCATCAGGAGCAGGTCGAGGGCCTGCAGGCGGTCCGCATTCTTCTCGTCGAAATAGTAGGTCGGATTAAAGATGTCCCCGCGAATCTGCTCGGAGAGGTAGCTGTGGGACAGGATGTTCTCGTGCCCGGGCTGGTAGAGGTAGGCCTTGTCGAAAATGCTCACCGCCAGTTCCGCCCGGACGGGATTACCCGCCGCGTCCGTCACCTGGATGCGAACCTTGCCCGTGTCGCGCAGGGCGTAGCGCTCCTTGTCCGGCGTGGCGGTGACATTCAGCTTCTGCTCGGCGTTCACGTACACCAGCCGCTCCGCTACCGGGCGCCCATCACCGTCCGTCAGGGTGAGCTCGACGATGCCCTGCAGCGGGAAGAGGTCCTTGGGCAGCCGGACGGTCTGCCGCCCCGTCACCGTCCCCTGGGCGCCGCTGCAAGGGATGCCGTGCAGCTTGGCGAGGATCGAGAAGTCGTGGGGCGCGTCATCCGGCGCCGAAACCCGGATATCGATGCCGGCGGCATTGTTGCGCACCACGTGGAGCGACAGCCCGTCGCGCCTGATCTCCGGGAAGGGGCAGGTGCGGCCGTCGTCCAGCACGACCTCATATCTCTTCCCGGACTGGGGCGTCACGGAGAAGCGCCCCATCCCATCGTGCAGGCTCTCGAAGCGCACGATTTCGCGCCCGTCCTCCAGTACCTTGCCGGAAACGTCCTCCGGGAAACCGCCCCCGTAGCTTGCTTTGAAGGCGACCACGGAGGAGATGCCTTCGATCAGGTCGCCCCCTTCCGGGAACAGGTCGAAACGATGCCGGGAGGTCCTGCGCTGCAGGGAATCCTGCGCGATCGCCTGCTCCGTGATGGATTCCATCTGGGCTATGCGGTCCACCACGCGGATCCGCCGCGGACGAAGTGCTTCCGTGGTGTCGGAGGTGAAGGAGGACCTGGCGTAGCCCTCCAGGAAGTACTCGCCCTGCGGCCAATTCTCGCCGATGTAAATATGGCCGTCGCCCCGGCCGCCGATGAGCGGGTATTTCTCGCTCCAGACCAGGCTGTCCCGCTCGCTGCGGATCTCCAGATACAGCGTCCGGCTCCGCTCGGAGAGCGCCATCGTCTGCCTGTCCATCAGATAAGCCTTAAAGAACAGGTCTTCGCCCGTCTCCGCAATCTCCTTGCTCGGCAGCAGATAGATAAAATCCTGCGCCGCCAGCGGAAAAACGGCGAATCCTACCAACACGGCAACCGGTAGTTTTCTAATACTCATTTTGAATACCTTTTCAGAAAAGATTCAGTTGCCGCCGCAAGCGACCATTCTCCCGGGTAGGGTCGCGAAGCGACAGGGAGCGGCGGCAACTGATCTTTTCATAAACTATTTGAAGATTTCGGAAAGTTTGGCCTCCAGCTCCTTGCCGCGAAGGCCGCGGGCGACAATCGTGCCCTGCGGGTCGATCAGCAGGTTGTCCGGAATGCTGTTGACGGAATAGACGCCGGCGGCCACCGTCTGCCAATGCTTCAGGTCGGAAAGGTGGATCCAGGGCATATCCCAATCTTTGATGGCCTGCACCCAGGCGTCCTTGTCCTTGTCGAAAGACAGGCCTACAACCTCGAAACCCTTCTTATGATACTTCTTGTAGGCGGCGACCACGTTGGGCATCTCGGCCTTGCAGGGGCCGCACCAGGCGGCCCAAAAATCCACCAGGACCCACTTTCCCTTGCCCACGTACTCGCTCAGTTTGTGCGTCTTGCCGTCCGGATCGGCCTCCGCGAGGTCCTGGAACTTTTCCCCCACGAACGCCTGCCGGCGGTCCGTATTCTGCCTGCGCTGGGCGTCGGCGGCAGCCATACGGCGCTTCACGTCAATGACATACGGGTGACCGGCAGCTTTGGGGTTGGCAGCAAGAATCTCGTCAAACTTCTTCTCCCCTGCCGCCTTGTTCCAGCTGTCCGCCGCCGAGACCACCGAAGGGAGATGCTCCACGAATGCAACCGGAATGAGGCTGTCGTTGTTCTGCTCGAGCATCCCGACAAAGAAATCCGCATACTTCTTGATGGCCTTCTGATATCGCGCCATCATCTCCGCGGCCTTCTCCTGCGAGGTATCCGCGGGGAGGGATTCCATCTCCTCAATGAGGCTATAATACTCGGCATACGCCGCCTGGTTCCGCCGGTAGCATTCCGACAGCTTCGTGTTGAGCGCGGAGCCGGAGAGCGTACCGTCGGCGACATTCACGGTCACGGGCTTCCCGTCATTGAGAAGAGGAATCTGCCCTGACCGGAGAAAATGATACGGAGTCTGATCGCCGGGGATGGCGATGGCCAGGAAAACGTCTTTTTCCGCCTTTCCCTTCATCTGGAAAGATCCGCGGGAAACGACGGCGCTGTCGAGGCGCGCCAGGCTGATCTGGTCCACCAGGTACACGGTCACCCCGTCCTTCGGCGCGCCGGTCCCCTTGATGTCGTATTTCACAGGATTTGCGGAACACGAAAGCGTGCCCGCTGCGGCAAGTGCCAGCAATAAGGTCATCAGTCTTCTCATATTGATTCTTGCGGTCAGTTCAACTTCTGGATAAAGATAACACTTATTCTCTTCGTTTCAACCTATTTTCGAATCTTTGTGGATTCAATCTCTGGGTGGAAGAAGACGGAGACGGTTTTATTGAATTCGACTCGCTAATCAACATCCGTTCGTGGCAGGGTAATCCCTCCCGGGATGTATTGAATCCAGATATCCGGAAAGCGATCAAAGATATTGTTTCACAGCATATTACAGAATAGCTGATCGACCTGACCATCAAGTTCGGGCGCCTAGGAATCCCCTGCCTCCCGCTCCGCCATGTGGGAAGAATTATGCCGCTTCCGGGAACTATACTGCGCCGCCTTTCTGGAGCGCAATCTCCCCGAACTTGAAGCCGCTAACAGATATCTGGATCTGTTCGCTCTCATCCGATAATTCTTTTGTCATGCCCGGCAACGACCGGGCATCTCTACTCCTTCTTCAGCTCCATCGCCGGGTTGGTCCGGGCGGCCTTGAGGGTCTGCCAGAGGACGGCGAGGAAGGAGATGACCAGCGCGATGACTACGGCCACGGCGAAGATCCAGCCGTAGCCGCTGATGCGGTAATTGAATCCTTCCAGGTAGCGTCCGGACACCCAGACGGCCGCGGGCACGGCCAGCACGCAGGCGATGGCCACAAGCAGCATATACGAACCTACCCCGCGCATCACCTCTCCCCCGACCGTACCGCCGAACACCTTGCGGACGGCGATGTCGCGGGTCTGCTCCGAAGCGAAGAATGCAGACATCGCCAGCAGGCCCAGCAGCGACACCAGAATGGCCAGCCCCATGAAGAGCTCCATCAGCCGCATATAGTTCCTGGCCTCATTAAGCCCGGTTTCCAGTTTATCCTGAATGAATCCGCTCAGTTCGGGAATCCCCTCGTATCCGTCCTGCTCCAGGCTGAAGCGGATATACAGCGCCTTCAAGGCTTTCTCCGCCTCCCTGTGGTCCCCCGTGATCCGGAGCACCCGGTAACGGGAATTGAGATTGGGATCCACGAAAACGACTCCGGCATCCTGAGCCCCCACATGGGCGGCATCGGTAATGGCAAAGTCCTTGAGAAATCCCGCTACTTCATTGCCGGACATGAACCCGAGCCCATCGGGGATAACGGGATGTGCAGAATCCATGTCCATTTCACGCATCGCGGATTCCGATATCCAGACTCCGGCTCCCGACGGTAACTGGAAGTCCTCGGTCTTCTCAAAGTGGAACATCTCGAACGCAGCAGGATCGCACTGGATGCAAGAAAGAGAGATCGCCTCCGAGAACCCTTTCGGTTTACTACTCATGCCGAAATAAGGCTGACCTGGATGCCCGTTGGTCTTGCCGCTTTCTGCGACGAACGGGAGCTGCTCCACCGCATCTGCGTGGGCATCAGAGACCAGGAACTGGTAATACAGATTGTCGACATTGGCGCCCATGGGACGATGGAGCATATGGGAGAACTGATGCTCCAGCACCAGGGCAAAAGAGAGGAGCATCACGGCGAGTGCACTCTGGAACACGATGAACCCCTTGGAGAACAAACGCTTGTTCCTGACGCGGTAATCCCCTTTCACGATCTGGACCGGGTCGT
>Ga0310696_10001857_pt1 | contig 29405 bp, 29 predicted proteins | sample AusTroGonzalo_MG_4_FD_203885 | JGI IMG/M metagenome (GOLD analysis project Ga0310696, IMG submission 203885) | Bovine rumen microbial communities from tropical cattle in Woodstock, Queensland, Australia - Gonzalo_02 (v2) (version 2) | ecosystem: Host-associated > Mammals > Digestive system >... | reverse complement strand
AACCCCGAATGATTTTATTCAACGCTATGCCCTGTCATTATCAAATAATAAACTTGATGTGTGGGGTTTTGTTCCAACCGTGGTGTTCAGTTATACTAAACGCAATTCAAACGTATGGCAACGCGAATACGACAAATTTACAATTGAATTCACTATGCAACAAAGGTTCTAGGTCATTATGCACAATCTGTATTTATTTAGACACGGACAGACAAACGAAAATATGAGCGGCGTTCGCTATGGTGCGGCATCTAGGGGATACCTTAGTCCACTCGGTATTCTACAAGCAACCGAATTAGCACAAAAACTTGCCGATAAAAAATTGGACGTATTCATAACATCACCATATCATCGCGCGGTTCATACCGCGGTCATTGTTGGCCATAATCACAGCGAAGCCCCAATTATAACGGACGAACGGTTATGCGAAGCAACTTTTTACCACACCGACAATCCAACCCCGAACGAAGCCGCAGAATTGAACAATGTTCTTTTACGTGTAAAGGCCGTATTGGACGACATCTTAAAAACAAATTATGAAAACATAGCGATTGTATCACACGGTGGAATAACACGCGCAATTCTGGCGGTTTGCGGCTATAAAATAAACGATATTGAAAACGCAGATTGCTTTCATCTGATGGGCACAAACAACAACTGGCAACTTATCAATGATATAAGCCAATAAGAATATTGACAAACCGAACTATTGTGCTATCCTAACTTTGTAAACAAGGGCGGTGTAATGGCACAAAAAAAGCATAACAAAAACTTTTATGATGAACCCGACACCATAAGATATGTTTTGTCCAAGGATAAAACATTCGTGAAAAAATACCCTATTGAAAACGACTCGCTAAAAAAATCTTTGATGGCTATTACGCTACCATCTATGATATACCAAACACTTGAAAACAATGGCCGCGCAAGCGCTTTGGAAAGAATACGAGAACTTGAACGCGTTGTGAAATATGTTCCACAAAATTTTGATATTTATTCACTTCTAGAAGTTAACAGTGATTTACCTTATATTGCTGGAAAGTTTTCCACATTTGATTATGAATTGGCAAACATGAAAAAGCACGATATGCCGACACATTTAATCCATGCACGCGCAAATGACATAAGTGAAAAGAGTGTTTTTCATAATGCGGAAAAACTCGCCAATGACATAATAAAATTGGTATTATCAAAAAGATTTATAAACACATCAAAATATCTTGAAAAAAGTGATTCTTGTGTTTGTTACAGTGCGTTTTTAACGGCTCTTGCCGAAGATTTAGCCATTCAACGAAAGATTCCTGCACGCGTTAGTGTCTTTATGCTTGAAACATGGGACAAGGCACCAAAATATGTCAAAAAAATAAAAGAAGACGGCTACAAATTCAAAGGCATTTATATCAGACGCCATGGAATAAATGGGAACGAGGAGATTTCCGAAATATTTATATGCAAATCATGTCTTGATGCGAAAACAACCGAAAAAATATTTTTTGAAACTCTTTCTGCATTCGCGCACGAATTTGGACATTTTATTGATTATGTTGCCCCCGATCGTGGTGCGTTGGGTGCACAAATTATGGCCTATTGTGGGTATCAAAAAACTAAAACACAAACCGAATACTTTGATACCCCAACAGAAAAAAGTTCTTATAAAATCCAAGAAATGCTAACCCACCAAATTCGGCAATTGATTCAAAACAAGCGCTAGCACAACATCTTGATTTTTCCACGACTTCGTCCTAAAATTTCTTTCCTATAACCAAGGGAGACCGATAATGCGTAAACTTATACTGCCTTTATGTGCAATTACATTACTTGCTGGATGCGACGAGCTTTTACCAGCAAAATTAGCATGTGACGAAAGAAGCGCCGACATGGCTGCGGAACTTATAAACGAAAAAACCGATTTGAATGGTGCACTTGAATTGTTAAACCCGCATACTTTACGCAAAGAACCAAATCACGTATATTGTCGTGCAACATCAAACATAGACGAAAGCAGCATAGATTACGAAGTCATCAAGAAATCTAATGGTGATATATATGTTTTAGTGAACGTTTACGAAAACGCTGTTAAACAAATACTTGATAACGTACTTTTTTAAGAAAACGAGTGGTGTGTTTTTTAACTTGATTTTTTATGTTAGCGTCTGTTATAATCACACCACACTTGCGGAGCGTTGGCAGAGTGGTAATGCAGCGGATTGCTAATCCGTGACCGTGTTATAGCGGTCCATAGGTTCGAGTCCTATACGCTCCGCCATTTTTTATGCTATAAAATCCCAAAATGGAAATACAGGGGTTATCTAATGGGTGTTTTGGTCATTATACTTTGCATATGGCTTGGTATAAAAGTTATTATACCGTTGCTATATGTGTTTGTATGTTGGCTGGCCGGATTGACTGATGATAAACTAAACGATGACCAAGGGGAATAAAACACCCATGTTTTTTATTCAGGTTTTTCAAGCAATGTCCACTTTTTACCATCAAACCCCAAATGGAAATATTGCGCTGTTGGAATTCCACCAAACTTGTATCCGCACAATTGTAACAACGCACGTGTAATTCCACCATGTGATACAATCGCTATGTTTTTATAATCTGTTTTTAACACATTATCAAAACCACCAGCAACGCGTTCCAATGTCTTTTGACTTTCAATCGCGTCTTCTTTGGATATATCGTCCCAATTATAAAAAAGACCATCACCAAAATGTTCATCTATGGTAAATGATGCGGACGGGTGTTTCGCCGCCACGACTTCCGCCGTTTGAACGGAACGGGTATAAGGCGACACATAAAAAGCATCTATTTGCTTATCCGCCAAACTTTCCGCCAAAGCGTTTGCTTCGGAAAAACCTTCTTCAAGTAAAACCCGACCAGAAGTTATACTGCGATGGTCTTCTTCGTTTCCTACGCTCGCCGAACCATGTCGGAACAAATAAAGATGTTTTTCAAAATTCATTTTATACCTTTTTAGTTACCTTGGATGGTATCGCATCAATTTTACGTGTCATCTTAAGAAACTTTTCGGCGCGCAATTCTGGCAATTTTTCCACCGGTGTTTTTTGTAACAATTTGATTTGTTCACTAACTGCATCGGCTAAATTTTGCATTGTCTTTTGCCAATCGGTATGTGCACCACCTTCGGGTTCAGCAATAATTTTATCAACAACACGCATTTCCGCCATATCGTTTGCGGTTAATTTCATCGCTTCGGCAGCAACCGCTTTGTATTTATTATCTTTCCACAAAATACTTGCACAAGATTCTGGTGCAATAACCGAATAAATCGCATTTTCCAACATCAACACACGGTCGCCCGTTCCAATCGCGATGGCCCCACCGGAACCACCCTCGCCCACATTGACGGCGATATAAGGTGTCTTGATAGACAAGCCCGTTTGAATTGATGACGCAACCGCTTGGGATTGACCACGTTCCTCGGCAGCACTACCCGCAAAAGCACCCGCAGTATCAAACAAAGATATTACTGGCAATTCAAATTTTTCCGCCAAACGCATCAAACGTTGCGCCTTGCGATAACCTTCGGGATTAGGCATACCGAAACGGTGTAATTGACGCGTTTCAATTGTACGCCCCTTTTCTTGACCGAAAATAACCGCTGGTATTCCGTTCCAAAAGCCCAAACCACCACATAACGCAGGGTCTTCGGCAAACAAACGATCACCCGCTAAATAAGTCCAATCTTGAACAATACCATTTATATAATCCAAGAAATGGGGACGATTTTCATTACGCGCCAACAACACTTTGTCATACGCGGCGTTTTCGCCCATTCCACGAACCTTTTTGGAATTATTGTCACCCTGTGGAGTGGTCGCGATTATTTCGTGTGTCGGGCGTTTTTCTTTCATCAAAACAGCCAAAATCTTTGACAACTTTGATTTCAATTCCACACGTGGCACAACCATATCAACCATACCGTGTTCATAAAGGTATTCAGCCGTTTGGAAATTTGCGGGTAATTTTTCGCGAATATTTTGTTCAATAACACGACGACCAGCAAAACCAATCCTTGCACCCGCTTCGGCAATATTTATATCACCTAACATTGCGAAAGACGCCGTTACACCACCAAATGTTGGATCGGTCAAAATCACAATATACGGCAATTTTGCATCACGCAATTTATTCACCGCAAGCGTTGTGCGTGCCATTTGCATCAATGATAAAATATTTTCTTGCATACGTGCACCACCACTGCACGCAACCATAATCAAAGGATGCTGTGTTTGAATGGCATGTTCGGCACTTGCGACAATACTATCACCCGCAACACGTCCCATTGACCCCATCATGAATTCGCCATTCAAAATACAAATTGTCGCAGGAATACCACCGATTGTCCCATCCGCCGTTGTCACGGCATCTTCATAGCCCGTATCTTCACGCGCCTCGGCCAGACGTTCAACATACGGCATACGATCCACAAAATTTAATGGGTCATCTGGCATAATTGGTAAAGAAATCTTTTCCCACGTATTATCATCAAACAACAAATCAAAACGTTGTTTTGGGTTCATAATAAACGCACGACCACAACGCGGGCAAACATAGTGATTGTCTTTGTAATCTTTGTAATATACCAACTTGTCACAGGATTCGCACTTTATCCACATAAGGCGGCGAACCTTGTCATATTTTTCCCGGTTTTTATTTTTAATTCCGGATTTTTTTCCGAATAGCATAATTTATCCGTTCATTTTCTTTGTTAATTCACGACTTGGTTTAAAAAGAATTGTCGTGTTCGCTTCCAAACGCATTGGTTGTTTGGTCACGGGATTATATCCAATTTTTGTTGCACGTGGACGCGGTTGGAAAGTCCCAAAACCACGAATTTCTATGCGTTCACCCGCAGCAATAGCATCTATCATTGCATTTGATATAGTATCAAGAACAGCGGCCGCATCAGAAGCGCGCATATTTTCAAATTGAACCTGAATAGTTCTTATCAAATCGGAACGTTTCATAATTTATCACCCTCGGTTTTTATGTTTGCCTTGATTTTAACACCGACACCGCCATAATTCAACTGTTTTTATAAAAACACCCCGCCATTACGGGCGGGATGAAAACAATATCTTTTTGTTATTATATATTTTTTTGATTTTGCATTACAAATGGCACATAGGTTGTTTTTCCAAGTGCTATATCCACCAAATTATCCTTTAACCCAGAATTACGTTCTAAAACCCCACTTGCAAGTTTATCTATAAGCGACATTGTTATCACCATAAACTTTTTCTGTGATACAGCATCACCTTCTTCTTCACGCATCACATATACGTAACTTTGAATGCAAGCGATAAGTTGTGACTTTTCTTGTTCGGTCATATTCGCAATAATCAAATCCGCAATACTTTGTAAAACTTCATGATTTTCAACATTTTTTAATTCTGGATACGACGCGGTAAATTCACGCAATTTACGTTTTACCATATATTCCGCCGCTTCATATTCTTTCTTTTTGCTGACAAGTTGTTTTGCGGACCCAACAAATACAATAAAAGGCACTATGATTTCCAAAATCATATGAAATCTGTCCTTGGCATTCATGCTTTCGATTGTTTCGAAAGTATCAAGTCCATCCTTTTTGTAATTGTCATACATTTCAAATGAAACACAACTGATACCACCCAAACACCCAATTGAAAACAAAAGATACGCCAAAAGCGTCTTTCCTGGATTGGCTTTCCAAAAAGCCAATTGTGTAAAAATTTTTAAATTTGGTTTTTGTTTTTTCAATTATTTGGCTTTTTGATTTGCTAATATTTCAATTTGTTTTTTTCTATTTTCGCGTTTTACTAACCTGTCAACAAAAATGATAACATCCTGAACCGTTAAATCAGGATTACGGAAAAAGTCGTCCTTTACATCCATAAAGTACGCCTCTTCAATTTTGTATGCAATATCTTCGACATCCAAAGAATCAGCCTCCAACTCGTCATATACTGTCGATGTCGGTTTGATATCCCCCCCAATAACCAATTTGAAAATTTCCATAACCTTATCAGCAACTTGTGGATTTATATTAGCATTTGGTTCAACAGGTTCTTTACCATTTTTGATGTTAACCTTGGTTCTTACTTTTTTTATAAGTTCGCTTACTGTTGTATCATGTTTAATAGCAGAGCTTTCTAATTCAATACCAAATTCTTTCTCGATACTGGTCATAATTTGCCACACATTCAAAGAATCAGCACCTAAATCCGAAACCAATGCAAATGTATCACGAACCTTTTGCGGATCTTTGTTAAGCTCTTTTATTATTATTTCACGTACTTTATTGTATAAAATCATCTTACATCCTTTTTGTTTGGTACAAATATAATACAATATTATTCTTTTGTCAACATTCTTTTGTAAAAAATAAATGGGGTGAACACCACCCCATTTTTTAAAAGCCAATTTTCGAGCCCTTGCGAAGATTTTTAACATCCATCTCGGCTGTCAACATTTCTATCAAGGTTTTTTTATCCTTGATACCAAGTATGTCTGTTTTGTTTTTGACAACCGTAAAGTCGCCTGGCGCAAGGTAATCAAGATTGCGAATATCTGCATCTTCCACCTTGGTGTCAAAGAATACCGAAAACGCTTCTTTGACTTGTTGCTTGGTCATGAAATCATATTTAATCTTAAATATGAATCTGCGAAGTGAAGCGGCGTCTATGTCTTTCATAAGATTTGTTGTGCACACAAACGGGACTTCGCAGTGTTCCATCTGGGTCAACATTTCATTGACGGCGCTAACTTCCCAACTTGCATTGGCCAAACCACGCTCACGCAAGAAACTATCGGCCTCGTCAAAGATAAGCATAGCCCCCTGCTCTTTGGCTTCATCAAAAGCCCTGGCGATATTTTTTTCGGTTTCGCCGACCCACTTGCTTTTTAAATCACTGGCGCGTTTAAGTATTGTTTTAAGCCCAAGTTGACTTGCAAGATACCGCGCATATGCCGATTTTCCCGTTCCGCTTGCACCATACAAACACAACGAAAACGCTTTTGACTTTCCGGCTTTTAATTGCTCGGTAAGCAGGTCTATGTTTGTATCCGTATTTAACAAACTTGGATCAAACGCGACCTTGGCTTCTTTTTCCTCGCTTGGACGGGTTCCGTTCATAGCGATACACATAGAATCTATGGTATTTTCTATGGCATTGGGCAACTTGGTCAGTTTTGCCACACGGACGGCAGAATCTATTACACCGGGGGACACATCATATTTTTTTGCGTATCTGGCAATTTCATCGTCCCCAATTTTGAAATTATGCCGTTTACAGATATTTTTCCAAACCTTTGTTTTGAAATTCACATCCGGCTTTTTGAATTCAAAACAGTATGTAAATCTGCGAAGATACGCGGGGTCCATACATCCTATATCGTTGGTCAGCCAAATCACCGGTCGTTTGTTTCTTTCCAACTGTTGATTTATGAACAGTTTTGATGCCGCCGACGAACTGAAACGATTATAGGCAAAAACGTCTTCGGCTTCTTCTACCATAACGACAGATGTTTTGTCGTTTGCAAGAATTCTTTGGGCAAACATCAGATAAGACCATGCAACATCTTTATCTTTGTTGCGCCCGTTTTCGGTCCGAAGCCCATACAAAGCGTATCCCAACGAAGAAACGATTTGTTTGGTCATCTCGCTCTTGCCGGTACCGGTCGGACCATATATAAGAATATTCATGCCACGAATATTCTTTTTAACGGCGTTGTCTATAAGGGAACTTATATAATCATATCCCTTTTGAACGTTGGAGAAATCCAGTTCCATATTGCCTTGCCAACGATCACCCAACAACACATCTTTTAACTCGTCGGTATTTTTTTGTTTACCACTAAGGGCCCGATACATTTGGCGTCCTATTCTAAGTTCGCCGTCTTCTGGGTCCCAATGAATTACGCCCGACGATAACAAGACCCCATCTTCTTCCAAGGCCGATTCTACTTTTGCCTTGGTCAACCCCGTTAAACAAACAATCGTATTTAGGTCCCTCATATTGAAAATCCCACAAAAACGATTGCCCGCCAGATTTCGCATGCAATGTACGATGTCATAGAAGCGCTTATCTAGTTCCACTGCAAAAAACAACTGGACAATACAACGTTCGGCATGATTAAACCCGAAAAGTTTTTCCACCGAATCCATATTCTTGTCAAATCCCGGTGCGGTGATATCGACAATTTTAACGCCCGTTTCCCTTATCAGTTTTTCAACAACATTCATTGTTGCGGGCGCTCTTCTTTTTACCGGCTTTTGCCTCCGTTCATTTCCAGAATCTAAACCAGGCAAAAAATCGTCATCATCATAATCTCGCCCCCCACTTCTGTCATATGTTTTCCATTTACTTACGAACCTGGAACCAAAAACCTCTCCACCAACATCATCTATGAAACGGACAAATTTTCTTGTATATGAAAACGGGAACTTATGTTTAACAACGTTGTTCACGTAATAAGCAATAATATGTTTTTTCTTCATGGCATATCCTTTTTGTTGGCTTCACGGTTATTATAGTGATACTTTTCGACACATTTGGTCCACACCATAAAATTTATTGTTTTTTGTGGTTTCTCCTTTTGTTGTTAAAAATGTTGATTTTTGTTCGTACCCCGAACGACGATGAAAGAAAGGTAGTTATAAAAAAAGATATTTCAAGTCCCCTTGTAAAATATTTTTTATTGATTTTTTGACAGGATTTCTAAAAGATTGTAAAAAAAGGATTTTTCATGGCAAGCAATCGTCAAAATTATAGAAATTTTTGGGAAATGTTGGATTTGTTACAAAAACTTCGCACAACCGGAATGACTAAACAGGATATTATGGCAAATGTCCGCCCTTCTATGAATAAACCATTTGGTGTATCGGAAAAAACCGCAAAACGACTTTGCGATTCTATTGCGGAAAGGTACGGCGATGATTTTTATCTTGATACCGGACAAAATAAATATTTTTTGGATGCCGACGATATTCCGTCCAATTTGGAGTTGGAAGAATTAACCGCACTTGATACTGCGATAAAAGAATTACGTAAAAATGAAACAATCAAAGCACCACTTGCGGAATTATATAAAAAGTTGATTCGCCGTTACGAAAATCATGTTGCGAAACGCGACCCACTACACAAATATAAAATACTTGCCGATGCCGAAGCGCAACGAACCGCAAACACCGTTTTTGTTGGTCCACACGGTCACATTGATGTTGACCCACAAAAAAAGGCATTACTGGAAAACGCAATTCTTCATCAAAAAGTTATTTCTTTTAAGTATATTTCCGAAAGCAGAAAAACCGAAAAAGAACATGTCGTCAAACCATTGGGGTTAATGTACGGTCCAAACAACTTATATTTTGTGGCACAAAACGACTATGGTATTCTTTATTATGTCCTTGAAAATATGCAGGACGTAAAAACAACGGGCGAAACCTTCACAAAAGATAACAATTTCAGTTTGGAAAAATATGCTGAAAAATATTTCGGTATATTTAAAAAAGGCGATGTATATGATGTGGAATGGCTTGTAAAAAAAGAAGTTGTTTCCGCTGCGAAACGCTTTATGTTTCATCCGACCCAGGAATTTATCGATAATCCCGATGGCACAATGACAATCAAACTGCACGCTGGTGGATTAGATGCCATGGCGATCCATATTTTCGGTTGGAACGGTGGAATTATTCCCATAAAACCCAAAGAATTGGTAAATCGTTATCGCGAAAAACTTACCGAAGCCCTTGAGCAACTTAAATAATACAGCCATTTTTACTTTCAAAAACGAGCGTTTACGAAACGGCGTTCCCGCACAGATAGCGCCACCCGTTTTCTTGTACTTTTGAAATACCGAAATACTCTTTACACAAACGCTCGTTTTTGATATAATATCTCCGTCAAAGAAAGGAGATAAAATGAAAGATTCCAAATTAGTTTTAACACTGTGTTCGGTTTTGGCTTTGGCTGCCTGTGGCGGTGGTTCTGGTGGCAGTGGCGCACCCGCAATCTCTGGCGGTTCATCTATTTCCGCACCCGTAACACCGACAAATACAATCAGTACAACCGATTATCGTACCGTTGAAAACCCAAATGTTAATTCCAACAATACATCCGTAACAAACATGGGCTCTTATTCGGTCACTAATGCGGCCGCTGTTCATACCGCAATGGTTGACTATGTCAGTGACAGATTGGGCGGTGATGTTTATACCACTGATAATTATAATGCATTGAATCTTGGTCGTGGTGCATCTATTCGTAGTGGCGCAAAAGTTGGTTTAACCGACGAGCAAAAATTTGCTATTGCGGATGCTAAAATCAATCAAATGAAAAACATTATCGCCGATTTAACCAACGCCGCAACCGATGAAGCACGTTTGGAATACGTGACCACTAATCGCGCCGCGGTCGCCGACGCTTTGATGTTATTCACAAATGGTGTTAATGCTGAAACCCCGGTGGAAGATTTAATAACAACTTTTGACGGACTGAATATAACTAATCTTCAAGCCGCGTTTGATAATTTTGATTCAACAAACTCTTTTGTTTACAACAAAGAAATGTTAAACGAAGTTGATTTCGTTGTAACTGGTGGCGATGAAACAATCCTTAGATTTGGCATGGATGGGAACGGAAAAATCACCAGTGTCACCCCTGGGCACGAAGTGCTTGGCACATGGACCCCATTATCAGAAATTGGCCAATTGGACAGAAACGGCGCAACGAACACCTTTGCTGGAACCGTTCACGATTACACGCTGGATATTACCGATTTGTTTAACACCCTAGCGGGCGTGGATTCTGCTAATGGTGGTTTCGCTTTCTTAACCTCGTCACTTGGTGGTTTAAGCCAAGTGAAACAACTTCATGTTCGCTCCGCTGAAACCTTGACTGACGAACAAGTACGCGACGCACTTCTTGCCGAATTTGATGCACGTAAAACGAAATTCTTGAGTGGACAAGATGACCATTCAAACGATGCGGCAATAACCGAGGACTTTGCAAAATTGCGCGCAGCAATCACTACCGAAACCCCTGCTGACTACGACACCTTATGGACAACAGCAGGTCATACCCCCGACAATTTTGGGGATTACTGGAACCATGTTGGAAATATTGACGTGAATTTGACCGCAACGTTAACGGGCGTAGGAAAAGATTTGGGCACAAAATTAAGATTTTCTGATTTTGGCTATATTGAAACCTATGAAAATGGCCATATCGCCCAATTTATGCCATATACTGGTGGTTATACGTCCCGCAACGTTGATATGGCAACGGTGGCAAGCGACACAACCGTTACATATACAGGGACGGCTATCGCTGGCCTTGACGCCAAGGGTCAAGATTCACAATTGTTAAGACAAAATGATGCACAGCTGGTATTTAACGGTTCCAATGGCAAATCTGTGTTAACAATGGACGGTCTAAAATACAGCAACAACAAAGATTGGTATACGATGGTTGTCACGGGAAAACCGAACAGCGATTTAAGTTTTAGTTTTGACAAAGATGGCAAAACCATTGAAAATGGTTATCGTTTTTATGGTGATACCACCGCAAATGGTGCTTTCGTTCTTGACCAAGCTTTTGTTACCGATGGCGTCCTTGGCAGTGGCGTCCAAGCACACGATGGTGAATTCTCTCTTGCAACTGGCACACCAGAAGACACCACATCGGTCCGTGGTTATGCCGAAGTCAATTATTATGGTGAAAACACGAACACACCTGCAAGCGAAGCAACCGCTGGATTTAACTTTGCCCAGGAACACATAAGCAACGGTTCCACAACTGATGAAATTGTTGTATATGGTGCCTTTGGTGGTGTTCAAACAAACATTGAAAACCATTAATACGGTTGTTCATAACAAAAAAACGCCCCGTTTTCACGGGGTGTTTTTTTATATTGGCTTTTCGGTTTGATAAAGTTTGTAAACATATTCTGGTAACCCATCCCTGCACATTGTTGTAAAAACAGGGGTATCCAAACCGAAAAACTTTATCAATTTTTGTGGTGACATATTGCACCACAAATCATGATTTGTGATTATCCCGTCTTTTGATGTTTTTATCAAACCACTTGGCAATTCCGCCCTACCTATGCACGAAGACAGGTAAACCCAACACTCGTCATTATCGCCAAGGTGTTCCAACGCCAAATACCGCGCATACATATTCAACGTTAAATCCGCTTTGGTTCCGTCCTTGGTCCACGGCGAACCCCCACCAATTGGTGCCGCGGTGGAATAAAAATCGCACGCAAGTTTTCGTCCGGTTATTCCACAATCGGCAACAGATGAATGTTGCGTATAAGCCCCCGTTCCGTTCACAATTATATTTCGTGGCACTTCGCCAAGGGTTTCACAAATAAAATCGCTAAGATTTACCACCTTTAGCATTGGTACTGCGACTATTGCCGTATCTATTGCGCCACTTTCGGTTATTGTGATTTGGGTTTTTATATCAAGTCCAAGGTTTTCACGCCCATCGCCACGTGCTAAATCATAAACGGCACGATTTAACTTTCGCGCCAAAAACAATTCGCGATTTATCATACCATCACCACGACAAGCATACCCCACAAAAACACCTTGGTCACCCCACCCCGAATTTTCAACCCCTTGGTTGATTTCGGCTGATTGAACCCCAATCAAATTTATCACTTTGATTTTGTTGATGTTTATAGCAAGGTCACCCCAACGCATCGCATAATCTTCGTCATACCCGATATTACGCAACACTGTTTTAACCAGATTTTCGACGTTTCCCAAGTTTGTATTGCCGCTTATTTCACCCCCAAGGACAATGGTATTATCCTTGACCATGACTTCGGTGGCATACTTTACCGTCGAATCCTTTGCGATAACACTATCCAAAATAAAAGATGAAATATAATCGGCTATTTTATCCGGATGCCCCAAAGACACCGCTTCCGCTGTTTTAAGCATTTTAATACTCCTTGTTTAGTCCATTAACGCAGGACAAGTTAGGATATAAATCCGCGCATCACAGGAACCACCCCATGACAAAAAGTATTCTAACATAAAAGAAATTTCGTTTCAACAGTAAAAACACTTGACAATTTTATTTTATTGTCTATATTTATACCGAAAAAAGACAGAACGATGATAAAATCAAGCATCGTGACCCTTTTTAATAACAAAAACCAAGGAAACAAAAAATGAAAAACTTGAAAAACATTTTTTTAATCGCAGTTGCGGGGATGATTTTAAAAGTCAACGTTGCTAACGCCAAGGATGTTAAACCAGCTTATGACTATGACTGTAATGGCCGCCCAGTAAAAGGTAAGGTTATCGGGTTTTCTTATAACAGCGACGGTACACAAAACGCCGTACTTTTAAGAATGCCGGATGGTCGTAAAGTTTTGGTTCACAAATATGAAAAGTTTGGTACATATGCGGACGCTGATAAAACTTTGCCAGAATACGCTATCGGTGACAAAGTAAAAATTTGCTATGACAAAAACGTTCGCAAATTCCGCGAAGGTTTCCGCGAAAACATTTTGGAACGCTAATGCGAAACCATTAACAAAAAAACGCCCAATTGGGCGTTTTTTTATTTGTTGTACACCTTACAATTTTCAACAAGTTTTTTTAATAACTCTGCACGTTCATTTGAAAGTTTTTGTATTTCTTTTTCAATTTTTTCCAAGCGTTCTATGGTATTTTTTACATTTTGGTTTATTTCTTTATTCATAAGTTTCCCCTTTGTTTGCCAACAGAACATAGACCATATCAAACCCAACGGTCAAGTTTTTTATTCCGCTTCGTCCCGACAGTTAAAACAAAAACACCCCTTGCTGGGGTGCTTTAAAGTTTCAATCTCTGGCGGAGACGAAGGGATTCGAACCCTTGATACGGTTACCCGTATACCACATTTCCAATGTGGCGCACTAGACCAACTATGCGACGTCTCCGGATTTTTTACCGATAATTATTCTTCGGATTCTTCGGCCAATGCCGCCATTTCATCTTCTTCGGTTTCTATGGCAACATCTTCAACCATAGGTTCACCGTTAATTTCGGCATCAAACTCACGCAATTGTGGATTTTCGCTTTTGCTTTCCACTTCCTCGGTTTCTTCCACAACCGGTGTTTCCTTATATGATTGAACAAATTCGTGACGCAATTCCGGCACATCTAATTTACCACTTGCGATTTCACGCAAAGCCGTCACCGTCAATTTATCATTACCACGTTCCACAACAGGTGTTGCCCCACCATGCAAATCACGAACGCGTTGTGTTGCCAACATACCAAGTTCATATCGGCTATCTACGTATGGTAATGTATCAGAATTTGTTGTACGTGCCATTATAAAATCCTTTGTTGAAAAATCTTTTCGTCCCGATATAATGATACAAGGAACACAAAAATGCAAGCAGAAAATGATAAAAATTATGTAAAAACTTTGTCTTTTGGGTGCAGATTGAACGCCCTTGAAAGCGAAAAGATAAAAAATATGCTGGTTGCCCACGGTTTATGCGGGGTTATTGCTAACACTTGTTCCGTAACCGCCGAAGCCGAACGTCAATGTGGCCAAGCATTACGAAAGATTGCCCGCGAAAATCCAAACACCCCTATTTTTGCAACGGGATGTGGTGCAACACGCAATCCAGAAATGTTTGCAAAAATTCCTGATACTTTCGTCATCCATAATCGCGATAAAATGAAATTGGAAGCATACATCAATGCATTACGTGGAACAAAATATGACAAGGCATGCATTTTGAAATTTGATGACGATGAAAAGGGAGTCACCCTGTCAAAAAAATTTGTTCAAATTCAAAACGGATGTAACCATAAATGTACCTATTGCATCACTCGTTTGTTACGCGGTCCCGCAATATCATTTGATTACCCAACCATATTGAACGAAGTCCGTGAAGCAACCCAAAATGGCTTTTATGAAATCGTTTTAACTGGTGTTGATGCCGCATCATACATCAGTAAACACAATGAAAAAAATTTACTAATATCGGGGCTTTGCGAACAATTGTTAAAGGATATTCCAAACATTGCACGTCTGCGTCTTTCTTCGGTGGACCCCGCCGTTCCCGCGATACGCGATATTATAAAAATCATGAAAACCGAACCACGTTTCATGCCACACTTGCACCTTTCTATGCAGTCGGGTTCTGATTCTATTTTGAAGCAAATGGGACGTCGTCATACCGCCGACATGGTACGGCAACTTGTAGCCGAAGCGGATGGGGAAATAACATTCAGTTGGGATATAATTTGTGGCTTCCCTGGCGAAACAGAAGAACTGTTTAACGAAACATTAAACCTTGTCCGTGAATTAAAACCGATAAAGGTTCACGCCTTTCCTTATTCAATACGTCCGGGAACCGTTGCCGCCGAAATGCCAAATCAAGTTGATCGCGGCATATCAAAACAACGTGTCCGAATTATCACAAAAGCCGCCGATGAAAACATGCGCGAATTTATGAAAACCCAACTTGGTAAAACGGTCCAAGTTTTGGTTGAATCAAATAATATGGCACGCACCCCTGATGATATACCGGTGCGTATTGCCAATATTACAATTCCCGAACGTACAATCTGTAATGTAAAAATCACCGATATAAACGATAATGTTTTGGTGGGAACGGTTGCCAAATAACTACCAACACTAACCACCAACCACTCACACTACCCACTAATACCAACCACTAAAAAAACTCTTGGCAGGCGATTTCAATCTTGCTATTATCACGGCATGATTATGAAAAAGTTTATTATTTTTACCACATTGTTGCTAACAACACCTGCGGTTGCCGACTTTTCTACCAGCGCAAAGTCCGCATTTTTAATAGATTATGATTCCGGCGCAGAAATAGTTTCCAAATCGGCTGATACTTTGATGCCGCCATCTTCTATGTTAAAACTTATGACTTTGGCGGTACTTTTTGATGAAATCAAAGCGGGACGCATGACGCTTGACGACAAAATACCAGTCGGGGAAAACGCTAATTATAAAAACCCAGTGTGGTATTCGGCAAGTAAGATATGCCTTGAAACAGGTCAGGAAATCAGTGTCCGTGACGCTATCTTGGGGCTGGTCGTATTATCCGCCGGTGACGCATCGGTAGCAATTGCGGAAAAACTTGGCGAAACCGAGGAAAAGTTTACCACACTTATGGAAAAAAAGGCGCGTGAAATAGGTATGCCCCTATCCACGTTTGGCAATGCAAGCGGTTTACCAAACGATAACAATCTTATGACAAGTCGTGAACTTGCTACATTGGCCTATCATTTGATTTCTGATTACCCCGACATATACCCTATGTTTGCTACCAGACGTTTTGAATTTACCGATTATAAAAATGATTGGTGCCGTGATTGGGGACGTACCCACACAATGAATTATAACAAACTACTCTTTATTATGCCTGGGGCGGATGGTCTTAAAACGGGACATACTGACAAGGGGGGGTTCGGTATGGTGGCAAGTGCCGTATCGGGTGGCCGTCGTTTAATTGGTGTTTTAAATGGATTTAATGCCAAGGGACATGACGCACTTGCTAATGAAATGAAAAAATTATTGAAATACGGCTTTACCACAACGACGACACGGGTTTTCTATCGTCCCGGGGACGAACTTGCAAAAATACCGGTATGGTACGGACGTCGTGACACCGTTACCGCAACCGTTGCCAAAAACTTCGCTATTACATTACCCAAGGACAAGGATTTTAAAAACATACGAATACTTGCCCGTTATAATGAACCCGTCCCTGCACCTATCTATATTGGCGACAAACTTGGTGAAATCATAGCCGAACAGGACGGTAATATTATCGCCCGCGCCGACTTGGTATCCAAGGACCGCATCCGCAAAAGTCAACTTTTGGGACGTATTTGGAAAAATCTTAAAGTTATAATCATGGGGAAATAAACAAAATGAACAAAACCGACAAAAACCCTTTTGATAGTATTCCAACAACAATAAAAACTGAACGACTTGAACTGCGTTGCCTGAATGTGACCAAGGAAAACGCAGAATTGCTTTTTACTATGTTTGACGGTGAAAAGCCCAAAGATTATCCTTTTACTGCTATTGCTCACGATATATCAAAAAATAATGTGTTGCCAGAATCACCCCAGGACATGTTAAAAATTATGGAACGCGACAATGGTTGGCTTGGTAACACTGGTCGCATATATTATGTTTTCCACGAATCCGAACCTATTGGCTGGACCCGTATTTTTTATTGGAAAGGAAGCGACACCATGCAAATATCACAAATGTTCTTGGTATCAAAGGTATGGGGACGTGGTTTTGCAAGCGAGATTTATAAAACATTGGATATTATTGGCTTCGAAAAACTTGGGGTCAACAGAATAACCGCACAATGCGATGAAAAGAATATTGGTTCATCTAAATCCATTAAAAAATCACATTTCACTTTGAACGGTGTTTGCCCAGATGGCTATATGTATGAACAACCCGATGGCACAAAACTTTTTGGCAATCAAGAAATCTGGTCTAAACTAAAACGGGAATACGAACAAAATGGCAAGTAAAAAGAACGCACCTGTTTACAATTTTCCAAACCCAATGGATAACGATTTCCTTGTTGGGCATGGTGATACCCTACAAAGATTTACCGAAGCGTGGAATAATCGTGACAAACACCCAATACATCCCGTATGGATGCTTACTGGTCCACGTGGCATAGGCAAAGCCACATTGGCTTATAAAATCGCCAAAATGGTTTATGGAAATGTAGGTGACTTTTTTATCATAGATATGGAACACAATATCGACAAGGACGGGAAAAATAAAAACGACGGGAAAACAATTTCCGTATTCACCATTCGTAATATCACTGAAAAAATACGTATGTCATCTATGTCGGGCGAATGGCGCGTCGTATTGATTGATCCGGTGGACCAATTACACACCTCGGCAGCGAACGCCATATTGAAAATATTGGAAGAACCACCCGCCAAGACATTGTTTTTACTTGTGACACATCAACTTTCAAGCGTATTACCAACCGTTCGTTCACGTGCCCGCGTTGAAAAGATGTTACCGCTTAGTATTTCGGAATTACGCCAATTGTGCGAACGCTTTATCCCCGATGAAACAATCAGCGACGAAGTATTACAACTTGCGAACGGGTCTTTTGGACGCATCGCCAACTTAAAACAATTCGGTGGGGACAAAATTTATGAAAAAGTCGTGGATATAGTTCAACGCAAAAACTCCACCGAATCCGATATTATGGCAATTGCGAAACAAATTGCCGCCGAACCGGAACTTTATGGCATTTTACTTGATGTAATCGCCCACTTTGGCTTGGCGGATATCTATCCCGACGCCACACACACACTTGCTAATATAAAACGCTTGAATATTGAAGCGGAAAATTCCATATTCAAAGTTATTCGGGACATAAAGAAATGCTTATAGATACACATTGCCATTTGACTTATGACTTTTCATCCGTTGGTGGAACCGACGCAGTGATTGCACGCGCAGTTGAAGCGGGTGTTGGCATTATGATTTGCCCCACCGCCGACCCCGAAGATGTGAACGCCGCAATAAAACTTTGTGAAGAACGCAAAAATATTTTTGCAACAATCGGTATTCACCCCGAACATATTGGTGTCCGCGCCGCCGACTTTATTACCGACGCGATTTTATCGCACCCACGCGTGTTGGGGGTCGGTGAAATCGGTTTGGATTATCATGAAATGGAAACCGACACACATGTGGCGCAACAAGAATTGTTTGTTGAACAACTTGAAATGGCACGCAAGCACAAACTGCCCGTGGCAATACACACCCGTGAAGCCGAACAAGATACGGCGGATATATTAAAAACCTATAACGACATTAACGGGGTTATGCATTGTTTTACATCATCATATGAACTTGCAAAAAAAATGTTAGACCGCGGTTTTTTCTTTTCGGCAAGTGGTATTTTAACATTCAAAAACGCGGCGGAAATTCGCGACACATTTGCTAAAATCCCAAACGACCGTTTGGTCGTTGAAACGGACAGCCCATATTGCGCCCCCGTTCCGTATCGTGGTAAGATTTGCGAACCCGCTTATGTTGTTCAAACGGCGAAAGTACTTAGCGAAATAAAAAATGTACCATTTGAAAAAATGTCTGCTATACTTACAGAAAACGTTAAACGACTTTACCCGAAAATAGAGTTCTAGGTTATGCCACGTCAAATGATAAAATTTGGTCAAGTTTCTGAAAACCGCAAAGCGCGGTTCAGTTATTCTATCGAAGACACAATCGAAGCGGGTATCGCTTTAACTGGTGCCGAAATCAAATCTTTGCGTTACGGCTTGGTTTCTATTATTGACGGTTTCGTCCAAAAACGTGGAACCGATTTATTCCTTGCGGGCGTAGAAATCCAAAAATTACCAACCGCTGCAAAATATATAAACTTTGATGAACGTCGCCCACGCCAATTATTACTTCACCGCGCACAAATCAATCGTATGACTGGCAAACTTACCGAAAAAGGCGCAACTATTGTTCCATTAAAGTTTTACTTTAACAATCACGGTAAATTAAAAGTATTGCTTGGGATTGGTTACGGTAAAAACAAGGTGGACAAACGCGAAACAATCAAAAAGCGCGAATGGGAAAAATCCAAAGCCCGCCTTTTCAAAAAATAAAAAGTGAAACGAAATAAAAAAACCGCCGATGGCGGTGTTTTTATTCTGGTGGGGCCACAGGGACTCGAACCCTGGACCCAATGATTAAAAGTCATTTGCTCTACCAACTGAGCTATAGCCCCAAAACTATCTTTTCCAGATGTTCGGGGCACATTTTGACACAAAAAAAACATAAAATCAAGAAAAAATATAAAAAAACGTAATTTTTTTCGTTCGATTACGAAATGCGATATTTTGGCCAAAAAACTCACTTCACTCCTTGTTTTTTCAGCTTTTTTGTATTATAATGTACGGGATAGATACAGGGGTAAGCCATGGCAAAATTAGAAGATTTTTTAAGTGATTATTTTAAAATACAACGGCTTGACGGTTTCCGTGGCAAAAGTCCTTTACAATGGATGACTTTTAGCGACTGGGCTACTGGTGGCAAACTGAATGACGAGGAAGCCAAGTGGGGAAAATATCTTGAAAAAGATGCGGCTGGTAAATACGTCACACACAATGGCTTGGTTGTTCCACGCGCAATACCGGCCGTTGCCGACCTTAGTAATACCGATTGGGAAAAACTTTACAAAATCTGCCACAACACATGGCTTAAAATGAACGACAAAAGCGGCGATTACGAAACCGAAGTTGTTGATTTTATAAATGATAATGCACATTTCTTTGATAAAACATCGTTTACAAAGGAAGCCACCGCCGCCACGGATGCCGCAATTATAGATTTATTAAGAGAGGCACACACCAACCTTATACGTTCTAGCGATTGTGCTAACTTGTCCGGCCTTCACCCAAACGAGATAAACAACTTATACACAGAAATTGTTAGCCGGGGCAAAAAAACTTATAATACGAACGAAGAAACCAAGAAAAAAATTCAAACCCTTGCCACCAAGCTTTTATATCCTGACGACAAAGCAAAATTGGATGCTACTGGATTTACATGTCCACGCAACACAGGATATATTATCGATGACGATTTTGGTTGGGAAACAAAAGGTATTGACCCCGCAAAACTTGCTGATTTCCAAGCTAATTATTCTAAATTTCTTAGTACTATTCAAAAAGATGACAAGGTCTTTGCCGCCTTTCAATCGAACGAAGAATCGCCTCAGATTATTACAAAAACCATTAATGATGTAAAAGAAAAGGTTGATTTTAACAACGACAAAACAAAAATTCCCGAAAAATCCGAGGACCGATTAACTTTCGTTGAACAAGTTCAAAAATGGGCAAGCGATACATACGAAGATTATTTCAAAAAATACGAAGATTTACGTGGTCATCGCGTTTATAACCACAGTACCGAAGTCCATGCAATTGTTAAAGCAATTGATAAAGCCGAAATAAAACCAACCGATGGTTTGGGAAAAATTATCAGCAGCGCCGACAGCATAGCTTCCAAATTAAAAAACTCAAATCCTGCCGCTGGTGAGGCATTTGAATGGTTTGCTTCAACATTAAAGAAAATTGACGCAACTCATTCTGTCGAAGACGCGTTAAAAAACGGCGGACAAATGCGTAATCTTGTTGCGGAAATTATTAAACAGGCCGCGAAAGATGGTAAACCGGAAACCGAAAAAAAGGCTCAAATAGCAATGGAAGTATTGATGACTATTCAATACGGGAATACGACAAGCGCGACTCTTGATTATCTTGCGGACGAAAAACAAAAGGGATTGTTCACACTGTTATCGGACAAAGATTATTCGTGGAACAAAAACGAAGGGATGAAATTCATTACTGACGCTATGGATAAAACTATGCGTTGGGCGTTCTTGGGTGTCGGGCGTGTTGGTGCGATTATTTACAATAACATGCGCAAGAATTTTAACCGAAAATTCGACGGAAAATATCGAAACAATTCTTTGCGTGGTGCACACCAGGCATGGCTTACAAAAACATCTAGTGATCGGGCAAAAGTCAACACGAATCACGAAGGCGACCAACCTGGTTCCGCAACACCATCAACATATCGCGCACAATATGATCAGGCCGCTAATATCGATCGCCGTGATGCTGTTTTACCACAAGTGATCGGTGGGCGCAGGGTAACACCGCGTTTACATCGCGAACTTGTTCGTCATGGTATAATCAACAATGGTATGACAGATGACGAAAAATACGCAGCCATTGCCGACCATCAAAACGAAATTGAAAACATTATAAACACATATGAATACCAAGCCCAAGAAGCAGACAGGGAACTTCAAGAATACAATTTCCGTATCAGCAAATTAGAAGAAGCCGCTAGGTTGCATGAATACTATGACGAAGTGAAACCAGGGGGAGCAACCCCAAACCCAACTCTTGAAGCACAATATCAAGATCAAATAACCCATTTTGAAGTTAACACAATTGAATCGCCAGATGGTACCTGCAACATAGATTTAACCAACCTGGCAACAAATGCCGCGGCTTTAAGGGCGTTTCAAGATACTATCAGAAACAGCAGAGAATATAGAGATGCAACAATGCGTTCTACCCATCTGCGTAACAGACAATACGAAATGCAAGATAGCATAGATGCGTTTAACAAGGCCACAAAACAAATGGAAGAAGCCCAACGACGCATGGAAGAACGCGAAAAAGAATATAACGAATTTGATGATAAGCACCAAGATATGTACACTCGCCTTATGTCTTATTGGGACACACTTCAGGACGGTCGTTGGACGGGTCATATCGGCAGTGCGAAACGTTTCCAAAATAGCCATGCCGAACAATTAAGGCAGGCAATAGCAAGGAATCGTGCAAATTATCATGTTCATTAAAAATCCCCCACTTTTTGTGGGGTTTTTTATTGAAATCTTTTTTTCATAATGCTATTCTTTTCGCGTAATTAACAAACCAAAGGAAAGAAATATGTATATTATGGCTTTGAACTGCGGTTCATCTTCCCTGAAATACCAGGTTTTTGATGCCGAAACTAAAAAACAAATTGTTGGTGGTAACGTTGAAAAAATTGGTTTACCAAACTCTTTTATCACACAAAAATATCCTGATGGCACGAAACAGAAAAAAGAAACCGAAATGAAAAATCATAACGAGGCGTTAAATGTCGTCTTGTTTATGTTGCGCGAAGCATCCATCGATATGAATGAAATTGGTGGTGTTGGTCATCGTGTTGTTATGGGCGGTTCTAAATTTGCATCATCCGTTGAAATAAATGATGAAGTTATGCGTGCTATCGAAGAATGGCGTGATTTGATGCCGTTGCACGTTCCTGCTTCATTGATGGGTATTGAAAGTGCCCGTCAAATCTTGCCTAACGCGAAACAGGTTGCCGTATTTGATACCGCATTTTTACAAACAATGCCTGAATATGCATATCGTTATGCTATTCCCGAAGCGTGGTATAAAAACCTTGGCGTTCGCCGTTATGGTTTCCACGGGACAAGCCACTTGTACGTTTCCAAACGCGCTGCTGCTTTGTTGGGCAAACCAGCGAACGAATGTAATTTAATCACAATGCATATTGGTTCTGGTGCTTCGGGCGTTGCTATCAAGGGCGGTCGTGCTGTTGATACAACATTGGGTATGACCCCAACCGCTGGTTTGGTTATGGGAACACGTCCGGGCGATGTCGATGCCGCGGCATTGTTCTATGTAATGGAAAAATTGGGTCTTAGCCCTGAACAAATGAACAAACACTTGAACAAAGATTCTGGTTTGATGGGTATTACAAAATGCTTTGCAGATCGTCGCGATGTCGAAGAAAATCGTGAAACAAATCCGGATTGCAAATTGGCGATTGATATGGAAGTCCACACCGTCAAAAAATACATCGGTGCTTTCATGGCGGAACTTGGCCATGTTGACGCATTGGTATTTACCGCGGGTGTTGGCGAAAACGACAGTTATTTGCGTGGCAAATTCTGCGAAGGTTTGGAAGAATTGGGTATCAAAATTGACGCGGATAAAAACGATAAAGCCTTGGCACGTCTTGATGCCGGTGAATGTGAAATCAGCACACCTGACAGCAAGATAAAGGTATTCATGATTCCAACAAACGAAGAATTGGTTATCGTGGAAGATACCTTGGCAATTATGAATAACACTTATAATGCCGACCATTTGAAAATGAATTATTCATTTGCAAAATCTAAATAAAAAACTAAATACCCCGAACTTAAAAGGTTCGGGGTTTGTTTTTACTAAAAACATCTTGTATTTACGCAATTTTATAGTATGATTTGCTTAATAGAGAATGTAGCGGCGCATATCGCGTCGTGAAAGAATAGCCCACAATCACAGATTCACTACAAATAAAGTTCGCGCCCTACTTTATTCGCAATGAATTGTGTGATTGTGATATTGTTAAACTAAATAAAAGGATTTTTTATGGTGAAATTACACAAACACACCGAAGAAGAAAAAAAGGTCGCCACGCCAAAAAAGACAAAGGCGAAAAAGGAAACCAAACTTGCGAAACCCGCTAAAATAAGCGACAAGCCGGCACACGAAAATGACGCCAGCGATGAAAAAGTTTACTTTATGGCATTGGGTGGCTTGGAACACGTCGGCCAAAACATGTACCTGTATAAATACAAGGGCAAATACCTTGTGGTCGATTGCGGTATGGGTTTCTTGGAAGAAGAAATCGGTGCAGGCGATGTTCAATATTGCGACACCCGTTGGCTCGAAAAACATAAAAAAGACGTTGTCGCTTTTGTTATCACCCACGGTCACGAAGACCATATCGGTGCATTGAAATTCATTTGGCCAAAGTTCAGAAAGCCAATTTACTGCACACGTTTTCCAGCGGAAATATTGCGCCAAACATTCCGTGGAATTGAATTGGATTTTGACCCGAAAAAGGACATCGTTGAATTTGACGCAGCGGGTGCAACACTTGATTTGGCACCATTTACCGTGGAAACATTCCATGTAAGCCATTCCGTTCCCGAAGCGCAAATGCTTATCATTAAAACGGGGGCCGGAAAGATTTTGCACACTGGCGACTGGACTTTCAATGATGACAATCCAATTGAACCCGCAACCGATTACGCACGTTTACGTGAAATCGGTTCCGACCCGAAATTATTGGCGTGCGCTTGTGATTCCACATCATCTTCACGTCAAACACCACAAACAACCGAAATTCAGGTTCGTGATGCACTTACCGAAATTATGAAAAAGGCACCTGGCCGTGTATTCGTAACGGGATATTCTCGCAGCTTGGCAAGAATTAAAATGTTCTCGGAAGCGGCGCATGCCGCGGGACGAGTCGCCGCAATCAAGGAACGCAGCAACCCCAACCCCGTGCCGTATGTTGGCTTACCCGAATTCCGTGAAATGGGTATGGAAATGGGATATTTAAACAAGGACGATGTTTATACCCACGCCGAAATCAAAGATTTACCTGCCGAAAAACAAGCAATCTTTTTGACCGGTTCCCAGGGGGAAAAATTCGCTATGCTTACACGTCTTTGCCGTGGCCAAGTCAAAGAATTGAAATTATTGCCAACTGATACGGTGGTATTCAGTGCTATTGTTATTCCGGGACGCGAACAAGATGTTTCTTTCATCTATAATAAATTGGCGAAAATGGGTATTCACACACACACCATTTTTGATACCGACCACGTCCACGCAAGTGGTCACGCGGGTCGTCCGGAATTTGAACGTTTTTATGACATGGTTCATCCCCAGGTCACAATTCCAATGCACGGCGATTACATCAACGAAATGTTGAACGGTAAAATGGCCATGGAACGCGGTGGTGCAAAACACATGATGTTGGTACGCAATGGTGAAATGGTTGCGCTTGCCGACGGCCAGGAACCATATGTATGCGAAACAATTGAAACTGGCTTTGTCGTAATGGAGGGTGAAACCGAACGCAGTGCTGATGACCAAGTTTACAAAAACCGTAAAAAGATTGCATCTAACGGTGCGATTTTCGTCACCCTGCCCGTTGATAAACGCGGTTTCTTAAAAGGCACCCCCGAAGTATCAAGTGCGGGTATCTTTGAAACCGATACAACAGGCTTTATGAAACGCCAAATCCAAATTGAAATTACCAAGGCCATCGATGGTTTGTCCAAGGCCGAACGCAAAAGCCAAGACAATCTGTTCAAGGCGGTCCAAGTCGCGTCAAATAAAATTGTGCGCGCGGCATTGGGTGCGGATAAAAAACCGCAATACAGCGTCCACTTTGTTCAAAAGTAACGGTAATTACTAAAAAAAACACTCCCCGACAATCTGTCGGGGTTTTGTTTTCCTAAAAAAATTTCTTTACTTTGATTTTTTCATCTTATACAATTCATGCGTAGAACAACAAAGGAAGGAAAAACATGCCAAAGAAAACAACAAAAAAAACAACAGTTAAAAGAACTGTAAAAACACAATCTGCACCTGTTGAAACAATGGGGTGCGCTTGTGGTCACGAATGCGGTTGCCATCGTTGCGGCAAATTCAAAAAAATCGTCGTAATCGTATTGGTATTCTGCTTGGGCTTTGCTGCGGCAAAATTCACATCTTGCCCATGTAAGAAACACCCAATGTTGAATATGCATCCGGTATTCACCGATGCGGGTTGCTTGGATATGGAATCTATCAAATGTCCAAAAATGTTGGAAAATTTGAAAGCAAGCGAAGCAAATGCTGACAATTGCATTACCAAGGACGAATTCTTTGCCATGCGCAAAGAAATGATGAAAAAACATCATCATGGTCCAAAACACATGGGGCCAAAACCGGAACAAGTTGAACAACCACAACCGGAAAATATGTAATTTTTGATTACAAATAAAAAACCGCCAAATCGGCGGTTTTTTTTATTTTTCACGAACGCCAAGAAATTTGAAACTCTTTTTTTGTTTTGCTTTATCCAACAAAGCATTCAAATCCCAAATTTCAACTTCTTGTTCCTTTATAGGATGTTTTGACCATGTTGCACGTCTGCCAGCATATCTTGATAAAACCAAATACGCCGCCAAATTGATTTCTTCGTTTTTAAACGCTTTTTCCAAAGCGATTAAAATATCATGCAAATACCCGCTCAATTCACGTTTAGATATTTTGTTTTGTGTATAAGCCGTTTCCAAACGAAACGCGCTTTGATCTTGCGCAATAAATAATTGACCTTTTTCATCAATTGCTTTTATTTGTAATTTTTTAGCCATACCTAAGCCCCCTTGTTTTTATTTAACACAAATATAATACAAAAAACATAAATTGTCAATTAAAAACATGCCTTTTATTTTGAACACTCGCGTGCGCTTTCCCCTAACAAAAAACCACCGTCCGATTTGGACGGTGGTCTTATATCGTTTTGCGAACATTATTTAAAAGAAACTTTTGGATTTTTTCTTTCTTCTTCGTCAATTTCAAACAACTTTTCCGGCATAATACCAAACATACGAGCCACAATGCTGCTTGGGAATTGTTCAATTTGAGTATTCAACCCCATAACAACGGTGTTATAGAATTGACGCGCTGCTTGGATTTTTGTTTCCGTATCGGTCAATTCGCTTTGCAATTCCAAAAAGTTTTCATTTGCACGCAAATTTGGATAAGATTCCGCAACCGCAAACAAACTTTTTAACACACCCGACAAGCCCTTTTCCGCAACCGACTTATCAGCGGCACCACTCGCAGCCATTGCCGCGGTCCGTGCCTTGATAACGGCGTCCAAAGTATCTTTTTCGTGTGCGGCGGCACCTTTAACGGTTTCCACCAAATTCGGAATCAAATCATATCTGCGTTTTAATTGGGTATCTATGGTTGCCCATGCTTCACGCGCCTGATTACGACGTGCGACCAACCCATTATAAACCGCAATAAAATACAAAACGATAACCGCAATAACAGCAATAACAGTCCACATTTTTCACCCCTTTGGTTTTTATTAGTTCTGGGTTTATTTTACCACAAAAAACGACACAAAATCAACAAATAATGTGCTTGATTTTTATCTGGCTTGTTGTTAGATTTTTCCTAGTACAAAAGACAGAGAAAATTATGCCAAAAATATCCGTTATTATACCTTGTTATAATGTACAAGAATTTTTACCAGAATGTCTGGATAGTGTATTAAATCAAACATTTACCAATTTTGAAATAATCTGTATTGATGATTGTTCAACAGATAGAACAAAAGATATCCTAAAAAAATATCAACAACAAAATAAAAATATTCGCATAATCTATAATACAACGAACCAAAGGCAAGCAATATCACGAAATACTGGCATAGATGCAGCAAACGGCGAATACATCTATTTTATGGACTCGGATGACACAATCAGTCCTGATTGTTTTGAAACCTTATACAACGCAATCACAAAGGACAAATGTGATATCGTTATGGGCGCAATAAAGCCGTATCCACAAACACCCGACAACCCAACCAATGTAAGTCGCAGTCAATCCTTAGCAAAGTGGGTAAAATTTGTACCTTTTACAAAATTAAAAATCAACGAACAAGACGGATATAAATACTATTTGGATATTAACTGCTGTCCCGTCAACAAATTATATAATAAGAAATTTTTACGTGATAATGGTATTTATTTTATTAATGGGAAATACTTTCACGAAGACAACGGATTTTGGTTCAAAATTTTAGCATGTAAACCTGTCATTTCTGGATTGGATAAGGAAACCTATTTCTATCGTGTTTGGGACTTATCAACAACATCTACAATGGCAAAAAATAAAAAAGCGCATCTATCAAATTATCGCAATGTGTTAAAAGACGCGTTATCTTTCACCAAGGATAAAGGGAATCGTACATTATGCAAATTTATCTATTTTGAAATTTATAAAACCACAAAGCACCGTTTATTTTATTTTGTTTGGAACTCGCTTGAAAAGCGTTTAAAAATACTTTCTTTTCCGATTTTTGGATTACGTTTTGATCGGGGCACAAATTTATTCAAATTTAAACTTCTTGGCATACCTATTTGTAAATGGGGGAAAAAATGAAGACGACACCACGCGTATCGGTTATAATGCCGGCATATAATGTGGAACAATTCGTGGCAGAAGCCATAGAATCTATTCTGAACCAAACATTCACCGATTTCGAATTCATTATCGTAAACGACGGTTCAACAGATAACACCGCAAAAATAATTACCGAATATGCAAAAAAAGATAAACGCATAAAATTCATCAACAACAAAAAAAACGCGGGGTTTATCACCGCATCTAATCAGTGTCTTGATATAGCCAAGGGCGAATACATCGCAAAAATGGATAGCGATGATGTTTCCCTACCAACACGATTAGAAAAACAAGTAAAATTCTTGGATGAGAATGACGAAATCGGTATGGTCGGGGCTGCTTATCAAATCTTTGGTGGCCGCGAAACCACAATAAAAAATCCGGAACATGTCGGAATACTTGATTTGTTATACGGATGTTGCACAACAATCGTCATGTTCCGTCGCAAAATAATTGAAAAATACCACTTACGGTATAACATGGATTTCTTTGCATGCGAAGATTACGATTTTTATTCACGCTTTATTACACATGCAAATATTGCCAATTTACAAGAAGTGCTTTATAAATACCGTTGGCATGGCACGAACGTATCTTTAGTGAAGGCAGAACAACAAAGACAAAAAAGCGACAAAGTTAGAAGAAACATATTGGACAACATATGTTGCGACAAAGCGTTAAAGGATTTTATTTTTACCAACATTCACCCATCCAGACATTTTTGTTTCAAACTCTTTGGTATTATCCCATTGTTAAA
>Ga0310696_10001856_pt1 | contig 29408 bp, 55 predicted proteins | sample AusTroGonzalo_MG_4_FD_203885 | JGI IMG/M metagenome (GOLD analysis project Ga0310696, IMG submission 203885) | Bovine rumen microbial communities from tropical cattle in Woodstock, Queensland, Australia - Gonzalo_02 (v2) (version 2) | ecosystem: Host-associated > Mammals > Digestive system >... | reverse complement strand
AGGTGCGGACGATATGTTTAAAGTAGGACTTACGGGAGGCAGCGGTAGCGGCAAGAGTACTGTGGCCGCGTCTTTTATGAAGAAAGGCTATTCGGTATTCATCTGTGATTCGGCCTATCACTCGTTGTTGAAGTCGTGGTCCCCTATGAAGAAAGAGCTTATCAAGGCCTTTGGAGAACGGATCAAAAAAGAAGATGGTGAAATCGATCGTAAGGAACTCGGGCGAATCGTATTCAATCATCCGAAGAAACTCGAGAAACTTAACAGCATCACTCATAAATATATCTTCGAGTATATGGACTTGTGGATAGCGGAGCAAGAAAAACGCGGAGTTGATCGTGTTATCATAGACGCGCCGGTCTTATTCGAGTCCGGGTTGAATAAAGAATGCGATCTGATTATTGCAGTAATAGCTTCCGATGAAAATAGAATTAAACGAATTGTTGAGAGGGACGGTCTTACAGAAGAAGAAGAAGCCCTCAAGAGAATTCGCGCTCAAAAACCAAATCAGTTCTATTTTGACAACGGCTGTTATATTATCGAGAACAACGGAGGTTTTGGCGAACTCGAACTAGCTGTCTGTGAGGCGGAACTTCTTATAGACTATAAGGCAACGTATCCGGTGACGTACGAAATAGATACTGATATTTTTAAGAGCTAAGTTTAATGACTTAGTTCTTTTTTATATGTCGGGCAATAAGAAAATATTGTATAGTATAATAGAAAAGTATCTATGGGAGGATAAGAAAAATGAATGTAATTAATAAAGACGAAATAAGAAATAAGTTTATGTTCGCAAACTTATCTATCGGCGACTGTTTTACTTTCCCGCCGTCAAGTCCGTACGTAAACGATATGATTATTTACATGAGGATCGGGCTGAGCAGACAAGACACGGAAAATTATAAGGCGATCGATCTAGAAACCGGTACGCTATTTGACATAGATCCAAGTGCGGTAGTGCTTAAAGTAGTGCAGCCGATTACGATTTACTCCGGAGCAAGAAATGAAGAAGATAACGGTGAAGAAATTGAAGAAGAACAGGAAAAAGATCATATTTATTCTCTATACGAGTGGGGAACGTATAGCGATCAGCAATAATTGACTTACGAGACGACATACAATAGGCTTTCTATAGCGCATAATGACAGTATGGGATAATAAAACAGCCTTCCGACTAGAAATTCGTGCGACCATAATTCGTCTTTACGATAAATAAAGGGCATAAAGGCCAAGTAAAACGCCCTACCGTCTTGAATTCGTGCGACCGTGGAGGAAAAAGGGGCGCCAGAACGAGCGAACGTGAGGCCTCGTGTGTGCGCGCGTAGATGGTCGTTAGCCTTTTGGGTCAATTTAAGGCCGGTAGAACGCAAAGAGCCATTTTAGGCGGGTACTTTCTAGGGCCCCTCCCCCCAAACGACGACAGACGGAGAATTTCGGGCGTCCGGGAGCGTTTTAAGGCCTTCTACGTCCTCGCCCGCGTGAAATAAAAGAAATTTCGATAACGGTCGGCTATTATGGTCGGCCGGTTTTTTATTGTCAGCATATATCGCGCATTATGCGTGCGTGTGCGTCGCGTGTGTGTACGTGTGTGCGTAATTGAGGAAATTTCAGAAATTTCGATTTTTTTCTAAAAAACTGCTATATTCGCCCTCCGGTTATCGTATAATGTAATGCAACAATCATTGGCATATAACTACCTCCTTTCTTTTTGAGAGGCCGTTCGGATTGCCGTTTTGGGAAGTGCGGGATCTTGAGCGGCCTTTCGCCCTACGCGTGCGCCTGCGTGTGCCCGTGCGTGCATTATGCGCGAATATAGTGTTCATCAAAAAAATATTTCTTTTTTACTGAAGAAATCTCTCCCCCAAGGGAAAAACAATTTTTTACTGAAAATTTCCTTACACATGTGCGCGCACGTATTTCTTTTTGTGTTATTAGATAATACGTAGTATTAGATAATAACACAGCTACGATAGTAGCTAATTATCTATATAGACACCTATCTAACGACAACTGTCTTTTATAAGTCTTCTAAAGAAAGAAATATATAAAGAAAGAAATTTTGAGAATCCGAACAAATTGTTAACACGTTCACAAAGCGTTAGCAATTGACTGAATTAATAATATTTATATTTTTATGTAAATAAAAATATAAATATTATTAAAAAATTGTGAACAAACCGTAATTTGGGTAATTTCGCCCGCACGTATGCGTATGTGCGCACGTAATTAGGACAATTTCGGTAATTAAGGAAATTTCGGCAATTTCGCCGTTTAATATAGAGGAGACATCAAGTATGAGTAAATTTATCGAATGCCCGCATTGTCATTGTCAGTATACTCCAGAGGAGATCTTCGTGAGAGGGGCTTTTATCGGTAAGACGAAGGACATCGTTAAGGACGCTCTCGGAAAGATTCTGTATTCGGACTACGAAGAGGGCAAGGAACCGGACTTTAACGAGAAGTTCATCTGCGACAATTGTAATAGAACGTTTTTGATTCACGCCGACATCAGTTATTCTACGGAAGCCGAAAAAGAAGAACTCGATTTTTCTGAAGAATACGTAAAACTACTGTAATGATCACTATCGTCGAAAGTCGCCCGATCAAACAACCGGGTCTTTCTTCGTTAAAAGTATCGTTCAGTTATAATAAGACCACCGTGGACGCCATCAAGTCTGCGGACGTCTGCGCCAAGTATCATGAGAAAGAAAAACTATGGGAAGTTCCCTGTTGTTATCTCACACGTTTATTGGACGCCCTTACGTTTATCGACGACATTTCTCTTACGCTACTGAAGGAAGACCGAATAAAAACGGAATCTATGTATTCTCAACCTGGACAGCCTTTGACTGAAGAAGAAGTTAAGGCCTTCAGGTTTTCTCCCTTTGCTCACCAGATAGAAGCCATCAACTACGGGCTCACTCAACATAAGAAGTGGCTTTTACTGGACGGCTGCGGAGTCGGAAAGACGCTAGAGGTCATAGGACTCGCGGAGACATTAAAAAGGAGAGGGCTTATCGAGCACTGTCTGATTATCTGCGGCGTTAACAGTATCAAGACCGTTTGGGAAAACGAAATTAAGAAGTTTTCGACCGAGACTTGTCGAATTATCGGTAAGTATATTACGAGGACCGGCACTGTCAGATACAAGACTATCCCGGAGAGGGCGGAAGAATTAAAGAACCCTATAGATGAGTTCTTTGTAATTACCAATATAGAGACTTTAAGAGCTGACGCCGTAATTAAGGCGATTTCGAAATCTAAAAATAAGTTCGATATGATCGCGGTAGACGAATATCATCGGTGTAATAATCCAGGCAGCGACCAAGGCAGTAATTTGTTAAAGCTAAAGGCCGAATACAAAATAGCCGCCACAGGTACCTTGATCACTAAGAACGCCATGTCTGCTTACAGCGGCCTAAGTTGGATCGGAGTTGATAAGGCTACTAAGACAAATTACGAATCTGTCTACTGTATTCACGGTGGAACCAGCGGACATCAAATTATGGGCCAGCGAAATCTTCCGATGCTGAGAGAAGAGGTGGAAAGTTGTTCGCTAAGAAGAACGCTCGGCCAAGTCAGAGCCGATATTCCGAAACTTTCGATTTTCTTTGAACCTTTGGAGATGGATGAACCACACGCCAAATTTTACCAAGCTATCAGAGAGGGCGTTAAGGAAGAAGCGGACAAGATAGAGCTCAATACCACTAATCTACTCGCACTTACTACGAGATTAAGACAAGCATCAGTATTACCAGGCTTACTTACTACTCAAGATATCCAGAGTACTAAGCTTAATCGAGCTGTCGATCTGGCCCATGAGATCATAGATGAGGGCGAGAAAGTAGTAATTTTCAGTACGTTCAAAGAGCCGGTGTATAAACTTGCGGAATTACTGAATGAATATACGCCATTGATTAATACGGGAGACCAAGATGACGGAATCATAGCCAATAACGTAGATAACTTCCAGAACAACCCGGAGGCAAAAGTGTTTCTGGCGACTGGAAGTAAGATGGGAGTATCCCATACTCTCAACGCGGCGATGCACTTAATCTTTCTAGATATACCGTGGACTTGGAGTGATTTCGATCAACAGTATTCCAGAGTCTATCGAGTTACAAACGATAAGCCGGCAATTATCAGAGTACTAGGTTGCGCCGATACTATAGACGAACATGTCTGGGACATTATCAATGAGAAGAAAGACACACAAGACTATCTAGTAGACGGCAAGCCCTCACGTTCAATGCTAAACGACATGAAACGAATCGTCCTATCGTAATTGGGGCGATTTCGTTTGTAATTAAGGAGATTTCAGAATATGGATGACAAAGCGGGAAGTTTAGACTACAGAGGATTTCATGTAGACTTTTATTTCGACGATCCCGGACAACAAGTTTATACCGTGTTCGAAAATGAGATGATTTCGTTCGGTAGCTATAACGATCACTGGGAAGACGACATGAAATACATCATTGACGATAAGTTAGATACTATCACCAGAGATTTCGGAGATGACTTCTTCGGCGCTGAGTTAAAGTGGTTTAAGAATGCCGGACATGAAGACATCGGGTTGTACTATAAGATGCGGCTTATTAAGGTCTATATTTGTGCTAAACGAGATTCAGTTAATTTCGACGCCATAGAAAATATAAAATCTGACGCTCTCAAACAATTGAAGAAAGTTCGCGCTGCTAATCTGCTAAATTAAGAGAAGTGTTGAGAAACACAACAAAACAGATTACTTATAGGAGGTCGGTGGAATGAACCCCTTTGAAAACGAAAGAAAAGAAATTGACGAGTATTCCCAAGATGAACTAGAGCGCATTTATGGTGCTCAGCCGGAGTATGATGAAGACGACTGGTACGATGCTTTTGACGAAGAGCCGGTTAGTGTTGAAGATCCGGATGATCCAGAATTACTAGATGCACCTGAAGACCTAGATCCGCCAGAAGACTTTGATGGATATTGGGCAGACCTGGATGAACCGCAGGTAGACGAAATTGAGGAGATTTCGGCAGACGCTCCGACACCTGATGATTTCGAAGACGAAGAGACTGAGTGGCCAGAGTGGAAAGAAGAAGAGGAAGAAGTTGTAGAAGAGTCTGCGCCGCTTACTGAAGATGTATTAACTGAAGGTCCTTTCAAAGCTATAGGAGCTAAAATATTTGATGGGAAACTAAAAAAGCTATTTAAGAACTTTGTAGTTGGAACGGTTAATTACGATCGTTTTGTAGATGCAGAGAATGCTGCTAAGACTCAACGTGCCAGAGATGCCGTGGATCCGAAGGTACAAGCACAAGAAGTAGTAATTTATGGTGTTCTTGCTGATAACTTTAAGGATAATGCTAACTTGAAAAAGTTTTTAGATGCCGATGATCAGAATAGAGTTAAGTTAGAAACACGTACTGGTAATGGTGATACTGGCGTTGACTATTCAAAACAGGTTTTAGAGAAGTTAAAGAAATGGCAAGCTGCTGAAAAAGCGGCCAGCAAAGGTACGAGTAATAATCCAGTAGATAAGGTAAATGCACTTATTGATAGTTTACCGACTGGAATGACTGATGCTAATAACACTGAAGTAAAAGAAAAAGTAATTGCAGCTAGGGATGCTTTCAAGGCTCTTACTCCAGATCAGCAGAAAGAAATTTCTGATGAGCGTAAAACTAAACTAAATGCTGCTTTAACTACTTTTGGCCTCCCAACACTTGAGCCTGGAGAGCCGACTGCTGAAGAAGAGGCTCCTCCAACTGAAGACGCTCCTCCAGCAGAAGAGACTGAAACCAGAGGCAATACTGGGCTAGCAGCTGCTAATAGAGCACAAAAAGCCTATCGTGCACTAAATAGCCTTGGGATTACCGACAGAGAACAGCAGAAAAAGATTATACAAGCACTTCAGGCAGCACTAGGAGGCAATAAATAATGACTAGAGAATTATTTGATTACGATAATTATATTGATCAGGACTTCCCTGATGTAGAAGATAAGCCGATTACTACTTCCGTAGATGACGACTTTGAAGATGACAAAGCTATTCTAGATAAAAAGAATAAGATCCAAGAATCTGCAGAAGAAGAGCCGCAGTGGGAAATCCAATATTTTAAGAGTACTGGAAAACCAAATAAAATTATTACTGGCTGGGATGCTTTTGATGAGGCTGTCGAGGAAGCAGAGACTGATTGGGAAATTAACAACATTTGGGCAATCGGACCCGATGCAGACAATCTTCCTTACTGGACAGAAGAAGAAGGTTTACATGAAGACCTGCAAGAAACCGTAAATCCAATAAAGAAACCAACAACTAATATCGATTTCAAAAAGATGCAGGAAGCCATGGAAGAGAACGAAGACGAAGTCGAGTGTGCATGGTGTAATGAACTGTATCCAAAGACTGACTGCATTAAAGAAGTAGATCTCGGGTGGCTCTGCCCTTACTGCAAACAAGCTATAGAGAATCGCGGCGAGAAACTTACCTTCACAAACAGAGAATCGCTTGATGAGTGTGGTGATCAGCCTCTGAGTGAAGGAGAAGAATCTTCCGATGCAGATGAACCAAAGACTTGCGAGAAGTGTGGAACCAGACTAAATGACTCTGGTACTTGCCCTTATTGCGATCATGGTGATGAAGAAGTACTAGACGAAGCGAACGCACCAAAGCTCACTGATGATGAAGCAGAGAAACTCCTAGCTAAAGCAGATGAGATCTACGCGAAGTATGATGGTGACAGAGACTACTATTACATGAAGTACTTGTTCGACATGTGTGCTGAGCTTAATGATGAAGGTGAAGCGTTTATCACAAGTAATAAACCTTCCGAGTTTGAGCGTAAGGCTAACGACGTTATCGAGTACATCCCTGTGTGGAGAACTCATGATGCGACCGACCACAGACTTCCTATTAAGGGACAGCCTATCAAACATGGCGGTAAGTTATTTAACAAAGATGGGACCATAAAGAAAATCGAAATTGAAAAGAATCCAGATGGATATGACGATTACTGGAGACTTTACGTAGTAGATTAATCGTATATTATGGTGGACGGACCATATAATAAGCCTCAGGTTATATCTTTCGCTCATTTGTAATAAAATAAACAGGAAGATCCGGGATTAATAGGATAATTTCGGAAATTTCAAAAACAAAAGGATGGTGTTTAACTATGAATGAAAAAGAACTTAACCTAGATAACCAAATCGCCGAGGCAGAGAAAGCTTTGGCGGACCTCAAAAACCAGAAGGCTAAACAAGAAGAAGAGAAGCGTCTGGCAGAGAGGGACAACAGAAAGGCCGATGCACAGAAAGTCGAGGTAGCTTTCAGAGCAATGAACACGGCGCGTAAGAATTATAACGACGTCGAAGCGAAAGCGAAGAGAGACTTCAACAAGAAAGTGCTTGAGGCTAAGAAAGTCTACAACGACGCTATTTCTGAGGAAGCGAAGAAAGTAGATGAAGCTCAGGCAAACTACCAGACGGAACTTCGAGAGTTTCAGAAGAATCACAAAGATTATCATCTGACACTCAGAGATCCTGACAATGATTGCACTCAGACTCTGATCAGCAATTCGTTCGACAAGGATTTCATGGATTCGATCTTTAACTTCTTTGATCGCATCTGGTAATTAACCAAATTTCAAACTGAGGCAACAAAGAGTTCGTAGAAATACGGACTCTTTTCTTTTAGGTTTATCGTATAATATAATGTCGAGTGTGTGCGACGGTTCTCCTTTCTTTTGTTAGCTGGCCGGTATTAACTTATTGGCCAGCTAATTTTTAAAAGACAGGGAGATAGTAATACAAAAGAGAGGGTAATTATGGCAATTTCAGTTCTGATTATGATCGCAGCAGTATTGGGTATGATATTGGCGCAAGATCTGTTTCTAAAAATCGTGGCGATCGCAGTATTTGTAATCGCGGCAATTTCGTTTTTCGCCAGAGAGGTAAAGCTCTTCGGAAAGATCAAGCGACTTGAATATCTAATCGGTTTACTCTGTACACCAGACCTAGACCAGAAAGAGAACGAGTCGAATCGTAATTAAGGAGATTTCGTTCTATGGGACATGAAGGAATAGATGTAATGGAGGTGGCAGTCAAAAGGGTTCTTGAAAACGATCACGTCGAAAACGAACTACTTTCGAGTTTAGCCGCGTATCAGACCGCTAAGATCTTTAAAAAGATTTTAAAGAAGCTAGTTCACGGTTTTAAGGAGTCTGCAAAGGCCGCAAAGAGATCTCATATGATTGCTATTAAATTGCGGGATACTACGGCGGAGCATATTATGAACTATCGATTGTTTTTACGCTGTGCGGACTTTTACAAAGAAGACATTAAGAGGGTAAATTACATGCTTAAGGAGTTTAAGACTTATTTAGTGTCTGGACACTTTTTCGAAATGTTTTCGGGTGGAGAAAGAAAACAAGAGGACATGTTTGACTTTACAAAAGTATGAGTGCACTGACAACACTGTTTAATAAAGACATCGGGAAAGATGGTAAAATACTGCTTTTAAATAAAGAAAAAAAAGAGGTTGGCGTAATTTACCTGAATTCGGTAGAGCCTGCAGATCTGCAAGTTCTAAAGCCGAGCACACTCGTTGGAGAGACCTATTTTATCTACTACAAAGGTATGGGAATCTTCTTTTCCTACTACCGTAAACTCCTTGGAGGAGACAACATTTAACCGATATTTCGATGCCGATGCCCAACGAAATTTGGGAGATTTCGGCGTCTTTTTTCTTTTAAAAAGTGCTAAATTAAATGATAAAAGAAATAGAAAGGAACACTATAATGTTAGTACTATACACCCAACCTAATTGTGGAATGTGCCGTACAGCGCACTATATACTAGATCAGAAAAAAGTTCCTTATGAGGAGTGCCAAGACGCAAACAAATTACGCGATCTTGGAATTCTTCATACCCCGGCTTTGGACACCGGGGAGGAAATACTGACCGGTAAAGCGCTTATGGATTATATCAAAAGTCTTTAATGAACGCGCCGGTAGAAATATTCGGCGCGCTATTTTTATATCTTTCTGTAAACAGAATTTAAATATGGAGATTTTCATATGGATGAGCGAACTCTTAATAAGAAACTAAAGTTTATTGAAAACTACAAAGCTGCTCTTAATGCAGCGACAGCAAGCGAGAAAGACTCTAATGCAAACGTAACGTCTAAGAACATTGCTACTCTTTCTGCGGAAATGAGTAAACCTGAATTTATCGATGTCGGTCGCGCGCTTATTAAAATCTGGCTAGATGATGAAGAACTTGCTGCGGCTTTTGATGCCGACCTAAAAAATCACATTATCTATGTAAATGATGAGACCTCGATAATGCCTTATTGTGTGGCAATATCACTGTATCCCTTTTTACTGGATGGGTGTAAAACACTTGGGGGTACTTCCGGCCCACCTAAACATGCTAAGAGTTTTATTGGTGGACTATGTAATCTAGTATTCTTAATTGCCGGACAGTTTGCAGGTGCTGTCGCGATTCCAGAATTCCTACCGTACTTGGATCACTTTCTCAGACTTGATTTCGGCAATGACTACCTTGATCACCTAGATCATCCGGTATGGAATCTGGGTAAGCGCCCACGTACACTTCGTAAAGAAATAGAAGACTACTTCCAAGAATTTGTACATTGTATTAATCAACCTGCAGGTGCCAGAGGTTATCAATCGCCTTTCACTAATATTGCTTACTTCGACAGCGGATATTTTAACGCTATCTTTAAAGACTTCTTCTTCCCGGATGGAGACGTGCCTTGTTATGAAACAACTGCAGAACTTCAGAAGTTATTTATGAAGTGGTTTAACAGGGAGAGACTTACTGAGGTACTTACCTTCCCAGTTGAAACAATGAACTTACTTTGGGATAAGGATACCAAGCAGTACGTAGATAAGAACATGGCAGACTTCACTGCAGAGATGTGGTCGGAAGGACACAGTTTCTTCTTGTACAACTCAGACTCTGCCGATGCACTTTCAAGTTGTTGTAGACTTAAGAACGCTATTGAAGATAATACTTTTAGTTATACACTTGGTGCAGGCGGAATCATGACTGGTTCTAAGAAGGTAATCACTTTGAACATCAACCGTATCGTTCAGAACTGGTTTAACGAAGAAGTAAACAAGAGGTACAAGAGAAATAGAAAGACCCTTCCAGAATATTTAACCGCTATTGTAGAAAGGGTACATAAATATCTTGGTGCGTGGAATGGTTGGCTTTGGGATCTGTACAACGCGAAACTACTCACAGTGTATAGTGCTGGGTTTATCGACCTGGACAAACAGTACTTAACTGTTGGCATTAACGGAACATTGGAAGGTGCTGAGTTCCTGGCAACTATGAACGATTATATTCCAGAGCAATATAAAAATCTAGAGATCTCGCCTAATAATGCTGCGTATAAACAGTATGCTAAAGATATCATGGGTACAATTAAGACTCTCAATGCCGCGGCAAGAACAGAACACACTAAGTTTAACACAGAATGTATCCCAGCAGAAAACGCTGCAGTGAAACTTTACAACTGGGACAAGAAAGATGGATACTGGGTACCAACCCACCGTAATCTTTACAACTCATACTTCTATCCGGTAGAAGATAGCACGTATGATCCGATTACTAAAATGTATTTACAGGGTACAGACTTTATCGGTAATTTGGATGGTGGTTCTGCTTATCACTGCAATCTTGAAGAACATTTAACGAAAGAACAATATAGAACGCTAATGGACATTGCTATCGAAGCTGGGTGTTCTTACTTCACATTTAACGTTCCCAACACTATCTGCAATGATTGTGACCACATAAGTAAGCATAACTTGGATCATTGTGAAGTGTGCGGTTCCACAAACGTAGACTATGCCACGAGAATTATAGGGTACCTAAAGCGGGTTTCTAATTTTAGTGCAGCCAGACAGATAGAAGCTGCTAAGCGCTATTATGCGCATAATATTGACGGATCAGAGGTATAAATGCTTAAATATTACGATTATGCGGTGACATTTGCCGAATTTCCGCGGGAGATCGCTTTATGCATTAACATTACGGGTTGCCCGAATAAGTGTAAAGGTTGTAGTGAACCGTGGTTAGCAGAAGATATTGGATCGATACTGGATAATACGACTCTACTGCAACTTACACAACAACACCCCGGAATTACCATGATTGGACTCATGGGGGGTGACAATGATCATGATGCTGTACGAGAGTTAGCTGATTTCGTTCACAGCGAACTTGGACTTAAAGTGGGGATGTATAGTGGGAAAGACGAATTGGATCTGATATTAGCGAACGTATTGGATTACTATAAGATCGGAAGGTGGATTCCTTTTGAAGGAGAAGAGTCTACCTGGAAGAATCAGACTGCCGGACCTATATGTTTGCCTACCTCTAATCAGGTCATGTACAAGCGAGAGGGTAACAGATTAATAGACGTAACGAAAGACTTTCGCGCGCGCATTATAAATAATTGGAAGACTGTTATCATTGAAGAAAAGACGGGAGAAAAATAATCTCGTCTTTTTTCTTCTTACTGCGTTAATGGCTTTCTCAATACGTTATAATAGTAGTAGAAAATAAAACAAAGGAGAAAACCACTATGGAGAAACTCACGTACGATCAGCTCTTCGATCGGATGATCAAGCACAACGAGGCCAATAATATCACGACGCAGTTCGGCGATCCGAAACCTTTGTGGGGTGTCGTCGTTTTCAAAGACGAGACCTTCAAAGACTGCAAGAATTATCCGGAAGGTGGCTATTCCCTCGAGTCGCTGAGTTATAAGTTCCGCAGCGACAACAAGCGGTTCATTTCGTGGATGTGCGGCAACAGTATCTTCGGTGAGTCGCTCGACGGTTCCGACCGGTGCAGACTGGACTACTGCCTCTACGGTGAAAAGCCGTGGTTGATCGACTACTGCTACATTATCGATGATTAAGACGCTGATACTCTTCGGAGTTTTCTACGCAGTCATTCTGTTCATACTAATACAGGAGGGAAGAAAGAAATGAGAGGGCAGATTTACAAGGACATCGATTTCGATTTCTACGCGACGTTCTGCGGGATGAGAACGTTCGTCGATACCATCAGACTTTCCGGAACGAAGACCAAGATCAAGCAGGCAGTCGTTGAACACGGGAGGATGCTTCGGGCTTTCTTGAAAGAGACTCATCAGCCCGGAAGACTAACACGCGTTTCGAATCACCGAGATTTTCAAAATATCTGATTCCTACTGCGTTTTATGGTCTAAAAATATGGTATAATAAGAAGGAAGAAAATCAAAAGGAGCTTGAAACAATGGTTGACTACAAAGAACTGATGAACAAACTGCTGGACGATCGGTGCGATCTGTATGGCAGCCGCAACACGATTTCCTACCTGCTCGATGATGGGTACACCCGCGACGATCTCATCGAGTTGAACTTCGATGAAGATGATGTGGACCTCGTAATCAAAGCACTCGAAGAGGACCCGGATGCCGAGTTCGACTGTGAGTAAGGAGGACGATATGGAAAAGACAAAAGTCGTCGTGGTAGTCGAGGGTGGTATGGCCCGTGTGCTCGTCTCGGACACGGATGCGGTCGACGTTGAGATTCTTGATCTCGACGCAGCAGAAGCAGAAGGTACGGAAGAAGAACTCGAGTACGCTCGTAAGATCGCGGATAACTACGACGGCGCACTCCACGAAGTCTGGTAAGGAGAATACCATGGAAAAGATAAAAGTAGTTATAACTCTCGAGGGCGGTTTACTCGCAGTTTACTCCGATTTTCCGAACAACATAAGTGTCGAAGTAATCGACCTTGATGAAGAGGATGCGTGTGAAAAGAGAGAAATCTGCGATCGCATTTCTCAACTTCTTGAACGTGTATATTAATAAGGAGGACGACGAATGACAGTCAAACTAAATAACATCATATTCGAAGATGGGACGACACTTCCATGTGCTCTTAATCTTTTCATCGACGATCCGGCTCCGGGGACGATCAAGAGTCCTTCGGATTTCGATCACTATGTGGGCGATAATGCATTCGCTCAGTTGGAACATAGTTTCGGTACGAAAGCAAAATCTTTCAAAATCGAAAGTATTTCGTAAACCTACCGCGTTTTCCTGATTTCTTTTGTGATATAATTAAGTTACAATAAAGAAAAGGAGAATACACACTATGTTCAATGTTATCGGCACCGTTTATAACATCGACTATGACGTTACCGAAGAGGCCGTTCAGGACGAACTCGGCAATCCTCAGGATTACTCGTCGGAAGAACTCTACGATTTCACGGTCAGAGAGAAGATCAAGGAAGTCAAAGAGTCTCTGCCGAAAGAAATGAAGTTCTACCTGTCGAGCGAGGACTTCGAAATCGCAGACGTCTGCGATGATCCAGACGATCCTGCGTCGCTCGATCTCAATGACGATGAAGTGCAGGACGTTCTCATCGATCTGGTTCAGGACTACATCAGCGATAAGACGGACATGTGCCTTAACTGGTGCATAATCGATTTCGACGGCAGTCATTCCGGTGAGAAGCCTCATACCAAGATGTCGACGTATGGACTCGCCCTCGCGCAGTATTCGAAGCACGGTGGTTTGATCACGATCGATATGCTGATGACCGACGATGATCGCGAGTATCTGATCAAAAAGATGAACGAACTGAAGTTCGATGATCTCAAAGACTCGTTCAATCCCGCGACCGAGTATATCGAACTTGAAGTTGAGGAGATTCTGCAGTGTGGAGACGACTCGACCTACAACGTCGGGACGGTCACTTCCCGGATTTTGAATAAAGGAGAGTAAGACAATGAACAACATGATGATCGAAAAAGCAATCATGATTTCGGCACTGAACGATCAGGACAATCCGGACAATGTTCTTCGGCTGGACTATCTGGCCTACACGCCGACCGATCCGAAGTTGGAGAACAAGTGGTTCAAGGAGTACGTGGTCGTTAAGTTTCAAGATGGTGCAAAAACGATCCGAGACATTACCGGCCTGACAAAGAGCGATACTCGGAGTATTGTCGTTCACATTCTGGCCGGCGTCGATACCAACGATCCGAAACTCAACTGCCCTCTGCCTACCGTAGAGGACGGCTGGGCGCTCGTTCACGGAATTATCGAGTAAGATTTTCAAACCTACTGCGTTAATTCGACGCTATCTGTGATATAATAATTACAGAATAAAAAAGAAGGAGAACAACAATGGACATTATCAAAGAGATTCTCGTAAAGGCAGTTATGATCGGATTGGCAATGCAGTACATCGATGATCGGTTGGCAGAACTCTGCAGTGACGATGACAAAGATGACGAGCCGATCAAGAATACCGCTCGGATCGATCTTGACGACCTGAAAGTCAAGCCGGCTTCGGTTTGCACTTCCGAGGAACTTCAGAGACAGAAGGCCGCGAAGGACGACGAGCCGATCCCGCCCACAACGAAGGTCGTCAACATGATCCCGTTCGAACTGTACCAGTTCACGCCCTACGGTTCCGACATCAGATGCACCCGCCCGACCAAGGACCGCGAGTACGTCCGCATTCTGGCGGCCTGCCGCGGCAAGTTCCTGACGGTCAAGCACATCTTTCCGAACGTCGAGAATCCGAGCCGGTATGAGCTGATCACGCTTCAGAAACTCGGATACCTTCAGAGATACACTCAGTCCGAGTACGTGACCAGATGGTCGAAGGACGGCAGTGTTCTTGAGGCCCGTAAGGTCTGGTTTAAGACCACTCCGAAAGGTGAGGAACTTCTTAGAAAGGTCGGCGTTTAATGGAACGCCGACCCTTCGACAATGAATACGTCAATCAACTGGCAGACGAGATTGACGACTCTGAGAACGAAACGGTTTACACCGTGGTTCTTCAGGGACTGGACGAAAACGATCTGCCGACAACGGACGAAGAATCTTTTTCGTCTTCTACCAACGACTACGACTATGCTCTGAAGCTCTTTGACAGTATCAAAGCGGCCGGAGCTCCTTGTCCTGCCAATCCGAAGACCAAGTACTTTGCGATTCGTTTGGACGTTCAGAGCGGCGACGACACATGGACAAATAAAATAGAAAATCTCTGGTTAGAGTAAGAAAGGAAGAACAATGACTCAAGACATCAGACTATCTCTGGAAGAGACCGCAAAGATTCTCGGCGACTTTCGGAAGATTTCGTATCAGGACCTCTGCGACGGCTATCACAAGGCCAAGATCGACGGTGATAAGCGCCTGCAGAGCGCATATCTCGCGGCCGTACTGCTTCGCGAGTGGTACATGATCGACAGAATCTACCAGAAGTGCAAGAACATTGTCGGTTTCGAGAGAGAGGACGCATACTCTCAGTATCAGGACTGTGTGATGAAGGCACTGGAAGATGCGGCATGGCTTAAGCCTGACAAAGAAGGTAAGACATTTACCGCTCAGCAGTGCGTTAATCAGGTTCTGGCAACCCGAGGCGCCCCTGCGATCATCTACAACTCCAACCTCGCAAAGAACAAGGGTTGCGTAAGCGTACAGTCGATCGATGACCCTATCAATGACGGTGAAGACCGCGAGTTGACTCTTCTGGACACCATTGAAGACGAACATTCGGACATTGCAGACGTCGACGCCGAAAGTTTTGCGATTTCGCTGGTACAGAAGTACATCAACAAGAATAAGGTCATCGAAGCGATTATTCTCGATACAATCGCTTCTCATGATTTCGATAAGACTTCGAAGAACGTAATTCGAGAGATTTCACCTGAAGGTAAACAGATCAAGAGAACTGTCGAGTATCACGAGTTTTCTCGTAGACAGTGCATCAAGTATCTCTCCGACCTGCCTCAGAACTTCTCTGAATACTTCAGCAAGAAGTATATCGTCAAGGAGCCTATCGTCGAGGCTGCGGTTGCAAAGGTACGTGCGTCGAACAATCCGAAACTCTACAAGTACCTCGATGCGGCTCTGAACTTCACTCGCGCGGCAATTAAGATTTAAGGTCGTGAAAAACGGCCTTTTTTCTTTATTGGTTATCGTATTATATAATGTAAAGATTTAAGGAGAAGAAGAATGTATCTCGATTTATTGTGCGATAATAATTACATCAACGTCAATATTAAGTTCATGAAACTGGTTGGCATTGAGACGGCCGTATATTTTGCGGAAATACTGAATATTATTCGTGAGGTCGTCCGGAAAAAGAAGTTCAATGAGCAAGGATTCTTCAAGCTGGATCGTAAGTACATCGAAAGCAGAACGACTCTTGATGCCGAAGCACAGTACGACTGCGACGTAGTTCTCACTAAACTGCTTGTTCTTTCGGCAGACCCAGCGAATCTCGATATGGTTCGGGTAGACTTGGAAGAGTTCGCGAAGATTCTCGTTGACGATAATATGAAGGGCATTTCCGCAGAAAAGAAGAAGTTGAAAGTCAACGCAAACGATAGGGCCGAACAGAAGCGTGCCGGCATAGCGGCGACGTTCAGAAAGATTATCACTGAACAATACGACCTCGGAGAAGAGCTAACGCAAGCATTCTGCGACTGGTCGGATACTATTATCACTACCGTAAAGCGCCCTCTCAACAAAGTGATACTGGATACGTTCATCAACAAGGTTCTGCAGTACTCAGACAATCTTGCAGAACGACTTGACGTTATTTCTACGGCGACCGTAAGCGGCTGGAATAACGCTGATTGGGCGATTAGCGGCATTAGAAGAAATCGTCCGGCAATGATTAATCCGGTAGCCGAACAAAAAATATCTCAAGGATTTGCAAAAGAAGCGTTTTAACTGCGTTAATTTTATTTTCTTTGTGATATAATTATAATAGAAAAAAACAAGGAGGACAAGAAGATGCTTCAGAAGAACATCGAAAAGGCGGAACGTCGTGCTCGCAGAAAGCCGGCGATTCCCTATACTCGCAAAGGCCCGACCAAGAAAGGTCTGCTGAGAGCGGCGGACCGTAAGTACAAGAAAGTCTATGAAGGAGTGTGAAACATGACGAATCCTACTACGAAGGCGCATTACGTCATAGTCAATATCTATAATCCGGATGACTTTAGCATCAAGGCGATGATCGTCGTTCCGGATGACCGGGATGAGGAAGAGTACATCAGTGAAGTTCTGTCCAAGTTCGAAAAGGTTTCCTATATCGACTGGGACTACACCTGAAAAGGAGCGAATGTATGGATACTACCGGTCCGTCGCTGAGCAACAAGGACTTCACGTATTTTTCAGTTGCAAGAGATATTTCGTTACTGAGTGATCATCGTTGTCAGATGGGCTGCGTTATTGTCGATCATCATAGAATTATCGGGAGTGGGCACAATAGTATGACGAAGTGTCATCCGGTACAACTCGACCTCGACAACAAGTTTTATCCGGAAACGATTGATAAGAACAAAGGGCCGCTTCACGCAGAAGTGAGCGCATTGCTTCCGCTGATTAAGCGACACTACGATCTATCTGGCGCCACGCTGTATATCTACAGAAAAGACAAGCATGGAACTTTGGCGATGTCGAGACCATGCGTAAGATGTATGTCGCTACTCAAGAAGTACGGCATCAAGAAAATCAAGTACACTACTCCGGACGGGTTTGCGTTCGAGAAAATTATTTAAGGAGAATCAAGATGAGAACAAGTAAGTATGTCGGAAAAGAGTTTGACAACGGATGGGTTTGCACGGAGATCGTTCTGTCCAACGTGCAGGGCAAGAGAAGCAAAGCGCCGGGTAAGCGGAACTACCGCTACATCTTCCAGCGCAGAACTTCTGACAATCAGGCGGACAAGATCATCGTGCTGAACAGCACGGATGCCGCGAATGTCTACAAGGGGCGTCTGCTCGTCGAGGAACTGGCCGAGTTCCGTCATCACGTCAAGAACGTCAGACGGTCCGTTACGTACAGTTTCAACTAAAAGAGAGGTTTTCCTCTCTTTTCTTTTTCTACCGCGTTTTTACCGACCGATTTGTGATATAATTATATTAGTAAAAACAAAGGAGAATAAAAGATGAAACATTATTACGCGATTGAACAGCCCAGCGAAGACTACTTCGATTACGAGTTGTACTTCAATGACGACGATGCGATCAACCATGGCATGTGGATCGGCGGCAATAGAGAGTTGATCGATATGGGAGACAAGGACTTGATTAAGATCGGGGATAGACTCAACGACCTCTATGCCGACTATCTCAACGAGTGCGATCCCGACGACGAAGACGAGAACGGAGTCCCCGAAGAGGAACGGATCGAACTGGCCCGTCGATACTTCGACTGCGATGCACTTCGCGGCAAGATCGATGCCGATATGGCAGATCAACTTATCGGTCTGGCTCGTCGTCACTATGACAATGACGGCGATCAGTACGATACTATCTGCGAGACTCTCGAACTTACTCGCGGAAAGCCGTACAAAAACGGAATACTTCGCGGAAGCTGTCAGGGCGACTGGCTGAGATACATCTGTCCTGAGGAGGTTTCGGGAGAGTGTCTCAGGTTCATCGAGGCCGTCCTCTTCGCAACCGGTACAGAGTATGCGATCTGCACCACTCCGCATGAGTCGAGAGACGACGTGGATATGCAGGACAGTGATATCGAGTACAACTACTACTATCAGTATGGCGAAGATGAAGTAAAAGCCGCGATCGCAAAAGACCTGTCCTACAAAGACAAGATCGTCAAGCCGGAAGAAGTGGTACTGGTCAAAATCTCGGGCAGACACACATACGTCGAGTATGATTATGAGGAAGTCTAAAAACCTTCCTCTTTTCTTTTCCTACTGCGTTTTTATTGAGAGATTTGCGATATAATAATAGTAGAAAAATCAAAGGAGAGAAACAATGGAATTCAAACATATCAACGACTGCTGGAGTGCGCTCGAAGATTGCAAGTCGATCGAAGAACTCGTGAAGACGATGGGAGAGTTTCCCAACAAGTTCGGAACTTGGGCGATTTCGGGTATGGACAGTGACGGCCTCGAGATCACCAACTACTACTACGACGAGCAGGCATGGGCCGACGCGGAAGAGTCGGACTACTTCTACTTCGAAGACCTGATGCTCGGCCACGAGAGTTCGTTCTGGCCCTACATTATCAATGCGGTAGATGCTGACACGGACGGTGACTGGGATGTTATCAGTTCGGCACCGACTCTGGAAGCCGCAAAGCAGTTCGCTCACGACCTCGTCAAGTACGTGCACTTCAGAGACTACGAAGTCTACAAAGCCGAAGTCGTTTATCGGCCGGAAGATGAGAACGATCCTGAGAGCGACGAGATCGTCTATACGGTCGAGGAAGGAGAAGTGTGATGACAGTAGATCATGAAACGAAACCGATGACGATACGGTTCACCAAAGAAGAGTTTGCGGCAGAACCGGACTATCTTCGGGCAGACTATCTGCGACTTGATCAAGAACGTCGAGATCTCGAGAAGGCTCTTTCTCGCATCGGCTGTCTGGTAAAGAAAGACAAACTTTACCGGCAAGAGTGGGAGACTATCAAGGCCAATCTCAATCGGAATGTCGGAATTCGACTGATTATCGAATAAGCCGGATTTTTTCCGGCTTTTTCTTTTTAACCGCGTTAATTTGACCAATTTCGTGTTATAATATACTTGTAAATAAAAAATAAAGGAGAATAAACCAATGTCGAAAGTATGTACTTACATCAAGGCCACTCCGAAGGACCTGTCGATCCTCAACTCCGTCCTCGGTCAGATGAGCGACGGTATCTGGGAGAACACCCGGTCGATGGAAAGGTACTGGAAAAGTCTGGACGTCACGGTCGGCTCGGATGGGTACCTCTACATCGAGGACAAGTTTTGCGTCTGTGGTGATCCGGTCGATTTCATGGCCAACAAGATCAAGCAGGTCCTCAAGATCGAGCAGGATGAAGGACACCGCGCGATCAACTGGGATCGGTCCTGTGTGGAGGTTTCCCACTACATCAACCATCAGCCCGTTACGGTCGGCGAGTGCTATCGGCTCTACGATGCTCTCAAAGGCAGAGACACGACGAAGAAGACCTATGCCACCCGCTCGCCATACGAAGTTAAGATTGACTTCAATGGCAGTCTGCTCACTCTGATCGTCGAGGCCGCGAACAAGTACGATGCGATCGTTCGTGCAAAAAACGAACTGTTCGAGCGGGCAAGAGTCACTGCAGTTCCCGTCTGATAAAAAGCCGGCTTAAAAACCGGCTTTTCTTTTTCTTACTGCGTTTTTATCTACTCCAATACGTTATAATAATTATAGAAATAAAAACAAAGGAGAACTACGATGAACAAAAGAACCTATATCACGAAGGATCGTGTTGACCGAGTTGCGGAAGAACTGAAGAAAGCCACGGAAGTACTGACAGCAGAAAATGCTTCGGCTACGTGCTATCGGATTCTTCTCGATGATGAGGATCTCGCTATCTTCGTCGGCTGGGAGGACGGTTTCGACGCAGATGACGACTGGCTTTACATTACCGGTGCGAGAAAGACCAGTCCGACCGACAAGTGGATGATCGGCTATGCACTGTGCTGCGGTGTGAAGGTCAGATGTGACGCGTACTGGGCCGATTACGAGTGTCTGCGCTTTCCGTGTGACTCCGAAGGCAACATTCCGTGGTGCGGAGAGTCTACGATCGCCAAAGACGACAACTACAAGGCCCTCGCGAAAGACCTGCTGGAAGCGTACGTCGGTCTGCGGAATATGCTCGAAAAGGGCAAGATTTCGTTGTAAAATCTTCTTCTTACCGCGTTAATTTGATCAATTTCGCGGTATAATATACTTGTAAATAAAAACAAAAGGAGATTACAACAATGTCTAAGTTCTACGGCCAGATCGAAGGGGCTGCGAGGACGGTTGCTACCCGCAGAGGTCATCGCGAGATCATCACGTCCGCTCAGAGTTATGATGGCTCGGTGCAGACGTACCTCTACTACAACGATGACAAGAAACTCTGTGTCCGGATCGGTCTGTCGGACGATTCGAGATTCACTCCGGACGAGATCGTCTTCAACGGTACTTTCGAAGACTTCAAAAAGAAGTTCAACTGAAGGAGGGAGAAAGAATGGAAACGGGATTTGTGATCCTGACCACGACCGGCTGGCCTGAGTGCGATACCTACGATGACTTTGGTTTCACTGCCTTGGTTTCTGACATCTACCTCGCTTATAACAAAGCGGTAAAAGCAAGAGACGACATGATCGAAACCGACAAAAAGGACTTTGCCACAAACTATATCGAAGATGGCGAGGGAGATCGGGTTGACTTCGACGAGGGTGGGGATGACGAAGAGAAGTACGTTCAGTTCCTGCTCGATAACGAGGTACAGTACGAAACTAAGTACTCCATAAAACAGGTTTACGTCAAAGGGTAAAGGAGAGAAGAACAATGAAAACGGGATATGTTGTGATGAAGGCGACGTGCTACGGATTTTGCAATGAGGACGTCCGCGACATCGAGTGGGAAGCCGATTGCAGTGAAGTTTACCCCAACAAAAAGAAAGCCGAAGCCATCAGAAACAAGATGATTAAAGACGACATCAAAGAGTACAAAGAAGCCAACGAGGAGTTCGAATATATCTCCTTCGAGAGAAGTGAAGCAGACGGAGTTAAGTCCGTTGCATACTGTCCGGAGGGCGACCTGGACCAAGAGGTGAAGTACTACATCAAAGCAGTTCAGATTATGGACTAAAAGAAAGCCGGATATTTTTCCGGCTTTTCTTTTTCTACCGCGTTATTGTATTACGAATTATGATATAATATATACAGAATAAAAAACGAAGGAGAATACAAAAATGAAAAGATGCTGCATTTGCCATGGTCCGCTCGACGACAAATGGGGAAACAACCCGGACGATGCTGTGTGGAAAAACCCGGACGGTACGATCGAGTTTCCTGAGTTCGGTCCCGAAGATCGGTGCTGCAACTCGTGCAACGGGAAATACGTTATTCCCGGTCGTCTCTACAAAATGCGTCATGCAGAAGGAGAAGAAAAATGAAAAAAGGATATGTCGTCATCGAAACCGAGGCAATCAACAGCGGAAGATGCGGAACTGCCACTTACAGCAAAATCTGCAACTCTCAGGTTTACTTCGACAAGAAGAAGGCAAACGATGTGAGAGACCAAAGTATCCTTGACAAAAAAGACTACTTCGTCTCTGTCTGGGAAAATGACGAGGAAGAAACTATGCCGGGTAGTTATCAGGAAGACGACGAATACGAAAACGTCTACTTCGACGATGACTTTTCCAGCACGGAAGATGACACGCTCATTCTTTACGTCACCGTAAACGACGATGATGAGTATACGTACTACTTCACTATCGAAGAAGTCGACATCGAAGATTAAGGAAGGAGAAACACTATGTCTAAATGGGCAGACGAAATCCCGATGAAACTTTCCGGCCAAGAGTTCGACAAGAGAGCGCAAGAGGTCTTTCTTCCGGAATACGAGACCGTCTACAGTGCTATCGAGGTCGAAGGCACAGACGCAAAAGTCTACGCCACTGAAGTCGATGGCGATGATGACGAGGATATGTATCCGCTTTCCGCACTGTACATCTTCGACATGTCTTCTCGTCCGCAGGCTCTCGACTATCTGCTCGGAAACAGGGACGACTTCAACGATTAAAAAAAGGCCGGAAAAATCCGGCCTACTGCGTTTTTCTGTCTTTATTTGCGATATAATAAATATAGAAAAAATGAAAGAGAGGAACCCTAAAATGAAAGAACTCACCACCACCAAAGGAAGTTACGTCGAACAGTTGAGGTCTCATAAGACTGAGATCGAAGGCCTCTACAACAGTCGGTCTATCAATGCCGGTCAGATGAAAGAGGTCGTCAGAAAGATCATCGTCGAGACCAACGACAAAGACCTGTCTGAGAAGTCGACCGCGACGAAGAGATTTCTTCTTCATCTCAGTCAGTCCAAGACTAAACTGGACGTTCTTCAGTTAGTCTGGAACGCTCAGATGAAGGGCGACAATCTCGGAACTATCTGAAAGTGAGGTAAAAAGAAATGTTGATCGCTATCGTTATCCTGTCCGCGCTGCTCTTCTTCGCGATTATGTTTGCGGTGGCCTGTCTGGTCCACGCTAAGTACACTACGAGTATGTTCAAGATCGAAGCAGAGTATGCTCAGTCGCTCGAGAAGGCGAATGAGTCTTTGCGGACGAATCAAGAGAACTTGATCGAAAATCACATCGAACTTATGAACCGATTTAACAATCTCGCGCAGTGGACAATCAACCAAGGACTGTGTGCCGAGCACAAACCGACCGAAGATGCAGATAATTTTATCTGTCTTGAAGATGAGGATTATCTGGAAGAGGATGACGGTTGCCTGCTGGTCGATTCCGATCTCCTTGATCCCCGCGACAAGACTGTGGATGTCAGCGTCGATTACTATCATCGTCATTACAAGCGGTATCGTGTCCGTGCAGACAAAGGCCCCAACGGTGACACGATCCTCGAACCGACTGGCTATGAGTACGATGAAGAGGAAGAGGACGACGGACTGGAGAACGTACAACAGACTTACGAGGCGGAAGAGTAAAAAACTTCCGCCTACTGCGTTTTTCATTGACCGGATATGTTATAATAGTTATAGAAAAATAAAGGAGAACAACTATGGCTACCAACATCTACAAAGTCCGGTGTTACAATATCGACTACACACCGGAAGACGACTACGAAGGCGATCTGAAAGACTATGGTCCGGAAGAAGCGACCGTGGAAGTCGAGGCTACGCCTGATGAAAGAGCAGACGCTCATACGTTTGAGTGCATGATTACTCAGGCTCTGATGTATGAGACCGGCTACTGGTTCGAGTACTACGACTACGACGTTCAGAGCGAAAGACCGGTAGATGATCTTCTCGACGATCTTCGTGCCGAACAACAAGAACAAATGTAAAGGAGAAAACAAATGTTACTCGTAATTATTATACTTTCGGTCGTTCTTTTCCTCGCACTGATCTGGCTGGTTGCACTTCTCATTCAGGCCAGATCCGACGACAAGGCGTTCTGGAAAATGGCAAATCTCGCAATGGAAATGAATAAAGCGAATAAAGATGCGCTTGACAACTGTCACGACATCATATCTACGAATAAAAAACTGCTGGAAGAGCAGCGTAAGACACTTGAGTTCAACAAGCAGTTGACGGCGTGCATTAACGCTATGGCGAGAGAACTCGATAAAAACCATATTGCGTTTGACGTCGAGAAGTACTTTCCGGATATTACTTCCGAAACGCTTGCGGCCACTACGGAAATTACGAAAAGCGATCCGGAAGGTCGCGAGATCGAAGATGAAACGATTATGTCTCAGTCTTTCGACTGTCCGTGTGACTGCACAGACTGCGACTACACCGACAAGTGCGTTGAGAACGGCCGCTACGACTCCTCTGGGTCCGACCTCTTTGAGGAGGACGGTCCGGTGCAAGAGGTGTTCGATCTCGATGACATCGACGCCGACGACATCGATCAGATCGTAGACCAAGTAGTAGACAACTATAAAGAGTAACGAGTGGGCGAGAAAAATCTCGCCTACTGCGTTTTTTATTTTTATTTTGCAGTATAATATACTTAGAAAATAAACAAAGGAGAACTATAATGAATATGGATTTTTATATGATGGTCGGTCTTCCGGGTTCCGGCAAGACTACTTATGCCGAGAGACTGGCCTCTACGTTGGCCGGGCCGATGTACGAACAGTCTATCGCACTTCTTTCTTCCGATGCGATCCGGAAAGAACTGTGGGGAGACGAGAACGACCAGCGTGATCCCGAACAGGTCTTCAACGTGATGAGAAACAGAATGAGAGCCGCGCTTCTGAAAGGACAGACGGTCATCTATGATGCTACCAACATCTCTCGGAAGAGACGGAGTGGAGTTCTGAATGATCTTCCTAAGACTTTCAAGGGCAAGAAGCACTGTATCGTAGTGGCCCAACCGATCGAAGAAGTGCTGCGGAGAAATGCAAGCAGAGAACGTGTGGTTCCGGAAGATGTCATCATGAGAATGCTGAAGAACTATCAGCCGCCATGCAAGGGAGAGGGCTGGGACTATATCCACTATGCGGCTATTCCGGAAGATTTCGATTGCCAGAAAGTCTGGAAGGATATGGAAGGGTTCGACCAAGAGAACGAACACCACTCGCTGACTCTTCTCAACCACTGCATCAAGACCCAAGACTACATTGTCAAGAAGACGGAAGACAGAGACGGCGAAGATAAGGTTCTTCGGTTCGCTGCTGCTATTCACGACTGTGGTAAGGTCTATACAAAGACTTATCAGAAGCCGAATGGAGAAGTGGACGGTCAAGCGCACTATACCAATCATCAGAACGTCGGTGCGTACATCGCTACGGTCTTCGGGAAGCATCTCGACTACTTCGACGACGATACCACTCGACTGGCCAATCTCGTCTACCATCACATGGACCCGTACTTTACGTGGCATGCAAGTCTTCCGAAATTAACCGAATTACAGGGAAAGCAGTTCGTCGACGACATTCTGTTACTCCACGAGGCGGACCTTCAGGCCCATTAAAAAATATTTCTTCCTACTGCGTTTTTTCTCGTCGAAATATGCTAAAATAAATATAGAAAATAAAACAAAGGAGAATGAAAGCCAATGAAAACTATGTATGCACTTGCGGTGGACTACAGCCCTCTCGACGATCCGGGAAACATTTTCGTGCTCGGCTGGAGTAACGAGGACGATTACTACGACACTTACTCGAGAAACGTATACGACATCCTCGGCGAGGAGCCGGATAGCGGCCTGATCGATACCGGTTACGGGGTGTTCGTGTATGCGGACAGGAATCTGAAGTTCGTCGAGGATGAGGTCGAAGATGCAAAACGGGAAGGCATCGATGTTACGATCATCAAGATCGACGAGACCGACGACGAGTTCGATGTGACTCCCGTCCAGTAACCCGCAAATTAAGAGAGGGACAAAAGTCCCTCTCTTTTTTATTTCTTACTGCGTTTTTGTTTTTGGAATTGTGCTATAATATAAACGTAAAATGAAAGAGAGGATAAACAAATGACAGTAACTCAGTTATTCAATCATTTCTACAAGATGCCCGACCAAGTTTTCTATGTCGAAGGAAAGTCTCTCGAGGACGCCGACAAAGAGGGTGGTTGGCAGATGACCTCGTACGTCAGAGGTTTCGAAAACAGTTTCGGCGACAGAAAGGTCAGAGACTGGAAACTCTGGAACTATGAGTCGGACAACCAACATCTCGAGATTTCTCTCGAAGTATAAACCTACCGCGTTATTTTCCATGGGTACATGATATAATAATATCAGAAACAAAAACGAAGGAGAAAAACAATGCGTGATATTATCATGAACAAACTCAACGAGTTCGTCGGTCAGCCCGCTCAGAATGACTGCTGGTCTCTGCAGAGAGCGCTCGAAGCGTTCCTGAGTGACTACATCAAGAAGTACGGCGGTGATCTGGGACAGGGCGTGAGAGTAACGACCAATTTCGTCTCTCACGACAACTGGGCCTTCTACGTCTATCTCAACAAGGAGCTGTTCCTCTACGTCGTCTGCGAACGCTATGTGGCGAACAAGACGAAAGTCGGCTGGAAGAAGATGATCTATGACTACGCCTACAAAGAGTTCAAAGTTGTCATGTTCAACTGCGACGACCGGGCGAAAAAGATCGAAGACGAGAATGACCCGCATCTTCTCGACGTCATTCTGAAAAACGTCTACGACAAGACGATGGAGAGGGAAGAGGCCAAACGGAAACTCGAAGACAACACTATCACGATCGCCGCGGAAATCATGAAACTGTGCGGGTATACGTCGGTCAACCAAGTCGACGGGTTCCTCGACTCGATGAAGACCGTTTTGTACAGAGAAGGTGTGAGAGACCGCATCTTGAAAGAGGTGTTCAGCAATGGTTAAGTACGTACAGTACAAGAACACTATCTACAAACTCATCGCCGAGAACGAGGTCGCGTACTGTCTGGAGATGGTCGAGGATGGGATGCACTATCACCTGACGCCCAAGAAGGACCGAGTGATCTACGTGCCGAAAGACGATCCGCATCTGACGTTCTACAAGACTCTTATCAACCCGAAAGAGAAACGATGCGGCGATCCGGTGCCGTTCGAGTACAACGAGTACTGGGAAAACGTAAGAAAAGCGGAGAAAGATTGAAAAATCTTTCTCCTACTGCGTTTTTATAGACGAATACGCGATATAATTATAATAGAAAACAGTTAAGGAGAACGAAAATGAAAATCAGAATCTATCAGCTGCCCGCCGAACACGATCGTCTCTTCTGCGGATTCAACGAAGAGAAGTATCCGAGACTCGACGAGTACAATGTGGTCTATGAAACCGGCGAACTCCACATCAAAGCCCCCAACATCATGTCACTTCTCGAAGACATCTTCCGGATTTTCAATATCGCGAAGCCGGAGAACTTCAAAGGACATTCGTTGTCGGTTTCGGACATCGTTTCGATCCACGACGACTATGACGAGCGGATTTTCTACTGCGATCTCTGCGGCTGGAAGGAACTGGACATCGAGAAGATGGGATACTTCCGTCTGCCGGTACATCAGATGAAGCTCGGCTGGGAACAGGGAAATTAACACAATTTCAGAAAGGACATAAAAGAAGATGAGTCTAATCAAGTACAACATCAATGGCAAAGAATACGTCGATCTCAGACAGGGCATTACGGAAGCGATCGAAGAGGAAGGCGCCGAAAATATCGGGATTTCATTCGTAAAAGTCTGGGAACCGCTCGCAGCCGAAAATGAGGAGGACCAATCGGAATGAAGAACAGAGACTACGACTACGTAGCGGTCGTCTATCGCAAGAGCAATCCGTGGCCGATCCGGCATTTCTGTTTTATGACAGACGATAGTACTACGCCGCGCGGAGATAAGGAAGCGTTCTTCAAGTGGTACTACGAGGATTATTACCAGCATGAAGATGACGAAGTAGAGTTCTTCGACGATTTCGACAAAGCTCGTGCTTTCGAGGAAAGTCTCGAAAAGATTTCCGAGGCGGGATAAAAATAATCTCGTTCTACCGCGTTAAATCTATTTGATTTGCGGTATAATAAAATTACAAAAAACAAAGGAGAAAACAAAAATGAAGTTTCTTTCCGCTCTTATGCTTTCGCTGCTGGTCTCGTTCGCCGTCGCGTTGATCGTCGCAGCCGTCATCATGCTTGCGTGGAACGTCGGCATCTGTGCGATGTTCGCAACCGCTCCCAAGATGAGTTACGGCGTGGCAGTGCTGATCGCACTGGTCATCGCGGCCATCAAGTTCAACATCAGTTGCAAGTTCGAATAAGGAGGAAGTGAACATGATCGTCAGTATCGACAGACTTCAGCGTCATATTCCGTTCGACAGCGCGGACTACATCATGACGAAGTACGCGAAGAAGTACATGTGCCAAGAGGGCGCTATCTCGCTGTGGTCGTACGACGACCTTACCGGAACCGTGCTGATCTTCACGAATAGACCCGGCACTTGGATCGGACGTGCAGGCGGACGAGTCGAGCAACTGAAAGTGGAACTCGACAAGTGTCTTGCGAAGGCACTGGAGACAAGGGAGGAAGTAAAACGGAGAGGGCACGTTCCGTATGGACCGGATCTTCCCGAACAAATCAACATTCGCTTCGTCGAGTGTGCCAACTATCCCTGCCCTCCGATCTACAAAGAGAAAAAGTGAATTTGAGAAAGTCTCGTTTTTGCGGGACTTTTTCTTTCTTACCGCGTTTTTGACTCAAGAAATATGATATAATATATGTAGAAAAAAATAAAGGAGAATAATTATGAGTTACACAAGCAATCATGAAGGTAAACGCGCGTTCGTTCAAGACCGTCTCCGTCCACTCCTGCTCAGCATGGACTGTGGAATCGAAGAAGTCTGGTATCTGGACGAGACCAATCCTGTGACCCGCATGTATCCGGAAACCGTCGAGATCGTCAATGCCAATCCCGAAAAGTCGATGAGTGTCAACGTCAGCGGCGATTCGAACTACGCGCTGGTCTGCGACGTCATGAAAAAGGTATTCGGGCTGGACTACGCTCGTTAAGGTCAATTTAAAAGTTTTTCAATCCTACCGCGTTTTTATGGTCTGGTTTATGATATAATAAATACAGAAAATAAAACAAAGGAGAACAAAAACAATGTGTAAAAACCTTCTTCAGCCGACCGTCTCGTCCATGATCGAATCTTTCGGGTACGACTACGACACGAACACTCTCTACGTTCGTTTCAAGTCCAATCCGAAACCGATCTACGTTTATCTGAACGTTCCTCTCGAGGTCTTCTCGGATTTCGCGGTCGCTCAGTCCAAGGGTTCTTACTTCGTTAAGAACATTCGCAACAACTACAACTACTACATCCTCGCCTGAGGATGTAGTAGAGTAGAGCCG
>Ga0310696_10001855_pt1 | contig 29435 bp, 18 predicted proteins | sample AusTroGonzalo_MG_4_FD_203885 | JGI IMG/M metagenome (GOLD analysis project Ga0310696, IMG submission 203885) | Bovine rumen microbial communities from tropical cattle in Woodstock, Queensland, Australia - Gonzalo_02 (v2) (version 2) | ecosystem: Host-associated > Mammals > Digestive system >... | reverse complement strand
AGATTATTTTGGCGACGGGTTCGACGCTCCCGATTGCGATTGCGGTGGGCATGACGTTCCCGTTCATTGCGGCGGGGCTTATGCGAAAGAGCGGTGCCGAAGTTTCGCTCCCGATGCTTTACTTTACAAACAGCCTCGGTAGTGCAATTGGTATTTTGTTCACAAGCTACACGCTCATTCCTGTGCTCGGTAACCATGCGACGCTTTGCGTGGCGGCTTCGATCAACTTCTTGCTGGCGGCGGTTTTCTGCTATATCGGATACACTGCGCCTGCAACGCACGAAGAAGAACTTGAAGAAGAAAGCGAGGCGGCTGATTCGTCTGCTGCGAAAGTGCCTGCGGAACCGCTCAACGAAGATTATGCGGCTGAGCACAAACTCCCGATGCCCCCGAAGAACATGTGGTTCTGGATTGCGGGGATTACGGGCCTTACTTCGTTTGTCTATGAAATTGTCTGGATTCGTTTGCTCTCGCTGTTGATGGGTTCTTCGAGCCACAGCTTTGACCAGATGCTTTCGGCGTTTATTTTGGGCCTTGCGATTGGCAGCGCCGTGAGCGGAAAGTTACTGAAGAAGGATTCGCTCGTGGTGCTTTCGCTGGCGCAGATTTTCATGGGATTCTTTGCGCTTTGCACGCTGTATTTCTACAAGCCGTTCTGGGAAGGCATGAACATTGCGAACCAGATTTTCAATACGACGAATGACGGTTACGTTTGCTGGAGCATATTCAAGTACGCACTTTCGATTTTCTGGATGGTGCCGACGAGTTTCTTTGCGGGCATGACGCTTCCGCTGATTACGTTGATTTTGACGCGTGCCTTCAAGAGCGAAGCGCCGATTGGAAAGGTCTATGGCTGGAATACGGTGGGTTCGATTCTCGGTTCTGCCGGCGGTGGGCTTTTGCTGTTGCCGCTTTTGCAGCTCAAGGGTTCGCTTGTGCTCGCTGCCGTGCTCGACTTTATGATTGGCTTTATTTTGCTTGTCATTTATCGCAAAAAGTTCCGCTATAGCGTGCTGTTCTACGTGATGACGGCGATTATGATTTTGCCTTCGTTCTTTGTGAATTTTGATCCGCACATGATTACGTCGGGTGCGTTCCGCGCGTTCAAGAATTTGCATCCGGATGAGAAGATTATCGTGCGTGACGGCAAGACGGCGACAATCAGCTTCCACGAATCCGACGTGCATTATTACGTGAAGACGAACGGCAAGGCCGATGCGAGCATGAGCAAGAATCGTGAACGCCCGATTGAAGGCGACGAACTCACGCAGGCCGCGACTGCGTTTATGCCGATGGCGATGAAGGACAAGCCTTACGATGCGGCGATGGTCGGATTTGGCAGTGGCATGGGTGCGCATTACTTGCTCGCAGACCCGCTGGTGCGCGATTTTGACTGCGTGGAAATCGAAGAAGAGATGATGAACCTCGCTCGCGGATTTTATCCGTGGAACGCCCGTGGTTACGACGATCCGCGCATCCATATTTTCATTGACGACGCTCAGACGTTCTTCCTCACGAACCGCCGCAAGTATGACTTGATGATCAGCGTGCCGAGTAATCCGTGGGTGAGCGGTGTTGCCAGCTTGTTCAGCCATGAATTTTATACGAAAATGCGCCGCTACATGAAACCGGGCGGACTTTGGGTGCAATGGATCCAGACGTATGAATTCAACGACTTGCTGTTCCTCAACATTTTGAAGGCTCTCGATGTGGCTTTCCCGTATGTGAGTTTGTACAAGGCGCCCGAGGAACCGGACATCATCATTGTGGCTAGTGACGAACCGGTGATGCAGACGGCGATTGGCAGGTTCCATACGGATCCCGAACTCGTGAAGGAATTCAAGCGCATACACCGCGACCCAGATTTCTTTGGCGAACAGAATTTTCTCTTTACGTCGAAGATGGTGAAGTCGCTCTTGGATGGCGTGGAACCGAACAGTACGTTTATCCCGATGGTCGATAACAAGGCCGAAGAGGCTCGCTTTGTGCATTCGAACGCGCGTATTGTGCAGGTGTTCGACAGTTGCGAAATTTGCTGGCCGGAATATTTGGACTCGGCAGATTATGCATTGCGTCGTCCGATGAAGGTGCAGTCCATGCTCAAGGCGGGTACGGACAAGTATCGCGAACGTGCGCTGCTCGCATACATGAAGGAAGTCGAAAAACGCATGAAAATTTTCGAAGGCATCTCGGCGATGCTCGCTGTGAACGGCAACGATTCTGCTAAGGTCGATGATTCTTTGTCTGTCGCTCCTGCAAATGTCGCTGATTCTGCGACGGCGGTGGATAGCCTCGTGCGTCCGAAATTCAAGGTTTCTGAAACTTCGCCTGAATGGAAAAAGTTCCGCATGGAATACGTGGAATGGATGCGTGGTGTCCCGATGGAAGCGCGTGACACGAACAAGGTCTATGTAAAAATGCGCGATCTCGTGAATGCGGGCGTGTTGCCGGAATCGTTCGTGGATGAATTCAATATCATGGAAGCGGCGCGTGCAAAGGATTATAAACTTGCCGCGTTCTACGTTGCAAATTTCTATGAAAAGTACGAAGTCGCCGCGATGGATGAATTCTTCTTGCGCAACGCGATTCTTGTAGCATTCCTCGCACACAACCCGACGCTTGCCGACGTACTCTACAGGGAAGCCATCAAGCCTCACGAAGACTTTGCCCCGATCGAAAAGCTCCTCATCCAGAAGGAAATTCCGAGAATCCGTCGCTGAATGGAGTTCTTATAAAATAAAAATTGGCCCGGCTACACAAGCCGGGCTTTTTGACATTATTGCAAAATAGGATCGTATTACGCCATTGCAGCCTTTACTGCGTCCAAAAGCTTTTGGAGTCTGACTTCGATGGTTGCCCAGTCTCCCGCTTTCATGAGTTCTGCGTTGAAAATGCTTCCCCCAAACGAGAGCAGGTTTGCGCTAGCCTTGAGATAGCTTGCTGCGTTTTCTGCATTTACGCCTCCGCATGCCATTAACGGGATGTCGCGGAACGGCCCGCGTAGAGCCTTGATATATTCGGGGCCGCCAACGCAGTTTACCGGGAAAATTTTGATAGCTGTTGCACCGAGGTCGTAGGCCTTCTGCACCTCGGTCGGCGTCAATGCGCCCGGGATAATCGGGATGCCTGCGGTGTTTGAAAGTCGGATGACTTCATGTCGCGTATTGGGCGTTACGAGAAATTCTGCGCCTGCGGCAATCGCTTTTTCCACATCGCTACCGTGGCGTACAGTGCCTGCACCGACCTTGATTCCAAGGGGCTTTGCAAAAGCCTTGATTTTTGTGATAATTTCAGTTGCAGATGCTGTGTTCATCGTGACTTCAATCGCTTTGAGTCCGCATTTGGCAGATGCGTTCACGCACGCTTCTTCCTCGCCTTGAGGAATGTCGCGGAGAATGCCCACGACCGGCATCGGTTGTAAAAATTCAAGAAAATTCATGACTTTAAAATAGATTAAAGATGAAGGCCGAGGAATGAAAAAACGAAAAAAAGTCGGCTTTGTAAGCCGGCTTTCTTTACATATTTTGTAAGACTCTTATTTAATTCGTATAGTCCTTGTCGCAAGAAGCTTATTGCCTGTGACAAGTTTTACAACCAGGGTTCCGCGGCGGGAGAAATCGGCGAGGTTTACCTGGCTTTGGCCCCCGTTGAAGTTTTGGGCCAGCAGCTGGTTGCCGAGAACATCGAACACCTTGAGAGTCTTGGTGCCCTGGGCGGCGGTCTGCACAAAGAGTGTGCCCCGGTTCAGCCGCATCTGCGCATTGGGTTTCTGTGCGACCTGTACAATGCCCACGCGGTCGCTAGTTGTTTTTCCCGGACCATAGCCCCATAGGAGATCCCCCTCTTTGTTGCGGATAACAACATAAGGGTCTTTGGGGGCGTTCTGGATGTCGCCTTGGTTCTTGTTCCATATGGGGGCGCCGTCGTAGGCGGGCGCGTCTTTAGTTTCGTCGTGGGGGGCAAAGCTCCAACCGTAGATTTGTGCCTTGGGAGGATTGCGGAGCGTTTCGCATTTCCCGTCAATGCGCGTGCCTGAGGTGGCCGCTATATCTAGTCGGATCTGGGTCCCGTAATCAAGGGATTCTATAGGAATTTCCTGTGCCCAGGTGTATGTTTTTTTGTCTTTGTCGAATGTGTCTTCGATTATATAGGGAGGATTGTTTTTAATGAAGTTTCTAAGTTCGTCTCTTGCATCGCACAATTCGTGGAATCCGGCGATGTTGAGTTTTTCGCATATATCCAAATCGAAGATGATGTTGCAGGAATCAAAGTCTTCTTTGGTGGCTTCAAAATATACGTAGACTTTAACGCTGTCCAGGTCTTCTAAGGTAGCGTTATCGATGCGGATGTTGTATGCGTCTACATCGTACCAATGGTAAAGGTAGACCAATGGGTAGACGCTTCCGGTAATCGGGGCCTTGCCGTCATTACAATTGTCGCACTTCTTTTCGTAGTAGTCGCTTCCGCCGTTACTTGCGATGGTGAGGGCGGACATGAGAAGTGCAGAACCAAAGAGGCAGGTTTCTGAGATACTGTAATCTTCCCAGCTCATGATTGTCGGGGCCCATTTGTTTTCCTCGCCTTGCCTCACGCCTCCCAAAACTGCGCCGGTGGGACACCTGTACTTGTATTCAAGGCCGGGAGAGGGACTCCCTTCGGGGTTTGCTGCTCTGTGGTGCGGATGGGCGTCGTTCTTGTCGCCGACTCCGTAAACGAGGGAGACATCCCAGGGGTTCATTCCGAAAAGGTAGTTCAGCTTGTTGATGCCGATTTGGAATATTTCTTCGGACAATAGGCTGGCTGTCGTGATGTTGGGGAGCGTTTCTCCTTGTTTCACAATATCTTTTGCGACGTCTGCATAGGCAAGGACGTCAAATGTGTTGCCTGTCTGGGCGTAATTGAAATACCCTTGTGTCAAGCTGAGCATGGTAAACCATGTTGGTTCGGTCGTAAATATTCGATTGTCGGGGGGCAATCTGAAGTCTATGTTTCCTATTGGATACGACAATTCGGAGATATTGAACGCTAGGAAATCTATGACTTTTTCAATATGCTCGAGGCGCTCGCTGGCGCTGATGCCGTATTTGCTGCTTGTTGTTGAATCCTTCAGGAGTAATTTATAAAAGGCATATAGGGCATAGGTGTGTGTGCTGCCCCAATCCGTATTCAAGGCAATCTTGCGCATGCCGTCTTTTTCCCACGACATCCAGCCGCTAGTGTAGTTCATGGCAACGGCGGTCGTGTAGATTGAAGTGTCGTTTACGGCATCGTTCAGGTAGTCCATTTTCTTCGTTTTCTCGTAAGTGGCGTAATGGAGCGCTATAGCTGCAACGGACAAATCGTCATGGGAGTAATTGTTGCCGTTATGGGTCGGAGTCGACCACCCATCTGCTTTTATGTTATGAACATAGGGCTTGCCGCCGTCGTATGTTCCAGGACCACGGTCCCGAGACTTAAGTTTAAGGTTCTTGGCGAATTCGTACATCTTTTTTGCCACCATAAGGCAGCTGTCGGCAAAGGTCGAATCGTATTTGGCGTAGTTCTTGCCCAAGATGGCGAGCCCCGCGGCGATTTCGGCCGAAACGTTGGATCCAAGTTCGCCCAGGCGGACATCGCGTTCGGCGGCTCCTCCGCGACGAGATATCGCGATGTTGTCCTGTGCTTCGGGACGGCCCCAGTATCCGTGGTCGTAGTTCGTATTTCCGACAGAAACGGGCATGTTGTCTATAACGCCGTTGGCTACGCGGTAAGCCCTTAAGAAGAAGTCGGCTCCGTGCTTGGCTTCGCGTAGGACATCCGGGATGCCGTCGGTCTTTACAAATTCACCCTGATTGTAGGCGTAGTGGTCTACATCCTTGGAGGGGTTGGTGGCCGACATCACGGCAAGTGCCATGAAGGAGAAGGCTTGCGTCTGCGATTCCTTCAGGTGGTCTCCGCAATCATACCAGCCGCCCTGCAGGTCTCCCGCCTTCGGAGAGATCGTGTCGGTTACGGGATTGCCTGTTACAAGGTTGACTAATGTGCCGCTGCCGTCTTTCAGGTGGCTTGGCCCGTGGAACCAGGACTCGGAGTTTCCGCTGCGCTGGATGCCGAAGAACTTGAGCGATGCGTCCTTTGCCATGGTGTAGACATCGTCGCTGACGATAAAGGTGCTGGAAATCTCGTCGCCGACCTTGATGCGCAGGCGTGTTTCGGTGGGTACGGATTGGGGGATGTTGCCGATGAAAATTTTTCCAGAGGGACCCGTGAAATCAATTTTGTAGCGCAAGGAGGCCCCTGTTCTGAAGTCTGAACTGGCAATGATGGTCCAGCTACTTTGGGTTTCATTTTCGCTTGCGGTAAAGGTGCCGGTCGTTTTTTTGCTGAGGGATTTGCCGTAAGCGTCAACAACTTCGAATTCTTCCGCCTTGTTGCCGATGAAGTAGAACAGGCGTTCCTTGTCGCTCTTGAGATAGCCAACCTGGTTCACGCGGATGGGGGAAATCTTGGAGTTGATGGCGTCATAGTAGGCCTGGTCCAAGGTGTCGGGTATGATTTCCCCCGCCTTGAAACTTGCGGGAGTCTTGGGAAAATTCAGGGGATTGATGAGTTCGCTTTCCGTAGTGTCGAACTTGTCGAACGCCGTGGAGTCCCAACTCACGGGCCAGGTGGGGCGAATCAGGTCGTAGGGGGTTGTGGCCGCAATGGTTGTCGATGTGGAAATTGCTGTAATAGTTGAGGCAATGGTAAAAATGGCGGCCTTTTTTTTCATGATTTTCTCCTTGAGGTCGGTTGATAATATACAAAAAGCTGTTTTCAAAAAAAGTTGTTTTGCGCAATATAAATTGTGCTCGGTTGCATTTAATAAGGACCGCGCCAAGCTCGGTCCTTGTTTCTTTTGTCTGTAACTTGTTTTTTTTCCCTAATCCCTAAAACCTAATACATACAACCTACTCAAACCTCAGCGCTTCGATCGGATCGAGCCTGCTTGCCTTGCGGGCGGGATACCATCCGAAGAATACGCCTGTGGCGCAGCAGACGCCGAAGCTCACGAAGACGCTCGTGATGGAAATGCTCATGGGCCAGTTCATCACGCTCTTGATGATTTCCGAGGCGGCAATACCGATGCCGATGCCGATGGAACCGCCGAGAAGGCTGATCAAGATGGACTCGATGAGGAATTGCAAAAGGATGTCCTTGCCACGGGCACCGATAGCCATGCGTAGCCCGATTTCCTTGGTGCGTTCGGTCACGGAAACGTACATGATGTTCATGATTCCGATACCGCCTACCAACAAACTAATTCCAGCAATGGCGGTGAGCACGAGTGAGAGCATGTCGGAGGTGCTTGTGACGGTCTGGATCATTTCTTCTTGCGTAAAGACGCGGAACGGATCGGTGGGTTTAGTCCAGCTGCGGCGTTCCTTGAGGATGTTCATGATTTCTTCGGTCGCCTTGGCGGCGTAGCCTTCGCCGATGGAGTTTGCGTAGATTTGGCGGATGTTCGTCGTCGAGGAGAATCGCCTCATCACGGTCTGGTACGGTGTAAAGATGACGTCGTCCTGGTCCTGCCCGAAATCGCCGGAGCCTTTCGCTTTCAAGGTTCCGATGACTTTCAGCGGAATGTTCTTGTAGCGGATGGTCTTGCCGATGGGGTTCTCGCCTCCAAAGAGGTTCCTTATGACAGCTTGACCTACGACACAGACTTTTGCCATGCGGTCGGCTTCGTCGTCGAACATCACGCCGTCTTCGATTTCGTAGTTGCGTATCTTGAGGTAGTCCGCGGAAATACCGGAGAGCGTGGTGGGGGAGTTGTTGTTGCCGACGATGGCTTGCCCGCCGACACTGACCATGGGAGAAACACCGTTGATATAGGTCGCTTTTTCGCGGATAGCGATGATGTCTTCTTCTTCGAGCATCTCGGTCGATTCGGATTGTACGCCTCCACGCCGGCTCTGGTTCGGCATGATGGTGATGGCGTTTGTTCCCATGGCGGTCATCTGTTCCTTGATGGACTGCTTGGAGCCTTCGCCCATGGCGACCATGGTGATGACTGCCGCAACGCCGATGACGATGCCGAGAACGGAAAGGAATGTGCGCATGCGGTTTCGCAGCAGTGCACGGATTGCGATTTTGACTAAAGTAAATGGATTCATGGTCTTAGTTGGGAGTTGGTAGAGCTTAGACCTTAGTTAATGGAAATTCTCTAAGCTCTAAGTTCTGAGTTCTAAGTTCTATTCTTCATCGAATGTTTCCGGGGGTGGTAGTGCTTCGAACGCTTCTTTCGCGTCCTGCACATTTTCGTTAATGACATCTTTTTTCACTAAACCGTCCCTGAGGGTAATCGTGCGGCTCGAGAATGTCGCAATGTCCGGTTCGTGCGTGACAAATGCGATTGTCTTCCCCTGTCGGTTCAGTTCCTGGAATATCATCATGATTTCGTAACTGGTACGCGTGTCGAGGTTTCCTGTCGCTTCGTCGGCGAGGATGATGACGGGATCGTTTACGAGGGCGCGCGCGATGGCGACGCGCTGTTGCTGACCGCCCGAAAGCTGGTTCGGCAAGTGATTCATGCGACCTTCGAGCCCGACTCTCTTGAGCGCTTCGATGGCCCGATGGTGGCGTTCTGCAGCCGATATCGATGGATTATATAATAATGGGAGTTCCACGTTTTCGATGGCGGTCGTGCGGCTGAGCAGGTTGTAGCTTTGGAAAACGAAGCCGATTTTTTGCCTCCGGATTTTTGCGAGGGCATCGCGTTTGAGGGTCTCGGTGTGTTCTCCATCTAATATATAGTGTCCTGAGGTAGGCCTGTCCATGCATCCGAGAATGTTCAGCATGGTGGATTTTCCCGAACCCGAGGTTCCCATGATGGTGACGAATTCTCCGTTATAAATATCGAAACTCACTCCGCGTAGCGCATGGACGGTTTCGTTACCCATTTTGAAATCGCGGCGCAAATTTTGAATAGAAAGAATGGGGGTATCAGTTTGCATAAAGTCCTTTTCTTTGCCGATTTGGATGCCCTAACCTGTTGATTAGGTTGCTTTTACATCGAAAAGCCTAGCTTTTTTTGGCGGTTTGGAATGAAATATCTTCAAAAACATGGTTTTTTCATTTGATTGTTATGTTTCTGAACATAAACATTAATTTTTTTTTTATTTTATATTCCGAATTGGACCACCCTAGGTGGTTGGTTCTCTGTCCTTGGAGATTTTTTGATGAACGATAAGATGCCTCAGAATGCGAGTAAGTCAGGTGATGACGAAATCGATATTCTTGAGATATTGGTGTATTTGAAAAGCAAGTGGAAATTCTTGCTGATTTTCTTGATTTTGGGCATTGCGTGTGGTGGCCTTGTTTCTAAGTGGCTTCGTCCGTCTTATAAGAGCGATATTCTTCTTCAGGTAAATGTCAAGGGAAACAAGCAGGGGCTCGCACTTGGCGAAATGGGTGCTCTTTTGGACATTTCCACTCCGTCCGCTGCCGAAATGGAACTCATCAAGAGCCGCGTCGTATTGGATCAGGTCGTCGAAGATGAAAGGCTTTGTTTTGCCGCTTTCCCGTTGAACAAGGTCGACCGCCTCATGCAGCGCGAAGGCCGTTTGGAGCTTGAACTTCTGGTCATTCCGCGTGCGTTTACCGAGGCCAAGGGCAAGCTTATCGCCCGCGTGACCGCCGATTCCACTGCTTACGAAGTGCTCGGACTGGAAGGCGAGGTCGTATTGTCCGGTACGGTCGGTGAAACTTACCGTAAGCCGTTTGCTGGTGATACTTTAGTCATCTGTGTGAAATCCTTGACTGCGACTGTAGGTCAGACCTTCTTGCTCACAGCATCCCATCCGCAGGTGGCTGCCGCTGCATTGCTCAAGGGACTCAACATTTCGGAAGAAGGCAAGAACTCCGGCATTATCAGGGTGTCTCTCGAAAACCGCTATGCTGACAGAGTTGCTGCTATTTTGAACACTATTGCGAACACGTATTTGAAACAGAACATCGAGATGCGTAGCGCCGAGGCGAAAAAGACTTTGACTTTCCTGGAAGAACAGTTGCCGGGCGTCAAGGCAAAACTCGACTCCGCTGAACAGAAACTTACAACGTTCCGCCATTCCAAGGGTACAATCGACCTTACGGGCGAAACCCGCTTGCATCTCGAAAAGGATGTGACGCTTCAGCAGCGTATTCTCGAACTTGAACAGCGCAAACAAGAAGCATTGCGTTTGTTCCGTGCTGAGCACCCGACTGTCCGCACGATTGAAGAACAGCAGGCCAAGCTTCGTCGCGAACTGGCGAAGCAGCAGCGTTCTGCCGCAAGTTTGCCGGTCGTGCAGCAAGAGGTCCTTTCGCTTCAGGAAGAAGTCGAAGTCAACAACAAACTCTATACGAACTTGTTAAACAATATCCAGCAGTTGCGCGTTGTGCAGGCGGGTGAAGTCGGTAACGTTCGCATCGTGGATATGGCTTATGTTCCGCTCAAGCCGAGCAAGCCGAATCGCATGTTGGTCTTCATAGGCGTGACTATTGCATTCCTTCTTTTCGGTTGCTTTGTCGTCTATCTGCGTCGCATGCTCTCGAATGGTGTGTGCAGCAGTAGCGAAGTCGAACAGGCTACGGGTATTGGTGTGTATGGCAAGCTCCCGATGCTTGACGGCAAGACGCAGAACAATGTGTATAAGCCTTGCGTTTCCGAGAAACCGGACGATCCGTTTGCCGAAGGTGTCCGCGCTCTCCGTACTGCTCTCGAATTTTCTGTCTTCTCTGATGGCAAGAAGGTGCTGATGGTATCCGGCCTTGTGCAGGGCGTCGGTAAGTCCTTTGTCTCTACGAACCTCGCGGCATCGTTTGCCATGTCCGGCAAGAAGGTCTTGCTTGTGGATATGGACCTTCGCCGTGGCCACTTGTTCAAGCATAGTCAAAAAGGTCTGTGCGAAATGCTTGAAAACGAGTCCTATTCGGAAGACTATGTTGTCAAGGTGACTGAAAACTTCCACGTTTTAGGTTCGGGTGCCCGCGTTGTGAATCCGGGTGGCCTGTTGACCAGTTCCAGGTTTAGCGCTTTCCTTGATGCATTCAGGGATAAGTATGAATTGATTGTTCTGGATACTCCTCCGGTATTCCAGTGCAGCGATGCATTGCTTGTTGAAAAGCATGCTGATTACTTGTTGTGTGTACTGAAGCATGCAGCTCATACCATTGAAAGCATCCAAGATGCCTTGAATACTTTTGACCGTAGTACGGAAACACCTTTGCCGAAGGCTTTCGTCTTCAACAAGTGTGAACGTCATGCGGGGTACGGCTATGGCAGCTATTACGGCTACTATGGCTACCACAAGAAATATTAACCAATAACAAGGAGAATAGATGAAAAAAATAGTCGCAATGTCTCTCTTGGCCGGTAGCTTCGCTTTCGCGCAGTCCGGCCTGATGGGCGGAGCAGATGGTCTTAACCAGAAAACCGCTCAAACCCTGGGTGAAGGTGGCTTCGCAGCCGGCTTCGGTGGCCAGGTATCGCTTGACGCATGGTCGCTCTCTCGTGGTGGCCAGGTTGTTAAGGACGGTAAGAAGGGTGCGTTCAATAACGCTGATGGAAGCATCACTGCAAATATCAATTTTGCAGCTGGTGTGACCGAGTTCTTGGACGTGGGTCTTTCCCTCCCTCTCTACTACGACCATGCTAACACAAAGACGTTGCCGGAAGGTGACATGTGGAAGGCTAGCCGTGGTGACCTCGAACTCTGGGCAAAGGCAAAGCTTCCGCTTGACGAAATGACTGATGGCATGTTCAATGCCGCAGTTGCCGCTCAGTTCTACTTCCCCACTGGCGACAAGTCCGTGGGTATCCGTCCGCGTCACGCCTGGTACTTGAACGCCGATGGCAATAGAACTCATCCATATACCCTCAACGGCATGGCCTTTGGTGGTGAATTGATCCTCACTCTCGACCTCCAGAAGGTCGGTGCTCCTCTCCGCATCAACGGTAACGTTGGTTTCGTCGGTACCGTGGGCAGAGGTACAAACACCTTGGTCTATGGCGGTGGCTTCAACTTCCTTCCGACCGATTGGATGGACATCTTCTTCGAAGCTAACGGTGAATTCCGTGTAGAAAAGGGTAAGTATCCGCGTGATCCGGGTTACGATCCGTTCACCCTTACTCCGGGCTTCCGTTTCCATCTCCCGGCAGATATCGATGTCGCCATCGGTCTCGATGTGGGTATCCGCTCGTTCTCTGTTGGCTGGGACATGAAGGATGAAATGCATGCTGCAGAAGCCTACCAGCTGCACTATGTTGACAAGCATGAAAGGGTTATCTCTTACGGCTATACCCCGACTCCGCGCTATGCCGGTACCGCTGCCCTCGTTTGGCGCTTCGGTAACGTCCGTGGTGCTGACGAAGATAAGGATGGCGTAAATAACCGTATCGACCAGTGCGCTGGCACTCCGGCTGGTGCTATTGTTGATACCGTTGGTTGCCCGCTTGATGGCGACAATGACGGCGTGTTTGATGGTCTTGACCAGTGCGCTGAAACTCCGGCTGGTGCTGTTGTTGACGCTGCTGGCTGCCCGGTTGACTCCGACAATGACGGTATTGCCGATGGCATCGACCAGTGCGCTGAAACTCCGGCTGGTGTAGCTGTTGACGCTGCTGGTTGCCCGGTTGATAGCGATAACGACGGCATTGCCGACTACCTCGACAAGTGCCCGAACACCGCTTCTGGTGCTCCGATCGACGCTTCTGGCTGCCCGCTCGATAGCGATAACGACGGTGTTGCTGACTACCTCGACCAGTGCCCGAATACTCAGTCTGGTATTTCTGTTGACGCTAAGGGTTGCCCGGTTGACTCCGACAACGACGGCGTTGCTGACTACCTCGACAAGTGCCCGAATACTCCGGCTGGTCTCCCGGTCAATGCTGATGGCTGCAGCCCGGACGAAGACAAGGACGGCATCGTTGACGCTCTCGACAAGTGCCCGAACACTCCGGCTGGTGTCACTGTTGACGCTGCTGGCTGCCCGGTTGACTCTGACAAGGACGGCGTACCTGATCACCTCGACAAGTGCCCGAACACCCTCGTTGGCGTTGCAGTTGACAAGAACGGCTGCCCGAACAAGAACCAGGATCTCGACAAGCTCAAGAAGGGTATCCAGTTCCGTACGGGTTCTGCTAAGCTCACCAAGAGCAGCAACAAGACCTTGAACAACATCGCTAAGTTGCTCAAGAAGCTCCCGGCTGTCAACCTCGAAGTCCAGGGCCATACCGACGATACCGGTAAGGAAGAAAAGAACAAGAAGATCTCCGAACAGCGTGCACAGGCTGTCGTCAAGTATCTCGTCAAGAAGGGCATCAGCAGTGATCGTCTCCGCGCTGTCGGTTACGGTTCTGACAAGCCGATTGCAGATAACAAGACGAAGAAGGGCCGCAAGCTCAACCGCCGTGTTGAACTCGTTCCGTTCGAAAAGTAATCTTCGAATCTGATTGAGAACTAAAAAGGGGCGTCCGCAAGGGCGCCCTTTTTGTATTTGATATTTCTAGGTGTAGGTTATAGGTTTTAGGGATTAGGATGTAAAGTAAGACGGGAATGTAGAGATTAGAATCAGGGATTAGCGAAGAATCATGCACTACGTGCATCAAAAAAGCGCATGATCAGTGCGCTTTTATGCCATTAGAAAATGTTTTTTTAGATAAAAGTGGGGTGTTCTAATCAATGATATTATTGTCGTATGGCAGCGAAAGAATGAAGCGCCTGTCACAAGCGTAAAAGGCGAGTGCTGCGATATATACTTGTATGGGCATGATCGAACCGAAATTGCGGACGCCAACGGCGTCCATTTGCTAAGTGTTGTCTGCCCTCCCGATGGTCGAGGATGACAATTCGGAATCCCTAATTTCGCATTCCGAATAAACTCCTAACCACTAACTATCAACCACTAGCCGCTAACCTCTCGTCTCTCGTCTTTAATCTCTCGTCTATCCGTAAACACCCATTTCTTGTAGAGTGTGAAGCTTACGAGCACATAGACAACGTTTGCGATGAGGTTTGCAAATGTGGCGGGCTTCATGAATTGGGATACGAATCCCGTAAAGTCTGCGCACCAGGAGGCGTTTTCGAGCAGGTAAATGCATCCTTTGAGGACGGCCAGGTTTACAAGATACGAGCACAGGAATACAATAATGAATCGGATGATTTCTGAACGTTTCTTGTTGGTGCTCTTGAAATTCCAGATACGGTTCATGATGTAGCTGTTGAGACCGCCGGCGACGAATCCGAGAAAGTTTGAAAGCTCCGGAGACCAGTCTAGGACTTCGTGCAGAATCCAGAATGTGGCAAGCGTAATGGCGGTGTTCATTACACCGATGGCATTGTATTTGATAAAGTGTTTCACGGCGGTAAAAATACTATTTTTTGCGACATGGACTGGATTACTAGTAAAAAATGCAGTGCCGCAGATGCGGCTGAAATGATTCAGAATGGTGATGTTCTCGGGGTTTCCGGTTTTACTTTGGCAGGATACCCCAAAGCGGTTCCTTTGGCGATCGCTTCACGAGCCGAAAAACTCCATGAAGCGGGGCAGGAATTCAAGGTGACACTTTTTGCGGGCGCCTCGACGGGAGACAGTTGCGATGGCGCGCTCGCCCGCGCGAAGGCCATGAATCTCCGCATGCCGTATCAGTCCAATCCGAGTCTGCGCAAGGCGATCAATGACGGCAGCATCCATTATATCGATGCGCACTTGGGCAAGATGGGTTACCTTGTGCGTACGGGGGCGGTGCCGGCGCCGACGGTCGCGATTATTGAAGTTTCTGCGATTTTGCCCGATGGACGCGTTTATCTTTCGACGTCTGGTGGCAATTCTGTCTGCTACTTGGAAATGGCGCCAAAGATTATCCTGGAATTGAACACACGTTTGGGCGACAGCTGCATCGGTATGCACGACAATGCGCTCCCGGAACTCCCGCCGCATGCAAGGCCGCTTGCGATTTATAGCGCCGGAGACCGCGTCGGTGAAGAATTTGTGCGCATCGACCCGAACAAGGTCGTGGCGATTGTCGAGAACGAGGCTTATGACGAGGTGACCCCGTTCGTGGAGCCTGATGAAATTTCAAAGAACATTGGCGAACGAATCCTTGACTTTATCCGTTACGAGGAATCGACGGGACGTTTGCCGAAGGGCCTTGCTTACCAGAGTGGCGTGGGCAAGGTCGCAAACGCGGTGCTTTGCGCGATGGCCAATGACGACCGCTTGGGACAGATAGACCTTTATACCGAAGTTATTCAAGAAGCGGTGCTCCCGCTTTTGAAGAAGGGAAAACTCGGCATCGCTTCGGGAACGGCACTTACGCTCTCGCAGTCGGCTCAGAAAGAATTTGTTGAAAATAGTGCCGAATGGAAAAAGCATTTTGTACTCCGTCAACAGGAAGTGAGTAACAGTCCTGACGTGATTCGTCGTTTGGGCGTAATCTCCATGAATACGGCGCTGGAAGTCGATATTTTTGGCAACGTGAACAGTTCGCTTGTTTGTGGCTCGGCGATGATGAACGGCATTGGCGGTTCCGCTGATTTTGCTCGCCACTGCGCTCTCGGATTTTTCCTTACGCCTTCTGTGGCGAAGGGTGGTGCCATTTCAAGCATTGTCCCTTACGTGAGCCATGTCGATCATACGGATCATGACACGCAGATATTCGTGACGGAACAGGGACTTGCCGACCTTCGCGGTTTGCCTGTCGAAGAACGTGCCCGGCTGATTATCAAGAATTGTGCCCACCCGGATTACCGCGATGAACTTACGGACGTTTTGGAATACGGTATCAAGCATGCAAAAGGAATCCACTTGCCGCTTGCGCTTTCCCGTGCGTTTGAGATGCATACCCGTTTTATGGAAACGGGCAAGATGCTTTAAACGTTATTCCCCTACAATCGTGCTGAATCCGACGAGGGCGAGCCTGGTCGGGTCCATGTACCCCTGGAAATACACGAGATAGCGTTTTTTGTCCAGCGGTTTGCAGGACAGTGGCTTGAACGGCAGGTTGTATTCGATTTGGTATTTTTCGAATCGCTCGCAGAAGTCGGGATGTTCACGCAAAAAACGCTCGGTTCGGGCCTTTAGAGCGTTGTATTCAAAATAAAGTTCGTCATATTTCTTATCGGTTGCGAACGCCTTGTTTGCGTTGCCGTATAGGTTCATCGCCATGGTGAAGAACGCTCCCGAAATGGCGATCGTCGTTACAAGTTCGATTAACGTAAATCCGAGTTTCCCTGGAATTCTCATTTTTTCGCTCCGTAGGTGCAATAGTGGAGCGTGCGCGTTGTGTCTGCCTTTCTGCGGACGGAAACGGCGCTGTAACACAATTCTTCTTTGTCTTTGGATATTTCTACGACGGTTTCCCAAGAATTCCCGCTGGCATCGGTATGAGTAACCAATGTGTCGTTTGAAATTTCTGTCGTCAATAGGACAATCTTGCTTAACTCCTGTCCGTAATTGTCTATCCAGGCCTTGTTTGACATCGGATTACGGAATAGAAATCCCACGACTAGTGCTCCTGTTGACATAAGGATGGCAAAGCTGATGAGTACTTCGACGAGCGTGCTGCCTGTTTTGAATCGCCTATTTCTCATAGCTCGCCTCGCCGCCCAGATAAACGATGTCGGGAAGGAATGTGTGGATCGTGGTATCGCCTTTGATTTGCCCATCTCTGAAAAAGCCTCTCCAGAGAGTTTCGTTTTCGTAGAATCCGAGGTAATGCGCAATCATTTGCCCTGTGAGTTTACCGCGAAAATCTATCATCCCGTTCGATATGACAGTTCCCTTTATTTCAGCCTTTTCGGAAATGGAGACTGGAATTCCCTTCATATTTTCGTCCCAGTGGTCGCCCATGAACAAAATAAGCATCTTGTCGGCGGTGAGTTCGTCTATCGATAGGTGGCCGGTGTATTCGACTTCACCGGTTCTTCGACCTTGAACGATCAAGTTGATGGAATTTTCTTGCTTGCGTTTTAACGATGCTTCAAGCGTGTCCTGTGCGAAAAATGTCCCTGAAAGCTGGATGCTGTCTTTCAGGAATATGGCACGTGCGGTGAAGTTTGCCTTTAGCGTGTTTGCCCGTTCCCGTAAAAAGATCTTGTCTGCGGTAATCTTGCAGTGGTCGCAGTAGCTGTCCCCCTGCATGGTGACCACTTGGCAACTGAGTATTTCTGGAACTTTTTCCGTGCCGTCAAAAAGGCAGCGTTCTTTTTCGAATTTTTCTGTGAACTGGTTACGGCTTAGTTCTGGATAAAATTTAAGCGTGTCGAAAATGGCGAGCGTGTCGGCGACATAAACGGTATCGAAAAATGCATCTTTTTCGGCTCGCATCTTGTAATGACTGCTGTACGAGAAGCCCCCGTTCCTTAATGCCGTCCCTCCCTCGATGCGGGCATTTGTGGCGAGGCTGATATTTGCATGTGTTGCAAGTATCGTTAGTGCAGGGAGGCTTTTCAGGATGAATCCTGTATGCGCTACGAAATGTTGCGACGAATCGTGATTGAAAATTTTGAGCGAGGCGAAAGCGCCGTCTTGTACTTGCGAGAGCGAAAAAAGGATGTTGCTATCGTTGCTTGCGTGTTTTAAGCTGTCGGTTCGCCAAGGTTTGTGCTCGGTTTGCATTCGATGAAATGCGTAGTTTACGCCGCTCTCCAGTTCAAGAATCGCCTGCGCATCGGAATACCTTCTGAAAGATTCTATACGTTCGTTCTTGACCATGGTGTAGAACGAAGAAACCAGAATCCCGATGATGGCGAGAATTGTTATGGTGAGGGGAAGCGTGAATCCGTGCTTTTGGCTTGTCGCACACATTTTTCTTAGATCATCGCCTCGGCGGCGATTTCGGATTCTGTAGTGAGACCTAGAGCGACTTTGTCTGCACCGTCCATGGCGAGAGTTTTCATGCCTTCTGCTATGGCCGCTTGCCGCAATTCAATGTTGGAGGCTCCCTTGTGGACCATTTCGCGAATATTCTCGGTGACGGGCATCATTTCGAAAATGCCGACACGCCCTTTGTAACCGCTGCCGCCGCATGCTAGGCAATTCGGATCCTTGCCGCCACATTTTGGACAAATTTTACGGACCAGTCTTTGCGCCATGATGAAGTTGACCGCCGAAGCCACAAGGAATGGCTCCACTCCCATGTCGATAAGTCGCACGATAGCAGACGGGGCGTCGTTCGTGTGGAGCGTACTGAAAACCAAGTGTCCAGTGAGTGCCGCGCGTATGGCGAGTTCAGCCGTCTCGCTGTCACGGATTTCACCCACCATGATAACGTCCGGGTCCTGACGGAGAAGCGTTCGCAAGGTGGCCGCAAAAGTCAGGTCAATCTTTGGATTGACTGCAGTCTGCGTGATTCCGTCTAGCTTGTATTCAATCGGTTCTTCAATTGTCGAAATGTTCAGTTCCGGGCTACGGATCATCTGCAAAAGCGTGTAGAGCGTAGTCGTCTTGCCGCTACCCGTCGGGCCGGTAATCAAGAACATCCCGTAAGGCTTGTGGATTTCGTTTTCGCATAGCCCGATTTGTGCCGGAGTCATGCCAAGGGAATCCAACTTGAGAATAATCTTTCCTTTGTCCAAAAGACGCAATACCATCTTTTGTCCGTAATCTGTGGGCAACGCCGAAACGCGGATATCGACCGCTTTGGTGCCATCGTCAAAGTGGATTCGACCGTCTTGCGGACGCCGCTTTTCGGCAATATCGATACTCGCCATAATCTTGATGCGAGACGTAATTTCCGAGATGGAACGCAGGGGGAGCTTCCTTGCAATTTTTAGCACGCCATCTTTGCGGAAGCGCACAAGGAAAGATTTTTCGCCTGGTTCGAAGTGGATGTCGGAAACGCCCGTGTGCATAGCCTCGGAAATGATCTCGTTGACCATGCGGATTGCGGGGGAGTTCGCCTTGTTCCCTGCGGCGCCCATGCCGAACGCCGGAACGGCGCGCTCCGCAAAAGCGTTAATCCACTGGATGACCTTGTCTTCGTCCGCCTTGACCGGATTCACGTAGACGCCCGCCGCCACTTGGATATCGTTAATCAAGTCGTAATCATCGGCATCAGCCATGGCGACTGTCAACCGCTTGGTTTCTTCGTTGTATTCGACGGGGATGACGGAATAACGGACCATCAGCTCTTGCGGTAAAAAACGCAAGGCCGTTTGCGGTGGCGGATTCTTGAGCTCAAAAGACATCTTATTTTTTTGTCGAATCGACCGAGGCCGTGTCTGTGGGAACAAGGAAAATGCTGATGGAACGCAAAATTAAGTTCAAAGTTGTATCGGCGTTGCTGATGACATCCACCGTGTCTTTCGGAAAGTAACCGTCTTTCGTGACGATAATCTGGTTGACGTAGCTTTCTTCGGACGGGAAAATTACCGTGCCGCTGGAGTTCGTCATGAGCGTTTGTGCGGACTGGACTTCGTTTGTCAGTTCGACCTTGGCCTTGTTGACGGCCTTGCCCGACACGTAATCCGTGACAATAACCGTATAGCGTACGGGAATGCGTGCGTCCGAATCATCGTCCTGAAGGCAGGAAACGAGGAAGAATAAGCAAAATGCAAGAAGAAGTAGGGATGTTGATTTCAATGAAAACCTCGGGACTTAAGAAAAATAACAAAAAGTTCTTTACTGGCTTGCAGGGCTCGCCTCAAGTGCCCAAATTTGATGCATGCTTTAGTACGAATAAATTTTTTTCCACCCTTGAAATGTAAATAAATGCGTACAATGTGATGCGGCAGGGAAAATCTCGTACGACTTGCACAACAAGGTTGTTTATAAGAACCCCGTGCTTGGCCAATCCGTTTAGCGAATAAAAAATTTTTTTCTAATTTTCCTGACATGAATTTTATACGCAAGTGCAAGTTTGTCTTTGCTCTGTTGTTTGCTTTGTGCGCAACAGTGCTCGCTCAGTCTTTTCAGCCACTCCCGATTGCGGATTCCATCATCGTCAAGAATCTGAATGTCAAAAATACCGAGATTCGCGACTTGTTGCAGGGCATGGCGGTCCAGTATGGTTTGAACTTGTTTTTGGCGCCCGATGTCCGCGGGCCGGTGACTGTGAATTTCAACAACCAGCCGCTCAAGGATGCCTTGCGTTTGCTTTTGCAGTGGAATGGATATGACTACTCGATTGACGGCGGCACGATTCATGTCAAGAAACATATCGAAAGACCTCCGGAGCCGCCCAAACCTCCCGAGAGACGTTTCCGTATCGAAAACAAGAACAACACCTTGACTATTGATGTCGAGGACGCTCCTCTTGACAAGGTTGTCCGCAAGATTGTCGAGGTCACGGGCAAGAATATTCTTGTGGAGCGTGGCGAGAACAAGAATGTTACGCTTTTTGTGCAGAATATGCCCTTCGATCGCGCGATTCGCCATATGGTGGAGTCGGCGGAGCTGGACTACGAGGAAGATGGTGGCGTCATTTCTATCAAGAGGGCAACGTGGAATCTTGGAGGCAACCATACCGAAGGTGTCGGTCGTTTCAGGGTGCGTCTTGTGAACGATTCGTTGCTGAATATCGAAGCGATTGAAGCACCGCTCGCTTCTTTGCTGAGCGAAGTCCTGGCGCAGACGAAGCTGAACACGATGGTCTATGGTAAAATCGAAGGGCAGGTGACGGCCCATATTTCGGAAATCCCCATCCGCGACGCACTCAAGTTCTTGTTCCGCGGCACGTCCTATACGTTCTGGGAACGTGACGGCGTATATTTTATCGGCCCTCACGAGATGCAGACGGCTGACAATTCACTGTTGATCAAGCTCAAGCATCTGCGCGCCGAAGATGTCATCAAGCTTTTGCCGACGACGCTCACGAAGAGTACGCAAATTCAGGTGGTCAAGTCGCAGAACGCCTTGATGGCGGTGGGCAACTATGATGTGCTCGATGCGATTTCGCAGTATGTCGAAAAGATGGACTTGCCGGTGGCGCAGATTCTGATTGAGGTCCTAGTGGTAGATCTGGATATCGAAAAAGGTCATAGTCATGGACTGAATCTGTTGTTCGGCAAGGCTTCGCAGAATATGGGTACGGAAAATCTCTTCCCGAGTATCGACCAGACGCTCAATGCGAAGCAGACGCAGAGAATCTTTAACGGCATTGGCTTGGGCGAAATCGTGAGCATCCCGAAGGACATGGTGACGAAAATCAACGCCATGGAACAGGAAAAGATTTTGGACGTGAAGGCGCGTTCGCAGATTGCGACATTGAACGGCGAAACGGCGGTGCTGACGATAGGCCAGACCCAGTACTACATGATGTCATCCGAGGTGGATTACAACCAGGGCGATGCGGTCACGTCCAAGACGACGCAGCGTTTTGAACAGATTGAGGCGAACTCGAATATCACGGTGACGCCTTACGTGACGGGCGAAGGTGAAATCACTTGCGAGATTATCCCTGATTTTTCTGAACCGGAAGGCAGCTTTAACAGCGTGGTTCCTCCGACATTGAACAAACGTTATGTGAAATCGTCTGTCCGCTTGCGCGATGGCGAGACGATTGTGCTTGGCGGCATGGTGAAGGAATCGGTGAACGACGTTTATAACCAGGTTCCGTTCTTGGGCTCTATCCCGGTGCTTGGCTGGCTGTTCAAGAATGTGGAGCGCGTGCATAGCAAGAGCCAACTATTGATTTTTGTGACACCGCATATTTATTACGGTGACGAGGGCAGTGTCGATATCGCCGACGAAATCGAGCGTGCAAAGAAACCTCTCGTTCCTAAGAAAGACAAGGCTGCGAAAGAAAAAACAGTAAAGTCTGAAAAGGTTGACGTCAAGCCTGTGTCGAAGCCGGAAACGGAACTTCAAGTGAAAAACGAACAGTCGGCCCGGGTCCAGGTAAATCCGGAACCGCAGGTCAAGGATAAGTAGTGGCTTCGTCTTTGGGAAAGATGCTCGACGATGTCACCGGCCGGTTCTGGTGGGTGCTTATCGTAGGTGATGCCGCAAATGCGGGCTCGGCCCATATTTTACGGGTGATGCGCGGACGCGGTGCCGGTCGCAGTTTTGTCGATTTCTCTTTTTCGGGAACCATCGAAGAATGCCGTGAATTCCAGGTGAAGAATGGCGGCGGTGCCGATGGCATTTTGCTTGTCGATTGCTGCACTCCTGTAAAGATCGTTTCGGACGAAGTGGGTTCTGTAGCCGATTTCCCTGGCTACAAGACTGAAAATTTGGATAACGTAGAATCCATCAGCGGGGATTTTTCGGCGGTGGCCTTGAAGAGTGCCGTCGAAAATTTTTCAGCCGATGTGGAAAAGTGCGGGTTCAAGATTTTACTCCATGTGCCGTCCGTGCTCGTTGCCGCTGAACTTATCGATTCGAAAAAAACTCCTGACACGGAATTGCCGTGCGTTTATACGAACTGCGACGGCGGGTTTGTGCGTCTTCTTCTTTTGTCTGGCGGGAAGATTGTTGCCGGCTATAAAGTCGCGGGCGATGATAGCGAACGCCTTGTTCATTATGTTCGTGAACATTTCTTTTTGAAAGATGTTCTTGAAGAACAGTTTACGATGGACCCGGAAACGCTTGCAAAAGCTGTTGCGGAAGATGCATGGGTTTTCCGTACCGATGGCGTGCCTGCGTTCCATACGGCCGTGGACAAAGACGCGGTCCGTCGGATTCGCGAGGCTGCTTTTTCGCGTCGGATTTTGAAGGCCTGCTTTGTTATAGTCCTTTTATCGCTTGTGACTTTACTTGTATTCCGTGTCGGTGCGGATGTTTATTTGGATCGTTCGGAGTCGAAAATCCAGGGATTCAAGGCGAAGGTCCAGAAACAAAAGGAACTTTCGCTGGTGCTCGAGAAGCTTGAGAATGACAGGGTCGCATCGGAATCGTTTTTGATGCACCGTAGCCATGTGGCGACATCCTTGAAAAATTTTGTGGTCAATGTTACAGATAACGTTTGGATTTCCAGTTGGAACGTCTCCCGCGGGAACCATTCTGTGCAAGGGTATGCCATTACGCCCGAGGATCTTTCCGCTTTCTTGTCTTCTCTTGAAAAAGAACGTAATCTTGTCAATGTCAGGCTCAAGACGACCGAAAAAACGACGTGGAACAAGTTTAATGTCGTTAAGTTTACTTTGGGTGCGGAGGATGTTCGATGAAAATGTTCCTTTCGCAAAAGAAGTATGGGATAATCGCGACGGTCGCGGTTTTGCTTACCTTGTGTGTCCTTTTCTATTATGTCGTGCCTGCTGCGAAAAAAGCGGCCGTGTTGTTCTTTGAGACTCGTTCCGAAATCAAGATGTCGGAAACGATGCAGAACGTCGACGCATCCCCGGATTCGCTGATTGCGGAATACAACAGGGTCTCTTCGCAGATCCAGAAATACACGAATGTCCACGTGAGTTCATCGAAAATCCTTACATTCGTGCATGATGTCGCCGCAAAATCGAAAATCGTTCTGAGTGATTTATCGACTGGCGAAATGCACCGTACGGAAGGTGAAATTGAAATTCCGGTATCGTTTAAGACGAGTGCTCCTTTTGTCGATGTGCTGAGGTTCTTGAAAGAACTTGAAAATGGAATGTTCTGCATTCGTGCGGACGGCGTGAGCTTGAACCGCGAAGAAAAAGGGAATGTCTCTGCTTCGGTGCAGTTCTCCGTGCTGAGCCGTAACGCAAATGGCGTAAATAAGGTGGACGGCGTAAAGAACAAGTCCAGCTTGAGTTTGAAAGATATGCTCGCTTTGCTTAAACCGCAGGAAATATCTGTCGAAAAATTGCGGGATCCGTTCAGATTGCCTGGACGGCTTGCGCCTAAACCGAAAGTCGAGCCTAAAGCCGCGAAGTCCAAGGAACAGGCTTCTTCGCCCAAGGAGCATCCGCCAATCACTCTCGATGCCATTCTGCCTGGGAACAATCCTGTCGCCATATTAAAATTCCATGGGGAATCCGCCGTGGTAAGCGTCGGCCAAAAAATTTGGGACGTTACCGTTGTCTCGATCAAGAACGACCGCGTCATCTTGAGAGATGAAATAGGGAAGTTCGAGTTGAAGAACTAGATATCGCGTAAAAGAAGGGCTTTTGTTTCCTTTTGCGGTTGTTGTTTTTACGCAATATTTATATTTTTAGTATGGGATGTTTATGTGTGGCTAGGACTTGATGTCGAGGGAGTCTTTTTATGGGAATTTTTTCTCAAAAAGTTTTTAGGAGTCATGCTGTATGCTCCCAATTTTTGTTTTCGGTTGTTCTTGCAACATCCCTTGTTGCGTGCGGTGATGATTCTTCGAGTGGTTCCGGAATTCCGACCGGTGATGATACGGAATTGTCCAGTAGCGACGAAGAGGTTTCCTCTTCTTCTTTAGGCGCAACTTCTAGAGCGGGCGTTTCGTCGAGCAGTGGCAAGGCGCAGTCGCAGGAGCCAGTTTCGTCTAGTTCGAGTAGTGACGATTCGGGGGACGATTATCCTCCTGATGACGGTTTCGATGTCGTCTATGTTCTCGTGGATGGGGCTGTTTCGGGGGTTGTCGCCTTGGATGGCTTTGCGAAGTCCGGCCAAGTCCAGATGGTCCAGCTGGATTCTGCGGACGATTATGAAAAAACGAAGACGTCGTTCTCGGGGAGCGTCCAGAAGAATGGCTCCTATGAAATCAAAAAAATTGACTTGTCCTCGCCCTATGTGCAGTTCTCCGTTGAAGGGACTGTCGAAAACGTTGCCGATGGCAAGTCCGCGACGGTTACGCTTACGGCTTTGGAAGACGTGACTTCCGGTGATGTTTTCAACTTGAACATGCTCACGACGCTTGAAACCGAACGTGCGTTTGCACTTCTGGGCGGAAAGAACAAGGTCTCCTTCGAAGAGGCGAAGTTTAACGCCGCTGCGGATGTGTGGAACATGTTTTATTTGGAATCGATTGATTTCGACTTGACTGAGCACATCCATGTTTCGGATGATGGCGATGCCGGGGCGGCTCTGCTGGCGTCTTCCATATTGCTGCAGGCGGGTGCCGGTGGCGACTTTGCGAAGTTCTTCAAAGCGGTGGCTGCCGATGTCGCCAAGGACGGTAAATGGGACGATGCTTCCGCCCGCTTGACGATTGCGGACTGGGCCTTGTCGAACGACATAAAGGATGGTTATGCGTCTATCCGTAAGACTCTCGAAAAACGCTTGGGCAAGGCTTCGGATTTTGAATACTACCTCAAGAAATTCTATTTGACTGAACTGGAATTCCCCAAGTGCGATATGGAATCCGCTGGCGATGTTTTCTTTGTCAAGAACAAGTCCAGCAGTTTCTATGCGGCAAAGTATGACGATGTCTCGAAGTCCAAGGATCGTTTTGTCTGTGACGAAAAATCGGGATGGAAGGCTATTCCTGACAGCTTGAAGGATTTCATGGGCGATGCGACTCCGGCAAAGGATGGCGAAGTCCGTCGTGGCGCATTTACGGGAGATTTCTTGACGTATGACGGGTCTACGAAAAAGTGGCGCAAGGCGACCGCCGTTGAAAAGGACCGTTATTTTGTTCTTGCTTCGAATGTGAAAGAGTTTGTCGATATTCAAGATGTCTATGAAGGCATCAAGAATGGCGAGCGCGTAATTTTTGTGTTGCGCCATGCGGAACGCGGCGACGATACGAGCCGGAGCGGGACGCTTACCGACAACGGCAAGAAACAGTCCGAAGAGGTTGGCGCTAGGCTCAAAAAGTTCGACGAAGACTTTGTTCTAGGCGCTTCTGAATTCTTGCGTGCCCACCAGACGGTGGAATCCATGGCCAAGGGGCGTGGACAAGCTTACGACAAACGCGATACGCTCCCGCAGCTCAATGACGACTGGTATATCAAGGACAAGGACATTATGTCCAAGGTGAACGACGAAGCCGGTGGCGGCTGGCATTCTACTTCCAAGTATGCTTATACGGGGGCCTATACGACCGGTGCCAATGCGGCGTTCTATAATCTGGCGGAGCGCTCCGTGGAACTCATCGAGGATGTTCTTGTGAAAAAGTACTCCAAGGAAAAATTTGTCCTTTTGAGTTCCCATGACAAGGTGATGGTCCCGCTTGTGGCCTATTGCTCGAATTTGAAGATCGAATTGAAAGAATACGATGGTGGAAAGTGGATTAACTACCTTGCCGGGGTCGCTATCATCATCGATAAGGATGGAAACCGCCGTTATGTGGCTGTTCGCGGTCTCAAGTCCGGATTCGCGAACTAGAAATTACTAACTTAAATTCAATGCGAGTTTGGATAGTTTTTTTATTGGCTCTTATATGGACGTCTTGTGATTCCGTCCGCTATGGTTCTATACCGTGCGAGAACGAAGAATGCGAGGCGTCATTGAGCAGTGATTCCGGATCGAAGGATAAAACGTCCAAAGACGATAATTCCTCCAAGGATAATCAGTCCAAAGATAATTCTTCTAAAGATGGGAAGAATGGTAAGGATAACAAGGACAGCCGGGAAAATAAAGACAATAAGGACAAACGCGACACTGTAAAGACGGGCAAGGATAACAAGGATACTGCCAATGTCCACAAGCCTGCCACTGATACGGTAATTGTCGGACATGCCACATGCCGCGATGGCGTCATCATCGATAAGGATGCCAAGGTCACAGTAGAAAGTGCCGATGCCGCGAAATTCCGTCGGACTGGCGTCTCTCTTTCGGGCTTCGCTGAAAAGGGGCCGTTCCGCGCAGGGACGTCTGTAAAGCTTGTAGAACTTGACAGCGCAAAGCGTCTCGCGGATTCCGAGAGATCTCATGAAACTTGCATAACATCTTCGAACGGAAAGTTCAATCTTGAAAAAATCAATTTCGTATCGCCATACGTAAGGGCTGAGGCGAACGGTTTTTATATGGACGAATTTACGGCGGGACCCTCGCAGGCGCTCGTGACGCTCCGGGCGGTCGTCGATTTGTCCAAGCGCGACTCGTTTAACGTGAACATGCTAACGCATATGGCGGCTCCGCGCGTGTTGAAGCTCGTGGAAGATTCTGGCAACAACCAGCCTATCGGAAGCCAAAGCGGGCGTGCGTTGACGGACGTGCTTTCGTCGTTCGGGATTACCATTGGTGGGTCCACTTCCGGCGGTCGAACGGGAGGTTCTTCCGGTTGGGGCGGCCGGAGTCGCGGACAGACGACTCAGTCGTCCTCGACCAAGTCTGCAGAAGATATTGGTTTGTTTGGCTCCGATGACTACAGTGCCGCGCTCTTGGCGATTACGGTCATGATGCAAAGCTACGGCTCCGTGAGCGAAATGCTTTCGTTTGCAGATAAAGTTGCGGAAGACATCCGCGGCGATGGCAACTGGGGTGACAATTCCTTGAGGTCCAAACTTGCAGATAAACTCTTGATGCTCGATGCCGAGGGTGGGCTTGATAAAATCCGCAAGAACATGGAAGGCTGGAAAATCGGCAATGTCCCTGATTTCGAAAAATATGTGCGGAGTTTCTGGACCAAAACGCACGGCTTTGAAACGTGCGGATCGATGAACGCTGGGCAGGTGAAGCATGTGGGCAATAGCCAAAGTGAATACTTCGTCTCTTATTACGATCAGCCCGAAGGCACTCGCATGCGCTTTATCTGTGATAAATCGACGAAGAATTGGCGTGTTGCGACGGACATTGAAAAGGATACGGTCGGTTTTGGCGCCGGCGAATATGATGGCCAGTACCGTACCGGGAAAATAAACCAGAAAAAGTATTACGTTTATGAACAACGCAAGCGCAGCTGGCGCGAAGCCGCCCCAGGTGAAATTGTTGACTTTATCGATGTCGAAGAAGTCCTGAAGGAACTTGCGGCTGGTGAAAAGGTCATCTTTATTTTGCGCCATGCGGAACGCACGGACGATACCGGAAAAACAGGCCATTTGACAGACAACGGAAAGAAACAGTCGCAGAAAGTGGGTACGAAGTTCAAGGACGAAGATATTTACTTTGCAAACTCGACGTTCACGCGAAGCTATGAAACTTGTTCGAGCTTTGCAACGGGTGCTGGCGTTTCTTTAGAGGGCAACGATACGATTCCGGAATTGGACGGTGAATGGTTCATCAAGGATGACTCGAAGTTTGAGAATTACAAGAACTCCAATGGCGGCGGCTGGGTTGTCACCTCTGAATATGCATTCAAGGGCAGCTATTCTGATGCGTTCTATCCGTTGGCGAGCCGTGGCGAAGAGTTTGTAACCGAGGTCGTGAAGCCGCGTTTTGAAAAGGTAAACAAGGTGGCCGTGTGGATTTCTCACGACATGCTTGTTGTTCCGCTTGCCGCTTACTGCACCGAAGGGAAAATTAATTTGCGCTATTTCGAGACGAAACGGTGGGTCAATTACCTCGCTGGCGTTGCATTCATTATGGGCGCTGATGGCTCTGTTCGCTATGTGCCAGTGCGCGGTCTCGATTCCGGCACGATGACGATGTAGCTGGCTTCGCCAAGTGGTTAGTAGGCAGTGGTTAGTAAACAGTGGTTAGTAAGCAGGAATGTAAAAGGAACGTTCTTATTGCAATCCTAACCACCAACCACTAATCACTAACCACTTTTGATTTAATTCCTAACCCCTATAGCCTAATAATCACAACACTTCACTGGATTCTGCTCCTTCGATCCTAAGAATTGTAGGGTAATAAATTACCAACAATTCTATATCGACCCTACGGTCCTCTGGATGACGAGAAGTGCTTTAATCTCTCGTCTCTCGTCTCTCGTCTTTCGTCTATCCACCACTAAAATTGCTATATTCACGCGCGTTGATTTTTATCAAACAGTTCACTTAATAAACATGGACGCATTCCGATATGAATGATACACTAAAGAAAGCTATGATTTTTGCCGCGGTGACAACGGTTTCCGGTGCCTTCGCGTCTGATTTCGTAGCTCAACCTGCTGCTTCCCAGGGGGCAAAGGTTGGCCGTTTTGACGAGCAGATTGCTCTGATGCCGGACTCCATTGCCGCTCCGATCAAGGAACAGCTCAAGTGGATGGATGAATCTACTGTTTTCCAGATTGTGGAAACTCACGGTGGTGGCTATTCCATTCTTTATAAGACATACGAACAGTCCGTTCGCGCCCGCGATATCCGCGATTCCGTCGAAAATGCCAACGGTACGGCCGTGCTCCCGATTGCAAAGGCTAAGCTCGGCAGCGAATACTGCCAAGGCAAGATGGAAGGTGGCAAGTGCCATGGCGAAGTCCAGAAGTTCGGCATTGGCAAGCTCGTCGAATTCCAGGCTACAGGCCTCATCGTCGTGATGTCCGTGATCATTGGCCTCCTCGTCCTCTGCACTATCATGAGCGCAATCATGAAGAAGCTCGGTCTGGACAAGGTCAAGGCTCCGGCTCCTGCTAAGAAGGCTGCTCCGGCCGCTGCCGCTCCGGCTCCTGCGGTCCGTGCTCCGGCACACTGCGACTGGGATCCGAATGCAAAGAGCATCCATCCGGGATTCACCAACAAGCAGCTCCAGGCGTTCCTCGGCATTGCCGCCGTTGCCGC
>Ga0310696_10001853_pt1 | contig 29451 bp, 66 predicted proteins | sample AusTroGonzalo_MG_4_FD_203885 | JGI IMG/M metagenome (GOLD analysis project Ga0310696, IMG submission 203885) | Bovine rumen microbial communities from tropical cattle in Woodstock, Queensland, Australia - Gonzalo_02 (v2) (version 2) | ecosystem: Host-associated > Mammals > Digestive system >... | reverse complement strand
CTGTGGCACGAAACCGGATGTAATATACATCCAAGCAAGGTGAAGAAGGCGAAAGAAGATTTTTTGAAAAGTCTTGCATAGGAGGCTGAGTGATGGAAGAACTTGAACCTTGCCCGTTTTGCGGAAAAATACCAAAGATGTGGATAATGTATTCGGGAAACTTCCCGGAACAGGAAGGATATCTTGTGCGGTGCAGAGAGGACGAATGTTATATAAAGCCTGAAACTCCGGTATATATATCAAGCAGGCTTGCTGTCGATGCGTGGAATTGGAGGGCGTAGAACATGGGAATCTATATACCAGACATGGAGATGCCGACAAACGAGCCGATGCTCGTGAAAATCAATCCCGATGGCTCTGTAAGCACTACTGCGAAGAATAACTATCGGAAGTATGAAGCCATCCCCGTCCCGAAGCGTGGGAGGCTGATTGATGCGGACAGGCTTGGCTTTGCCATGATGGATGCGGCAAATGCAGACCAAGCGTTAGCTATGGTCGATGATGCTCCGACCATCATCCCGGCAGAGCCGCTGAAGGAGGAAACATGAGTGTACTGATTAAGGGCATGGAGATGCCGAGAAGCTGTGATGTATGCCCCATGAATTATGACTTCTGTTGGTGCATGCTTTTGGCTGGCTGTAAGCGGGTGATTTGCAAAGACGGCTTCGACTCTGAAACGATGAGGTTGCCAGATTGTCCTCTCATCCCCGTCCCCGACCACGGGGATTTGATAGATCGAGATACGCTTGATGCTGATTTGGAAAAACAGGACATGAAAACTGGGGAATGGGAGGCTATCGGGTTTTCCATCTATGAAATTGAAAATGCTCCGACCATCATCCCGGCAGAGCCGCCGAAGGAGGAACAGACATGAAGTGTGAACAATGTGATAATTGTATAGAAGATTACAGCGGGAATCCGTATTGCTTTATGTCATCTTGTGGTCTTTCTGATGAAGATATGGAAGCGGACAATGTTGAATTACTCTGCATTGGTTTCCAACCGAAGGAGGAAACATGACCCAACGAGAGATTGAACGCAGATTGCACGAAGAATATCTGCGGCGAACTATTGAATCTATGTGTGGGAAACGGGCTTTGCGTGATGTTGAATGGCAGAGGGGAATTGGAGGGCTGAGTGATGGGTGTGTATATCAGAGGCATGGAGATGCCGAAAAACGATGAGTTTATTACGGTATATTCAAGCGGAACTGTGCTGAAAACAAAAGTTCTTTATAATGAAAAATGTACGGAATACCTACAAATTGGCAAGGCAAAAGAAGCCGCCGAGGTCCCCGACCACGGTAGGCTGATTGACGCGGAAAAATTGAAAGAGAAGTGGTCACATAAAAACCTTGATTTATTTAGTCAAGGGTGGGGGTTCTTACACGACCTTAACCAAGCCGAGACCGTCATCCCAGCAAGCGGAGGTGATGAATAATGGCTGACGTTCTTATTGAAGGTATTAGATTGCCTGATTATGGTGCAGTGATGGTCGAATTGCAGGCTGGTGGGAACGTGAGATACGTTGATGCATACGGAGAGTTCAAATACACGAAAGCAACGACAATCTCCGCTCACGGCGATTTGATAGACCGAGATGCATTTGTCAAATTTATCAAAGAGAATTGGCCTATCTATGACCAGTGGATTGTCGGGGTGCTTGATGCAAGGCCGACCGTCATCCCGGCAGAAAAGGAGAAAGTATGAAGCACGGGACAATCGTTAGAAACCTTTGGCAACCGAGCTATGAGAGCCTTTTAGTTTACACTGGAATTTCTGGGGAATATGCAAAATGCTTGTGGATAATAGACGGCGTATTCCACGGTATGCACGACTTTTACAAGCACGACATTCTGGATGATAGAGAGCATTTCCCAATTGTAGGATTTTTCGATTATAAGAAGGCGCTTGTTGACGGCGTGCGTAATGCTGTAGCCCAAGCAAGTGTTCCAACAGACCCAAAGGAATGATGGAGGTAAGGAATGGGCATTTACTTTTCAAGTCTAAAGACCCCAGAGAGGTGCGAAGAGTGCCTGCTTTGTCACATGTATGAGACGCCTACTGAAACCGCATGCGGATGCAAGATCAACATGCGGACAAGGGAGAAAGGGTGCAAAACCCGCCCTGACTGGTGTCCAATTACCGACATGCCCGATGCTGTCCAGCCGGGTTCGACAGAAACCAGATGAGCGTTTACATCGAAGGCATGGAGATGCCGAGCAACTGTCACAATTGTGACCTGTGTGCTCTTGTGGATGTTTCGGACGGTTTGGTTTACGGGTGCAGGGTCCTTAGGAAGCAGATTGTTGATGATCGGCAACGTCAGCCGGATTGCCCTTTGACCGAAGTTTCAAGGCACGGAAGGTTGATTGATGCAGATTCAATTTTGACAGACGTCCCCTTAATCTATGCAAGCATGGTCTTTGGCGGGAAGTATGTCTTCACCCAAGGCGCAATAGACAGGGCACCAACTGTTATTCCTGCAAGCGAAGGGTATTCCCTTGCGGGAGAAGATGGGCCTTGTGGGGACGGAGAAGAGCCGTTTATACCGTTCTAAACTTTTCTGGTGCAAAAACTTAAACTCATTCCTGAAAATGCATGAAACCCCGGGGTTTTGAGAATGAGTCGAAGTTTTAAATATAAGGAAGGAGAGTAGCATGAAAATACTTGTTACCGAGTTGCCGGAGAGAGCAAGCGATTGCTTCTTCAGCTATCACAACCCAGAACGAGGGTGGATGTGCAGGCTGTCCGGGTCCGTCTGTGAGGTTTCGCTTTCGGGCATGGACTGTCGGAATCATCCTTGCCCTCATCTGCTGGGGACTAAAAACAGGAGGGACGAAAATGAAATGCGCTGAGCTGAAAATCCAATATGCGGCTGACAGGGAAAAGGTAGTCACGGCTATCGCGAACGCCGGGTACTTTGTCACTGTCGAGGAACGTGGAGAGTTCAACAAGAAGGAGTACTGGGTTGTAGTGGAGTCGCGGGATAAGAAAAATGCTTGAAATCAAAAGGACGCACACAACTGTGTACAAGATCAAAAGCACAACTTATCCCACGAGGTTTTCCAACTACGGAGAGATGGAAGACAGAGCAAACGAGCTGGGTCAGCCTCTTGAGAAGAGGGGATACTCAAAATGCTTTGTCTGCGGTCACAAGTTCGGAAGAGGCGAGGACGTTTACCTTGCCCATGTTGTAAACCACAAGAACGTTTTCTTGTGCTGGAAGTGCGGTAAAAGAGTAGCGGAGGAAGAGTAAATGCTTGTGTATTGCAAGGTAGAGGACTGTGTGAACAACAAGGACGGTAAGTGTGAGAACAGGTGGGAAATCGGGACCGAGGCTATCTCTGTTGAAGAAGACTGGTACGGAAATCCCGTTTGTTCTGATTATGAAGAAAGAGTCGAGACATGGGACAAGAAGTGAAGAAGTGCATTGAGTGCGAACACTTCAAGATTCAGAACGAGCCACTGAAGTCCGGTGGTGCTATCTGGGACGAAGGAAGAGCGGCTTGCACGAAGTACAATCTCGTCTGCGAGTTCCTGTCTCATGCGAAGCTCAAGAAATTAGTGTGTACAGAGGGGAGGGAAGTTCAGTGAATGTCACTGTATTTTCAATGCTTAACTATATCCTTGGAAAGCTTGAGGGAATTTCCTACAACTGCGACCAGAAGACTCAGGTTGCTTTGAGTAACGTGTGCAAATTGATTCAAAATCTGCTTGACACGTATAGTGGCGATGTGACGGGATATGCTGACAAAAAAACAGAAACAAATCTGCGAGAAATACAGCGCGTATGATAAAACAGGCCGTGTGCGCTGTAGGAAGTGCCCTCTCAATAGGGGGCATCCAGATCAATATGACTTCCGGTGTAATGCAAATAGCCATTACGACAGGAAGAGACGGGAATGGGTGATGGACGAATGAACTATGTTGTTACCAAGAAGGACGTTGCCCGGTACATAGCAAAGCTCATAGATGACACAGAAAACCAGAGAGTCAGGTTGCTTGCACCGGGGAGCAAGGAAAGTTGCGACACTCAGGGTTCCGGCAGGCAGGATGGGAATTTCGAAGGAAGTTGACGTTGAAGTGTACAAGATCAGAAATGGAGGAAGAAAGAAATGAATGAATCTCACAAAATACATGACCTGAAAATACTCCCGAAGTACTTCAATGCGGTTTTAAAAGGTCTGAAGACGTTTGAACTGAGGAAGGATGACAGGGATTATGAGGTTGGCGATTATCTAAGGCTCAGGGAGTGGGATGAGGAATACACCGGAAATTTCACAACTGTTCGCGTTCTGGGAATTCTTCAGAACTGTCCGGAATACGGACTTATGGACGGATACTGCATCATGTCCATCGAGAAGGTGGATGCCTATGAGTGAGAAGCCTGTTGCGGTCTGTTCTCGGGATGAGTGCAGAGAACATTTCAAGAGTCTTGGACTGAGCTATGATGACATAACCGATGGGGATATCCTTGCTCTTGTTTTGATTCTCAATAGGGAAATCAAGATGGCAAACAAGAGCGGGGAAACCTCTGTCAACACTATGCGTTTATCCAGCAAGATGGTAATCAAGCACAAACCAGACGGCACAATTTCTGAGTGCTATCTGTATTTGAACAGTCACTACTTCACAAGAAGAGAGTGCATAAGCTTCAACAAAGACGGCTTCATCGGACTATGCGGATGGGCTGACATAGGAAACTCAAACCCGGTGAAGAGGGCTTTTTTGCAGTGGGCTGATGATTTATACGCGCAGAAATTAAAAAATGAGAAAGAGGTAACAAAAGATGGGAACTGAGTCTACGCGAACAAAGTACATTAGTGCAACACTTGCAGACATTCATGACGTTATTTCTGACTGTCTCTGGAATGAAAAACTGAGTGATTTACTGAGGAACAAGTTGGAAATGGCCTATCAGGCGGGTTCTGTGGAAGGCCGCGCCCAAAAAGAGGGGGCCAATGCAATAAGCATCAAACAGGCCGAGTCTCGTGGGTATGAAAAAGGCTGTGAAGATGCATGGAAATTTGCCAAAAGCTGTATTCTTGGCAAAAAACACCCTGCATTCAAAGATGTGGAAAAGCCAGAGGACATTGTTAAGAATGTCTCTGCCAAAACTGCGCTTCTCCGAATTCGTATTTATGAAAAAGGGGTAGAGGCAATGAAAAAAGAAGAGGAAATCAAGGTTGGCGATGAGGTCAAGTTTTCGATTGAGGATGATAGCGGCGAGAGCCTCAGGGGAGTTGTGGTCAGTAAAAAGCGAAATGGCATTAGTGTTCTTTGGTCAACCGGAGTCTGCGGAAGCGGATTCAAAGCTGAAGAGCTTGTGCGGACTGGCGTGGACTATCCGGGACTTGACAACATCATTGAGTTGCTTAACCGAAAAGGTGTATAACGGTGTGTAAGTGGGTTTCTGACTGGTTTACCTACGTCTGCTGTAATGCTGACTGTCCAAAGGTTGCAGACTTCTGCAATTATCCGATGGACAGTCAGGAGAAGTGCCCGTTCTTTGCTGACAGGGACGCCGAGGACGGACAGATGTGCTTTGAAGGAAGAGGATGTGAGGCCAATGACGAACTACGAGAAACTATGCGAAACTTTTGGCGGGACCCCAAAAGGGTTTGACTTCTGGGGTGACTGGTGGGAGGAACCGTACAAGGAACCGAAAAAGAAGACCAACAGGGACAAATTCTACGAGGTCTTCAGGACGGGGCCTACTCACACTGGCACGGTTTTTGGAGATTTGATCAGTGGGTTGAAGCTGGAATGGTGGGGAGCGGAGTACGAAGAGTCTGAAGATCAGAGGAAAACGGGCGTCTGGCTTCCCGAGGATGACGGCTTTGGTGGCTATATCTGGAAGTGTTCTGCCTGCGGGTGCGAGTGGACCTTCATAGACGGAGCGCCGAAGGACAACAATGCGTGGTTTTGCCCTGAATGTGGTGCTGACCTGAGGAAGACTGAGTATGTCGAAGACAATTCGGAAGATTGAATTGATGCATCGGCAGTTTGGAATAACCGAGGGAAAGACATGTAAAGACTGTTCCAACCTTCACAAAAGGGAGTGGAGCAGACGGTATTATAAATGTAGGGTTTACGGCATGTCTCAAGCGGAATCTACAGACTGGCGGCTCTCATACAATGCCTGCGGCTTATTCAACAAAGAATGGCATGGTGGAGAGATAGTAAGGCTTGTGCATTCAACTTTTGACCGAGTTTATGAAGATCAGCCAATTGAGGGGCAATACACGTTTGAAGATATAGAGGCGAGAGTGACCAACGGTGATAGAATACGAAGCATGAGCAATGCGGAGCTGAAAAAGTGGTATTGCAGTGCAAGGGCAGGGGAACACTCTTGCTCTGGATGCCCGTTTGATGCTCTTGAATGTACTCTGCCCGAGTGGCTTGAAGCAGAAGCGGAAGAAACCGAGGAAGGTGATGACGAATGAGCGTAATTGTACACGGCATGGATATGCCAAAATCTTGCTTGGAGTGTCCTTTTGAAACGGACGGCACAGCTTGTGGGCGCTTCCCTGACAAGAAGTCGGACCACGAAATAAGGCCAAGCTGGTGCCCGTTGGAGAGACACAAAGAGCCGATTCCAGCAGAGGACAAGTGCCCATTCTGCGCAGGGAGGCTCTTACCTCCTAATCACGGCACAAGGCGCTGTGGAAACTGCAATTTCTGGTTTCCTGTTAAGGGGGAGAACAGCGATGAATGATAACGAAATTAATGTTGGTAAGGCAATCCTTGCCCTGATTAGGCTCACTCTGATTTTTGGCTTCATTGCTGTGGTTTTCTTCCTTATTATTTCCGGCCTCACTTGGGTCATCTGCTGGGGGTTCGACAAGGTTTGGAGCTGGAAAGTGGCTATCGGGGCTACGGTCCTGATGGGACTGGTCATCTTCACCTTGAAGGTGGGAAACTCATGATTAAGCGGTTTGTCATGAGGTACAAGAAATGGAGGGAGTGGAGAAAATACACACGGCTTAATAAATTCAGACAGTTGTGTGTATTTCTGGGGGTGGAGAGATGCGTCCATTTCGAATTTTTCATAACCGACAGTTTAATTAACAGGAGTAACGAAAATGAAGATCAAGCTTGATAATTTTGCAGTCCAGCCCGTGAGGGCACACGCAACGGATGCGGGGTTGGACCTGCGGACTCCGGTGGCTTTCTGGTTACATCCGGGGGAGTACAAGACAATCGACACTGGGGTGCACGTTCAAGTTCCTGATGGCTGTGTTGGACTGATAACCAGCAAGTCGAAACTGATGGCTGAGGGTATCACCAGTCGGGGCACTATCGACTGCGGCTATACAGGGAGCATCAAAGCCGTTCTGTATAACCACGGCAAAGAGGGACGTAAGTTCGAGTGTGGCGAGAAGATTACTCAAATCGTAATTCTTCCGTGCGTCATTCCCGAGATCGAATATGTAAATGAGCTGGAAGAGACCGAGCGCGGAGACAACGGGTTCGGTAGCACTGGACGCTAAAGGAGGCACAAAATGAGAAGGCTTACACAAAAAACGAAAGACGGAAAAATTCTACAGCCTATAACCGTCTCTATTGCTGAGCTTATCACAAAGCTCAGCCAATATGAAGATACTGGCCTTGAACCGGAACAGGTTAAGGAGCTTCTCGATCAGAAGCACAATCCGAATGATTGTGTTGTGAAGGATGGAGAGTGGGTCGCTTTCAAAGATCAGAATGGTCGCTACCAGAAGAAATGCAGTATTTGCGGCGCTCAGGTCAGCCGGACGGCGAAATACCGTAGTTTCTGTGCCAACTGCGGAGCAAGACTCACGGAGGCCGAGTGAAGCTTGACAAAGGCCAAGCAGGCGGTTATAATTAATGCAGTTTGTTGTTAGGAGGGCTGACAAGTGAACTATAGCCCGGAGAATATAGTGTCCATTGTGGAGACGATGTTCAAATACAAGGGCACAAACTATGCTCAGGTAGCGTCCAAACTGAGGACAAAGAACGGCACCCAAATGTCGAGGCAAGTGCTTTACCGCATGGTGAACAATGGCACAATCACCCTTGCGCTGTTCATACAGATTGTGGACCTACTTGGCATGAGGCTTGACGTCAAGGACGAAGAGCGTTCAGTCCTTGCCCTTGGACCCGTCAAGGGAGACAGGGTAAAGAAGAAACTCAAGGGTATCATTTATGACTCTGACAAGATGTTCTCTGTTGCCGTCATCGGCGATGAGCGCATTTGGAAGGAAGTATGCTTGGAGCCTGTTTCCGGGAACTATGTTGCGATCAATTATTGCAACGAGGAAGTTGCCAAGACAGAGGAAGGCAAAAAGTACCCGTTCATTGAGAAGATTGAACCGGATGACTTCTGCGAATTGATGGGGCTGATTGAATGAAGAAAAGAGCTGGTTTCTGCCAGCTCTTTTTTTCTGTCAAGTTTTCTGCCAAGTGGACGGACAAAAGCGGACAAGAATGGACAAAATTTGCCAGCAAACGCGCTTGCTGGAACACTTGCGAACAGGGATAGACAAAAGACACATAGTTCGAAGCCTTCTTCCCCTGCCAAGATAACCTCTTGATTCTGTAACGGAATCAGGGGGTTATTTTTTTATTTGCCCGGATTTGCTGTAAAAAAATTACGGCACAGGTAATTGCACCGTAAGTTTTCTGCCCGGTTTTCTGCCAAGAGATCAGTTTTTGCTCAAATTGGAGATAAAATCCTGCATTCTGGACGCTGACTCTTTTTGCATTTGGGAGGTCCGGTGTCCATAAACATCAAGGGTGAAAGATGCCGAGGCGTGACCGAGGTTTTCTTGGATGGTCTTGAAGTCATCCCCGTTTTGGAGAGAGACAACCGCAAAGGTGTGGCGAAGGTCGTGAACACGGCTTGCATCGAAGTTGTGAGCTTTGGCTATCTTATTATAATGAAGGTAGGCCGTCTTCGGGTTTATGGGTTTGCCGTCAGATTTTGTAAAAACGAGCTGAGCTGACTTTCCGTTTGGCAAACAGAATTCTGACCACGCAGGACCCGCCAACTCTTTCTCTGTGGCCTGCTGTTGCTTTCGGAGGGTTAATACATCAATGACATAAGGTGAGGCTGTAATGAAGCGTATACGGTCCTGTTTGACAGGTGCAATTGTATAGCCGCCATCTTTGATCGGCCTCTTCTGAAGTTGCTGGTTCACCCGGATTGTTCCTGACTGGAAATCAATGTTGTTCCACGACAGGCCGAGAGCTTCAGACTTCCGAAGCCCGGTGAAGACAATGACCTTGTAGAGATCAGAAAACTCTTCCTTTTCAAGTGCGGCAAGGAACTCCTTTAGTTGGTCGTTGTCGAGAGGCTTAATTTCAGGCGTTGGAACCTTGGGGCGGCTGGTGGGCGTTGCCGGATTGAACTTGATGTACTTCAGCCGTACAGCGACATTGAGACACTTAGAGAGGATGACATGGATGTTTTTAATGCTCTTGGGGGCAAGCGGGACCAGAGTTGTCACAACCTTCCCCGTTTTCTTATCTACCCGCTCTATGGCATGCCCCTGCTTCTCAAGGGTATTATAGAATGCCTGTATCTGGGGCGTGGACAAAGCTGACAGACGGACAGCGCCAAGCTCGGGCTTGATATGGGTGTTGCATTGCGCGGTGTAAGACTTCTTTGTCTGATATTTGATGTGATTACAGTATTCCGCAAGCCAAACGTCAATCCACTCTCCGAGAGTAGCCTTGGATGGTTCAAAGTACTCCTGCTTTTGGACAGCGACAGAGGCGTCCTGCATTTTCTCTTTGACCTCTCTCTGAGACTTTCCGGTGAAGGTCTTCCGGATTCGCTTCCCGGTGCCGGGGTCTTTTCCAACCGTGACTTGAGATTCCCAGTAGGTGTACAGCTTGCCATTCCGCTTTACAGTCTTCTTATAGATTGTACCTTCATTGTGCGCTCTTTTAGCCATTTCCTGTAACCTTCTTGCTCAAATGAAAAAATATTTGCAAAACGGAAAAAGGCATGCTATAATACAAACGGTTTTTGAAATACGAGGTGTAGGACATGGACAGCAGATATCATGCGAGTGAAAAGATTGCTCTGAATGTCTCCGAGGCGGCTGACATTCTTGGGGTCTCAAGGACTGTGGTTTACCAGCTCATGCACAGAGAAGACTTTCCGGCCTTCAAGGTTGGAACCAGAACGCTGATTCCGAGGCTGAAGCTGGAAGAGTGGGCAAATAGTCAGCCAAAAAATTTTGTCTGAAGCTTAAATTTGGAGGTACTTTGGAATGAATGACGAAAAGTCGATGGCTATTGAGACGAGTTACGAGCGGTGCAGGGCTTTAATCTCTGTATTGAACAACGATGAGACATGCTGTACAAGCGTCACTGATGCTCCGTGTCTGGAATGGAGCGACAGGGCAACTCTTCTGGCAATGCTTGAGGAAGAGTACAGAGGGCTTGGCAGACTCATAGGGACAGTTCAGTAGAGATAACCGTGGCTCTGTTCTTTTCAAGATTGCTTTGAAGTGCACTGTAGAAATCGGCGTAACGGTTTGCCCTCAGAAAGCCATTAAGCAGAAGGATATCTGCTATGGCGTGAGGATGACCGTAATCACCGAAGTAAAATTGAGAGCATAGAGATTCCAGATATCCAACAGTGAGCTGTGGGACTTCTGCATTAGGTCCAAATTGAACCGCGTAGATGATGAGTTCTCCGGTGTTGGTAACGTGAATTTCCTCTGCGGTGAGCGCAAAGGTAAGCCGCACGTTCCTTGAGATCAGGATTGTACTACTCATCGTATTTCGATAAAAACAGGTTGACAATCCCTTTGTCCTTTTCGCTTGCAAGATTGTACTTATTCAGGATAGAGAGCTGTTCTTCCGTGAGGTTATTAAACTTGTCTTCCTTACGTCCGATGAGCCAATCAATTGACACTCCGAAGTGATCAGCGATACGCCAAACCGCTATCAGGTCCGGGACTCTCCCTTGCAGGTAACGAGAGATGGAAGTCACATTGAGGTCGGCTTTTTGGGCAAGAACGGACATGTTATAACCGTGGCTGTCCATGAGAGCCTTTAGGTTATTCCTGAAAATTGACCAGTCAAAAGAGTCGGGAACTGCGTATAATTTATTTGACAATTATATCACCCCAATCTGTAACTAATTATATAACAACAGTGGCTTTTTGTCAAAACTATTTGCACAGAGGAAAGTAAAATATTTTGAGTAATCCTTGTGAAATCTGTGCAAGTTGCACTGAAATATACCTGATATTTCGTGCATTCGGTCAATTGCAAAGAGCTTTGCTTTATGGTAAGATGTAGACGCTGGGGGACGTAGTATTTTGTGGTTATTAGGAGGTGCAGTATGGGAGTTCCTGACACGATTCTCAAACAGCTTGGCGGCAACAGGTTCCTTGCGATGACTGGTGCGAAAAATCTGGTCGGAGACGGCAACACGCTGAGGATGACACTTCCGAGAAACGGAAGCAAGGCAAACAGGCTTTGGATTACCCTGAATGGTAAAGACCTGTATGACATGCGGTTCTTCAACTTCCGCATGGGAAGAATTGATCTGAAGACGGGTGAGTTTATTCCTGACAAAATCACCCACGAGAAGGTGTACAACGACCTCTTCTTTGATCAGCTTCAGGAAGTCTTCACAATGCACACCAAAATGTACACACACTTATGATGGAGGCAATAACATGAACAAGGCCAAGAAGCCTGAGGAAAAGCGTATCGCGATCAAAAAACTGCGGTGCGCTAACGGATACTTCACAACTGCGGACATGGTAAAGGTTCTGAAGGAACACGGCATAACAATGTCAAGACAGGGTTACGCTAACAAGGAAAACGGGCATTCCAAGTTCACAGTCAAAGAGATTCAGGCGCTTGCCAAGATATTTGACATGGATTTGGATAGCACTATCCGCATTTTTAATGACTGGGATTAAGCTAAAGGCAAAATATTTTGCATTAAGTATCAAAAGCGGCCCGGGCCGCTTGAGATAGAGTAAGAGGTAAGCTGGACTTAAGAGAAAGAAAGGAAGGAAAAAATGATGGATGAAAAGCTTACAATCTGGGAAAAGTCTGCGGGTAGCGGCAAGCATCACGAGAAAAGCCACAAGGGCATTGAGCTGAAGAAGTTTATCAAGCAGAACGCTGAGATAATCAATCGGCTTGTTGCTCTTCTATGTGCTTTTCTCATTTTTGCTTCTGGCATGCTTGTCCGGTACACCACGGAGAAGAAACTCCGCGAAGAGTTCAAGGAAACTCTATCTGCCGAGCGCTTCAAGGTAGAGCAGGACACGATCAAAAGGGTGAAGGAACAGTATGGTATCAACGCTCAGAATGCCGAGAAGGCTCTGATTGAGACTCAGGCAAAGACCGTTGCGAAGGTCCTGTATCCGATGAGGAACAACAGGGAGAACGGACTTCATCTGGCCTGCTGGTCAATTTTCAACCGGGTGGACAATAAAATCTACTCTGATGATCTGTATGCTGTTTGCTCTGCTAACCAAGCGTACATGGGTTGGTCGGATGACAATCCGGTGCTGGATGAGCTTTACAGGATTGCGTTCGAAGAGGTAACTCGTTGGCACAGCGGAATCCGGCCTATGGATACCGGGTATGTCTACCTGTACTGGACGCCGAGCGAGATTTACCTGCTGGATGACTTTGGTCACAAGTTCTTTGAGAGTGACTGGTCCAAATATATGGATTCACTGGGATGATGGAGGAAAACATGAGTAATAAGGAATTAGCAACGGTCGGAGAGTATATCACTCTCAAACAGCTTCCTGTGATTGACGAGCGGTTGCGGGAAGTCAAGGACAAGTGGGAGCTTACCGCTCAGGACGCAGAGTCCCTTGTAGCGACAGACGAAAACTTCAAGGAAGTCAAGGCTATCAGGGCGAACATACGGAAGGAATATGCCGAGGTAGAGTCAATCTACAAGCGCATCAAAAAGGCTTACATGGAGCCTTGGGACGCCTTGGACAAAACCTACAGAGAGTGCATCAAAGAGCCTTTTGACAGGGCTGACGCCTCTTTGAAGAAAAAGGTTGATGAAATCTCAGACGAGCGGATTATTCAGAAAAAGAAGGAACTGTTCAAGTACTACGATGAGTACAGGCAGAGCCTTGGGCTGGACGCCGAGCTGGCAAAGCCTGACAGGTCCGGAATAAAGGTCGGTCTTTCGGATTCCATGAAGTCTCTGAAAGACAGGGCAAAGGCGTTCCTTGACGGCATCGACAGCGATATCAAGATGATTGATACGCTGGAAGACCGTGATGAGATTTATGTGGAGTACCGCATGAGTCTGAATGTTACGGATGCCGTAACGAGGGTAAACGAGCGGCACAGACTTGCCGAAGAGCAGAAGCTCAAGAGGGAGGCCGAAGAGGCTAAGCGCGAGGCTTATCAGAAAGCGCGTGAAGCTGTTGAAGGTCCTCCTGAAGAGGTCTACGTAGCTCAGGAAGAGGCGGAGGAAGAGGATGAACCTTTGACCGCGCCTACCGCCGAGGCCACGCAGGAGGCTCAGGAAAAGCCTGCTGAGAAGACCTATGTGACTGCGTTCCGGGTTGCCGGGACCTTGGAGATGCTGAAAGAGCTTAAGGCTTTTTTAGAAGATGGCGGCTATCAGTATGAAAGTTTGAAGGAGGAATGAATTATGGGTACATCATTAGTCGCTGGGAAGAAACAGAAGCAAAAGTTTTCTGTCGCAATGCAGACGGAGGAATATCAGCGGGTTGTAAAAGAGACCCTGAGGGACCCTGAGGCGATCAAGCTTTACAACTCGTCCATTCTGTCCACAGTCGCGACAAACCGAGACCTTCAGAAATGCACTTCCGCATCGCTTCTGGGAAGTTCGCTTTATGGCTTTAGCCTTGGCCTTCTCCCGTTGCCCCAGCTTGGTCAATTCTATCTGGTTCCGTTTGAGAAACAGTTAAGAGACCCTAATACCGGGAAGAAGCTTTGGGCCGAAGACGCGAACGGAAAGAAGCTTCTGGACGGCAACGGCAAGTGGATTCCAGTCACCGAGACGGAGGCTGTGTTTGTTTGCGGATACAAGGGCTACATCCAAATGGCCCTGAAGTCTGGGTACTACCACAAGCTGAATGTTCTGGAAATCAAAGAGGGTGAGCTTAAAAACTTTGACCCTCTGAATGAAGTCATTGACTGCATTCTCATTGATGACTTTGACAAGCGCGAGTCGGCCCCGACAATTGGCTACTACGCTATGTTTGAGTACATGAATGGCTTCCGGAAAGCGATGTATTGGAGCAAAGAGAAGATGATTTCTCATGCTGACAAATACTCTCCTGCTTTCAACAGGAACGATTATCAGAAGTATCTCAGGGGTGACTACGATCAGAAAGAGGCATACAAGTACTCTTCTTTCTGGTACAAGGACTTTGACACTATGGGTAAGAAGACCATGATCAGACAACTTCTTTCTCACTGGGGCGTCCTGAGCACAGAGCTTCAGCGTGTCATCATGTCCGATGACAGAATTATCAACGTCTCCGGTTCTGAGCTTATCGCCGATGAAGACGATCTGATTCCTGAGCCTATTGGACAGATTTTCACGCAGGACATGAAGCCTGAGTTTGATGCCGTAGAAGAAAAGGTCAATCTGGAAGACCTGTGATTTATATACGGGCGGGTGGAAGGGAAATATTATGGTAAATTACGAGGTCGTTTCGACAGGCTCTCACGGGAACGCTGTCGTGATAAATAAAAAGGTCCTGATTGACTTTGGAGTGTCCTACAAAAAGATAGAGCCGTACATGGATGATCTGAAGATTGTGCTTGCTACGCACTCTCACGGGGACCACTTCAAGGCAAGTACGGCGAGGCTCATGTCTCTGAATAAGCCTCTTCTCAGGTTCGGATGCTGTGGGTGGATGAAAAACTTCCTGACTGGTGCTGGCGTTGTGGAGAGGCAGATTGACGTCTACAAACCAAACGTTCTCTATGACTACAAGGCATTCAGCGTCATTCCGTTTGAGGTCCTTCACGATGTTCCCAACTGCGGATATAAGCTGTTCTTCCCGGGCGGCAAGGTTTTCTATGCAACGGACTGTGGGAACCTGAATGGCGTCACGGCAAAGAAGTATGATCTGTATCTCTGCGAAGCAAATTACGAGGACGAAGAGATTCAGGCAAGAATGGATGCAAAAAGGGCAGAAGGCAAGTACGCCTACGAGCAGAGGGCAATGAGGTTTCACCTGTCAAAAAAGCAGGCTGACAGCTTCATTTACCGCAACGCTGGGCCAAACTCAGAATATGTCTATCTGCATTGTCACGAGGATAGGGAGAAAGGTGATGAAGGGGAAAATAGTAGCTTATGAGTATCGGTCGAATCGCGTTGTCATTGAGTTCGAACCCGATTTTTCCGACACTTATGATAAATACAATAGCAAGAATATCAATGTAGAAATAAAGCTGTGGAGGCCGAAGCGCAGTCTTGCCGCAAACAGGTACATGTGGGCGCTTGTGGACATGATTGTGAGGGAGACCCGGCTTACAAAAGACGAGGTGTACAGGAATGAAATAAAGGAAATTGGCGGGGTCTCAGACATTCTGAGCGTTAGAGATGAGGCTGTGGAGCGGTTCTGCCGACAGTGGGAAACCCAAGGTCTTGGGTGGCAGACCGAGATTGTAGGCTCTGAAAACGGTGAGACAACTGTCATTGCCTATTACGGGTCTTCAACCTTCAACACCGAGCAGATGAATCAGCTCATTTCAAATTTGCAGTTTGAAGCACAAAGTTTGGGCCTGAATACGGATACACCCGATAGGCAGGCGTGGATGGAGAGTTTATTAGAGGAAGGGGAAAAAAATTATGGTAGCAACGTTCGATAGCACAAAGCTTGCGGATGGGGCCAGAATTACTGACGAAGAGTGTGAAATTTTGGCGTCCATCCCTCAGACAACTCTTGTGAGGAATCATCTGATTCGCTTCAAGAGAATCACTGACAAGGTGGCGCGGGATGTTTACGGGATTACCCGTCTTTCCGATGTTATCTACAAACTGCGGTACAAGCTTCAGCCTAACATGTGGATAGTGACTGAAGATACCGAGTCTGTGAACAGATTCGGCAAGACCGTAAAATATGCAACCTATGTTTACAAGGGAGATATTTGACAATGACAAACGAATGCATTTTTGTTGGGAATCTGGTAAGTGACCCTGTTTACTACGAGGGCGAGACTTCACGGGTCGTGTTCACGCTTGCTGTTGACCATGATGGCAAGCCCAAGGAAGGTCAGAAGAATGCGGAGTATCTGGACTTCATCGCTTGGAGAAGCGTTGCCGAGTACATTGGCAGGTACGCTCACAAGGGCGATTTGCTCTCCGTTGTCTCTATGGCCCAGAAGCATGAGAAGGTCAATCCTCAGGGCGAGAAGAGCTACAGGACCGAATTTCAGGTCAAAAGCGTAAACATTCTTTCAAGATTCAGGTCCGGCGATTGATTATTTTCAATCGGCATTGACTTTATGACGGTAGCACGGTATGATGATGTTAGTTTGCTTAAAGGCAGAACATTATGACTTAAGAAAAGGGGAATGGTAGGGTGTCAGAAGTCAAGTGGATACACATCAATGTTGACATGTTTGATAACAGGAAGATACGGTATCTCAGACGCCTTCCTGCTGGTAACGACATTATCCTCATTTGGGTAATGTTGTTGACTCTTGCTGGCAAATGCAATGCCGGTGGAATGATCATGTTGACGCAGAATGTCCCATACACGGTTCCTATGCTTGCAGATGAGTTTGGCTTTGAAGAGAACACTGTAAAGCTTGCTATTGAGGCTTTTATTAATCTTGGCATGGTCAGCAACGATGGGTTCATCTCAATTACAGGGTGGGAAGAACACCAAGACGCTGACGGCCTTGAAAAGATTAGGGAGAGCAACAGAATCAGGAAACAAAAGTCAAGGGAGAAGCAAAAACTTCTTCAAGAGAAGTTACAAACGGTAACAGAGTCACGTGACATGTCACGTGACATTGAGGGACAAGAGTGTGACTCTTCTATATCTATATCTAATTCTATATCTAATTCTGAAGATAATAGAGAAGATAAAGATAGGGGTGTGGGGAAAGAGAAGGAAGGGAAAGAAGAAAAGCCGGAGAGCTTGAATGATCAGTCTGCAATTGTTATTCAGGAATGGAACAAGACCGACCTGTTGACAGTTGTGAGGGTCAGCCCTGAATCCGAAAGAGGAAAGCGGCTCAGGGCAAGGCTTAAGGAATACGGCTTGGAGGCTGTTCTTAAGGCCGTGAGGCTTGCCTCGGAGAGTGACTATCTGAAAGACCAACACTGGTTTGACTTTGGATGGTTTGTGAGGCCAGAGAACTTTGTAAAAGTCTTAGAAGGGAAGTATAACAGACATGGCGCTGGAAGCAATCAAAGCAGAAGACATGGAGAAGCTGATAGATTCAGTGAGGGCAAGGATAGCGAATTCTCCGACCTCCGACCAAGCCTTGACCCAGATGACGAGTCTACTTGGGGAACATGACCTTGACAATGTAGACTGCGATATCTGCAACAACACCGGGTACATCGTCTGGGATGACAACGGGTTTGTGAAGTCGCGTGAGTGCGAGTGCATGGCAAAACGAAGAACCATCCGCAGGCTGAAGCAGAGCGGCATGGAGAAGATGTTTGAACGGTACACTTTCGACACCTACGAGACTGTTGATAGGTACAGGGAGCTTGTTTTGAACCGGGCTATTGATTACGTCAACGACTCCGGGAACTGGTTCTACATCTACGGGCAAAGCGGTAGCGGCAAGACTCATATTTGCACTGCTGTCTGCAAAGCCTTCTTGGATAAGGGCATTGAGGTCTACTACATGAACTGGCGTGAGGAAAGCGTGGTTCTGAAGGCCGAGATAAACAGTGGGGACCCTTATACTCAGAAGATGAACAAGCTGAAAAGCATCCCGGTCCTGTACATTGATGACTTCCTTAAGGCAGGCAACTCCCCGGCTGATATCAAGCTTGCGTTTGAAATTCTGAATGCAAGGTACAACAAACAGCTCAGGACGGTAATTTCCAGTGAGCTGACACTTGAGGGGCTGTTTGAGATTGATGAGGCAATTGCAGGCAGAATCTACGAGCTTTCCTTCAGGCCGAGGTATCTGATCAAAGCACCAAAGGAAAATTGGCGTAGGCGGCAATTGGAAAACAGTAAAAAGAAGATGGAGGAAAAAGATGGAAAACAGTCTGGAAATGCTAAAGTGGAAAATCACCCTGTTCAGGAAAATGGCTTGGTATGACTACAGAATTGCAAGGCTAAAGGTCAGGAAGGCTTTGCTTGGGGCGAAGATATGCATTGAAAAATTCATCATTGATCACTTCGGAGGGGAAGAGGCGTGAAGGTTGTTACCTGCGAACAGGTGTCGGATGGGCACCCAGATAAACTGGCAGACCAAATTTCGGATGCAATCGTTACTGATTGCTTGAAGCACGACAAGAGCAGTAGGGTTGCGGTTGAAACGCTCATAAAGGATGACTTTGTGATCATAGCAGGCGAGATTACAAGCAAGTGGGCCTGTGATCTGAATGAGATGGTACACAAGGTGTTATCAAGGGTTGGCCCGGAGAAACTGGACTACGGCAACGTCCGCATAATCAACATGATTCGGAGACAGAGCGCGGACATTGCTCTTGGCGTCAAAAAAGGTGGCGCTGGGGACCAAGGCATAGTGTACGGCTACGCAACGAATGAGACGCCCGAGCTGTTGCCGATTCCGTATGTCCTTGCAACAGAGTTCCTGAAGAGACTGAAGGACCTGAATCACCCGCTTCTGAAAGCGGATGCGAAGTCGATGGTAAGCTTTGACTATGACTCTGGCAAGGTAACGACATTCCTGTGCAGTGTACAGCACAAAGAGGACAGTGGAGTGAAGGACTTCAAAGAGGACATTACGAGGCTCATGAAGGACACTTGTTCTGATGCCGGGTTCAACACGGACTTCAAGAAGCTTCTGAATCCTACGGGCAGGTTTGTTCTGGGAGGAACCTTTGCAGACTGCGGAGTTACCGGGAGGAAGACAGTCTGTGACACCTATGGGGGTGTAGGGAGAATCGGAGGTGCTCTGAGCGGGAAGGACCCGACAAAGCTTGACAGGTCCGGGGCCTACATCGCGAGGAAGATTGCGAAGGACCTTGTGGTCCTTGGGTACTGCGACAGATGCGAGGTGCAGATTGCTTATGCAATCGGAATTGCGGAACCTGTTGTGACATGCGTGGACATGTTCGGGACAGACCACACTTCCATGAAGACGATCAGCGAGTATGTGGAGACATACTATGATCTGACTCCGAGAGGAATAATTGACAGGCTGGGCCTGCTGAATATCAATTACAACTTGGTAAGCTCCTACGGTCACTTCACCCGGCGCGATGTTCCTTGGGAAGTGGTCGGATAAATGGCGGAAGAAGAAATCACTGAGGTCGGATTTACGGTGTACGGGGAACCGGAATCCAAGGAACGTCACCGGACGGTGAGGGGCAAAGATAGGTATGGGCGTAAAACCGTCCATACCTACACCCCGAGCAAGACAAAGAACCACGAGGAACAGATAGGCTGGGTGTACAAGTCACACTATGGTGGGAAACGGTTCGAAGACGGGGAAGCCTTGGCGGTCGTGATCAACTTCTTCCTGAAGATTCCGAAGAGGACTTCGAAGAAGGACACCGAGCTTATGGAGCAAGGAAAGATAAGGCCGACAAGTAAGAAGGATGTAGACAATCTGGAAAAGACGGTTCTGGACGGGCTGAATGGGGTTGCCTACAAAGATGACAGTCAGGTCGTAGAGCTTACAGGGAGGAAGTTCTTCTCTGTGAAGCCAAGGACGGAAATCCAAATAAAGAGGGTAAACAGTGATGGTGTTTGAGGAAAAACGGTGCTGGTTATGCGGAAAGAACGGAACTGGCGATGCCCTTGAACAGCATCACATTTTTATGGGGCCGCTCAGGGAAAAGTCAGAACAGTACGGGCTTGTGGTCTACCTCTGCGGAAGCAGTTGCCACAGAGAAGGTAAACGTGCGGTTCATCGGTGCAGGGAAACAAGAGATGAACTTATGAGGTGGGGACAAGAGAAGGTCATGAAGGAACAAGGCTGGGACGTAGAGAGATTTAGAGAGGAATTCGGAAAAAACTTCTTGTGAGAGGTGTCGAATGTATAAATCTCAAGCTGACGCAGTGAAAGAGTGGCTTCAGGCATACAGGGGTAATCAGGAACACATAGACAAGCAGTTGGACAAGTTAAGGACAATGAAGGCGCGAATGATGAGCGTAGGCGCTCAGGAATTGACAGACATGCCAAAGGCCCCGAACGCTTCAAACGATAGGATGACGGAATATGTGATTAGGGTAGAGAACTTAGAGCTGTCGATACAAAACGAGATTGCGGTCCAAGAGGAAAGCCGGAAGGTGATCTGCGATTTGATCAAACAGCTTGAGAAGCCGGAAGAGATGAGGATAATTCAGGACAGATACTTGTACTGCATGGAGTGGTCGGAAGTCTTGGAGAGGCTGTATAAGTCTGATGAGAAGTATGTCCAGAACATCGAAGCGTACAGGAGAAGGATGTTCCGGGTCCATGAGGATGCGCTGTTGAAGATGGCAAAGGGGTGGAACAAGTATGGGTCGAAATCTTGAGCCTGCTTTCTTTTATCTGGAAAAAGATAACGTCCTATTCAGAGGGCTGGACAGCGGGAACGAGTTTGACGGGTATGCCTGCCCCTTGTTCGATTTCGAAATGTCGAGGACGGTGGCGAGATACCTCACAACAGACAGTCTTAACATCATTTTCGAACCGGAGCTGAGGACGTTTGTGATTTTGTGTGGGGCAAGGAAGACGCCGCTGAACTGTGTAGCTGTGAACAATCATCCGTTCTTCTACTTTGGAGGGTGGCCTTGGATAAAAGAAGAACTAAAAAAGAGGACTGACGATGCGTGATGCCGTCAGTCCTTCTTCTTCACATGTACGATCAACTTACCGATGGGCTTGTCTGTCAGGGTGCAAAGGGTATCAAACTCTTGCAGGGAGACAAGCTGTTTTGTTCTGAGCTTTTGTACCGTTGACTCAGAGAACAGCTTCTCTTTTCGAAGACGGTACGAAGAGTACCCCTTCTCTTTCAATAGTTGGAGGGGGTCTACCTTCCATTCAAAAGGCATGAAATCACTCCTTAGACGTTTGCGAAGATTATACCATAAAAAAGACAGCGTGTAAAGTAGACAAATAAGATGACAAATTAGACAAATCATACAAAAACATACCTGAATTTTCGTGCATTCGGTCAATTGCAAAACATTTTGCTTTTTGGTAAAATATAGACGCTGGGGGAGGTAATAAGCCCGGATAGTATGAATGGAGGTGCTTAAATGGGCAAGAAAGTCTGCGAGATAGTTGCTGAGCGTGTTCTGGAAGAGCTGAAGAAGGGCGAGATTCCTTGGAACAAGCCTTGGTTCGGAAGCGACAGGTTTGTGAGCCACAACAATGGCAAGCACTACAGCCTTCTGAATTGCATCCTGCTTGGACAGCCGGGTGAGTACGCGACCTTCAATCAGGTCCAGAAGGAAGGCGGCAAGGTCAAGAAGGGCGCGAAAGCCAAGATGGTAGTCTTCTGGTCCCCGGTGAAAAAGACGGTGGTCAATGATGACGGCGAAGAGGAAGAGCGCGTGTACTTCATTCTCAAGTACTACAACGTCTTCAATCTGAATGACTGCGAGAACATCAAAAAGAAGTACTTGAACGATGACGATACCCGGTGCATTCACGAGAAAGACTGGGGCGCTGAGGAAATCATTGACGGGTACATGGCGGCAAACCCCGGACTCCGGATTCTCCGGGAAGACGAAAGCAACCGAGCTTTCTATCGCCCGAGAGAAGACTTCATTCAGGTCCCAAAGATGGAACAGTTCGAAAAGCTTGAAGAGTTCTACTCCACTCTGTTCCACGAGATGACTCATTCGACCGGGCACTGGTCCCGTCTGGGACGCTTCAAGGAAGACGGAACGGTGGCGGCGTTCGGCGGCGAGGATTACGGGAAAGAAGAGCTGATTGCCGAACTGGGTGCGGCGGCTCTGTGCGGAAAGTGCGGAATCGAGACCGACAGTTCCTTCAAGAACAGCGCGGCGTACATCCAAGGCTGGATGAAGGCGATCAAAGATGACCCCAACATGCTGGTGACTGCGGCTGGCAAGGCCGACAAGGCGGTAGGGTTCATTCTGGGAGAGAAAGAGGCGGCGTAAGGAACGGGAGCTGGCCTATCGGCTATACGGGGAGAAGGGAAAACGGTGAAGCTGACAGACAAGACGGCGATCAAGATGCTTGAGAAGGCGAGGCTGGGCTACGTTGAACATAGCCTCTGGACGTACCCGGAAGACGAGAGGGATGGTCGAAACGACTTACAGATGCTTGCCGATGAAACTGGTTACTTTTACAGTAGTCATCTTGATGACGGGCACTGCCTCCGCAATGAGCTTTTAGAGGCGAGGGCGCTACTCAAGAGAACAAAGTACGGAAAGGTCATCCCGATTGACTGTGGAACGTTCCGACCACTTCCCGGGTACACCCCGAGAGACATTGAGATGGCAAAGGAATGTGTCAACGAGTTCAACAGGGCGGGGAGCCTGCTGAAGAAGCTGGAAAAGCTCGGGTACTACAGTTCCTACTAAGGAGGGCTTCATGGACTACACCGGAAGGTTCAGAACGGTCGATAGCGAGTTACTTGGTCACAGGGTAAACATTCTGGAATACCGGGCGGGTAAAGATGAACAGCTCGGCAGGTGCTTCTGGGAGAACTGTTCAAGGTGCGGAAAGCCGATCAGGCGTGTGATGTTTGTGGTGCAGGACGCCGAGACGGATGTTGAAGAGCTGTATCTTGGCGCTGACTGTGTAAAGAAGTTTTGCTGAAGGAGGCGATGACATGGAGTTGCTTGGCTATTGGCATGTAGGGGTGTGGACCGGAAGAAACAGCACCGACTACGAGGTGTATTTGGATGGCGATATTCTCAAGCTGAAGAAAACATCCGACATTCGATGGCTGAGCCAACTTCCCCTGAAAAGAGAAATCGGGGCGAGATACTTTGGGGACAGCGAGTTCCTTGTGGGCCTTGACCCCGAGTTTGTTACCAGACTGCTGGTCAGTTTTGACGGCAAGACGGAACAGGAGATCAAGGCTATCGCGGAAAAGTACATTGAAAAGAGGGAAGAGGCGTACACTCAGCGGTTGAAGGACCTGAAGAGGTGGGAGGTCCTGAGAAAGAAGTTTGGCGGGACCGTGATCGGTCTGGACAAGAATGTGGATGTGTACGAGAGCGGGTTTTCGATAAGGGTCCTGTTCGACACCGCGCTGTCCTTTACGGAAAGAAGGGAGTTTGTGAGGAACAATCAGAGGGACTTCCTGCTTTGGGTGATGAATGAGATTCCGGAAACACGGTGCGTCATGAGGAAAATCGGTGACATTCGGTACTACAAGCCCGTGGAGATTGTGGTCCTCAGGGCGGCAGAGGCAGAAGTCAAATTTGAAACGAGGGTTGGATGAAAATGGCATGCATTTGTGAGAACTGCGCACACTTCAGAATTGATGAAGGGGAAAACTACTGCAAGCTTGACCGGGAAGAGTTCGATGATGAACCGGAAACGGAAGATGACTGCGAAGGCTTCTACGACTCATTCTTAGCTTCAGAAGATGAGTACTGGGATAGATACAACTGGATTGAACAATATGGCGGGAGGGATGACTACGATGATTAAACTCAATAAGTATGTGGACTCACTGGAAACGCTCATCGAAAAGCTTGAGGAAAAGATTAATGAGTATCAGGAAAAGATGGACGCCATTGAAGAGAAGGCGGCTGATCATGACAGGGACCTGACGGCGGCAGAGCAGAACAGGTTTGACAAGTACGAAGAGCTTATGGAAGAGCTGGAAGCTGAGAGGGATGACGTCCAGAACGCAATCGACTATCTGAGCGACTACATTGACTGATTTTTGCGGAGGACTGAGAATGTACATTCTGAGGTATCTGGTAGACACGGCAAGTGGTAACAAGTCAGAGAAGACCCTGAAGCTTGAGAGCTTACCCGAGTACAGGGCGGCGCTGGAACAGTTTAAGAAGTTCGACTACACGGTCATCGTAAACCCTATGTGCGAGGGATGTGCTCACTTCAAAGAGGACTGTCACGGCGAGGCGAATCACGTTTACACAAGCTGTGTGTCCCGGGAGGTTGAAAAGGCGGGATGATTATGAAACGTCTGTAAACAGTGAAGCACTTTCCGTCAATTCGGTCGATAATTCTCTTTTAGGGGGTGAAAGAAGATATAATTTTTTCGGCAAAACAGGCAGATAATTCCGTATAGAGAGTGGAGATGAAAAAATCAAAAAATTTTCGGCAAAACAGGGGTCTCATCTCTATGAAGTAAGTGGGAGAGAAAAATTTTCAATCTCACTGTAAAAAAGGCTCAGAAATGGGCGTAGTAAATCAGAGGGCAAAAGCTCTCAAAATTAAAGGAGGATACAAAAATGACAAACACCGCAACAAAGAAGACCGAGGCACAGATCAATGTGGAGAACCTGCTGTTGGCTCTCTTCGGAGATGATGAGGAAGGCGCTAAAAAGGCGCGAGAGACCGTCCGGAAGATGATGATGGAGACCTGCTGTGCAAACATCGCCAAGATCGAGAAGAGAATCGGAATCCCTATGCAGGTGGCAAAGATTCCGGTCTGGACTCTGGCAAGGGACCTGATGAATGCCTTGTCCGCAAACATCAAGGACAAAGAGTTCCAAGATATCTTCCAGAACTTCACGAAAGAGCTGTACGCCATTGTCAACAACACCGAGGACAACAAAACCGGGATGCACCCTGAGGCTGTGCCGAGCGGCAAGGTCCTTTATGATGTGATGTGGGTGCGGGATTCCGATGACCCGGAGGTTGACAAGCAGATTGACTGCATCGGCACCTACGAGACCGAGCAGGACGCTCAGGCGGCAATCGACTTTGCGGAAGAGCACGAGGGCATTAACGAGGAATACTACTATCAAGAGTATGACCCGGACATGTACTTTGTTGTTCTGGACAGCAAAGGGAACCGGGTGTGGAATATTCAGTTCCCAACAAAAAGAAGGGCTGTGGCGTTTATCCTGCATGCAACGATGCCCAGCGCCTACACAGCTCTGTCGAGGTACTATGACAAGAAAGAGGCTGAGTGGGAAGCAAAGAAGTAAGGAGAAAATAATGCAAGAGAAGTATGGCGTTTACTCTGAGTTCGACATTCAGAAGCACAAGAAGACGTTCATAAACTATCTTGAGGTGATGATTGACAGGAACGGCAAGGTACACTATGCCGTTCCTTCTCATCAAGAGTGGGCGATCAAGGAAGCTTGCAGGCAGAAGAACATTACACGGGAAGAGCTGTGTAACATGACACCGCCTGAACACTACCTTAACTGGCTTCCTTGGATTCTGAGTCAGTGCGGGTGTGTTGCCGTGTGGAACGAGTTCTTCATTGGCAGGCCAAACAAAAAGCAGATGACAAAGCTGACAGCTCTCAAGATGCAGGGACTCTACAAGGGAAGACTTGTGCAGAATGATATGTAAGCTTATAAGATGACAAATGTAAATAAACTGTTAAATGCCGTTTCGGTCAATTGCAAAATCATTTGCTTTATGGTAAAATATAGATGCTGGGGGAGGGAGTAAGCAGGTAGGACAGTGATCGAAATGGGGGTGCTGATATGCTGTCGAAAAAAGCTCTTGCGGAACATGTTCACGAATACATTGAACTGGATGCACTGATCAAGGAACTTCAGGCGCGGCAGAGTGTGGTGAAGGACGAGATGACGGCGGAGATGGACCGCCGTGGTGTGGAAGAGCTGGTGGTCGAAAACAAGACGGTCCATTGGACTTCCTACGTGCAGAACCGCTTTGACAGTAGCGGGTTCAAAAAGGCTTTCCCGGAAGAGTACGCGAATTGGCAGAAACAGGTCACGGGACACCGCTTCACGGTGTCCTGAGAAGGGAGAAAAGGTAATGGCAAAGATCAATAGGAAATGGATTGAGCGGTGCGTCTGCAATCACGGGGTAGATGAGGCGTACATGAGTTTGGTGATTCGCGGCCCGGAGGGGTACTCTGGTGATGACTACGATGACCTGATGACTGAGCTGGAATTGATGATGGATGACGATAGCGGGTACGTTCCTTCCGCGAGTTGCGGAGACTACAGCCCGTCATGTCCGTGGAAAGCACCGGGCATGAGCATCCACGACTTCATCTGAGGGAGGGGTAAAGATGATCAAAGCAGGAATGACGATCAAAGAGGCGGCTGAATATTGGGTGTGCACCATGAACGCGATTCCTCAGGATATGCTCAGGTGCGTGATGGAACACGGCGATTCCTACTGGCAGGAAGTGACGCTTCCAAGCGCCGGGGACCGTGTGTACAGCTATGAACACGGCGAGGGAGAGATTAGAAAGGTTCTGGGAGAAAACGGTCCCTACAAGGTCGAGTTTGACAACGGCGAGGTTGCCGAGTGCGAAGAGGGCGATATCAGCGTCATCTATGACACTGACCTCCCAATGTGGGGTACGATGTGGAGCTTTGGCGATTCCTGCGATGACTGGTGGCTTGAAGAGGATGACGGCCTCAGGAAGATGAGCGACTGCGGGTTCCGCATCTACTATTCCGATGAGTACGGGTACTACTACGGGATTGACGGTGCTGGATACGACTTCTATGAGTACCACTGGGTCCCGCTGTACAAGGCGCGTGGCTTGCAGTGGCATGACCCGGAGGTGGAGGAATGAAGATGAGCTACGAAGAATTCCTGAGTCGCATTGATGAGTTTGTCGGCTGTGTCATGGAGTTTGAAGCTAACTGGAAGAGAGACGGTTCCCACGCAGGAAACTTCCAGCGCTACGTCTGGGATAACAAGGAATTCGGCCCTCCGGGGCCTGACGCCTTGATGGAGACGGTTGCCGTCAGATTTGTGTCGATGGGCGAGAAAGCGAGGGTGGAAAAACATGGCGTATGAATTTGTAAAGCTGAATGATGAGCCAATTGAAATCGAGTATGTGCCGGATGAGCACGAGGAAGAGAACGACTTCAAGCCGTCCTTCTGGTTCAACAACCGCAGGTACTTCTTGGAGAACTTTGTCAGGACCCACAACAATCCTTGGATTGGAGACGCCGGGTTCCCCGAAGAAATCCACGCTTACGAGGCAGATACTTACTGGCGTCCTCTGTTCATTGAGCTGATAGATGACAGCGCTGTGAACGTCTACGAAGAGAGGGAGGCGTGATCATGGGAGAGCAGACCTTTGTGGCCTACATGGTAACGGGGAATAAACATGTAAGCGATTTTTACAGGTTCGACTGCAAGCGTGTGAGCACTGTTGAAAAAAATATCCGCAACGGCATGAGCAACGGCAACACTGGCCTGATGAGCCTTTTCCGAAAACACTGGGCAGAAGACGATGTTGTGGCCTGCGAGATTTACAGCACTCCCGGAGGCGACCCGGGAAAAGGAAAGCTTGAAAAGAGAATCATTATGGACTGGGCGATGACTATGGGGCTAAGAGACTGGTATCACAGGAAATGGCCCCGAGATGAAATCTACCGGGAGATCAGAGAAGATGCTGTGTTTGCCGGATTGATGGAGGCAATTAACACCGGAAGGAACGTCTATGAGTACATTGGGGTATCTGACAGCTTTGTTAGGGAGCGCCTGTTTGTCAGGCTTGCGGAAGTGACCGGACACTCGTACAAAGACATTTACAACAAGTGGCTCGGGATGTAATGTTGTCTCTGAAGTATACAAAATAAACAAAAATCAGGGAAATAATTTGGATATTCGGTCAATTGCAAAACGTTTTGCTTTTTGGTAAAATATAGATGCTGGGAGGGGTGCTAAGCGGTTCTGAGATTGGAGGTTTGGATGAAGAGAGGAAGAATCGTGATTGTCCGGCGCGGGGAACCGCAGTGGCGGTTCCGGTATGATGAGGACCTGAAGGCGAACGTTCCGTACCAGTCCGAGATTCGGATAGAGCCGAAGCGGGAGAAAGAACGGCAGAGGGTCCACGAGGTATCGCGAGTCAACGGCAAGGTAGAGTACGACTTTTGGGGATTCTAAGGAGGTAAAAGAATGAGCTTCATTTCCGTCTTCAAAAAGGATTCACGCGAGTACGAGCTTCTTGAGAAGCTGGCCCTGATTCTGACGTTCAAAAGCCCGAACCGCTACAAGTACGAGGTTGGCGAGACCTACTTCGACTTTGGTCAGGACTGGAAATGGACAACGGTCCTCTGCCGGACCGGGGAGTACGGGATTTGCGGCTCCTACCAAGCTCTGTGCCCTGCCGAGCAGGAAAAGATTCTCCTGAGTGACGGAAGTCTGGAAGAGATTGCGGCGATTGCGGATGGGGTTCTGGCTGACAAGTTCTGCCCGGACAAGCCAAAGGAGGTGGCCTGATGAAAAAGTTCTGCGTGACCGGAATCACAGTTGCCGAGCTGGTGGGAAAGAAGGGCGATAAGGTCAGGACTGAAAACAGTACCTTTGACCGGATTGTGTACGCCGATGACGCGAAGAGTGCACGGGACATGGTTCACGAGGCTGTGAAGGCAAAGAGAAGCAGGAGCACCCGGTACTACGATGTGCGGAAGCTGACCTTTGAGAGTCTGGAAGTGTTTGAGTGTGTGATCAGTGAGGTTGGAGGTTGAAAATGAACTACGAAGAGTGGAAAGACCAGAGACAAAGTGAGTTCAACGCGCTTCCACTGTTCTTCGCGTTTAGTGACTGGCAGTTCAAGGCAGAGATGGAAAAGCGCGGACTGACCGAGAATGACACGGACAAGGTGTACTCCATCGGGACTTGCGGGTTCTACCTGAGGTCTGACGCCGACAAGATCAGGGCTTGGGCCGAGAAGCCGGATGACCTGCCTGAGCTGATGAAAGACCACGACTTTGCGGTGAGCGCGTTCTACTACGAGATGTGTAACCACGAGTACGGAATCAATATGCAGGGTGACTGGGATGTGTGTCAGTGCTTCGGAGATTGCGAGTACAAGGACTCAAAGGAAGGGGGTGACTACCTGAAAGAGCTGGGGTACGGCGATGAGGTCTGTGCCTGCTACAAAGAGGCCAAGAAGAAGTACTGGGAAGACGCGATTGAGCACGAGTGGTTTTGATCGGGAAAAGGGGGGCATGAGATGAGGTTCATTTTCAAGACGAAGACAACAATGAAGCCGCACAACTCCGAAAAGTGGTGGGTTGACAGCGATGTTGTGCGCGAGGTAACGGTGGATGCCGACAGTCTGAAAGAGGCGCTGGAATCTTACCGGGAGATTGTAGAAGAGCGCGATTTCATTGAAATCTCAAAGAACGCGATTAAGAGCAGGTCCCCTATGTATGTCGATGACAAGAACGGGTCCCCAAAGCAGATTGGATATGTCATAACCGGG
>Ga0310696_10001852_pt1 | contig 29455 bp, 24 predicted proteins | sample AusTroGonzalo_MG_4_FD_203885 | JGI IMG/M metagenome (GOLD analysis project Ga0310696, IMG submission 203885) | Bovine rumen microbial communities from tropical cattle in Woodstock, Queensland, Australia - Gonzalo_02 (v2) (version 2) | ecosystem: Host-associated > Mammals > Digestive system >... | reverse complement strand
TCGTTGATGCCGACGATTTCGATGTCATTCGCGAAGTTTTCGACGGCGGCACGGAACACCATGCGGCCAATTCTTCCGAATCCGTTGATACCGACTTTGATAGCCATTTGTTTTTCTCCTTTGAGGAATGGTTGGAAAGTTTGGGATGGGTTTTGAATTTTTCAAACGTTTTAATATAGCACGGTTTTGGCGATTTACAAGCGGGAAGGATCAAATTCGATAAAAAAATATCGGGCTCTCCCTCACATCGATGTTTCGCCCTCTTCCCGTCAACGGCCCGTCAGACGTTTCGCAGCTTCCCGCGCCCCGGCGACGATCTCCTCTTCGCCGTCCACGTGACCGCCGCGCATCAGGACGCGGCCGTCGCAGATCACCGTGTCGATGCAGGAGCTGTCGGCCGCGTACACCATGTCGGAGATCAGGTTGAACCCGGGCACGAGGTTGTGATTGTTCAGGTCGACGAGCATGCAGTCGGCGAGCTTGCCCGCCTCGATCGCGCCCGCGTCGATCCCGAACGCCTCGGCCCCGGACTTCGTGGCGGCGCGGAAGACGTCCGCGGCCTTCATGGCCTTCGGGTCGCCGGTGAGGTCCTTCCCGCGCAGGGCGGCGGTCTTCATCTCGGTGAGCATGGAGAGCGCGTTGTTGGAGGACGCGCCGTCGGTGCCGATCGCCCAGCGGCATTTCGCGAAGAGCGCGGCGCTGTCGTAGCGGAAATGGCCGGACACGAGCTTCATGTTCGAGATCGGCATGTGGACGAGCACGGAGCGGCGTTCCGCGAGCAGTTCGATGTCGTCGTCCGTGAGCACGACGGAGTGCGCGAGGATGGTCCGGTCCGTGAGGATGCCGCAGCGGTCCACGTAGGCGGTCGGGGTCGTCCCGTGCTGCGCCATGCAGTCGTCGAACTCCTTCTTCGTCTCGGCGAGGTGGGTGTGGATGAAGAGGCCGTACTTGTTTGCCGTTTCGGCGACGTCGCGCAGGATCTCCTCGGTGGTCGTGTAGATCGCGTGCGGGGCCACGGAGATGCGGATGCGGTCGGAGACGTTGTCGCGGTTCTCCAGCAGCCAGTCGTTGTCGAGCATGGGGAGGAACGCCGGATTGCTCATGGTCTGCCGCAGGATGCCCACGCAGGCGCGGACTCCCATCTCCTCGGCGGCCTTCACGACCTGACGGCCGCGCCAGTACATGTCGTTGAAGAACACGGTGCCGGACTTGATCATTTCGAGGATGGCGAGGCGGGTCCCGGCGTAGACGTCCTCGTTCGTGAGGCGCGCCTCGACCGGCCAGATGTGGTTGCTGAGCCAGTCGAAGAGGTCCAGGTCGTCGGCATAGCCGCGGAGCAGGGACATGGCGGCGTGCGTGTGGGCGTTGTAGAACGCCGGCAGGATCGCGAGGCTGCCGTGTGCGTCGAGCGTTTCGTCCGCGGGTTCGGCGGGGACGGACTGGGAGATGGACTGGAATCGGTTTCCTTCGATGCGGACGTTGACCGTGGATCCGTCGAGGACGACGTTGCGGAGGAGGATGCTGGACATGTGCTGAAGACCTTTCGTGGGTTGGATCGTGAACGGGTCAGAACCCGAGCAAGTCGAGTTCGGGATTGATGACTCCCGCGGCGCGGACGTCGGCGAGGATCTCGTCTTCGAGTGATTTTGGCGGGACCAGGATGCCGGGGCGGCCGGAACTGAGGAAGAGCTCGAGGATTCCCTCGTTGTGGAGCGCGAGGGTCGGGTCGATGTAACGCGTCGCGGTGGGTTCCTCGAGCAGGAAATTGACCGGGCGCTTGGCGTTGACGGCGCGTTCCGGCGGGACCCCGGGGCCGAATTCGTCGTCCGCGCCCATGTTCACCAGCGCGGCCCCGCTCGCGAGCAGGAGCGGCGCGAACGGCGCGAGCGCGTGAAGGATGCCTGTGGCCGTCACGACCAGGTCGACGCCGTCCAGCATGGGCGGGATGAAGGGTCTTCCCTCGGCCGGGTCGGCGATGCGGACGGTCGCGCCTGCATGCAGCAGGGCGCGTTCGATGCCGCGTCCCACGCGGCCGTGCCCGAAGAGCAGCACGGTCCTCCCGTCCGGTTCGATCCCGACGTGACGGAGCCCGCGCAGGCAGCCGTCTCCGGTGCCGAGTATGGTTTCGATGTCTTTGATGCGGCCGGAATCGGCGGCGAAGACCGGTTTGCAGGGCGGGTTCTCCTCGTAGGCATGGACCCCGGATCGCGTGAGCTCGCAGAAGCCCAGACGGACCGGGACGTCGCGGTTCAACGCGCCGCAGTCCAGCACGGCGTCGTAGACCGCGCCGGACGCGATGGCCTCGCCCGCTCCGTGACGGACCGGGAGCCCGATGGCGCGGAGGAAATCCGGGAGCCCGGGATCGAATCCGAGTTCGTCGGAATACACGACCTCGAGTTCGGCCCCGCCCGCGAGCAGGGCGGCGAACTGAGCCGTAGTGTTCAGGAAGAGCGGCGTGCCGCAGAGGATGCGGAGCCCGGCCAGCGGACGGCTTTCGCTCCAGCGTGCCGCCTGCGCCGCGAGTGCGGGGTAATCGCGGGCGGAGTCGAGCGACGCCGCCAGTTGCGCGGAAATGGCCTGGATTTGGGCGGAACGCGGTACCGTCGTCATATTTTGGAGAATTCCGGTCCGGCGGGGGTGTCTTTCACGGCCCATCCGGCGGCGTTGATCTGCGCCCGGATGGCGTCGGCGGTGGCGAAATCCTTCGCCTTCTTCGCCTCGGCGCGTTTCTGCGCGAGTTCGAGGATTTCGGCGGGCACGTCCTGCGCGGGTTTCTCATCCGCGGCGCGAAGCGCGTCGTCGACGTCCAGGAACGCCAGCACGCGGTCGAAGTCGCGGTACTGGTCGAGGAGGACGTTCGCGGCTTCGCGGCCGGCGCCCCGGGCGAGCAGGCCGTTCACGTCGCGCGTGAATTTATGGACGGTCGCGATCGCTTCGGCGATGTTCAGGTCGTCGGCGAGACCGTCGCCGAACGCCTTCTTCGCCGTTTCCGCGGCGGCTTTCGCCTCGGCGAGCATGGCGTCGCCCGCGGGGGCGGCGGCCAGACGGGTGAAGAGCGTGTGGAATTTCTTCAGCGCCGTGCGTGCCTGGGCGAGCGCGTCCGGGTCGAAATTGAGCTTGGAGCGATAATGCGTCCCAATGAGCAGATAACGGATCTCCGCGCCGGACCAGCCCTTGGCCGTGAGGTCGCGGAGCGTGTAGAAGTTTCCGAGCGACTTCGACATCTTCTGCCCCTTGATCGTGAGGTGCTCGCAGTGGAGCCAGTAGTTCACGAACTTGCAGCCGTTGGCCGATTCGCTCTGCGCGATCTCGTCCTCGTGATGCGGGAACATGTTGTCGACGCCGCCGGTGTGGATGTCGAACGTGAGCCCGAGGTATTTGCGGCTCATCGCGGAGCATTCGAGGTGCCAACCGGGGCGGCCGGGTCCCCAGGGGCTGTCCCAGCGCACGTCGCCGTCATTCTCGTCCCACGCCTTCCACAGCGCGAAGTCCGCGACGGAGTCCTTGGCGTATTCGTCGCTGCGGACGCGGTCGCCGATGCGCTGGTTTTCGAAGTCGAGTTTCACGAGCTGGCCGTAGTTCGGGCACTTCGAGATGGAGAAATAGATGGAGCCATCGTCGGACTGGTAGGCGAATCCCTTCTCCATGAGCTGGCCGATCATCGCGAGCATCTCCTGGATGTGCGCAGTGGCCTCGGGGTAGTGTTCCGCCGGCTCGACACGCAGGGTGCGGAGGTCCTCGAAGAACGCGTCCTTGTATTTGCGCGTGAAGGTCGCGAGCGGGAGTCCTGCCGCCCGGGAATCGCGGATGGTCTTGTCGTCGACGTCGGTCAGGTTCATCACCTGCGTGACCTTCATTCCGTGGTATTCGAGCGTGCGCCGGAGCAGGTCCTCGAAGAGATAGGCGCGGAAGTTGCCGATGTGGGCGTAATTGTAGACCGTGGGGCCGCAGGTGTACATGCCGACTTTGCCCTCGTGGATCGGGGTGAATTCGGTCATTCTGCGTCCGAGCGTATTGTAAAAGCGAATCATGGTGTCTGCTCCCTGTGGTTCAAATGGTTTCCGCATTCTTGTGAAACTATAATATATCACAGGTTCCCGGAGATTGCAAGAAAAACGCGGAAATGTGCCGCCGGGGAACGGCCCGGCATTCACGCCGGGGCAGGGCGGGGAGAGTCGCCGGAGATGGCGCCGGATGTGCCGCCCGTGCTGTTTTTTCGACATTCTGCTTGCATTTCACTGAAAAGATGCTATTTTATATAGAATGATATTCGCGGACGCGCTCCGCCCCGGGGCGTTTTCCGCAAAACTTTATCAACAAAAACTCATCATCAGGAGTCCCAAAGTTATGGACATCATCGTCATGCCGACCGCAGCCGAAGCCGAACTGCTCACCGCCAGAATCATCGCCGACGCCATCAACGCCAAGCCGTTCTACAAGCTCGGTCTCGCCACCGGCCGCACCATGGAGAACGTGTACGCCAATCTGGTGAAGATGAACAAGGCCGGCAAGGTCGATTTCTCCCGCGTGATCTCCTTCAACCTGGATGAGTACGTCGGCCTGAAGGGCACCGCCGAGAAGAACAAGGACTCCTACCGCTACTTCATGAATTACCACCTCTTTAACCACGTGAACATCGACAAGCGCAACACGCACGTGCCGAACGGATTCGCCCCCGAGGACCAGCTTGAGGCCGCCGCGATCGCTTATGAAGAGGAAATGGAAGACGCCGGCGGCGTCGACATGCAGCTGCTCGGCATCGGCCGCAGCGGCCACATCGGATTCAACGAGCCGATGTCGTCCTTCGCCAGCCGCACCCGCGTGGTGACGCTGACCAAGACCACCTTCGAGCAGAACTCCCCGCTCTTCAAGAAGCCGAAAGACATGCCGATGCGCGCCATGACCATGGGCGTCGGCACCTGCCTCGACGCGAAGCGCCTGCTCCTCCTGGCCACCCACAAGGAGAAAGCGAACATCGTGGCCACCGCGCTCGAAGGCCCCGTCACCGGCATGATCTCCGCGACCGCCCTCCAGCTCCATGACAACGCGGTCGTGGTGCTCGATGCCGACGCCGCTTCCAAGCTCAAATACAAGGAAGAATACGCGTTCCAGTTCGCGAACGATCCGAAGTGGGCCGCCTATCAATAAGATGTCGGGATCTTACTGAGTTCAAGCAAACATTACTTTTTAACCATATAACCAAGTAAAAGTGTGAGATAACAAACATGCTCTCAAAAATCAAAGACGGTTCTATCAAGGTTGCAGTCATCGGACTCGGTTACGTCGGGCTTCCTCTGGCTGTGGAATTCGGTAAAAAAATCGACACGGTCGGTTTCGACCTGAAAGTCTCCAGGCTGGAAAGTCTCCGCAAGGGCGAAGATGTCACGCTGGAAACCAGTTCGGAAGATCTCGCCGCAGCAAAGAAACTGGTCTACACAAACGACCTCAACGATCTGAAGGACCGTGACATCTTCATCGTGGCCGTCCCCACTCCGGTCGACCAGTACAACCGTCCGGACCTGACCCCGCTCTACGGATCCAGCACCACGGTCGGCAAAGCCATGAAGCGCGGCGCGATTGTCGTGTATGAATCCACTGTGTATCCCGGCTGCACCGAGGAAGAATGCGTGCCGGTCCTGGAACGCGAGAGTGGCATGAAGTTCAACGTGGACTTCTTCTGCGGCTACAGCCCGGAACGAATCAACCCCGGCGACAAGGAACACACGCTCACCAAGATCAAAAAAATCACCTCCGGCTCGACTCCCGAAGTCGCCGAAATCGTGGATGCGCTGTATAACAGCATTCTGAAAAACGGAACGCACAAAGCCAGTTGCATGAAGGTTGCTGAAGCCGCCAAGGTCATCGAAAACAGTCAGCGCGACCTCAATATCGCGTTCGTCAACGAGCTTTCCAAGATATTCCACCTCATCGGCATTGACACCAATGACGTTCTGGAAGCAGCCGGAACCAAGTGGAACTTCCTCAAGTTCAAACCGGGTCTCGTCGGAGGACACTGCATCGGCGTCGACCCGTATTATCTGACCCACAAGGCTCAGGCGCTCGGCTATCTGCCGGAAGTCATCCTCGCCGGACGCCGCATCAACGACGGCATGGGCAAGTACATCGCCGCCGAAGTCGTCAAGCTGATGATCAAGAAAGGCATTAGGGTCCTGAACGCAAAAGTTCTCCAGCTGGGCATCACGTTCAAGGAGAATTGCCCGGACATCCGCAACAGTCATGCCGTGGACGTGGTGCGCGGCATGGAGGAATTCGGCTGCAAGGTCGACATCTTCGACCCGTGGGCCGTTCCGTCCGAAGTCAAGCAGTTCTACGATCTGAACTCGGTCAATCAAATCGACAAGATCAAGGCCGGCGAATACGACGCCGTCATCCTGGCCGTCGCTCACCGCGAGTTCAAGGATCTGGACGTCTCGAAATACGAAAAGTCCGACGCCATTGTGTTCGACATCAAGGGCATCCTGCCGCGCGAGCTCGTGGACGGCAGACTCTGATCATTTTTCTGAACATATTTGAGCATTCATCAAGATGAAAAAAGTCACAAACTCAAAAGTCCTGGTCACCGGCGGCGCCGGTTTCATCGGCTCCAATCTCGTCGAAGCCCTGCTTGCGCAGGACAACGAGGTCACTGTCCTTGACAATTTCGCCACGGGCAAGATGATCAATCTTGTTCCGTTCGTTGGCAACAGGAAATTCAAACTGATCGTCGGCGACATCCGCAATATGGACGATTGCCGCAAGGCCGTGGACGGTGTCGAGTATATCCTGCACGAAGCGGCGCTGGGCAGCGTTCCCCGTTCGATCAAGGATCCGATGACGTCCACTGCCGTAAACATTCTCGGGTTCGTGAACATGCTGTACGCGGCGCAGGAGGCGAAGGTCAAACGGTTCGTCTACGCGGCCAGCAGCTCCACCTACGGCGACAGCAAGACGCTCCCGAAAGTCGAGGACAAGATCGGCAAGCCGCTTTCCCCGTACGCGATCACGAAATACGTCGACGAGCTTGTCGCGGGCAACTTCCATGACCTCTACGGGATCGACACCATCGGGCTGCGCTATTTCAACGTCTTCGGTCGCCGGCAGGATCCCTACGGGGCCTACGCGGCCGTGATTCCGAAGTTCGTCATAAGCCTGATGAAGTACGAAAGCCCGGTCATCAACGGCGACGGCTCCTACAGCCGCGATTTCACCTATGTCGACAACGTGATTCAGGCCAACCAGCTGGCTCTGCTGGCGGACAACCCCGAGGCGGTCAACCAGATCTACAACGTCGCATTCGCCGAACGCACCACGCTGAACGAGCTCTTTGCGTATCTCCGCGAAGATCTGAGCGAGTTCGATGCGGAAATCGGCAAGGTCGAAGCCCAATACGGCCCGAACCGCGCCGGCGACATCCCGCACAGCCTCGCCTGCATCGACAAGGCGAAAACGCTCCTTGGCTACGCTCCGGAATTCAGCGTCAAGCAGGGGCTGAAAGCCGCCACGAAGTGGTATTTCGAAAACCTGTGATAGTTGTATCCACCCCCTCCGAGACAGATAGAAAATGTCAAAAGATAAATTGATACATCTTTTTGCGTCATGTGGCGGCATAGATATTCTTAGAGTATGCAATACTATGCCGCGCATTCTTTTCTGGCATGGAGTCGACCATATAAAGGATCCGAGTATCGAAGCGGAAAGCATTCGCGTGGATGTTTTTGAAAAGCAGATAGATTATTTGGCAAAGCACTATGATGTTATTTCGATGGATGAATTCTATCGTCGGTATACGAATCATTCGTTCAGAGGGTCGGAAATAACGATTACTTTCGATGACGGGTATTTGAATAATTTAACCTGTGCCGCTCCCATTCTTCAGAAGTATTCTCTTCCCTTTATGATATTCGTATCTGTCGAAAATATATCACAACAAACCTTTTTTGCGACATCCTTGGCAAGATTGATCATTATAGGAGGGGAATTGACGTCAGTAAATTTGGACAGCATTGGAGTCCATATCGATTGCCCCGCCGAAGATCAGCGCATTCGTGCTGCAAGGACCGTTGGCGGTTATATAAAAACGTCGCCGCAGGATAAAGTTAATGAAATTGTCGAAGAGTTAAAGAGTTTGATCTCAAATAGCGTATTACAACAGTTGATGCAACAGTACACGTCGCTGAAACCAATGACGTGGGATGATGTCCGTAAAGTCAAAAGAATGGGTGCAACGATCGGATCTCATTGCCTGGATCATTTCTGCTGCCATGCCAACCAATCTCCGGAAGAGTTGAGGCGGCAGATAATTGACAGCAAAACCAGAATAGAGGAAGAACTGAAAGAAGAAGGCCTCTATTTTGCATATCCGAACGGAGATTACACAAAACTGTCAAACCAGTTTGTACATGAAGCCGGATATCGCATGGGGTTTACGGTCAGAGCAGATCGCTTGCTGCGTCCCAACGAAGATATTGCGTCACTTCCCCGGTTCGGAATGATCGGCAATTATGAGAAGTCATTGACTATTATGAATATGAGGCTGAAAGCCAGGAAGTTGCTTGGGATATGACCTTGCACCGTTTTTTTGACATCCTCCGAAAACTTCCCGGATATCTCTGGCGGGAAGGAAAAATGTTCTTGAAATGGTATGTCATGAAAATATCGAAAAACTGGGTGATCTGGAACAGGATTCCACTTCATTGCAGAGCTCGATTATGGAAACTTGTCGGTTGCAGAATCGCAACAAATGTCAATATCGGTTATGACGTTTATTTTGACGTGACCAATGCATCCCACATTGTTGTTGAAGAAAAAGTCTGGATTGCAAGCAGAGTTCTGATCTTGGCACACAAAAGAGATTTGTCAAACTACTGTGTCTGCGATGACATCAATGTGCAACCGTATATCATCAAGGATGTCATCATCAGAAAAGGCGCACACATCGGGATGAACAGCACGATACTGCCTGGCGTCGAAATTGGAGAAGGCGCTATTATAGGAGCAGGGAGTGTCGTGACCAAAAGCATTCCTGCTTGGTCTGTCGCTTGCGGCGTCCCCTGCAAAGTCATCCGACAACTGAATAACAGATGAAGAGTCTTTCGGTTCCTTGTTTTGCCGGAACATGTTATTGTAATCTTTTCAAATCCTTTTGAATATAAGAGTTTTCACCATGAAAATCGCATTAAGTGTATCTCCCAATGGTTTCAATGAGCGTTGGTTGGATTACTGCAAGAAAAACAATATCGACTGCAAATTGGTTGATCCCTGTTCAACAAGTATCATTTCCGATTTGAAGGACTGCGATGTTTTTTTGTGGCATTGGCATCATGCCGATTATAGACACCAGCGCTTTGCCAGACAGCTGATCGCATCATTGTCCCATACAAAAATCAAAGTGTTCCCCAATATTGACACATGCTGGCATTTCGATGACAAGATCGGACAGAAGTATCTTCTGGAGGCTCTGGGATTAGATTTGGTTCCGACTTACGTTTTCTATGAAGAAAAAACTGCTGCCGACTGGGCGAAAAAGACATCTTATCCCAAAGTGTTCAAGCTTTCGGGCGGAGCCGGTTCGGCCAACGTAAAGCTGGTGCGCAATCAGAAACAATGTTTGCACCTGATCCACAAAATGTTTCATGGCGGTTTCCCGGCGTTTTCAAGATGGAATTCCTTTCTTGAGCGTACGCGAAAGCTTCGGGAACACCTTATATCTCCATGGACTTTCTGCAAATACATGAAGCCTGTCATTCTGGGAACGCGGTATGGGAAAATGACAGGAAGAATCCGCGGATATGCGTATTTTCAGGATTTCATCCCGGATAACACGCATGATATTCGTATTGTCGTAATTGGGAAAAAAGCTTTTGCGATAAGAAGAAACTGCAGAAAGAATGATTTTCGCGCATCTGGAAGCGGTGAGATCATATATCAGATCGATGCCGAATCCGAAACATGCGCGAAAAAGGCTTTCGAGATGGCTTCTGTTTTGAAGATGCAGAGCTGTGCCATGGATTTTGTTTTTGAAGGGAATAAACCTCTTTTGGTCGAAATAAGCTATGGGTTTGCGGTTCATGGCTATGACCGGTGCTCCGGTTATTGGGATGATGATATGACGTGGCATGAAGGAAGCTTTAATCCGCAGGAATGGATGATCGAAGACCTGATAAAATCTCTGCTCCCTTAATTGGGGGATTTTTCGAAACGGATAGAACCCTATCCTGTAAAACTTGCATTGATAACAAACAACGTCTCTATCAGAAAACCGTTCGATAGCGATTCTGCAATTAACATGAAAATACTGATAGTTTTTGCCCGTTTCCGTGGAGGGACAGGTCGTGTGGTTACTCATCTGGCAAGAGTCCTATCTGCAAATCACGACGTCGCGATCTTGGGAACAAAGGACGCTGAACAGAATTTCAGTTGTCCGGAGAATGTACAGAATATTATTTTTGACTGCCAAAAGGATAGTTCGGAATCCCTGATCCATTATATCTGGAAAAGGTCAAAGGGGATTCGAAAAACGATTCTTGATTTCAAGCCGGATGTTGTCGTTTCCTTTTTGAGTCTGATTAGCACATTGGTGTGTATTTCCCTTTTTACGACTCGTGTTCCGATCATCGTTTCGGAAAGATCGAATCCTCTCCAGGAACACCATGGCTGGAAGTTCAATCTTCTGCGTTTTATTGCATACCACAGGGCCGACTTGATCGTCGTTCAAAACAGATTGTTTGCTTCCTTTTATAAAAGTTATTTCAAAAAAAAGACTGTTGCGATTCCGAACCCTGTTCCAACGAGGACAAGAAAAAAGGATGTTCATACCGTTATTTCTGCTCCGAGGATTATTGCTCTGGGAAATCTTTCTCCCTGGAAAAAATATGATCGAATGATAAATCTTTTTTCTAAGTTTCATGAATCGTACAACGATGCCGTCTTAACGATTTATGGAGATGGCGTGGACCGGAACAGATTGAATGGTTTGATCAAACAATTGAAGTTGGATGGACATGTTTTTCTTCCCGGGCATATTTCTGATATTGATAAGATTTTTTCCGATGCCGATATCTTCTGGATGACATCAGAACGTGAGGGGTTTCCCAATGCATTATGTGAAGCTATGTCAGCGGGACTTCCCTGTGTTATGTTCGAGTGTCATGCCGGTTTGCGTGAGATCATTCAAAACGGTGTGAATGGTTTTTTGATTCCGTATGATGACGATAATGAATTCGTAAAAACAACGGAAAGACTTTGCCGGTATAAATCGTTGAGAAATGGGATCGAGGAATCGGCGACTGAAATTTCGGAACGATACAAGGAAGATATCGTAGTCAAAATGTGGGAAAAAACCATCTGCGATCTCGTGGAGGAATCAGAATAATGTTCTATTTCATAATGCCGTCATTGAACAGGGAGGCGGAAAAGATATTTTGCATTAGAAAAAAAACAATTCGAGCAAAGAACCGTTTGACGCGCAGATTGTTAACATATCGATATAATTATCTCTGTACGAAAGCGCATTGTTTTATCCCGCTTAAAACATCTTTTCAAGACATGCCGACTTTTCCACATGGGGTGAGCGGGCTGTTTTTTTCCCAGGATGCCGTTATCGGAAAGAACGTCACGATTTTTCCGGGTGTCATTATCGGATCCAACAACCTGAAGGATTCGAAGCACAGGGGCGCCCCGACGATTGGTAATAATGTCGTAATAGGTGCAGGCTCCGTCATAATTGGAAAATGTACGATCGGGGATAACGTACGAATCGGCGCAAATACGACAGTTGTTAAAGATGTCCCGCCCGATTCCGTTGTTTGCGGAGCGCCCGTTAGAGTGATTCAAAAAGATAATCTTGATAATGAGTTTATCTGCAGATAATCTTTTCTCACGTATTCCCAACTATATCCATCGTCGCTGTTTCAGGATGATGGATCGTATGCGTGAAAAAAAGTATCAAAAGAAAATTCTGATCATCGAATCGGATGACTGGGGAAGCATTCGTACAAGTTCCGCAGATGCATTAAAAATACTCCAAAAAGAAGGATATGATTTCTCGTCCGCCGTTTATTCGTACGACGCCCTGGAGACCGAAGAGGATTTGGAGCTTTTGTTTGATGTTTTGGGGCGTCATGGAGATAAGCTGGGACGGCATCCGTCGTTTGTCGCAAACTATTGTGTTGCAAATCCTGACTTCAAGGCTATAAAAGAATCCGGTTTCCGGAGATACTCATATGAACCTGTTTCCCGGACATGGCTTAATGCGGTTGGCAGTAAGAACTGCAGAGAGTTGGTCCTGGCCGGGCGAAAGCGTGAATTCTTTTATCCGGAATTGCATGGACGGGAGCATGTTCATGTCAGGAAATGGATGAATGCTCTGATTCAGGGCAATCGAAGCGCTATTCAAACTTTCGATTTGGAAATGTGCGGATTGGAGTTTCGCGTGATAAGAGATTTTGACTCCTGTTTTTATTCGGAACACATGAATCATATTCTTTCCATTGAGGATCGCAGTAATATGATTGACGATGCTATATCGATCTTCCAATCCGTTTTCGGCAATAAACCGGAATCGTATATTGCTCCAAACTATGTTTGGGATTTTGATACGGAAAAAATCCTTAAAAGGAATGGGATTGATGTCATTCAGGCTGCTAAAGTCTCGAGGATCGACACTGCGAAGCATCTGAACAGATATCTTCATGTCGGAGCAAGAAATGCGATCGGGCAGAAGTATTCGATCCGCAATTGCTTTTTTGAACCTGCATCGTTGAAATATCCGGAATTGGCTGCCTGCAAATGCATCCGGGAAATCGACTTGTCCTTCGATCGACATGTTCCCGCTGTTGTTTGCTCTCATAGACTGAATTATTCGGGAAGAATCAAACCGGAACTGAGAGATAGAAATCTGAAAGCGTTGGATGAAGTGTTGTCGGAAACGTGCAAACGGCATCCCGATGTCGAATTCCTGTCCCCGCAAGAGTACTACGAGCTATTATAATGAATCAGAAAGTTTTGATTAATATTATAGTTCAGATGATTCGATCTGGAATGAATCTGGGATTATCGCTTTTTACTTCGAGAATAATCCTGAAGGCTCTTGGGGAAGATGATTATGGATTGTATTGTCTTTTGAGCGGTTTTATCGTCTTTTTTGCCTTCATACAGAGTTCGCTTTCAACATCGATTCAACGTTATTTGGCATATTATCTTGGGAAAGGTAATATTGCAGAGTGCAGGGGCTACCTTTTGTCAGGGTACACATTGTATTCTGTAGGTGGTTTCGTGTTGTGTCTCTTCTGCTATATTGTTTGCATGGTGTTTTTTAATGATTTGTTTGAGATCGATCCGCAAAAGGAAAGTTTAGCCCGGATTATTCTTTTAATCGTCATAATATCTTTCTTCATCGGATTGATTCAGTCTCCGACCTACTCGGTTCTTTATGCACACGAATGCTTTACGACGATTTCCTCCGTCCACATCTTTGATATAATCGTAAAATTTGTTGGTGCAATGCTTCTTCTTTATGCCTCGCAAAATGACAGATTGATTCTTTATGCCCTCTTGATCCTGTTGATACACGTTATAAAAGGTGTATTGTTTTTGGTTTTTTCTTTGAAATTCGAGGAAACAAGAGGGTTCAAGCTGAGGATGCTTTCATTGAGAAGATTCAAGGATATTTTCAGTCTATCCGGATATGTCGTTTTTTCGCTGGTCGGCAGAATGGGTCGCCTTCAAGGTATCACATTGATCATTAATCATGAATACGGCGTAAAGGTCAATGGATCATGGGGAATTGCCCAGCAGGTCGGATCGGCAACGAGAAATCTGGCAACACCGGTACAGAATGCTTTTGATCCTTTAATTGTTAAACGAGAAGGACATAACAACAGAGAAGATGTTATCAAGCTTTCGATTTTCAGTTCAAAAATTGGTTTTCTTCTTTTCTCGACGATGGCTCTCCCGATTATTTTTAATATTAATTGGATTTTGGATACCTGGTTGACGAATCCTCCCCGGTATTCTGCAATTCTTTGCGTTATGTTTATAACGGGTATTCTTGCCGAACAGATTACCTTCGGTTTGTCTTCGGCGTTCATGGCTGTTGGAAAAGTCAGTGTTGTCTTTATTGTTACCGGGATTATAAGATTATTGTCTGTTCCCCTTATGTTTTTTGCGTTTCGTCTTGGTGGGAGTATCATTCTGTTTTCCGTCATATACTGTGTTCTTGAATTGGTTTGCACCATGGTTTATCTGGTTTTCTTCATTACGATAACACACACATCAGTCAGCTTGGTTCTTTATGGTTTCTTAACCAAAATATTAGCAGTTTTCGTTTCATTGGTCTCCGTTTGTTTCGTGATTTCCTTATTGGGAAACGGCTTAATGGTTCTCTTGGTTTCCGCTTCTGCATCGGTTGTTACATGTCTTGTGTCATCATGGATCTTCGGTTTTTCTAAAGAAGAAAAGGTTCAGATCACGAATATCTTCTTGTCACTTAAAGCAAGATTTCTCAAAAGATAATATGAGTTATTCGATTATATTTTTACTTCTTTATATTGATGTGCTATATTCCCTCTTTGTCAACGAAGCGCTTTTAGTCATATTGACTCTTTTTGTCGTCCTGGGCCTGATTCTTATTCCCATTTTTGTCAAAAAGGCCGAACGCATTAATTCGATAAAGCTTTTCCTGATCTGCTTCCTTTCGTTCTTTCTCTATCAACTTCTGTGCCATAGTTACAGGATGTCAAGGGGATTCGATTTTATTTTTTCCAGGGATTGTGAGACATATACTTCTTATTCTCTTGCACTTCTCGATGTCCCCTTTTTTGAACTTCCCGAGGCCATTTATTCCCGCAGCTCCTACACTCATATCGGATGCATCCTTCTCTATTTTGTTCCATGTACAAAATTATGTTTGCAGCTTCATATCGATCAGCATTTGATGTTTCAAATCTCGTTGTCGTTTATTTCCGCTTTACTGCCAGTCGTCGCATATCTTACCTTCAGACTTTTTGACTTTAGCGCGAAACGGTCATTCGTTTATTGTATTGTCTATGCGTTTTTCACTCCTGTTTTTATTCTTTCCGGTTGGATTGTCCGAGATATGGCAATCAATCTTTTTTTCATGATAATGATTTATCTTTCCTTGAAAGAGTTCTCTCTAAAAAATGCTTTTCTTATTCTATTGATGATTTTTCTGATCGGCACGATTCGCCTTTCTTCGGGATATTTTTGCATCCTTTATCTTTTTGGTTATTTATTTTCTATCTTTAGGAACAAACAACTGAACTTTATGCAGCTTGTTTTCTTCGGCTTCGTTTCTCTCGCATTCGTCTTTGCTATTTTCTCACATGTGAATTATACAGACATTTCATCCCTTGCGTCAAGAACAAATGAACATTTTTCTTATCTTGAATCCTCCGGGAGCAATCGTCTTTCTTCGGTCTTAAATAGACTTCCCTGGGGTATTTCTCATTTGTCCAAAGTTTTGGTTGACCAGATTTGGCCTACACCTTGCTGGACGAACCTGGTAATTTCTCAACATCTTTATCCTGAGACAAATAACATCATGCAATTCCCTGTTATTTTTTCAAAAACCTTTTCTTTCTTTTTTGTTGCATTTTTGCTGGTTAGATGCTGGAGTAAGGATTCTGTTGAAATCCTTAAGCAAAACTTTCCCATCGCTATCAATCTGGTTTTGTCAATTCTGTTCTTGTGCCTTCAGTCAAACACCATGGTAGATCGTCGCAAGATGGGGTGTTATATTGTTTTTTATGTGTTTGGGGCATTGCTGCTTCAAAAAACTCCCCGCAAGTTCATGAAGTCTTTTTTAAGTAATACTTCCATGGCCTTTTTTATCTATCAGGTGTTAGGTCTTTTGATTGTCAGACAATAATTTTTTTGTCATATTTGCTGTGTCGCCCCTTATGTCCTTCCGTTCTGCCTTTTTGCATTATTCCTCATTCTTGTTCGTGCGCAAACCTTTTTGGGGCGTACTGCTTTTGGTTGTATTTGGGCTTCTTCTTCGTTCCGTATATTTGTTTAATAATCCTTTGTTGGATCGTGACAGTATCAATTACTGTGAAATTGCTGAGAGTTGGCATCGAACGAATCGATATGATATCCCTTTGCAGCATGGTGTTGGCAGTACTGACGCGGGGTATATCCTTCTCCTAAAAAAAGGATTGGATTTTCACGTTCCTGTTGTTTTGTGGGGACGAGCCATTGACCTTTTATCGACGATTGCATATTTTGTTGCAGTTTATTTTATCGGTCTGAGTTTTTTTAAGGATCATAGAGCTTTCCTTCTCCTGTTTATTGCCTGCATACACCCATCAACAGGGCAGCTTTCTTTTGCTCTTCTGCGTGATCCATTATGCTATGCTTTATATTCAATATGTATTCTTGCATTACTTAATCTGTTTCAGAATAATTCTTTTGTCTGGACTGCCGTTTTTAGTGTTTTTGTCGTTCTTGCTTTTTTTATTCGATATGAGGCATTGGAGCTTTTTGCTATCTTTCTTTTGTTGTCTGTTTTTGCATTGAAACATCATAATGATAAAAGATTCCTGATTCTTTCCGTTCTTGAGTGTTTCGTGATTGCTATTGCTCTGATGTTCATCATTCTTTTTTCAGTGAATCTTCCTTTGCAAAAACCATTTTTCGATATTTCATCCAAGTTGACATCTGTACTTCCAATATAGTTTTTTGCGCACCCCAATGTTTATCCTATATAATATAGGCAGATATATCGATATATGTTTTCTACCATATGTTCTATGGTGTTTAGTCGGAATTGTTTTATTTGTTTATTGCCGCTATTTTCTTCGCGTGGGGCTGAAACATGAGGTGACACAGTCCACCGACAGTGTCAAGTATGTGATTACCATTTTGTTTTTCATGATATCCTGGCGCCTGTTATTTGATTTGAAATCCAAGCGTTATTTTCTTCCGACTGTTATCCCCACTCTTATTCTTGCTGCTTTCGGTATTGCTTCTCTTTTTCATTGCATTGGTAAATCCGATATATTAAAACGATTCCTTTGTTTTCTTGTTTCTTTATTCGTAATCGGAACCGTTTTTATTTTCTTCTATGTTGGAAGACAAAATGATAAACTCAAAGCAATTAATTCGATAGCGGAATGCATTCGATCCGATTATCTTCAAAACTCCTATCGGAATGCCGCGATTATTTCGAACAGCAGGGAAGCTGGCCGCTTCCTCCATTATTCGAGGATTAACGGCAATTACAGCATGATTGAGAATGTTGATAATATCCAGTATGTTGTCGATCAAAAACTTTTTCAATATGATGTCATTTACATCGTTTTTCAAAAGAATTACAAGTATCGTGCCACTTTGAAAGATCTTAATGTCAGGTGTTTTCATTCGTATGAAATGATCTTTTTCCCCGGCGAAATCGTTAATTCTAAAGATCAAAAAGTATATACGATTTCCAAGATTATATCCAAATCAAATCCTGCTTCAGAAATACGTGCCGGTATTTTGAGGAATGGGACTTTTCAGATTTCCGATTCGCAGACACTTGATTCTTCCCGTTTGGGGGCTTTCCCTTTTTTTGCCGATAATCAGAAGATTCTTTTCCCTCGAGACTGGAGAATCAATTTTAATCATAAGGTAGGGTATAATTTTTCGGATTGGCGATTCGATTATCGTTTGTTTGAGAATCGCTATAAGTTTCTTTTTCACACAACGGAATCCGGGGTTGCCATTTACAATAAACAACGGGTCGAGCGAGGTGGAGATTATTATTTGAAATGTCAGGCCGATCTTTCCCGGGATGCCTCTCTTTCTTTTTTTCTGTACACCTACGATGATTCATCCAAATTCCGCGAAGTTCAATCTGTCGGTTTTTTGAGGCCTCAAGAAAACAATAGAATTGATTCGACTCTTTTTATTCGCGCATCGGATTTGCCGGTTTCGACGTCAACCTTCTGCATCGGTTTTATTCCTTTGGGGGATTCTGTTGAACTTGAATGCGTCGATCTGATTCCCTCCTCTATTTGACTGCAATTGCATTATAGGTTTCTTTATGAAAGTTCTTATTGTTGGGAATGGCCATTTAACTAAGACCGGGGTCCAATATTCTCTTCACAGGGAAATTGCATCTTTTGTTTCTGACTGCGTTTCTTTTGGCATGAATGTTTCATATGCTTCCTGCGTCACGGAGAGTGTTACTCTTAATCTGTCAAATTCATTATTCCCTGATCATGTACATGTTGAAGAAATTCCATCTCTTTCGCACCTTCCCCTGCACAAAAAGCTTCTTTCATTCCCATCCTTTGTTTATTTCTTTATTTTATTGATTCGGAGATATGATTTCTTTTATTGCTTTTATCCAGGGAATGTATCTTCCCTAGTTGTTTTATTGGCAATTCTCTTCCGTAAAAAATACGGTTTATATGTAAGAGGGGAGCTTTTTCCTTCAAAATTTACACAGTTCATTCTAAAACATGCATCTTTTATTCTCGCCGTTGGCAGTTCCATTGTCAGTAAGATTTGTCCAGATTATCAAAACTGCCGCGATGTTGTTCCGATGTCCAATGTTTTTCAATCTGATACCTCTACTTTTCTTAAAGACAGTTTTCGTTCTCCTCTGAGGGGGGTGTTCGTTGGACGTGTTTCAAAGGAGAAGGGCTGTTTCGATCTTCTTCTTGCAATGAAGATTCTTCGAGACAAATCGATTCCTGTCGTAATGAATTTTGTTGGAACATACATGCCGGATTTCGAAGAAGAGGTCAAGTCGATGCATTTGGAAGATTGCGTTACTCTTTCCGGTCTTGCGAAGGGGGCGGATGAACTTCGTCGACATTATGAGGCTGCAGATTTCTTTTGTCTGCCAACCTGGACGGAAGGTTTTCCCCGCGTCCTGTATGAGGCAATGAGCCATGGGTTACCGTGCATTACGACAATGGTTGGGGGGATTCCATCCAGGATGCATGCCGGAGAAAACTGTCTTGCGATTAATGTACGAGATCCGAAATCAATTTGCGATGCGATTATGACGTTTGTTCGGTATCCTGAAAAAATGAAAATGCTTTCATTGGCATCGATTAAAACCTTTCAATACTGGAAGCTTTTTTTTGAAGGTCAAACGCACGCCAAACAGCTTTTGAAAGAAATCAATCAACTCAATTCATAGTGGCGGGATATGGCTTCGACAAATAAGTTTTGGAATGGAAACATCTCCGGTGTTCCAGGGTTATTTCTGTCTTTCGCTTCCGGTACGTTCCGATGGGGTGTCAGACGGATTTCAACATTTATCTACAGGCACAATTTCGCTTCCTGCGGGAAAAAATGCTTGTTTGGAATCGGGGATATTTTTCAATATCCCGGAAAGATTTCTTTAGGAAACAATGTAAGTATAGCGGACAATGTCGTTTTTAGTTCGAATAACTCGAATGGCTTTTGCAAAGCAAATGATGGTGTTATCATCAATAATCTTTGTCAAATCGATTATTCCGGGGGAATCGAATTCGGAACGAATTGCTGCCTTTCTGAAATGGTTTTAATCGAAACTCATTCCCATGGATATGATCCGCATTCTCCGTCACAGGCAGCCCCCCTTGTCATTGAGGATAACGTCTGGATTGGCACAAGAGCTGTTATTTTGCCTCAAGTAGCCAGAATCGGTCGAGGTTCTATTGTTGCGGCCGGATCCATCGTCACACATTCCGTTCCCCCCAATGTTATTGTCGGGGGAAATCCTGCAAGGATTATTAAACAGCTGGATTCTATCCGGGGTAATTAAGATTTGTTTTCTACAAGTTTTAATCTAACCGTTTGCAACTACCAAAAGTATTTTCTCTTGCCGTTTTGTTTGTCTGTTTCCGGTAATGCATTATGAGCAACTGTATCCTTATTTTTACTAAATGCTATTTGCCCGGTTATAAATCGGGGGGGCCCATTCAAACCATTGCAAATATGGTAAATGCAATCGGTGACCAATTTGAGTTTCGAATTGTTACAATGGATCGGGACTCCGGTGATACTCGCCCTTACCCCTCTATAGAGACCGGATGTTGGAATAAGGTCGGAAAAGCTTTCGTTCGTTATCTTCCGCCTGCCGAACGTAATTTTGCAACATGCAAAAAAATATTAAGTGAACTAGATTTCAAACTGATTTATTGTCAAAGTTTCTTCAACCCCAGGTTTACGATTCTGCCGCTTCTCGCATTGTATTTCAGCAAGAAACGCAATATTCCCGTTCTAATTGCACCAAGAGGGGAATTCGGCAATGGGGCATTAGCCCACAAAAGCCTTAAAAAAGATATATATCTTTTCCTTTTCAAGCAATTGCTTTTGAAAAGACTCCATTATTCCTTTCATGTTTCTTCTTCAAATGAAGATGCTCTTCTGGCCAATGTCCTTGGTGACAGGACTCGGCGTCTGATCGCTCTGAACTTTAATGCGCAGGAGCATATTTCACCGCAATCGATTGCTGTTTCCGATAGAAAATGTCTACGACTTGCTTTTTTCGGCAGAATTGATGTGCAAAAGAATGTTGATTATGCGTTGACGGTAATTTCCAGCGTTAAATCTCCTCTTTCTTTTGATCTCTATGGGGCGATTGCGGACGAAAAGTACTATAAAAAATGTTTACAGGTTCTTGAACAAGTCCCGGATAATATATCACTCTCATTCAAGGGGACACTTCCCCATCCTGAGGTTCTAAATGTGTTGCAGGAATATGATTTATTCTTCTTCCCAACGAAGAATGAAAATTTCGGGCATACGATTCATGAGGCGTTAAGATCCGGCCTTCCAGTTTTATGCAGCGATCAAACGCCGTGGCATGAGCTGGAATCGCGCAATGCAGGTTGGGAAGTCCCGCTTGACAGGCCCGACTTGTTTACGGAAAAAATTGAACAGTTTGTCTTGATGTCCCCGGAAAAGCGGTATCAGATGCGTCTTGCAGCTTTACAGTACGGGATTGATGTAAGCAACAATAAACAGACATATCATGACAACGTAAACATGTTTAACATGTTGTTGGGAACAAACGATCATATTGAAACGGACAAATAGTTTTTGAGTTTTTCAACGATATCCACGGATCATCTGACGTTTTTCCTCATCCGTTTTTCTTTCGGCATTTAATTTCAATATACTATTATACAACAAAAAACGAACTGAATAACAGAGTTCAATTCTCATGTTTTCATCATTAGCTTTTTTGTCAGAGGTTTTTATATGAAACAAATCATCCAAGACCTTAAAAACGGGGGGACAATCCTTGAAGAAGTCCCCGTGCCGCAAGTAAAAAGCGGATATGTGCTGATCCGGACCAGCCGCACGCTCGTTTCGCTCGGAACGGAACGCATGCTGGTCGAATTCGGCAAGGCAAACCTCATCGACAAAGCCAGACAGCAGCCGGACAAGGTCAAGCAGGTCCTTGACAAAATGAAAACCGACGGTCTGATGCCTACGCTCGAAGCGGTATTCAACAAGCTCGGGCAGCCGCTGCCGCTCGGTTACTGCAACGTCGGCACAGTCATCGAGGTCGGGCGCGGCGTCACGGAATTCCAGGTCGGCGACCGCGTGGCATCCAACGGCAACCATGCGGAATTCGTCTGCGTCCCGAAAAACCTCTGCGCGAAGATCCCTGACAGCGTTTCGGACGACGAGGCGGCGTTCACGGTCATCGGATCCATCGCCCTGCAGGGCATCCGCAACCTCAATCCCCAGCTTGGTGAAACGATCGTCGTAACCGGCCTCGGACTCATCGGCCTTGTCGCGGCACAGTTGCTTAAGGCGAACGGCTGCCGCGTAATCGGTTCGGATTTCGATTCGGCGAAGGTTGCGCTCGCGAAGAAATTCGGCATCATGGCATTCAATCCGGCGAAGGACGGCGACATCGTCCAGATCGTTGAGAATGCAACGAGCGGCGTCGGTGCGGACGGTGTTCTGATCACCGCCTCGGCAAAAACGGACGACATCATTCACCAGTCATGCCTGATGTGCCGCAAACGCGGCCGCATCATCCTGGTCGGCGTCATCGGTCTCAACATGCGTCGCGACGACTTCTACAAGAAGGAGCTCAGCTTCCAGGTCTCGTGTTCCTACGGCGCAGGGCGCTACGACGAAGAATATGAAAACAAGGGGCACGATTATCCGCTCGCGTATGCACGCTGGACCGAAAAACGCAACTTCGAGACGATCCTGAACACGATCGCGTCCGGCGCGCTTGACGTGAAGTCGTTGATAACCGAAGTCGTCGAGCTCAATGACTATCTCCAGATCTACGGCGACATGCGCAAAGCCGGAAGCATCGCGTCCATCCTGAAATTCTCGGACAACGCGCCCATCAACCGCACCGTTCAGGTCCTTGCGGACGGCGAGTTCGCCGCGGGGAAAGGCAAGATCGCACTGATCGGCGCCGGCAACTTCGCGTCATCCACGATCGTGCCGTGCCTGAAGAGGGCGAACGCGAAGATCAAATACATCTCAAGCGCCCAAGGACTGACGGCGAAGATCCTGGCCTCGAAGGCCGGCGCGGAGAATGCGACCAGCGATTCCCAGCAGATCCTGAAGGATCCCGAGGTCGGGACGGTCATCGTCTGCACACGCCACAATCTTCATGCGCGGTTCGTAAAAGACATCCTCAATGCAGGAAAAAGCGTCTTCGTGGAAAAGCCGCTTTGTCTCAACAAGGAAGAGCTCGCCGAAATCGAAGAGATATACAAGAAGGCCGATGGTAAAGCAACTTTGACCGTCGGCTTCAACCGTCGGTTCTCGCCCTGCGCAGTGAAGATGAAACAACTTTCCGGCAGCGGCGCGAAAAACATTATCGCCACGATGAACGCCGGATTCATCCCGCCGGAAGTCTGGGTGCAGGACATGGAAATCGGCGGCGGCCGTATCATCGGCGAAGCATGCCATTTTATCGACCTCTGTTCCTATCTGGCGGACAGCCGTGTCATTGCAGTCTGCATGAACGCGCTGGGCGAGAATCCGCAGGAAAACACGGACAATGCAAGTATCCTCCTGAAATATGAGAACGGATCCAACGCGGTCATCAATTACTTCTCCAACGGCGCGAAATCGTATGCCAAGGAACGTGTCGAGGTCTTTGCGCAGAATTCCGTGCTGATTTTGGACAACTGGCGAAAGCTCACCGGGTACGGCGTCCGCGGATTCTCCAACATGAAATCCGGCATGGATAAGGGGCACAAGGCCGAATTCGCCCTCCTGACCGAACGCACGAAAAACGGCGGCGACCCGCTGATCCCGTTCGAATCCATCAAGAACACAACGCTCGCAAGCTTCGGGTGCATCGAGAGTTTGAAAACGGGAAAATGGATCAACATAGCGGAGTAACATCCGAATGAATCCAGTCCGAAAAGCCGTCCTGTATTTCAATACGGTCAAATTCCTGAAATGGACGCAGGTCTGGCACAGGTTTACATTCCACTTGTGCCATCCGAAACCGGATTTCTCTCCTGCGCCGGAGATATCCACAACATGTGGACGACAGGTGGCCTTTCCGGAAATGCCGGATTGTTATTTGGGAAATGACAGTTTTCTTTTTCTGAACGACAAAGAGACGTTTGCCGGTTGGAACGATGAAAACAGGAATAAGCTCTGGCTCTACAATCTGCATTATTTCGACTGGTTGCGGCAACCCGGGATTTCGGAGGAAGAAGGAAACAAGTGGATTGATAAATGGATTGATGATAATCCACCTCCTGTTGGAAACGGTTGGGAACCCTATCCGCTTTCGCTACGGATCGTCAACTGGATCAAATGGCATTTGAATGGCCATGAACTGAACGAGGCCGCAAAGCTATCGCTCGCAGTTCAGGTTCGATTTTTGCGAAAAAGACTGGAATATCATCTCCTAGCCAATCATTTCCTAGCAAATGCTAAGGCGCTTGTTTTTGCAGGTCTGTTTTTTGATGGAACCGAAGCGAAACAATGGCTGAAGAAAGGTCTTGAAATCTACAAGAGTCAACTGCCGGAACAAATCCTGCCCGATGGAGGACATTTCGAGCTGTCGCCGATGTATCACAGCATCATCCTAGAGGATCTGCTGGACCTGAAAAACATTCAGGCTCCGCTGGAACTGGATGATTATATCGACAGAATGACATACTGGCTTTCGGTCATGACCGGTCCGGACGGGAAGATAGCGCTTTTCAACGATGCAGCAGACGGAATCGCGCTGAGTCCGGCCAAGCTCAAACAATATACGGAATTGCTCGGAATTCAGACAAAGGAATTTGAAACGCCGGTCCTACTTCCGCAAAGCGGCTATGCAAGGCTTTCCAACGGCGATTTGACATTGATCGCTGATTGCGGCGAAATCGGACCATCCTATCAGCCGGGACACGCCCATGCCGATGCTTTGAGCTTTGAGGTTTGGAAAGGCAATCATAAAATTATAACGAACAGCGGAACATGCAGATATTACGATTCCCCGGAAAGAAAATACCAAAGAAGCTCCGCGGCGCATAATACTGCAGTCATTGACAATCGGAATTCATCCGAAGTCTGGGGCGCGCACAGAGTCGCCAGACGCGGGCATGTCGTTAGCAGGGAAATCGAACCGCCAACCACATTGACGGTGTCCTTTCAGACTTTTGCGGGGATCATACACAAAAGGAAATGGGTTATCCCGGACAGCGAAAAAATCATAATCGAAGATCAAATCGGCGGAAAAACAGCTAAGACACACCATCTGACGCTCTGTTATCACATGCTTAAAGACTCTGTGGAAATATCGACCGAACCGGTAATAGAATCCAAAGGAATGGAAACATCATATTCGCCTCGGTTCGGGCGGCTGGAAACAAAGAAAACAACCATTTTTTCAAATGTCGTAAATTCTTCAGACACGATCCGGACAACAATCAAAATCGGCAACAGTCAATGAACATTCTTTTTTTGACACATTATTACACGCCTGAAGGCAATGCACCCGCGACGCGTGTCAGCGCGTTGGCCGAACGCTGGGTAAGCATGGGACATGACGTCACGGTCATGACATGCGCTCCGAACGTTCCGAACGGCGTTGTTTACGATGGATATCGCAACAAATGGACGATCCGGGAGGAAATAAACGGGGTTCACGTCATTCGGATTTGGACCTATATCGCCGCAAACAAGGGGACCATACGGCGGATTCTAAACTATGTCTCGTATATGCTTTCTGCATTTGTTCATGGAGTATTTCTTCCCAAACCCGATATCATGATTGCGACAAGTCCCCAGTTCTTCTGTGGATGGGCCGGAGTATTACTGCACTGGTTCAGGAGATTTCCTTTTGTCTTGGAAATACGTGATATTTGGCCGGAATCCATTGCGTCTGTGAATGCCGAACTTCCCGGCGGAGCACTAAAAATCGTTCTGTGGATGGAAAAAGTGATGTACAGGGCAGCCGATTTCATTATTACGGTCGGAGAAGGATACAGGAAAAAACTGATTGAAGAGCGAAATGTACCGGAGGAAAAACTGGCAATTATCATGAATGGTGTTGATACGGAACACTACCATCCGCAGCCGAAAAATGAAGAGTTGCTTTCTCAGTACGGTTTGAACGGAACATTTGTTTGCAGTTATATCGGAACCATCGGGATGGCGTGCGGCCTGAAAACGGTTTTGGACGCGGCGGACAAATTGAAAAAACAGGGCGATAATACAATCCGTTTTCTTTTGGTCGGAGACGGTGCGGTCCGGGAAGACCTTGAAAAAGAGGCGAAGGAAAGAAATCTTGACAATGTGATCTTTACCGGTCGCCGCCCCAAACAGGAAATGCCCGCATGGATCGCGTCAAGCGATGTCAATCTGGTCCACCTGAAGAAAACGGACCTGTTTACGACCGTTATGCCGTCCAAGATATTTGAAAGCGCAGGATGCGCGCGCCCAATGATCATCGGAGTTGAAGGATTCGCAAAAGACTTTGTCGGAAAAGCGGAGGCGGGAATCCCGATGGAACCAGAAAATGCGGATGATCTGATCAATGCTTTGTTAAAGTTGAAATCCGATCCCGCCCTTTGTCAAAAACTGGGAAACAACGCATATCAAAACATCTGCTCAAAATACAATCGTGATCAGCAAGCGAAAGACTATATCGTCATCCTTGAGAATGTATTGAAAGCCCACATAAAAGAACCCGCTCTTGACCGTCATGATCTCGCAGGCGGTTATTCTGTTGCCAGAAGATAAAGCAATATCGGTATTCCTTCACTTGAGAACCTAAAAAAATGAAAAAAATCATGCTAGTATTCGGGACGCGTCCCGAGGCAATCAAAATGGCGCCACTTGTCAAGGTGTTTCAAGCGGACACGGAACATTTCAAGACCATTGTCTGCGTGACGGCTCAACACCGCCAAATGCTGGATCAGGTCCTGAACCTGTTTGAGATTGTTCCTGATTATGATCTCAATATCATGCAGGCCAGCCAGGATCTTTACGATATTACCGCACGTGTTCTGACCAGGATGCGGGATGTTTTGGACGAGGTCAAACCGGATGTCGTGCTTGTTCACGGAGATACAACGACCTCCACAGCAGCGGCTCTGGCGGCCTTCTACAAACAGATCCCGGTTGGGCATGTCGAAGCGGGATTGCGCACCAACAACATCTACAGTCCGTGGCCGGAGGAGATGAACCGCCAGCTGACCGGACGTATCGCGACTTATGATTTTGCACCAACTACGCTCAGCAAAAAGAATCTTCTCGGGGAAAACGTTTCTGAAGAGAAAATATTTGTCACAGGCAATACCGTGATCGATGCGCTTCACTGGGTCGTCGGCAAGCTGAAAAGTTCGGGTTCCATGCAATCCGAATTGAGGGCGTTTCTGAAAAACGCCGGATATGATGTCACGCGACTTGACAATGGCAGGAAACTTGTGCTGATTACCGGACATCGCCGTGAAAATTTCGGTGAAGGATTCATTTCCATGTGTTCTGCGATAAAAGAATTGAATCTGAAATATCCTGATGTCGATTTTGTCTATCCGATGCACCTCAATCCGAACGTACGGAAACCGATTCACGAGGTCTTCGGAGAATATTCGCCCGCAAACATGTTCTTCATCGAACCGCTTGATTATCTTCCGTTCGTTTTCCTGATGGAAAAGAGCTATCTCGTCCTGACGGATTCGGGCGGGATTCAGGAAGAAGCACCCGGCCTCGGCAAACCGGTCCTCGTCATGCGCAACACAACGGAACGCCCCGAAGCGCTGGACGCCGGGACGGTCAAGCTTGTCGGAACAGATTTCGACACGATCGTTTCCGAGGTTTCCAAGCTGATTGACGATCCGGAACACTACCATGCGATGAGCCACGCCGTCAATCCATACGGAGACGGGAAGGCCTGTCCGCGGATTTTGAATGCATTGATTTGATTTTCAACAACAAACTAAACCATAAAGGAATTGAAATTATGAACGCTTGTTTCATGGGACTTGGTTACATCGGACTTCCGACCGCCATCATCGCAGCCAAACATGGAGTAAAAATCACCGGTGTCGACATCAATCAGAAAGTGGTCGACATGACCAATCAGGGAAAGATTCACATCGTGGAACCCGGCCTGCAGGCCCTTTGCGAAGAAGTCGTCAAGTCCGGCATGCTGAAAGCCTCGACGACCCCCGTAGTCAGCGATGCCTATTTCATCGTCGTCCCGACCCCGTTCAAGGGGAATCACGAACCCGACATCTCCTATGTCCAGGCAGCCACGGAAGCCGTCATTCCGTTTCTGAAAGAGGGCGACCTTTATGTGATCGAATCGACCTCGCCTGTCGGGACGACGGACAAAATGGAAGCGCTGATCTTCGAAAAGCGTCCCGAACTCAAGGGAAAGATTTTCATCGCGTATTGCCCGGAACGCGTCCTGCCCGGTAATGTGATTTACGAACTCGTTCACAATGACCGTGTCATCGGCGGCATCAACCCGGAATCAACTGAAAAAGCCATGGAGTTCTACGGACAGTTTGTCCAGGGAACGCTGCACAAGACCAACGCGAAAACGGCCGAGATGTGCAAGCTCACGGAAAACTCTTCCCGCGATGTTCAGATCGCTTTCGCCAACGAACTCTCCCTCATCTGCGACAAAGCCGGAATCAATGTGTGGGAACTCATTGCGCTTGCAAACAAACATCCGCGTGTGAATATTTTGTGGCCCGGTTGCGGCGTTGGCGGGCACTGCATCGCCGTCGACCCGTACTTCCTGACCGCGGATTTTCCTGTTGAATCCCAGCTGATTGCAAAGGCGCGCGAGATTAACAACTACAAGTCATTCTGGTGCGCGGAACGTGTTCAGAATGAAATGTTGAAATTCGAACTCAAGAACGGCCGCAAGCCTGTCGTGGCAATGATGGGACTTGCGTTCAAGCCAAATATCGATGACCTTCGCGAGTCCCCAGCAAAGCATATCATCGCAAAAGTCATGGAATCCTGCAACAACGCCGACATCCTCGTCGTCGAACCTAACGTGCAGGAGCATAAGGTATATAAGCTCACAAACTATCAGGAAGCTTTCGACAAGGCAGACATCGTCGTCTATCTCGTAGCTCACAATGAGTTCAAAACACTTCCACAAGATATCAATAAAAGCATCCTTGACTTCTGCGGAATATTCCGTTGAGAAAGATTGGTCTCTGATCATCCAGACTTCTTTTCCATCCATCAATAACACGAGGCTCTTTACAATGGTAATCCTTTCTTTTTGTTGCGTTATCATTCAAACAATTCGAAAGAATATGTTGGTCTGCAATTCATTATTATTGTGTTCACTCCTTTTTTCTAATGTTTTACTGGCTCAGACCAACGATAACAACGACAATTCAGACAAGCAATTGCTAGACCAATACGTGCAAACCAAGGGTGAAAATATCATAGCTTTTGATGATTCCAACATTAAGCAGTTTTGGATTGACAGAAGCATCATCAGCCGAAAAGGCTTTTTTGTTATATCCTTAAACGAATTAAAGTCGAAAGGATATGAAAGCATTCCGCTCAGGATTCAACTTGCCAACGTCGATGAAACGCAGGATTGCACAATAGAGGTCATTGCAGACAATGAAGATTTCGATTTTTCAATCTTCAGGAATTCAGCGCTCCTTTCCGAATCGACCCGGGAGGATAATTTCCTGAATTTTAATAAAAGACAGGCGAGATTTCATCTGGCAAACGCATCAGGCAAAGCGTTTGATTTGGTATTTAAAACCAAAACGACGCCTTCTCTTTCCATCCGAAAGATCATCCTTTCTTTTTCGAATAATCCGTATAATGTGGTGTGCCTGACAAAAGACAAAATGAGTTTCAAACCCGAACAAGAATCGGATGATAACAAAGATCTGAAATCATTTTTTGTGAAAGGAAAGGACAGCACGATCAGATGGCAGGAGGACATTATGGTTGTAGACGGCAAGAAAATGCTTTATTCCGTGACAATCAAAAACACAGGACAGACGGACACTCGGATCTATGTAGGGTA
>Ga0310696_10001851_pt1 | contig 29459 bp, 1 predicted proteins | sample AusTroGonzalo_MG_4_FD_203885 | JGI IMG/M metagenome (GOLD analysis project Ga0310696, IMG submission 203885) | Bovine rumen microbial communities from tropical cattle in Woodstock, Queensland, Australia - Gonzalo_02 (v2) (version 2) | ecosystem: Host-associated > Mammals > Digestive system >... | reverse complement strand
GCACGAGGCCGCCGCTGACGGTGACGTTGGTATTGCCGAACACGATGCCGGTGGTGTCGTTGTACTGTGCCGGGGTGGTTGCTGTGGCTGCCACCACGGGGCTGACGCCGCTACCGCCGCCGAGGACGCTGCCGGTGTAGATATGACCTGACACCGGGTGGTCGCGCTGGTCGGTCTTGAGTTCCTGGAGGGTGTTCTTCAGGCCGATGGTGCCATCGGTCATTTCAATCACGGTGTTGTTCATGACGTGGCCGTTGTTACCGCCGCCGAAGACGCCGCTGACGACGGTGCCGCCAGAGATGTTGACTTCGGTGTTGCCGACGTTGGCGAAGGGCAGCACTTCCTTGCCGCCCGGGACGCCGAGGCCGCCGCCGTAGACATAGCCGAGGCCGGTGTTATCCTGGACTGCGAAGGCACCCACAGTACCGCCGCTGATGCTGACATTGGCTTTGCCGTAGGTATCGGCGAACGGATTGTAGACGGAGGCCATCTCGCCGCCGCCGTAGACGCAGGCGTTGACTGTGCCGCCCATCATATTGACGAAGGTCTCGCCGATGGTGACGCCTGCAGTGGGATTGTAGTGGACGCCGTCGTAGGGGTCGTTGCCGCTACCGGCGCCGAAGACGTTACCGCCTGACACCTGGTTGTTGTAGTAGTAGCCGACGGTGCCGCCGTAGACGTTGACGGTGGAGGTTTGGTAAACGTGGCCGTTTTCGCCTGAGCCGTAGACGTTGCCGTAGATTTGGGCGTTGCCTGAGTAGGTAGGTGTGGCAGCTCCGTCGGTGGCGCCGATGTTGACCAAGGTCTTCACGGCGTACGACAGGGAGTCGGCGTAGGCGCCTGGGGCTTCGGCTGCGCCTAAGCCTGAGCCGTAGACGTGGCCGTTGTCGTCGTGGTCGGCTGTACCGATGATACCGTCGGTGACGTTGACGGTGATTTCGCCAGTGCCGGCGACGATGGGGTTGGTAGCGCCGATAAGGTAGGTACCCACGGAGGCGATGGCGCCGCCGCCAAAGACGTTGTTATAGATGTGGCCGCCATCGATGTTGACTTCGATGTTGCCGAACACGCGGCCTGCGGAGATGCTAAGGTGGTTGCCTTGGGTGGTGGTATAGGTTTCGGTACCGCCGCCGCCGCCGAACACGTTGCTATGCCAGCCGCCGCGGCCGCTGATGCCGATGCTACCGCCGTTGACGGTGACTTTGGTGTCTTTTTGGACGTGGCCTGAGGCTGCGCCGCCGTAGACGTTGCTACGGATGTCGGCGTTGCCGCTGATGGTGACTTCGGTTTCGCCGACGTAGGCTGCATACACCAGGGGATTGGTGAAGGGTTGGTATTGGTCCTTGATTCGGGCTGCGATACCGAGGCCGCCGCCGTAGACGTCGCCTTCGTTGGTGCCGTTGACGCCGATTTGGCCGCCGCTGACGATGACTTCGGTCTTACCTGTGCCGGTGTTGACGGCAATGATACTATCGTTCTGGTAGGTGAAGTTACCCACGGAGGCGATGGTGCCGCCGCCGTACACCTTATTATATATAAGGCCATCGGTGATGGTGACTTTGGCGTTGCCATAGACACGGCCGGCGGTGTTGTTGATCATGGGGTTGGCACCTTGGGTATAGGTGTCGGTACCGCGGCCGCCGCCGAACACGCAGCCACGGAGGATGCGTCGGCCGGCGCCGTAGCCATCCTCGGCGACTTCGCTTTCAGCGGGAGCGAGGTGGACGGTGATGCCGTTGTATTCGTTGTTAGTATTGTTTTCGGTATAGGAAGTGCCGTGCAGCGGGATACCGCCGATGATGCCGCCGTTGATGGCGACTTCGGCATCGGTATACAGACGGCCGTTTTCGCCGCCGCCGTAGACGTTGCTGACCACTTGTGCGGAGCCTGCCACGGTGACCAGGGTATTCTTGGCGAGGGCCAGGTGGTTGTACTTGGGTTCGACGAAGCCGCGGCCGCCGCCGTACACGCCGCCTTCGTTACGGCCGAGGCACTTGAAGTTGGCGTCGATTTCGGTTGCGGTCATGCTGCTGTTCCAGAGGTCGGCTTTCTTAGGACCGATGAGGGCGGTGCCGTTGACGGTGACGGTGGCTGTGCCGCCGCTGGTCCAGCTGGTGACGGTGTTGGTGGCGTCGTAGGTGAAGGTACCCACGGATGCCAAGCTGCCGCCGCCGTAGACGTTGTGGCGCACGGTGCCGCCGCTGATGGTGACGTTGGTGTTGCCGTAGACACGGCCGGCCAGCATCTTATTGGCATGGAGGTCGCTATCGGTTCTTTGGACGCCACGGCCGCCGCCGTAGACATCGCCGCTATTGACGATGGGAGGATTGACGGCCGGAGCCACATCACGTTGGGCCAGTGTCAGCGGGACGCCGACGGTGCCGCCAGTCATGTTGATGTAGGTGTCTTCACCGACAAGGGCCACTTCGCCGCCGCCGTAGACGTTGCCTTTCACATAACCATCGCTGATGGTCACGCTGGCGTCATGGGTCACTTGGGCGTAGTCGATGTTGTCGAGGTCACCGAAGCCGCCGCCGTAGACATCTCTATTGACGATGGCGTTGGCATGTTGGACCGTGACGTTGGTGGAGCCGTCGACTTGTGCCAGCTCGCCGCCGCCGTAGACGGTGCCGTTGACATAGGCGCGCGGGTAGGCGGTGTTGGAGGGTATGGTATAGCCGGTGAGGATTCCAGCCATGGTGTTGTCGGAGGCATTGTAGCCGATGTTGACCCTCGGGTTGGAGGTGACGGTAGCCGAAGCACCCTTACCGCCGCCGAACACATTGCCTTTGACGCCGTCGGTTTGGGCGATGTGGACCACGTTGACCACGGGTGAGACGGGCTTTTGGGTTTGGCTGCCCACGACGATGTCGTTGGGGGTGTAAGGTGTGATGTTACTGGCGCCGTAGATGTTGGTGACGTCGAGTTGGCAGTTAGTCTTTTCTTCGTCGAGCACGTTGACGGTGATCACACCTTCAACATTACCGTTCAAGTTGCTTCCACCGAAGGCATTGGTGATTTGACCGCCATAGAGGTTGAGGGTGACGTTACCGCCGGTACCCAGGAGGGTTTGGTTATTGTACAGGAAGTCGTAGAGTGCCTGTGAGATTTCCTGGGCTTCGGCCAGGGTGGCGGGGTACTTCTTGATATCGGCTGCGAAGCCGTTGGAGTTTGCTGTTGCCGCGGTACCTTTGGAGCCGCCGTAGAGGTCGTCGATTTGACCGCCATAGACGTTGAGGGTGACGTTACCCATGATGATGGCGTTGTTGGTGCCGCCGTAGAACTCATGGTAGTAGCCGTCGCCGCAGGCGATGGTGGTGTTGACGTCGCCGATGATGGGGGCTTCGTTACTGCCGCCGAAGATATCGTCGATATATTCTGAGCAGAGGCCGCCGGGGGTCACCACCAAGTCGGTATGGAGGATGGTGCCGTATTGGTTACTGCCGCCGAACACGGTGTCGATGATACCGCCGTTGATGTTGGTGTTGGCCCAGCCGAAGATGTCGGCGGGGATGTTATTGTTGTTGGCATCGACCATGGAGCCGTTACCGCCGCCGAACACGCGTTTCATACGGCCGCCGTCGACGATGAGGTTGACGTCGGTGTTTTTGCCATTGGTGCCGTTGTCGCCGTCGGAGCCGATGTTGGCTGCGTTACTGCCGCCGTAGAGGTCTTCGATGGTGTTGTCGCAGGTGTAGACGTGCACTGTGGTGTTCTTGGAATAGGGGCTATGGCCTCTGGTGGTGGAGGATGTCGGGGTGTAGTCGGCCATATTGCCGCCGCCGAAGACTGACTTCAGGGCGTATTGCTGGACAGCCGAGTTGGCAGCGAGTGCTGTGTGGTCCCAGCCGCCGTTAGGTTGTGTAGGATCGGGATCGTCGGGGCGGGTGTTCTCTGGGGTATGGGCGGTTTGGAAGATGTTGACTACCACATTGCCCAGAGGTGAGCCAGCGAAGTTGTTGGCGCCGAACACGGATCCTTTGATGGTGGCGGAGCCGACGAGGTTGGTGACGGCGCCGGTGCTTGCATTATAGTCGCCATTACCGATGTTGACGGTGGCGTCGCCTTTGGTGTGGCCGAGTTCGTAGCCTGAGTAGGCGCGTTCGTTGCCGCCGAAGACGTTACCGCAGACGAGGCCGTCGAGGACGTCGACGCGGGTGTTGCCGTAGACGCGGCCAGCCATGACCTCAGGTGTATAGGCCAGGCCCAGGCCGTTACGCACGGTGGTGGAGTCGTTCACATTGGTGCTGGTGTTTTCGGTTTCGTCGTCGGAGCCGTAGCCGCCGCCGTAGAGGTCGCCAAAGTAGTAGGCATTGCCTGTTCCGGCGCCGGAACCAGTGTTGACCAGGGAGCCGACGGTGCCGCCGTTGAAGGTGACGGTGGTGTTGCCGATGACGGAACCTTGTTCGGAGCCGCCGTAGACGGAGCCCATGATCTTGCCGCCGGTATCGCCGTTGTCCATATGGATGTTAACCGTGGCGGTTCTGGAGCGAGCCATGGAGACCCATTGCGGGGCGGTGATGTCGACATCGCCTTGGCTGCCGCCGAAGACGTTGCCGGTGCAGGTGTGCATGATCTTATGGTTGTCGTCGAAGATGGTCCACTGACCGATGGGATTGGTGTCGGTGAGCGTCAGTTCTTCATAGGTGCCGATGATGGGGCTGTCTTTGATTTCGATGTTGGCTTCGCCGGTGTTGTCGTAGAACTCGGTGGTGGTGTTATCCCAGTAGCCGATGCCGGCCATTTCGCCGCCGCCGAACACGGCGCCGTAGATGCGCGGGCTGCCGCTGATTTGGATGTCGGCGTTGGTGACGTGGCCAGCGAGGACGCTTTGGTACTCGTCGATATCGCCCTTGCCGGATCCGAAGATGTCGCCCACGGACCAGTCGCAGAGCAGCAGGGCTGTCCAGTTGTCGGTACCGATGGTGCCGCCGCTGACGTTGATATTGGCTTTACCCTTGGTGGGATCGTTGTTGTAGTTGCCGTCTTGACCGACGCCGGTGAGGGCGAGGCGGCCGCCGCCGAAGATGGAGTTGACGGTGCCGGAGGTCATGGTGACGTAGGTGTTGCCGCCGACGCGACCGCAGTCCTTATGAAGGACGAAGGTGGAGTCGTTGGGATTGGCGGGGTTGGGCAGGAAGTTGGGATCGGTATTGTCCACATAGTAGCCGCTACCCATGCCGCCGCCGAACACGTTGCCGGAGATGAGTGAGAGTTTGTTGTTGGCATTGTTGGAGTCGGTGATGAGGCGGATGGAGCCGATGGTGGCGCCTTGGACCTTCACGTTGGTATTGCCGAGGGTATGGCCGTTTTGGCCGCCGCCGTAGACGTCGCCGAGGACTTGTCCTGCGGTGAGGATGACGGTGGTGCTGTCGACGTTGCAATAGGATGCCATGGCATCGGTATCGAAGCCGCGGCCGGCGCCGAAGACATTGCCGCCGTAGTTGAAGGTGATGGTGTCTTGGTTGGCACCGGTGCCTTCGAAGTAGATGCCGTTGACGTCGTTGGCCACGCCGATGAGGGCGTTGTCGCTGATGGTGACCTTAGTATAGTCGTCCTTGTTGGTGACGTCGCCGTCGCCCACGGAGCCGAGGTTACCGCCGCCGTAGACGTTTTGGTGGATGAGGCCGCCCTTGATGTCGACTTTGGTGGTACCTCTGACGATACCGGCGGTGGGGCTATAGTGCTTGCCGTTGGTATCCTCGTAGTAGCCAATACCGGAGCCGCCGCCGAAGACGTTACCGCGGGAAGTCCAGTACATGGATTCGAGGTCGTCGGAGCCCATGAGGGCAAGGGCGGTGGGGCCGTCGGTGTAAGGCACGCCGATTTCGCCGTTGTTGACGGTGACTTCGGTGTTGTAGCGCACGTGGCCGTCCTGGCCGCCGCCGAACACGGAGCCGAAGATTTGGAGTTCGTCGTTAGTGGCGTCGCCGATGGTGACTTTGGTGTCATTAACGTGGCTCAGGCGTGAGGTGGGGCTGGAGGTGTTGTCGGAGTCGGCTTCGACGAGGCCGCGGCAGGCGCCGAACACGGAGCCGTAGGGGATGTCGTCCTTGAACACGTCGTCGGGGGCGCTGGATTTAAGCATGCCGAGGGTACCGCCGTAGATGTTGACGGTGCAGAGGCCGCCACTGGGGGTACCGGTTTCGCCGCCGCCGATGTAGTTGCCCACGCCGACGGAGGCAGCGTTGCCGCCGCCGAACACGGAGCGGACCACGTAGGCGTCGGTCTTTGACGCGGCGTTGACGGTGACGGTGGTATTGCCGTAGACTTTACCTGCGGTGATGCTATACACGTCGCCCGAGGCGGAAGTGTATTGGTCCTTACCTTTACCGCCGCCGTAGATGGCGTGGCCGACGAGGCCTTTGGTGAAGTTGATGTCGGTATTGGTGTTGACGTGGCCGTTTTCGCCGCCGCCGTAGACGGCGCCGGTGATGCAGCCCTTGGCGGCGCTGGGGGTCTTCTTGTAGTTGGTCGGGTCGACGGAGAGGTTGGTGTAGGCGATGTCGATGTCGGTTTCGTTGACGTTGGCCATGTGTGCCTCGATGTAGGGTGAGGCTGCGTGGCCTTTACCGCCGCCGTAGAAGTCGCCGTTGTCGACGCGGGCATCCTTATATTCCTGGGTGCCGTCGACCAGTTCGTGACCGCCTTCGCTGATGGGTTTGTTGACGGGCACCAGCACGTATTGGCCATTCTTTTCGACGTAGTCGTAGGGGCCCATGACGTCTTTGCCGGTGACGCCGACACGGCCGGCGGTGACTTCGATGGTGGCCTTACCGGTGTTGTCTTTATACTCGAACTCATAGGGCCAGCTGAGGGCTAAGCCGGTTCCTGGGTTATGTTTGATGGTGTCGTTGATGGTACCGACGGATGCGAGTTCGCCGCCGCCGTAGACGCTCTTCTTGATCCAGCCGCCGTTGATATGGACTTCGGTATTGCCGAACACGCGGCCTGCCAGTTGCATGGGGGTATTGGCGATGCCAGTGGTGAGGGTGGCATCGTTGGAGCCGTAGCCGCCGCCGTAGGCGTCGCGCCAGATCTCGCCGCCTTGGACGGTGACTTTGGCGTTTTCGACGATGGTGCCGAATTCGCCGCCGCCGAAGATGCTACCTTTGATGACGGCATCGCCGCTGACGGTGAGTTCGGTATTCTTGACGCGGGCTTGGTTAGGCCACAGCGGGTCGACGGTGGTGTTATCGGGCTTGAAGACACGGCCCATGGAGCCGGCGTAGACGTTACCGCCCTTGGTATGTTCGTCGAAGTTGGTATGGTAGAGGGCTTCGTAGTCGTTACCGATGGTGCCGCCGCTGATGTTGACTTTGACGGTGCCATGGCCGGTGCCTTGCATTTGGCCGTAGTTGGGATCGGTGGTGTTGACGAGGAAGGTACCCACGGAGGCCAGACGTCCGCCGCCGTAGACGGAGCCGAGCATGGTGCCGCCGCTGATGTTGACATCGATGTTGCCGCCCACGACGCCAGCGGTGAGGGCCAAGCTGGTGAAGCCGCGGCCGCCGCCGAAGATGTTGCCGTCGACATAGGAGCGGCCGGTGGTGCCGATGATGGGGCTTGTGTTAGCGGTCTCCTCGATGTTGACGATGGCCTTATTGAGGACGTGGCCGTCTTCACCGCCGCCGAACACGGAGCCGTAGATCTTACCGCCATTGACGGTGACGGTGGCGTTGGCGACGTTGGTCATGGTGTTGAAGGTGGTACGCGGGTCGCCCTTGCCTGCGCCGTAGAGGTAGCAGTAGAGCGGGAGGCGGGCGATTTGGTCGAGTTGACGCGGCACGCCGAGGGTACCGCCGCTCATGGTGACGGTGGCGTTGCCTTCAACGTTGGTGATTTCGTTGGCGCCGTAGACGCTGGTGAGGATATGGCCGTCGGTGATGATCACTTGAGTGTTGCCATACACTTTTCCTGACTCGGGGTTCCAGAATTCTTCATAAGTATCTCCAACTTTCTTGATGTAGGGATAGTAGCCCGAGCCGCCGCCAAAGACGTTGCCGTACCAGGTCTTACCGTCGGTAGGCTTGTAGTTTGCTTCGGTCTTAAGTTTAATCAAGTCGAAGGGGTTGTTGGTGGCGGGGTCATAGTCCCAGTGGAAGCATTCGGCCAGAGTATCGGCATCGAGCACATCGGCTGGGGCGTTGTAGTTGTTGTTGGCTGGGTCGAAGTAGGCGAGGGCATCGAAGAACTTGCTCTCGTTGTACTTAGCCAGTTCCTGTTTGGTTTTCGGGTCGTAGCCGGCGCCGATTTGTCCGCCAGAGATGGTGACTTTGGTATCGCGCATGACATGGCCGGCCAGTGAGCCGCCGTAGACGGAGCCTTTGACGTAAGCTGAGCCTTTGTTGGTCTTGGAGATGATGACTTCGGTTTCGCCGACGGTAGCCATGAGGTCAAGCAAGGATTTTTCGCCATAAATTTTTGTACCGACTTTGGGATACAGGGTTTCAATGCCAGGATCGTCGACCAAACCTTCGCCGCCGCCGAAGACGTGGCCCAGGTCGTTGTTGAATCTGAGTTTATAGTTGGTTGTACCGTCGGCCATTTCGTAGCGCATCCGCATATTGTCGATACCGATGGTGCCACCGTCGATGGTGACTTTGGCCAGGCCTGTTTTGTCCTTCAGGTCGATGTCGGAGATGCCGGTTGCGCTGAGGGTCCAGGTATAGTGGCCGACGTTGGCCACTTCGCCGCCGCCGTAGACTGAGCCGAGGATGCGGGGGCTTGAAACGATGTTATTGTCCTTGATGGAGTCGGTGATGACGACTTCGGAGTTTTTGACCAATGCGACAAGCAGGGCTGAGGCTTTGGGGTGGTTGGTGATGCCTATCTTGTCACCTTTACCGCCGCCGAACACGTCGCCCATGACGTACTTGGTGAAGTTCTCGATGAAGGGCATGGTTTCGTTAACGCCATTGACGTTGACGGTCACTTCGGTGTCGTTACCGACGGTACCGCCTTTCACTTTGACGTAGGTGCTGCCGTATTTGGCGCCGTTGTCACCGCTTTCGTCGGGGATGATGTTACCAAAGACGTCGACGCCGGTAAGGGCGAGACGGCCGCCGCCGAAGATGGAGCCGTAGATTTGACCGCCGGCCATTTCGACTTTGATATTGCCGCGCACACGGCCGGCGTTGTAGTTGGCTTTGCTGTAGTTACGGCCGCCACCAAAGATGTTGCCGTCGTAGCTGGTGGAGCCGTCTGTACCCATGAGGCCGCTGATATAATAGGTGTTGGCGTTGCCCAGCACGTGGCCGTCTTCGGCGCCGCCGAAGATGCTACCCCAGATGCGGTTGGTGGTGGTGGACAGGTTGGAGGGGATGTTGACGGTGACGCGGGTGTAGTTGACGTCGGCCACCTCGTAATAGGTACCGCTATAGGGATGAGCGGGGTTGGTGATATAGTCATTGGAAACACCCTTACCGCCGCCGAACACATAGCCGTCGGTGCCGTTGAGGCCGATGGGGATGTTGTAGCCTGTTTCGACCTTGGGTGCGGGACCCACTTGGCCGCCTTTGATGGTGACGGTGGCGATACCGGTGTCGTTGCCCGCGGCGTTTTTGGCGGGTTTGTAGTCGGTGAAGGTGGTACTGCCTATGGTGTAGTTAGCGGATTCGCGCAGGCCTACGCTGGCGAGTTCGCCGCCGCCGTAGACGCTATAGTAGACTTGGCCGCCGTTGATGGTGACGTTGGTATTGCCACGGACGAGGGCCACTATATGGCCGCTGAGGTCTCCCCTACCGCCGCCGAACACGGAGCCGCCGCTGAGGTGGCGAATGGTGTCGCGTTCCTCGGTGTGGGCGGTGGCTTTTTTCCAGTAGTAGTCGATGGTACCCACGGTACCGCCGTTGATGTTCACTTCGGTATTGGTATCGACTTGGCCGTAGGCGCCGCCGCCGTAGACATTGGCGGGCACCACGGCACCGTTTTCGATATTGACTTGGGTTTCGCCGGTGGTGGCGAATTTGCTCAGGTCGATGTAATTTTGGAGTTCGCCGCGGCCGGCGCCGAACACGTAGCCGCCGTAGTCGAATTCCCTGACGTCTTGGTAGTTGTTGCTAGCCGCGCCGATGGGGCTCTTGACGGTGATGGTGGCTTTGCCTTCGACGGAAGCCATCTTGGCGCCGCCGAACACGTTGTGGTGGATGAGGCCGCCTTTGATGGTGACGTTGGTGTTTTCGAGGACGGAGCCTGCGATTTCGTTCAACGAGGTCGGGTCGGTTTCAACGGCCAGGCCGATACCTGAACCGCCGCCGTAGACGTTGCCGCGGGTAAGCCAGTTGTCGTCGGTAAGATCGTTGTTACCCACGGTGGCGAGAGCTGAAGTGGTGCTGAGGTATTCCACGCCGATTTCGCCGCCGTTGACTTTAACGTCGGTATTGTGGCGCACGTGGCCATCCTGGCTACCGCCGTATACGGAGCCGTAGATTCTAGGAGTGGTGAGGGAGGTGGAGTTGTCGGCACCGATCTTGACGTTGGTATAGTTGACGTAGCCGAAGAAGTCGTCCTTGGGCTCGGTGGCATTGGCAACCACCTGGCCGCGGCTACCGCCGAACACGGAGCCGTAGGGGATGCCGTCCTTGAAGGCGTCTTTGGGTGAGCTGGGGTTGAGCATACCCAACTGGCCGCCGAGGATATTGACATAGGTACGGCCGCTGTTCTCGACGGCGGTGATCCAATCGCCTGAAGGTTGGGCTTCGCCGCCGGTGAGGCCGGCGTAGCTACCCTTACCGACGGTGGCCAGGTTGCCGCCGCCGAAGACGCTGCGGACCACATAGCCGCCGTTTATATAAATATAGGTATCGCCATACACTTTACCGGAGGTGAGGACGTAGGCATTGTTGACTTTGCCTTTACCTTTACCGCCGCCGTAGACTGCGTGGCCGACGAGACCGTTGTTGAGGGTGATCTTGGTATCGGTGTTGACGTGGCCGTCCTCGCTACCGCCGTAGACGGCGCCGGTGACGCAAGCTTGGATGCCATTGCCGTTGGCGTTGGTATTGATCCATTTGGTCCAATCGGTCCATGTGGGATAGAGGCCTGTCATGTATTTGGAGCCGATCATATCGGTTTGGGCCGGTTTATAGTTGCCGGGGATGGCGTTATTGGAGGTGGGATATTGGATTTTGATTTCGGTTTCGTTGACGTTGGCCATGTATTCTTGGCCAACGGCCACGGCTTCACCCTTGCTACCGCCGAAGATGTCGCCGTTGTCCTGGGCGGCTGATTTGATTTCCTCGGCTGTCAAAGCGACTGGATTATCGTTGACGTATTTGACGGGTACGGTATCGTTACCGATGACGGCCCAGGGGCCCATAAAGTCCTTACCGGTGATGCCGATACGGCCATCGGTAACGTTGATGGTGGTCTTACCGGTACCCGCTTGATACTCGAACTTGGTGGGCCAGCTCATGGTGAATGGGGTGGCTGTTTCGCTGGTGACGGTACCCACTGAGGCCAATTTGCCGCCGCCATAGATGTTTCTCTTGATCCAGCCGCCGCTGACGTTGATTTCGGTATTGCCGAGGACGCGGCCGGCCCATTGCATCGGGGTGTAGGGGACTCCTGTGGTGACGGTGCCGTCGTTGCTGCCGCGGCCGCCGCCGAAGACGCTGCGCCAGATGGTACCTGCCGAGACATTGACTTGGGTATTGGTGGTCACTATACCCGATTTACCACCGCCATACACATTACCTTTGATGATGGTGGTGCCAGTGGTTTGGTTGATGGTGACGACCGTTTTGTTCACCTTGGCGATTTGGGTCCACATGGTGTTGACTGTACTGTTATCGAGGAGCAAGTGGGAGCCCTTGGAGCCGCCATACACGTTACCGCCAATGAGGAGGCTGCCGAATTGGGTATGGTAGATGGCTTCGTAGTCGTTGCCGATGGTGCCGCCGGTGACGTTGACGTAGGCGGTGCCGGCGACTGAGGCCATACTGCCGCCGCCGTAGACGGTACCGAGGATCTTACCTTTCTTGATGTCGACTATGGCGTCGCCGGTGATGGAGCCTGCGGTGGTGGATACTCGGGTGAAGCCACGGCCTGCGCCGAACACATCGCCATCGAAGTCGGTGTAGCCCCAGCTACCGATGAGGGTGTTGTCACCGTTGATGGTGACGTGGGTCTTGCCGAGGACGTGGGCTTCTTCGCCGCCGCCGAATACGGAGCCGAACACGGTGCCGCCGGTGATGTTGACTTCGGTTTCGGCTGCGTTGGTCCAGGTGGCGAACGCATCGCGTGCGTCGCCCATGCCGCCGCCGAAGAGGTAGCTACCAATGGGCAGGTTGATGATTTCACTTACCGTACGCGGGATACCGACGGTGCCGCCTTCCATGTTGACGGTGACTTTACCTTTGACATCGGTGACTTCGTTAGCGCCATAGACGTTGGTGAGGATGTGGCCGCCTTTGATTTCGACGAGGACGTCGCCGTTGACTTGGCCAGCGGTCTTACGCCACACGCCAGGGGCGATGGGATAGAAGCCGGAGCCGCCGCCGAAGAGGTTGCCGAAGAAGGAATGGCCGTCGGAGCCCAGTGCAGCGGAGTTGGCTGGGGTATAGGGTTGTCCTGTTTGGGGTCCGGTGGTATAATTCTCACCATAATACGTATCGAAAATATAGTAGTGGCCGTGGCCGTCGCCGTAAGGCCAGGCATCGCATCTATTGAAATTATCAGAAATGGTTTGGGTGATGCCGCCGCCATTGATGGCGTCGATGGCTTCGGTCCATTTGGCTTCGGCATAGGGGGCATCCCATGTTTGGACGCCACCTACTAGGCCTTTGTAGCCGGTACCGATTTGGCCGCCGAGCATTTTGACGTGGGTATTGCCGAGCACGAGGCCGTTCTCACAACCGCCATAAGCGGAAGCGGTGATGAGAGCGCTGTTGCTGATTTCGAGGTAGGTGCTGTTGACCACACCGAGGGCGATAGCCTTATAGTACGTGATGGAGTCGGCTTCGCCTCGGCTACCGCAGAATATCCAGCCGCGGTCGTCGTCGTCGGGGTTACTTTCAGCGTCGGGCATGAGGGAGCCGTTGAGGCCCACGCTGCCGTGGTCGATTTTGACTGTGGCCAAGCCGGTACCCGGTTCGCATTGGGTAGGCATTTGCACAGTCTTCCCTGCGTTGGCGCCTGCGTTGGCGGGATAGGTGACGGGTTCGTAGGTAAAGGTACCCACTGATCCCAGGTCGCCGCCGCCGTAGATGCTACGTTCGACGACACCGTCTTTCATTTCGACAGTGGTGTTGCCTTTGACCAGGCCGGCCATTTCGTCGTCTTCGGAGCCTTCGCCGCCGCCGTAGACGGAGCCTTGGGTGGTGCCGCCTTTGATGGTGACTTTGGCGTCGGAGGTGACTTTACCTTTTTCGCCGCCGCCGAATACGTTGCCGCCGATTTTGACCTGTGCTGAGGCCACGCCGCCGCATAGCAGCAGTGCCATCAGGAGCATCTTTTTTCTACTTAATTTCAGAGTGTTCATTGTTTGTAATCGCTTATTTTCCATCACTTCTGATAATTATATTGATACACTATTTTTATCTATCTTGATTATTCATTGGATTCGACTGTCACGTTGGTTTTGCCGTCGACATCGGCCAGTTTACCGCCGCCGTAGACGCTGCCACCGCCTTTGAGTTCGCCTTGGGCGTCGAATTTGCCGATGGTGGCTTTGCCTTGGAGGATGACGTTGGTATTGCCTTTGACGTCGGCTGCATTGCCGCCGCCGTAGACGTTGCCGAGGATGTTGGCTTCGTGGGTAGTGACATTGTCTTTGTCGCCGATGGTGACTTGTGGGTTACTGGTGACTTTGCCTTCGTTGCCGCCACCGAACACGTTGCCGACGAATTCGACGGCGGTGTTGGTGTTGTCGACGACGAAGGTACCGCCGACGGTGCCGTTGATGATGTTCACCCGGGGTGAGGTGGCTGTGGCGTCGGTCGGGGTGTAGTCGGTCTTGTTGCCGCCGCCGTAGATATTGCCGATATGGAGCGGACATTGGGTACTTTTGGCGTCGTCGACTTCGATGATGATATCGCCGTTGATTTGGCCATTCTGGTCGCAGCCGCCGAAGACGTCACCCATGCTACCGCCTTTCAGGACCAGTTTCACATGTCCGGTGATCTCCGGGCAAATGCCGTCTGGGTTAGTGGGTGTTGGGGCGAGGCCTTTGGAGCCGCCGAACACGTTCCTATAGGTACCGCCTTCGATGGTCAGTTCGACGCAGCCTTCGATGTTGGCGAGGTTACAGCCGCCGTAGAGGTTCTTCACGGTCATGCCTTCGGAGCATTCGAATTTGGTGATCACGTCGGTGTGGACGTCGGTATAGTTACCGCCGCAGAAGAAGTTTTCGATGTTGAGGTCGCCGCAGTTGTCGTTACTGGCTGCGGCGATGTTAGGTGTACCAAAGACATCGCCTGCTTGGTTACTGCCGCCGAAGAACTGGCCGATGTTACCGCCGGTGATGGTCAGGTCGATGCCGCCGTAGATGTTGGCGCCCGGGTTATAGTAGGGTAGTTCAGGATGTGTATGGTTGCCTGTGGGGCTATAGCCGTTACCGCCGCCGAACACGTAGTCGAAGCGGCCGCCGTGGATACGGATGTCGGTGATGACGTTGGTATAGGTGCCGCTGACCACGCCGAGGTCGGCTGCGTTGCCGCCGCCGAAGACGTGGTTGATGGTGTTGAAGCAGCTATCGATGGTGGTAGTGATTTTACAGCCAGCGGTGGCGGGCACGTAGCTGGCGTGGTTGCCGCCGCCGAAGAGGGTGTCGATGGCGTAGGTGGCATCGGTGCCGGGGTAGTTCCAAGTATCTTTTTCGGTGTGGGCGGTTTGATAGATATTGACGAAGACGTTGTTTTGGGGTGAGCCTTTGACGTTGTTGCAACCGAAGATGTTGCTATCGACGAAGGAGGCTGCGCCTTTGAGTTTTTTCTGGTAGGGGTTCTGGGTGGTGGGGTCGGCCACTTTGTCGCCGACGTTGACGTAGACCACGCCGTTGACGTAAGCGGAAGTGGTTTCGTTGCCGAGGCCGCCGCCGTAGACGTTGCGGTTGATGGTACCGTTGAGGATGTTGACGGTGGTGGTGTTGGAGGCGTTGGTGTTGACGTTGCCGAGGGCTGAGCCGCCGTAGACGTCGCGGACGGTAGGTTTGGCGGTATGGTCGTTGTTGTCGTTGACAGCGCCGATGGTGACGGTGACGTTGCCTGTGACGTTGGTGCCGGCGCCGTAGCCGCCGCCGAAGACGTCGTTGGTGACGTCGCCGCCGGTGACGTTGACGGTGGTGCCGCCCACATCAGCTTGGTTACCGCCGCCGTAGACGCAGTCGGTGATAGCGCCGCCGGTGACATTGACTTCGGCGTTGCCGCTAAAGTCGGCTACGTTGCCGCCGCCGAAGACGCTTTGGCTGATGGTGCCGCTGTTGACGGTGACGGTGACGGTGCCAGCGGGGTTGCCGTTTTGGTCGTTGGCGCCGAAGATGTTACCGTTGACGTTGGTGCCGTCGGCGATGACTTGGATGTTGCCTTTGACGTAGGCTGGTGTGGAGCCATCGCCCAGGCCGCCGCCGAACACGTTGCCGTTGACGGTGCCACTCTGGAGGTGCACCTTGGTGAGGTCGTTGGTGGCTTCGTCGTTAACGGTACCCATGGCGGAGCCGCCATAGACGGTGCCGTAAACCACGGGTGAAGTGTTGCTGCCGCCGATGTTGACGGTGACGTTGCCTTCGGTATCGGTATCTTCACCGAGGCCGCCGCCGAACACGTTGACGTTGTAGGCGTTTGGTGCACCGGCTCCCAGGTCGTTGAGGACATTGACTTCGGTATTGCCGGTGATGGTGCCATCTTCATCGCAGCCGCCGTAGACCGCGGTAGTCACGGTGCCGTCGAGGATGTTGACTTGGGTGTTGGTAGTACCTGCCTGGTGGCCGCCGCCGAAGAGGGTTTTGGCTTGGCTGTTATCCTTTTGGATGTTCACCGTGGCGGTGCCCACCACTTTGGCCATTTCGCCGCCGCCGTAGACCTTGTTGGTGACGATGGCTTGGAGTTTGTCGGTGTCGTTCTTGTATTTATGGTCGTTGGGGATCCAGTTGGCCATGGAGTCGTCGTAACCGATATTGACTTGCGGGTTGGAGGTGACGTCGGCGTCACTACCGTAGGCGCCGCCATAGACGTTATTGCCGACGCTGGTCTTGAGGTGCATGACGTTGACGACGGGTGAGATGGGTTTTTCGCCTGTGGTAAGGTCGTCGGGTTCGTAGACAGCGAGGTTGTTGGCGCCGTAGATATTGGTCACGTTGAGCGGGCAGTATTGGTCTTCATAGTCGAGCACGTTGACGGTGACGGTGCCGCCGATGGAGCCGTTGACATCGTTGCCGCCGAAGGCGTCGATGATGGTGCCGCCATAGAGGTTGAGGATGACGTTGCCGTAGATATTGGCCGGGATGCCGGCGGGGTAGGTAGTGTTTGGAGCGAGGCCTTTGGAGCCGCCGAACACTTTTGAATAGGTGCCGCCATAGAGGTTGAGGGTGACGGTGGCGTTGTTTTCACCTTGGATGCCGATGGGTGCCAAGTTGGAGCCGCCGTAGAGTTCGCCGATGGTGCCGACGCCGCAGTCGATGGTGGTGGTGATGCTATGGTTGAGGGGTGCTTCGTTGGCGCAGCCGAACACGCTGCCGTAGACTTGGTCGGTGCAGGCGCCCACGCCGCTGAGGTTGAGCACGATATCGTCGATGCCGCCATATTGGTTGGCGCCGCCGAACACCTCATTGATGATACCTGCATGGATATGGGAATAGGCGGTACCGAAGATGAAGGCGCCGGGGTTGTAGTTGGCTGCAGTGGGATCGTCGTGGTTGCCTGTGGAGCTGTAGCCGTTGCCGCCGCCGAACACGCGATTGATGCGGCCGCCGTCGACAATCATTTGGGTGTTGGCGTGGACGGTGTCGGTGGTGCCATTGACGATGTAGCCCACGTCGGCTGCGTTGCCGCCGCCGTAGAGGGTTTCGATGGTATTGGATTGACAATCATACACATGCACGGTGGTACAGCGGGGTTTATTGTTGAAATATTGGGGTGTGTAGGCTGCTTGGTTGCCGCCGCCGTAGACTGCCTGGAGGGCGAAGTTGGCGGGAGTATTGGGAAGGCCGTTCAGCCAAGTGAGGATTTCGGACTGGGTAGCTGAGGTGGGGAAGCTGGTGGGATAGGCATTCGCGGGGGTATGATTGGTTTTATAGATGTTGACGAAGACGCTGTCTTGGGGTGATCCGTTGAGGTTGTTGCAGCCGTATACGGAGCCGTTGATGATGGCGTTGCCGGAGTAGGTGGGGTTGCCGCCAGGAGTGGAGGAAGGTGTGACCGATCCGATGTTGACATAGACTTTGCCGTTGACCAAGGCTGCGTAGTTGGGTGAGGTGGATCCGAGGCCGCCGCCGTAGACGTCACGTTTGACGGTACCGTCGAGGATGTTGACGACCGTGGTCTTATTATTATTATAGGTGTTGACGTTGCCGTAGCCTGAGCCACCGTAGACGTCGCCCCAGACGGTGGCCGATGCGCCGTTGACGTTGACTTCGACGTTGCCTTCGGTGCTGGTGAGGTTACCTTCGCCGCCGCCGAACACGCTGGTCGGAGCTGAAGAAGTACCCACGGTGCCGCCTGTCATATTCACGACGATATCGCCTTTTACATTTCCGTTGATATTACAACCGCCGAAGACGTTGTTGTTGATGGTGCCATTGCTGACGGCGACTTGGATATCGCCGTTGACGACGGCTGCGATGGGATCCGTGCCGCCTTGGCCTTTGCCGCCGCCATAGAGGGTGCCGTTGAGGGTACCTTCTTTGAAGTCGACTTTGGTGAGGTTGGTGGTGCTGGCATTCACTTGGCCGAGGGCTGAGCCGCCGTAGATGTCGGCGAAGACGGTCGGGGCTGGAGCTGAGGCTTCGACCTTGTCGATAGTGACGGTGACGTTGCCATTGGTGGTGGTGGCGCTACCGAAGCCGCCGCCGAAGATACCGTCGGTCATCTTGGTGGTATTGGCGTTGCCGTAGACGTTGACGGCCACGTTGTTGCGGATGGTGCCTTTGGCGTTGCAGCCGCCGTAGGCGCCGTTGTTGACCTTACCGTTGTAGAGGTTGACGGTGCTGTAGCCCGCGTCGCAGGCATATCCGCCGCCATAGATGTTGTTGGCGGTACCGTTGCGCAGATCGACCTGGGTGTTGATGCTGTAGGGCGGTTCGATGGGATGAGTTGCGTCGGGTGCTTGGGCCACCAGTACCGAATGGTCGTTGGCTTGATACACGTTACCCGTGGCGGCATCGTAATAGTAGTTGCCGTTGCCGCCGCCGTGGACGCTACCCACATTGACTTTGGGTTGGGCGAGGACCACCATGGAGGTTCCGCTGATTTCGCCGCTGATGTCGCTACCGCCGTAGATGCCGGTGTTGACAAAACTGTTGCGTTCGTCCTCGACGAGAACCATGCTGTTGTAGGTGGCTCCGTTCATCTTACAGCCGCCATAGACGGCGCCGCTGATACTGATTTCAGGGGTAAAGGTGGAGGTAAGCACATTGGGTTTGACGGAAGTGTCGTAGGTTTCATACACTTTGCGCAGTTGCACCAGGCTACCCACTTCGGGGTAATCGACGCCATTGACGGTGATGGTCTTCCAGCCGTACATGGCGCCTTGGTTGCAGCCGCCGTAGATGGTGTTGACCTTGCCTTTGCGCAGGACGATATCGGGGATCAGGGTCAATGAGCCCTTATTGTTACCGCCGAAGATAGTGTCGACGTTGACTTTATCGAAGTCAGGATCACTTACATTAAGGAAGACGGTGATGCCGCCGATGACGGTGACGCCGTTACCGCCGCCGTAGACATTGCCGATTTTGGCGTTGTTGTTGATATTGATATCGACGAAGGTATTCGACTGGATGGGTTCATCGGGGGTAAGGCCGCAGTATTGGATGTGGTTGGGGTTGGTCAAGTCGTAGATGTAGTCGCCGTTGCCGCCGCCGTAGACGGTGCCGATGGTGGGATTGCCGGTAAGGCTGACATACGATTTCACGTTGAGTTGGGTCAAGTTGGTTTTGCCGTCGGAGGCGAAGCCATAGGTATCGGGCAGCACACGGTTGGTGATCTGAGCCACTTGGCCGGTACGGTCGTTGCCGCCATAGAGGGCGCCATGGATGGTACCGCCTGACACTTGCACCGAGTTGCTACCGAAGACGGAGGCCATGTTGCCGCCGCCGAACACGTTGCCATCGACCTCGCCGGCGTCCATGGTCACGCTTGACATGCCCACGAAGGTGGGGTACAGTCCATTGGTTTGAATGGTATGCTCGTGAGGCACGGTATAGTCGGTGAAGCCGACGCAGGCGAGGTTACCGCCAGCATACACATTGCCTTTGATGTGGCCACCGGAGATCTTCAAGTTGGTTTCGTTATGGGTGGGGACGGGCAGGCCGATATAGAGCTGGTCGGGGTCGTAAGCCGCCGGGGTTCCATCGTCAGGGTCGCCGAAGTCGAGGCCAGCGATGTAGTTGACGCCGTTGTTGCAGTGGTAGTAGCCGTTGCTGCCTGCGAAGACGTTACGATAGACGGTGCCGCCTGTGATTTTGACCCAGGTAGCGCCTTGCACTTTCTGATATTCCGGGTTTGCCGTTTGTGAGCCTTCGGGACCTATGAATGCAGGTGCGTCGGGGTTGGTACGGGTGCTTCCCACGTCGCCGGAGACGTTGCAGCCGCCGTAGACGGTACCCACGTGTCCACCTTTGATTTGAACCCAGGTACTGTAGTCGACGTTACTCATCTGGCAACCGCCATACAGGAAGTCGACCACCATGGTGTTTTGTTCCAATTCCAAATGTGTACCATAGTTCACCAATGTGCCATCAAGGCTTTGTTCAACATGGGCTTTCATGTCGCCTGCGTTGCCGCCGCCGTAAGCGGTGCCCACGCCGCCGGAGGTAAGGGTGACATAGGGCACGCCGTCCATGTCGGCGCGGTTGTTGCCGCCGAAGAGGGTGTGTACGTTATAGAGGCCGATGCCGTCCCAGCCATAGTTGGCATTGATGGTGCCGGTGTTGTTGTCGTAGGCTTGGGAGATCATGGTTCCGTTGGTACCAGCGGGACAATTAACTTCAAGCACCGCTTGGTTGACGCTGGCTTGGTTGCCGCCGCCGAAGATGGTGTCGAGTTGGCCGCCGGTGATATTGACTGATGTTGTTGAGCCAGCCACTTTGTTGCCGCCGCCGAAGAGGTAAGCGATGCCATGGGTGCGGCCCAGGTTTTTGATGCCCGTGGTGGGATCGAGGTTGGTTTTGGTGTTGGTGACAGAGATATATTGTTTGGCATTGCCTTGGCTGCCGCCGAAATTGTTGCCTCCAAATATGGCGAACACGGTACCTGCGTTGATATTGACGGTGGAGCCGTTGTCGTTGGCGTCGTTAAGGGTGAGGAAGGCGTTTTTGGCGCCGCCGAAGATGGAGTCGACTTTCACGTAGTCGTTGGCCACGGTGATGTTGGTCTTGACGATGGAGGGGATGGTGAGGGTTGTGGGGGTGTCGCCGTTGGTCCATACGGCTTCGCCCACATGGTTGTCCAGCGTCATGGCGTTGACGCTGGCGTTGGCTGCGACGGTGGTGGTGGTAGCGGTGGCGCCGCTGAAGGAGGTGCCGTCGTAGGCGTAGTAACCGTTGCCGCCGCCGTAGACCGATCCGATTCGGACTTCGGCTGAGGTGCCCGTGGTGCCCAGTTTGATGGTGGAGCCGCCTGTGCCTTGCACTTCACCGGCGATATCGTTGCCGCCATAGATGGCAGCGATGCTGTCGCAGTTGACGATTTCGATCTCGGGGTTGCCGGTGACGTTGGCCATACGGCCGCCGCCGAAGATGGCGCCAAATACCACCAGGTTGGGAGCGTCTTGGGGAACGAACGTGGCCAAGGGGGCCGAGGGTTCCAGGTAGGCGTCACCGCAGTAGGCGATCACACGGTAATGGTAGGTGACGCCTGGTGTAAGGTCGGTGATGGTATAATAATTGTTGGTAATATTTTCTTTTGAGCTTGCATTAGTCCAGTTGGTGACGGTGGTGGGTTTCCATTCCAACTTATATTTCTCGGCGACGTCGTACCAACGTACGGTGACGTCGTTGTATCTGACCTCAGGGGCTGCAGCCTGTTGGGGGTTTTGGCAGCGCGACTTCACTGTGACAGTGGCTTCGCGGACAAGGGTGGCCTGGGTATCGCCCGAGCTGAAGGTGAGGGTGAGGGTGATTGTGGCTGTTTTATTGCCTTGGACGTTCTCGGTGGTATAATATATAGTAGGTGCAGTGGCCGTACTGGTCAGCACATTGCTTCCCATGGTGGAGCTGAACGAGAGGTAGTCCTTGGCATCGCCCGAGATTTCCCAATGGTAAGAAGCGGCCGTGGATCCTGTGACTGGGCTGCTCGCGGCGGGGGTGCCTGTACCCAGGGACTGACCGTTGCAGAAGTTATGCGTGGTTCCCTCGAACACATAGGAGGTATAGGCGGGGGTGCAGGTGTAGGAATAGTTCCCGATGGAGATGGAGAGGCCGTGAGATGCAGCGGTACCTGAAGTGAATTCCATGGCGAAATCCGACAGGTTGCCGACGTGGTTTTCCGTCCAGTTGACGGCTTTTTCGTGCTCGGTGACGGTGACTTCGCGGAATCGGGCGCAACTATCGGTAATATTATATTTATCAGGGGTGGTCTGCCATTGCTGGAAATATCTGCTATATGAGATCCAGTGGACTTCCCACCATCCATTGTCGTCGTGGCCGCGGGCCACACCGCCGCCGTAGTCATCCCAGTCCCAGTCGTAGAAATAGTAGACCTCGTCGGGGTTCTTCAGTTGGGCCGATGTAGGCAGGTCGGCCGAGAGGGTAGGTACCTGGTTGCCGGACAAAGGTGCTGAGAGGAAGTGGTACTTATCCTCTGTTTCATCATAGAAATAATAGTTATGGTGGCTTCCGGAGACGTTGAAGGTAGGTCCGGAATACCAGATGCAGGTTTCGGGGTCGAAGTCAGTGGCATCTTGGATTACCCACGTGCTACCGTTATTCACATGAGCGAGGTAATGGAGGACACCATTATCGTAGTCTTGAACCCATTTTTTGATGACAAAGGGCGAGTCGCTTTGTGCCATAGTGTTTCCTGCCAAAGCCAATAGCAGAAGGCAGCAAAGGGTTAGTCTTCGTGTTGTTTTCACCATATCTCTATTATTTCTTTTGTATTTCATATCTGGATTACTTTTCAGAAGATTCATCAGTTCGTTTGTTGGCCGTTGACGGTTACTTTGGGGCTGCCATTGACGACGCCCAAATTGCCGCCGCCGTAGACGTTACCAAGTACTTTCGCCTTGTTTTTGAGGTTGATATGCGGGTTGCCGAAAACATCGGCTTGGAGACCGCCGCCGTAGACGTTTTTGACGGTGGCGTTCTTGATATTGATTTGTGGGTAGTTGCCTTTGTTATGTTCAGCATCGCCATAGTTAGCTTGGTTGCCGCCGCCGTAGACGTCGGCAGCGGTGAGGTCGAGGGCGCAGCCTGTATTCTTGTTTTCGACATCAACAACAATGGTGCCATTGACTTTGCCGAGGATATGGCTACCGCCGTAGACGGCGTTGGTGACGGTGCCGCCGTTGATTTCGAGGTGGATGCTGCCGTTGATGTCGGCTGACTTCTCGGTGACGGGCGGGGTGGCGGTAGGATCGGCGAGTCGGCCTTGTGAGCCGCCGTAGATATTCTCGTAGGTGCCGCCTTTGACGATGAGGTGGATATCGCCCGGTTCGGAGCCGTTGGCCACCAGGTTGGCTTGTTTGCAGCCGCCGTAGAGGTTCCTGACATGCAAGCCTGCGGCGCATTCGATGGTGGCGTTGATGTTGCCGTGGTAATCGGCGAAGTTGCCACCGCAGAAGAACTCTTCGATGATGGAGAGGCCGCAGCCGCCTTCGTCGTCGATGGTGAGGGTGGAGGCACCTGAGATGGCGCCGTTTTGGTTGCTGCCTGCGAACGACTGGCCGATGCTGCCGCCGTGGATGGCAAGGGTGACGTTGCCGTCAACATCGGCGCCGTAGGCAGCGCCGCGTTCGCCGTTGCCGCCGCCGTAGGATTCGGCGATACGGCCGCCTTGGATCATGGTGACCACGCTGTTGGTGGCTGCTGCGTTGCCACCGCCGAAGGTACGCTTGATGGTGTTACCGCAGCCATAGATGTTGACGGTGGTGGTCTTACCGACGCTGAAGTTGGCTTCGTTGCCGCCGCCGAACACGCTGTTCAGGGCGAAACCGGTGTCGTCGACGCCGGTGCCGTCGGGTTGGTAAGACTTATAGATATTGACGGCGACGTCCTGTTGTGGTGCGCCGTTGGTATTGTTGCAGCCGTAGATATTGCCTTTGATGTGGGCTTCGCCGGAGGTGCTCTCAGCGAAGAGCGGGTTGGTGGTGGACATCGTTCCGGTGCCTATGTTGACGGACACTTTGCCGAAGACCTTGGCTTCGATGGCTTCGTTGGCGGTTGTGTTCGGGTCGTCCTTCTGTCCCAGTCCGCCGCCGTAGACGTTGCCGCCGTGGTAGACGGTATAGTATCCGGTGATTTCGTTACTGCTATTATAAATAGGTACTTGTTCGGTGATGGTTTCGAGGGTTCCGTTGAGGAGGTTGACGGTGGTGCGGTCGGAGGCGTCGTTGTTGACGTTGCCGAAGGCCGAGCCGCCGTAGATGTCGCCATAGAGCGTCGGGGTGGCGCTATGGGTGGTTGAGAAGTTGGTGGGTGTGCCGCCGAAGTTGACGGTGACGTTGCCCGAGGTGGTGGTATTTTTACCGTAGCCGCCGCCGAAGACGTTGGCCATGTTGGCGGTATTGAGGTTGGCTTGGGTGCCGATTTCGCCGCCGGTGATGGTGACGGTGATGTCGCCGCTGACATTGCCTTGGGTATTGCAGCCGCCATAGAGTCCGGTGAGCACTTGTCCGCCGGACATGAGGACGTTACCGCCTCCCACGTTGGCTTCGTTGCCGCCGCCGTAGACGTTGGTTACGGCACCATTTTTCACGTTCACCGTGGGTGTGCCGCTATATGCTGCCAGGTTGCCACCGCCGAACACGTTGGTGATGTCCCATACGCAGGGCGAGGCTTTTTTATCGATATTGACGGTGATGGTACCGTTGATGGCGCCACTGTTGTTGTTGCCGCCGAACACGTTAGCGATGCGGCCTTCTTCGATGGTGAGGACGATGGGGCCGGTGACGTCGGCACGGTTGGCGCCGCCATAGACGTATTGGATGCCTTCGGTGCTACCGGTGCCGGTGCAGCCGATGGTGATGGAACCGGCTTGGCTGGGGGCTTCGTTGCCGCCGCCGTAGACCTCGCCGATGACCATGTCGCAGGAGGCGTGGCCGGATTCGGTAGCCTTGTCGATGTTCACTTGGATATCGCCGCCGATGGCACCTTTTTTATTGTTGCCGCCGTACACGGAGCTGATGGTGCCGCCATAGACATAGGTGGTGGCATCGGCGGTGACCATGGTATAGCCGTCGGCCACGCCGTCGCCGTTGCCGCCGCCGAACACGGAGCCGATGGTGTTGCCGCCGTAAACTTTGACGAGGGTTCCTTGGACACTGGCTTTGTTGCCGCCGCCGTAGACCTCGCCGATCTTGCTGTCGCAGTTGTGGACGGTGACTTCGGGAACACCTTCATAAGGTGCCTGGTTGCCGCCGCCGAACACTTTGGCGATGGCGTCGGTTGCATTGTCGGTGCCGTTGATATCGACTTTGACGGAGCTTTGCGGGGCGCCGTTGACGTTGTTGCAGCCGTAGACTGCGCCGTTGACGGTGCCGGTGGTGACGGTGACTTGCACGGGGCTGTAGACCTTGGCTTGGTGTTGTGCGTCACCCAGTCCGCCACCATAGAGCGAGCCTTTGACGGTGCCCTTAATGAGGTTGACTTGGGTGCTGTTGGTAGTGTTGACGGTATTGTAGCTGGTGCCGGTGCCGTTGACGCTGCCGAGGGCGGAGCCGCCGTAGACGTCGCCCCAGACGGTAGGTGTGGCGGTGCCGTTGCCGATGTTGACGACGGTGCTGCCGCTGGTGGTGGTTTGGTGGCCATAGCCGCCGCCGTGGACGAAGACCTTATGGTTGGTGAGGTCGGTGCCGAAGGTGCCGTCGTTGATATTGATGGTGATGAGTCCGCTGACGTTGCCTTGGTCGTTGCAGCCGCCGTAGACGCCGTTGTGGGTGTCGTCGTCGGCTCCGGTGACGGTGCCGTTGTTGACGGTGACGGTGGTATTGCCGTTGACGCTGGCTTTGTTGCCGCCGCCGAAGAGCTTGGGAGCGGAGCTATGGGCTTGTTGCATGAGCACGGTGGTATTGCCTTCCACCACGGCTTCGTTGCCGCCGCCGTAAACATTGCCTGCTACGGCTGCTGTATAGTTTTCATGGCCTGCGGTGACGTCGCCGATGGTGACTTCGGGATTGCCGCTCACGATGGCCGAGGCGCCTAGGCCGCCGCCGTAGACGTTGCCGCTGACGAGGCCGTTCTTGATGTTGACTTTGGGTCCATGGCTATAGGAAGCCAGGTTGCCGGCGCCGTAGACATCGCCGACATACCAGTCGCAGTCGTCGCCCGTTTTTTCGATGTTGACCGTGATCTGTCCGGTGACTTGGCCGCTGATGTTGTTGCCGCCGAAGACGTGGTTGATACGGCCTTTCTTGATATCGAGGGTGATATCGCCTGTAACTTGGGCTTGGTTGGCGCCGCCATACACATAGTCGATGCCTTCGTTCTTGGATGCCAGGCCGGTGCAGCCGATGGTGATTTGTTCAATATTCGACTTGCTGTCGGCGAGGTTACCGCCGCCATAGAGTTCTGAGACATGCATCTCGCAGGCGTCGGTACCTTTTTCCACGTTCACTTTGATGGTCCCTTCGATGGTGCCACGTGCGTTGTTGCCGCCAAACACCTTACCGATGGTGCCGCCCTGGATATTGGTGACGGCGTTTTCGGTGACCATCTTGTAATCGACGGCCACGCCATCGCCATTGCCGCCGCCGAACACGTTGCCGATGGTGTTGCCTCCGGAGACGGTGACGTTGGTATTGGTCACCTGGGCCTTATTGCCGCCACCATACACGTATTGGGCCTTAGTGTTGCACTTTTGGACGAGCACCACGGGGGTACCTACGACCGTGGCTGCGTCGCCGCCGCCGAAGACGGAGCCTGTGACCTGGGCCAGGTAGGCGTCATGGCCTGTAGTGAGGTCGCCGATGGTGACTTGCGGGTTGCCGGTGACGATGGCCGAGGCACCCAAGCCGCCACCATAGACGTTGGTGGCGATGGTGCCGTTCTTGATGTTGACCACGGGCTGATTCAGGTTGCCTGAGGGGGCGTTATAGGCTGCCAGGTTGCCGCCGCCATAGACGTTGGCTAGGGTCATGTCGCCACTCCCCTTCTCCACTTCCACCTTGACGGTGCTTTGGGGTGCGCCGTTCTTGTTGTTGCAGCCGAACACGTTGTTGACGGAGCCGCCATTGACCAGCACTTCGACTTGGCCGTTGACCTGTCCGTAGGAGACGTAGCTTGATCCGTTCTGGCCTTCGCCGCCGCCATAGATGTTGCCGGTGATGCTACCGCTCTTGAGCCACACTTTGGTGAGTTGGGTGGCAGCGTTGTTCACCTGGCCGAGGGCTGAACCGCCGTAGACATCGCCCGAGACGGTGGTGCCGTTGACGGTGACGGTGACGTTATTCTGGGTAGCGGTGAGGTTACCGTAGCCGCCGCCGTAGACGCTGGCGACTTGGCCGCTGTTGGCGTTCACTTGGATAGCGCCTTTGACGGTGCCGTTGGCGTTACATCCGCCGTAGACGTTTTGACTGGCGGTACCTCCGTTGATGTGAACGATGGTTTGGCCTTCGACGAGGGCTGCGGTGCCGGTATTGCCCATGCCGCCGCCGAACACGTTGCGGACTGAGCCGTCGCTCAGGGTGACGGTGTGGGTGGTGGAAGCAGCGCCCACGTTGGCCAAGGCGCCGCCGCCGTAGACATCTTCGCTAAGCGTTCCGCCGGCGACGGTCACTGAGGTGTTTCCGGATACCGGAGCCAGGTCGCCGCCACCATACATATTCTTTGCAGTGGTGTTGGCACCTTGTAATTTCAGGGTAGTATAACCCACCACCGGAGCTTCCTCGCCGCCGCCATAGATGTTGCCGTCGATCTTGACGTAGGTGGCGGTAGGCATGGTGGTCGGGGCGGTGTATCCGCAGGCCGCGGGGGTCATGGTGTCGTCGTAGCCGATGGTGACTTTGGGGTTGGCCGTCACGGTGGCCGATGCGCCGTAGCCGCCGCCATAGACGCTGCCAGAGATTTTGTTGCCGTCACGGATGTGCATCACGTTGACCTCTGGGCTATAGGTGGGAGCGTCGGTTGGGGTGTAGGCGGTGAGGTTGCCGGAGCCATACAAGGTGCCGATGGAGAGCGCTTCGCATGAGGTGAGCTCGTGGTCGAACACGTTGACTCGGATGCCGCCGGAGATCTTGCCGTTTTGGTCGGAGCCGCCGAAGGCTGTTCCTATGGTGCCGCCGTAGAGGTTCAGGGTGACATTACCTTCGGTGATGCCGGTGGTGTTGGGGTTGTCGAGGATATTGGCTTCGATGCCACCGAGGACGCCCTTGGAGCCGCCATATACGGTGCCGATGGTGCCGCCGTTGATGTTGAGGGTGACGTTGCCATAGATATGGGCTTGGTTGGAGCCGCCGTAGACGTTGGAGAACACGGTGCCGCAGCCGATGGTGGTTTCGATATTGCCTGTGATGGGCACCTTGTTGCCGCCGCCGAAGAACTCGGTGATATCCTGTCCGCAGCCGCCGGTGTTGTCGACGAAGACATGGGTGGTGCCGCTGACGGTGCCGCTGGTGTTACTACCGCCGAAGAGGTGGCCAATGGTGCCGCCGTGGATGTTGAGATAGATGCCGCCTGCGCCGATGTCGGCCGCGGTGCTCTCGCCGTTGCCGCCGCCGAAGACGTAGTCGAAGCGGCCGCCGTAGATGTTGGTTTCGACGCCTGGGGCTGCTGCTGCGTCGCCGCCGCCGAACACGCGGCGGATGGTGTTGGAGCAGGTGTAGATGTTCACTTGGGCTTTTTTGCCGGTGGTGCTGAAGTCGGCGTTGCGTCCGCCGCCGAACACTTGGTCGATGGCGTATTCGGTGCCGGTGGTTTCCTGTGCGGTGGTGCGATGGGTTTGGTAGACGTTGACGGTCACATTGCCTGTAGGTGAGCCTTTGGTATCGTTACAGCCATACACGGAGCCCAGGATGGTGGCGTTGCCGCCGCTGACGGTGGCTCCGCCGGTGGCGCTGCTGTTGGGGGTGCCGGCGCCGATGTTGACGGTGACCGTACCCACCGAAGGAGTATAGGTTTGGCCGTTGGATGAGCCGCCCAGTCCACCACCGAACACATGGCCGGTGGCGGTGTTGCCCGAGGTGCCGATGGTGCCGTCGAGGATATCGACGGTGGTGTTGCCGGTGTTGGCGAAGGCGCCGCCGCCGTATACGTTGCCGTTGACGGTACCGCTGTTGATTTGCACGTTGGGGTTGGCGGTTGCGTTGGCGAGGTTGCCGCCGCCGTAGACGTTGGTTTTGACGGTGCCGCCGTCGACATTGACGAGGACGGTGCTTTGCGGGGCGCCGTTTTGGTTATTGCAGCCGTAGACGTTGCCGCCGGCGGTGCCTTTGGCGGTGGTGTAGGTATCGACGGTGCCGCCGTTGACAGCGACTGTCACGGGGCTCCACACCTTGGCTTCGACGGCAGCAACCGGAGGATTGGCTGAGCTATTGGCAATCTGTCCCAGGCCGCCGCCATAGACGTCGCCGTAAACGGTGCCTTTGGTGAGGGTCACATAGGTATGGCAGCTGCCGTTGACCGCCTCTGTACTGCTGTTGACGCTGCCGAGGGCCGAGCCGCCGTAGACGTCGGCATAGACCTCGGGATTGGTGTTGTCGGGTCCGATGTTGACTTCGACGTTGTTGCCGGTCTTGGTCTCCTTACCATAGCCGCCGCCGAAGATGCCTTTCAGTCGTTTGTCGGATGCGCCGGCATCGGCCTTGATGTTGACGGTGACGGCGCCGCTGACGGTGCCTGTGGTATTGCAGCCGCCGTAGATGCCGTAGGTATCGGTTGCCTTGTTGCCCACGGTGCCGCCGTTGATGTTGACGGTGGCGGTGGTGGTGACGCCGGCTTGGTTGCCGCCGCCGAAGACGCTTTGTTCTATGGTGCCAGCGGTGATGGTGACGAGGGTGGCGTTGACGGTGCCTTGGTCGCCGCCGCCGTAGACGTCCTTGGCGATGTTGGGTGTGCCATTGACTTGGACGGTGGCGGTGCCGTTGACGGTGGTATTGGCGCCGAGGCCGCCGCCGAACACGGAGTTCTCGACCTGGCCTGCTTCCATGATGAC